>ERZ1504608.781-NODE-781-length-7962-cov-3.631466_pt1 | contig 7962 bp, 9 predicted proteins | sample MGYA00571818_ERZ1504608 | MGnify/ENA primary metagenome ERZ1504608 (study PRJEB39906, sample SAMEA3182088) | gut metagenome | biome: human; feature: gut; material: Stool; isolation source: human stools | place: Canada | collected 2013-02-05 ... | reverse complement strand
AAAGAGAAGTATGAAGAATTTAAAGAGGCCAGGAAAGCAATGGTTGAATACCAGACAGCAAAGGATAACGTTGACCGGATTTTAGGCGTTGCACCATTGGAAAAAGAACTGGAAAAAAAGAAAGAATTCCATCGCTGACCACAAAAAGATCCCATGCCGGGCAGAGTGTCCCGGCATGGGATCTTTTTGTGATAAAACAGCCTTTTTTGTAAATGCTACTGTGACCCTCCGTTTACATAGAAACCCGTAAGGGAATCTGGGAAAGGAGGGCTAAGCCATATGGATATTTTAGGACTTATGGCGGTGTTAAGCTTCGGCCTGACCTGCTTCGGACTCGGATATACATTAGGTAAGGATAGTAATAAAATGCAGAAATAACCGCCCCAGCGTCACCGCCGATGTGTCGGCCAGCAGGGGAAGCGCCTCATTGATGAACACCAGGTGCGTTTTGTCCTGGAGCACGAAATGCTGGGAGGTGACGCCGTATAGCTGGAAAATATACCAGGAGGAGATACAGTTCTCCATGGAGGACATCAGCGGGGGAATTTGCCGAAATCTGCCCTTTGCGATAACGGGACTGTGCTTTGTGCTCCTGTTTTTCCTGTCCGGTAACACTGGCGGTGCGAAGGGCATTGGGAAATGTATCTGCGAAGAATTTGAAGAACAGAGAGCAAAAGTGTGTGTCATCGACCTGTTGGACAACCCCTCCCCTGGCTGGATCGACGTAGGGTATTACTGATTGTGACGCTCCGCCTAATGCCAAGTTCATTCGGATTATAGTTCAGATGGCGGACTATCAGTTGGGGCAGGGGCAACACTTCCTCGGGACACCAGTTCGCAAGGAACCACAATTCGCTTGCCCCGGACATTCCCCTGCCAGAGAAGCTGCATACAGAAGGCAGCAGCCCGAACATTTTCACGCATGAACAGTTCAATAGAAGTGAGAGGAGGATCAGAATACTCCGACAATACGGTGTTATTAAAGGTGACGATGCTGATATCCTCGGGCACCCGCAGCCCCCGTTCCCGCAGAGCCATCATGGCTCCTGGTGCAATGGAGTCGCTGGCAATAAACATCGCTTCGGGCGGCCGGCCATACGTTTCCAAAAAGTTCCGCATAGCGGCATAGCCGCTTTTTGCGTTCATTTCACAGTCCAACACCAGCGATGGGTCATAACTGTCCCGGTTAGCCTGACTGGCCCGGTAATAGTAAAAACGGGGGTCCATCGTCAGCTCTTTGTGGTCGCCGAAGGTGTTGACGCCGCCCAGATAGGCAATCAGCTGATGGCCGTTTATCCGCAGATGCTTCAGTGCCAGCTGGACTGCCAGATGATAGTTGGGTAAAATACTATAATACCGCATAGGCTCCGGATCCGAGTCCAAAAAAACGATGTTGTCCGTATACTCGTGGAAGCCGGCCACTTCTTTCTGTGTGAAGCGCCCTATGGCAAACAAGCCATCCAGAGGCGCCTGATCCCGCCGGACAAAACGACGCCGCTCATCCCGGTAGAGGGGGACTGTAATCCACTGCCGGGAGAAGCATTCCTCATCCAGGATATTTTTCAGGGCAAGGTAGTAGATATCCTCCCGCAGCTCCTCCATATCAAACATTTGCACAACGCCGATCCGCTTCTCCTGCTCTGTTGGAGCTGATGATGCGGTCCGGAGTGTGTTTTTTTTATAGCCCAGGGATTCTGTGATACGCATAACTCGTTCTCGCGTCTCACCAGTGACGCACAAGGTTGGATCCTGATTCAAAATACGGGAGACCGTACCCTGGGCTACACCGGCAATTTGAGCAATATCCTTCAAGGTGGCCATCGTGTCTCACTCCTTGTCTTTACAGCTAATTATTTACTTTATTTTACTGCTTTTTTACAAAAAGTCAAGTGCATAGCGGCCAACCGGATTGCAGTCGGTTTATTACTCCGGCAATTAGATAATCGTGATTTTCCAAAATGATGATGCCCGGAAACGCTGAAATTTCAATAGTTCTCGTGCCGGAGTTTGCGATTTTTTAATTGCCAGAGTAATAAGAACAAGTCCTGATAGGATTGGGGTGGTTGACAGCAGAAATTTCAAGATCAAGATAACGTTCTTCCTACATGCTCTGGCTTTAGATGTCAAAAATACACCCTAAATTTTGTGTACTTTTCACGAAAGTAAAATATTTAGTAAAATATATTTGTATAATCTATTGACTTTTAGTAAATATAGAAGTAAAGTTTACTTGTACTTCAAAGAATGCCTTTTCACGGGAGGGCCCACCGTAAAAAGAGCGCTCGGCGAAAAAATACTATAAATTTATGGAGGTAAGTTATGCAGCAGCTGGAAAAACTGTCTTGGCGCTCAAAGCTCAGCTTTGGCGTCGGCGCCTTTGGCAAGGACCTGGTCTATGCTTTGGTTGGCAACCTGTTCATGTTCTATATGACCGATGTGCGCTTTGTCGCTCCCGCCTTTGTGGGCACCCTGTTTATGGTGGCCCGAATCTGGGACGCTTTTAACGACCCCTTTATGGGCATGGTGGTGGACAATACCCGGAGCAAATGGGGCAAATTCCGCCCCTGGATCATGATCGGCACTGTACTTAACGCCATTGTCCTGGCCCTGATGTTCTGGAACGTAGACTTTGAGGGCAACACCTTCCTGGCCTTCTGCGCTGTACTGTACATTCTGTGGGGCATGACCTATACCATTGATGATATCCCCTACTGGTCCATGGTTCCCGCCCTGACGGACGATGAAAATGAGCGCAGTCAGGTGTCCGCGATCCCCCGTCTGTTCGCCTCTTTTGCCTGGCTGATCGTAGGTTCCTTCGGCTTAAAAATTATCGACACGGCTGGCGGCGGCGACCGTAAAATTGGTTTTGCCTATTTCGCCATGATGGTCAGTGTGATTTTTGTTGTATGCTCCGCCATCACTGTGATAAACTGCAAAGAGAAAGTTGTCACGAAGAGCGCGGAGAAAACCACTGCCAAGGGCATGCTGCATGTTCTCATCGCCAACGACCAGGTGAAGGTCATTCTGGGCATTGCGCTGTTCTTCAATTTTGCCTATCAGTTGTCCAACTCCTTCTCCCTGTACTACTTCAGCTACGCGATTGGCATTGAGGCTCTGTACCCCGTTTACACTGGCGTGGCCGGTATTGCCCAGATGGCCGCTCAGTTCACGTTCCCCATGGTTACCAAGCTCATTGGCCGCGGAAAGGCGTTCTTCCTGGCTTGCTTCCTGCCGGTGGCCGGCTTCCTGCTGCTGTTCGTTGTGGGCATCGTCGCTCCCTCCAGCATCGCCGCTGTGGGCGCCTCCTCCGCGGTGGTAAACTACGGCATCGGCTTTATGCTGGTCTTTATTACGGTCATGCTGGCCGACGTGGTGGATTACGGCGAGTACTCCCTGGGCACTCGGAACGAGTCGATCCTGTTTTCCATGCAGACCTTCATTGTGAAATTCGCCGGCGCGTTCTCCGGTTTCGTCAGCGGCATCGGCCTGACTCTTATCGGCTGGAAAGCAGGCGTTACGCCCGGCGCGGGCACCATCATGGGCCTGAAGGTTATTATGATCATTATCCCCGCGATTCTGTCCGCTCTGTGCTATGTGTTCTATAAGAGCGGCTACAAGCTGACGGGTGAGTTCTACAATAAGATGGTCCGCGAGCTGCGGGCAAGAAAGGAGCAGTAAACACATGTGGTTAGGCGTTGACTACTACCCTGAGCAGTGGGACCCCGCCCTGATGGAGGCTGACATGGACACCATCCGGGAAATGGGCGGAAATGTGATCCGGATCGCTGAGTTTTCCTGGCATCTGATGGAGAAGGTTGAGAGGCAATATGACTTCTCCTTCTTTGACGGCGTCATCGCCATGGCCAAAGAAAAGGGTCTGAAGGTGATCATGGGCACACCCACCGCTGCCATCCCTGCCTGGCTGGCGAAAAAGCACCCCAGTATTCTCTCTCAATTTGAGAACGGACAGAAGCGGACGTTCGGCGGACGTCACGTCTACTGCTTTAACAGCCCGGAGATGTATGAGTATTCTGAGAAAATCATTCGCGCCCTTGTGGGCCATTACAGAGGTGAAAAGCAGATTGTGGCCTGGCAGATTGACAACGAGATCGGCCACGAAGGGAGCGATTTGTGCTGGTGTCCCCAATGCCAAAAGGCGTTTCAGAGTTTCCTGAGCGAAAAATTTGGGGGAGACATTGACAAGCTGAACGATACTTATGGCACCACCTTCTGGTCTCAGGAGTACAACAGCTTTGAAGAAATTCCTCTCCCCGCTGAGACCATCACCACTCACAACCCTGCCCTGCGGCTGGACTGGGAACGGTTCCGAAGTCTGAGCATTTGCCGTTTCATGGACTTCCAGGCCCACCTGGTCCATGAGGTGGATCCCCAAGCTGTGGTCATGCACGATTTCCCCGGCGGCGGCCTGGATAAGCATGTGGACTACTCCCAGGTGGCCAAGAGCCTGGATGTCGTGGCTTACAACAATTACCCCGTCTGGGGTGGGCAGAAGGTGCCGATTCCTCCCCACGAGATCGCCTTTGGTCTGGACTATATCCGGGGTCTGAGCAGAAAGAACTTCTGGATCACCGAGGCCATTATGGGTGCCCAGGGCCACGATGTTACCGGTTTCCTTCCCCGGCCCAACCAGGCAAAGATGTGGTCTTACCAGGGCATGGCCCATGGATGCAGCTCCATGATGTACTTCCGCTACCGGGGAGCTGCCAAGGGGGCCGAGCAGTTCTGCTACGGTGTGTTGGATGCGGACAATGTGAAGGGGCGGAAATTCTACGAGGTCCAGAGCTTCTTCCGGGATATCAGCCAATATGCCCAGGCCATGGACGCCCCCATTCACAGTGACGTGGCCATCGTCTATGACTATGACTCCCTGGCCAGCTTCCGTATCCAGCGCCAGAGTATTCTGCTGGATTGCGCAGGGGAGATGAAAAAGCTGTATAAGGCCTTTTATGATGGCAATATCCCGGTGGACGTTATCCCGGCAGAGGCAGATTTGTCTGGCTACAAGGTTGTCTTACTGCCCCAGCTGATTATTACGAAGCCGGAGTTCCGGGCTAAGGCGGAAGCTTTCGTCCAAAATGGCGGCACCCTGGTCCTCACCTATCGGAATGCGGTGAAAGATGCCGATAACAATATCCCCTTCGGTGAAATTGTCCCCGTAGGCTACACTGGGCTGACCGGAGTAACGGTTACAGAAACCGAGAGTCTTCAGGACCTGAACGCCTTCCCTGTGGAAGGCCAGGGAGCATTCGCCGGCAGCCAGGGCTTCGGCGGTATCTTCCGGGACATGTTGGAAGCCCGGGATGCTGAGGTGCTCTATCGCTACGGGGACACCTTCTACACCAAATTTGCCGCTGTCACTCGGAGAAAACAGGGCGCGGGAACGGTGTACTACCTTGGCTGTGCCTTAGATGAGGGTACCACTGCCAAGCTAATGGGTACCATATTGGCCGACAACCAGATTGAGACAACTCCCTCCGAGGACGGGGTAGAGATTATGATCCGGGGGAGTGCGGAGCAGAAGGTTCGCATGCTCATCAACCATAATGACCACGAGGTACATTTCCAGAATAAGACACTGCCTCCTTTCGGTTGCACAGTGGAGCTGCTTTAAGCCTTACACATAGCAGGAACGCTTGTTTTGAGTTCGCCACAGAGCCTGATCCAGCATGAAAGCCCTATCGATATTCACTCAGCATGTCTGGAATAAGTATAACCCTCAATTTGATTTCCATTACTAGTACAGAATTGCATTAATTTCTGTGAATAAAATTAGTACTTCCATAAATGTTCTTCTTCGTGCATAATAGTTTTATCTACCATACTAAAGGATGACCATTATGCGTAAAAAGACGATTGATACTATCCCTGTTCTGACAGACGAAATAAAAAACATTTTAAACACTTTTTCCAGAAGCCGAACCATGCCCGCCAGTCTCACAAACCGTGCCAGTATTGCCCTGATGGCAAGTGAGGGGCTTACAAACCAGGAAATATCCGCCCGGCTGAACATGCACTATAACAGTGTGGGGGGCTGGCGCAGCCGCTTCCTTGAAGCACTTCCCCATCTCCGGGAAGTCCAGGAATCCGCACCAGACAAACTTCCTGACGAAGTCAGGAAGATTTTTTCGGACAGGCCCCGTCCGGGCTGTCCCTGTGTTTTTACACAGGAGCAGATCATGAAGATCATTGACCTTGCCTGTAAGGCACCTTCCGACTTCGGGTATGAAGTAAGCCAGTGGAGCCTGAACCTGCTTGTGAAGGAGATCCGCAGACAGGGGATTGCACAAGACATTTCTGCGAAATCGGTAAGCCGTTTTTTAAAAGGAAGCCAGATTAAAACCCCATAAAATCCGTTATTGGCTCCATTCCCCGGAAAAAAGCGAGAACCCGGAAACCTTTGCTGCTAAAGTAAATGAGATATGCTCCCTGTATCTTGGCAGCACAGACCTTATGGAAGAAAATACCTGCGTTGTGTCAACAGATGAGATGACAGGGGTGCAGGCGCTGGAACACAAATATCCTCATAAACTGCCCCTGCCGGGACAGGAGGCAAAAATGGAATTCGAATATATCCGCCATGGCACTACAAGCCTGATCGGTTTCTTCGAAGTCGCAACAGGAAGGATATTCCCGCCATATTTAAATGAGACAAGAGGCGAGGCCGATTTCTGTGAAGCAGTGAGCCGGGTAGTGGAAACTGCACCGGAGAAAAATTGGGTCTTTGTTTGTGACGGCCTGAACACACATAAATCGGAAACCCTTGTCAAATATGTGGCAGAAGCTTGCGGCATTGAAGAAGATCTTGGACAAAAAGGGAAGTCCGGTATCCTGAAAAGCCTGCAGAGCAGGGAAGACTTCCTGCATGATCCTTCCCACCGGATTCGGTTTGTATATACACCAAAGCACTGCTCCTGGATGAACCAGATCGAAATCTGGTTTGGCATTATTAACCGAAAGCTGTTAAAACGGAAAAGCTACACTTCCCTAGAGGAAATGAAAGAAAGTATCCGGCGGTTCATTGAGCAGTACAACCTTACTGCCCATGCATTCCGTTGGACTTATGCAGGGGTTCCGCTAACTATATAATTCACAGTTATTTAAGCAATACTGTACTAGGGTCAATTATTGCAGATGGTATAAATGATAAACTGGTGAAGCACTATAAGATATCCGCGGTTTATGACAGGCAGCAGTTCCAGGCAGAGAAGCTGGCAGAACGGCTGGGGGTCAAAAGGGCGTTGTCTCTTGAAGAAATCATTGCATATAAACCTGCTTATGTCATAGAAGCAGCCTCAAAAGAGGTTGTGGAAAGCATGGCCTGTGATATTCTTAAGGCAGGCATTGATATGATCATTCTTTCTGTGGGGCATTGGCGGATGGCAGACTGATGGAAAGAATAAATCAGGCGGGTTCTGAATCAGAGGCAAAGCTTTATGTGGCCAGTGGAGCCATAGGCGGCTTTGATCTTATGAGGGCAGTGCGTTTTGGCGGACTTGGAGATGCCGAAATACATACCACAAAGAATCCTCATTCTCTTAATGGAGCTCCCTATCTTGATGGAAAGGAATTACCGGAACATCAGGAACAATTGGTCTTTAAGGGCAGTTCAAGGGAAGCAATCGCAGGATTTCCTAAGAATGTAAATGTTGCGGTCTCCATGGCATTAGCAACCCTTGGAGTCGATGAGACAAGAGTCAAAATCAGCAGTTGTCCAGGGTTGGAAATAAATATTCATGATATCAGGCTTAATGGAGATTTTGGAACAATTGAGATTAAGGTGGCTGTAAAACCTAGTGAGAAGAATGCTAAATCGTCAACCTTAGCTGCGTGGAGCGTTTTGGCTTTACTGGAGAAAATGTCGCAGACGATTATGCTGTGATGAATTAAAGTATGAATATTAAAATTGGATGGCAGAGGATTGCAGAGATCCTCTGCTATATT
>ERZ1504608.756-NODE-756-length-8181-cov-3.046148_pt1 | contig 8181 bp, 7 predicted proteins | sample MGYA00571818_ERZ1504608 | MGnify/ENA primary metagenome ERZ1504608 (study PRJEB39906, sample SAMEA3182088) | gut metagenome | biome: human; feature: gut; material: Stool; isolation source: human stools | place: Canada | collected 2013-02-05 ... | reverse complement strand
AATATGAATTGTTTTTCTTAATTTTGCGCCGCGCTCCGGTCCCCGAAGACGTTTCGGGTGTGGGAGTTAGAGTCGTTGAATAATTGAAAAAATATAGAAAACTATGGGAAGAGCGTTTGAATATCGCAAGGCGCGCAAGTTGAAGCGTTGGGGGCACATGGCCCGGGTGTTTACCAAGATCGGCAAGGAGATCGAAATAGCCGTCAAGTCGGCGGGTCCCGATCCTTCCGCCAACACCCGCCTGCGCATCCTGATTCAGAACGCCAAAGCGGAGAACATGCCCAAGGAGAATATCGAACGTGCGATCAAGCGTGCCACGGAGAAGGATTCGGCCGACTACAAGGAGGTGATCTACGAAGGATACGGCCCGCACGGCATTGCGGTCATGGTGGAAACGGCGACGGACAACACCAACCGCACGGTGGCCAATGTCCGCATGCACTTCAGTCGTTGCGGCGGTACGCTGGGTAACAGCGGCAGCGTGGCTTTCCTGTTCGAGCACAAGTGCGTGTTCAAGTTCCACGTGCCGGCAGGTACGGATTTCGATGATCGACCTGGGCGTGGACGAGTTCGCACCCGAAGACGAAACGACCGTTACGGTCGAGGCGCCCTATGAGTCGTTCGGTGCGATCCAGAAATGGCTCGACGACCAGAACTACGAGATCGTGTCGGGCGAGTCGATCCGCATCGCTACGGATACCAAGGAGCTTCACGGCGAGGAGCGTGAGGCGGTCGAGAAGCTGATCGAGCGTCTGGAGGAGGACGACGACGTGGTGAACGTCTATACCGCCATGAAGGACGAGGCGGAAGAGGAGTAGTTTTTCGTTTCGCACATAAAGACGATCCCGGCATTTCACGATGCCGGGATTTTTTGTTTGGCGGAGGGGGCGGGGGACTTCGCCCGACTGTCGTGTCGGCCGGAGCCTCGGCGGTTGCGTCCCGGCGTTTCGTTACATCCCTTTCCGGGCGATCGCCCAGGCCAGGCGGTTGTAGGCCGCGAGCAGCGGACCGCGCCAGCGGACGGGCAGTGCGTTGAGGATGCGCAGTTTGCGCAGCGTACGCCGGTCGTGCCGGGTGTAGGCGAAGAATTTCGCAGCCCGCGCGGCTTCCGCCGTGCCGCCTTTGGCGCTGACGACGAGGGCTTTGCCCAGTGCTGCGCGGGCGACGTATTCGTTGCTCGAATCGCGGGCGGCGGGTTCGTATAGGTCTTCGAAGGAAAATCGCGTCTGTTCCGGGCGGTAGATGGCTGCCGAACGGTTGGAAGCGGCTTTCGAGTAACGCACGAGCCGGGCCGGGGAGAAGCAGACCGGGCTGGTGCGTGCGAGTTTCGTCCAAAGGTATTGATCTTCGCCCATGCGCATCCCTTCGGGGAATCCGCCCAGCGAGAGAGCCGGTTCCCGCCGGAGCGTAGTCGAGGAGGGGATCAGCACGTAATGGGAGAGCGCTTCGGTGAAGAAATCCACGACACCCTCCGTTTGCGGAGTGTCGCCCGGTGTCAGGTGATGTCCGTCATCCACGTTGAAAGAGGTTGCGTAGGCTCCGCAGCCCGGGTAGGCAGCGATCAGACGTTCGATTTCTGCCAGATAGCCCGGTTCCCACGTATCGTCCCCGTCCAGCAGGGCGGCGTACTCTCCGCAGGCTTCCTGCATGGCCCGGTTGCGGGCGGCGCTTACGCCCCGGTTCTCCTGCCGGATCAGCCGGATGAGGGGCGAGCCGATCTCCTCGACCCGGGCGGCGCTTCCGTCGGTCGAACCGTCGTCCACGACGATGATTTCAAGAGGCTGCGAGGTTTGTGCCAGCACCGAACGGAGGGTGCAGGCGATCTCTTTCTCTTTGTTATAGAGGGGAATGACGACCGAAATATCAGATTTCATAGCTCGATTTTTCCGGGAGTATCCGCTCGAAAGCCTTGCACAGACGCTGGCATTGGCGGTCGAAGTCGGAGATGTGCTCGCTGTCGTTCAGGCAGATCATCCGCCAGCGCTGCTGTTCGATGTCGCGGCAGATGCTTTCGAGCGAGTCGTCCGTGAGGGTCATCAACCGGCAGTCGGCCATCGAGCGGGGCGCGAAAGCTCCCGAGGCCAGCATGTCGTAACGGACGAGCCAGTGCGAGAGATCGCTCAAGGAGCGGATTCGGTGACGGCAGGAGGCGTCCAGCTCCTGGGGCCAGCGTTCCCAGGCTTGCCGAAAGCGCTCCGTGAGGTAGGGCTGGGGCATGTGGGAGTCGTTGAAACCCGGGAAGAAGCCCCAGGGTAACAGCGTGAGGGTTTTCAGCAGGCTGACGATACCGTAGCGTGGCGAGAACCACCGGGCGATGTGGTTGCGGATAGCCGTGCGTTTATCGTGCAGGCGGTTGATCAGCTCCAGGTCGTTGTAGATGATATGCCCGACCGACGAAGGTTGTACGACGCTCAGGCGTGCCATGTCGCAGGGCACACCCCGGCGAAAAAAATCCTCCGGCCGGCAGCCGCGCGTAAGAAACGTGTCGTCGTTGAAGAGTACGAACCGGTCGGCCAACCCTTCGATGCGGTGGATATTCAGTTCGATGGTGTTCGAATTGAATGTGGGGAGGTATTCCGCCGGGATGAAATCCCGGTGATTCACGATGTGCAGCTTGGGGTGGTCGCGCCGTAACCACGCAGGCAGGTGTCCCCAGGTAATGAAATGCACCTTCCGCACCCAGGGAGCGAAACGTTCCGCACTCCGGAACCAGTAGTGCAGATTGCGCCAGTCGCGGTAACGGATCTCCGAGGCATCGTCGTTCTCCGCCTGTCGTGTGCGGACGAACTCTTCGCGCCAGGCGGGATCGTTGCCGTCCACCCACAGGATTACGAAATCTATCTCGTTCATTTTTGCTGTTTGGCAATTAAATTTTATTCGGGTTCTTGTCCGTTTCCGTTTTTTTCGATCTTCGGGTGACTGCGGGATTTTCAGGCCGCCCTCTTCGGGGTGTTTTTGCGAGGAATCCCTTTTTGCGTAGATACCGAAGCCCCGGTGTTTACTGTACCAGCAGGTTGCAACCGCGTATGTCGCTGCGGTCGATACGTCCTTCGATTTCGAAACTGCCGTCGTCGAAGACGCGGCCGATGTCCTGCGTCTGGATGAAGGCGCAGGAGTAGCGGTTGGCCAGGTCGATGATGTCGATCCCGCCCCGCACACCTGCCGGGCGGATGTCGAAGGGATCGTTCACGTCGCGTACGAGCACCCGCATCCAGCCCGGTGTGCGGAAGATGCCGCTGCCCGAAGAGTAGGCTTGCGAGGTCAGTTCGGCCATGCCGTATTCCGAGTGGATGCTTTCTACGCCGAACGCTTCGCAGAGGATGCGGTGGAATTGGGCCTTCGGAAGCTCCTCCCGGTGCCCTTTCATACCGCCGGTCTCCATCACGACCGTATTTTCGAATTTCGGGGCGTATCGCTCCGCGAGGTCCCAGAGTGCGTAGCTGACACCCAGCAGGATTTTGGGCTTCGGATCGCGGGCCATGTCCGCGAGCAGTTTTTCGTAGTCGTCGAGGTAAAAGCCGCCCGAACCGCAGGCTGCGATCAGTCGGTCGGCCATATAGACCAGCGACGAACCTTCGCGCTGGAGATAGTTGGGCAGCAATCCGTAGAGGCTCCACCCGGCCGGATCGCCGTAAAACGTCCGGAAGGCCGTGAGAAACGCCTTTTCATAGTGGGCCAGCGATTGCATGAAGTGCCGCGAGGGAATCGTGCCGCCCGTGTTGCTCGACGTGAAGACGATTTCGGGGGGCCGGTCGCCGGCATAAACTTCGCGTCGCTTGAACAGCTCGATCGGCAGGAACGGAATCTGTTCGATCCGCGTCACTTCTGCGGGTATGACTCCGATGCGGTCGAGGTATTCGCGGTACACGGCGCACCGGTCGGCCTGAAACCGGAAAGTTTCGAGCGCGGTCCGTTCGAAAGCGGGTGTATTTCCCGGTTCGAGGGCGAAGATATTGTCGGTTGTCGTCATCGTGCAGGTGAAAGATTAAAAGCGCAGTCAAAGATAGTGAAAGGTGAGAGCAATCGTGCGGGCTTGCACGCAGAGATCGTCAAATCGCATCCTATCTTCTACAAAGATAGTGAAAGCCGAAAAGAAAACGGGAGCTTGCTCCCAGTTTTCAGAGGCGTATCCTATCTTCTACAAAGATAGTGAAAGGTGGGCGACAAGTCAAACTTAACTTTTTGTTTTCCTCCTTCTCTGCCCGGTTGTCGGCTCTGCCTGCGGCGAATCGTGCGAAGCGGAATTTCCCGGCTTGTGCTCCGGGTCCCCAATTCCAATTCCGGTTCGGTCGGGAAATATTCGGTGTCGTAAATTCAAATAACACCCCAAGGGAAAATGTGATTTCTCCCTCGGGGTGTGTCGTATTTACGGTCGGAGCCCGTGTTGCCCTCGGTCTGTCGTTATTTTTTCGACTTCGGCGCGAGGATCATGTTCATCTTCTTGCCGTCCAATTTGGGCATCGACTCGACTTTAGCGAGCTCTTCCAGATCGGTGGCGAAACGCAGCAGCAGGATTTCTCCCTGCTCCTTGAACACGATCGAACGACCGCGGAAAAAGACGTAGGCTTTGACCTTGGAACCCTCCTTGAGGAAGTTCTCGGCGTGCTTCAACTTGAAGTTGTAGTCGTGGTCGTCGGTCTGCGGTCCGAAGCGAATCTCCTTGATCGTGACCTTCGCTTGGTTGGCCTTCAGCTCCTTTGCCTTTTTCTTCTGCTGGTAGAGGAACTTCTGGTAATCGGCGATGCGGCACACGGGGGGATCGGCTTTGGGCGAAATCTCGATCAGGTCGAGCTCCATCTCGTCCGCGAGCTTGAGTGCGTCGCGGATCGGGAGTACGACGGGCTGTTCGACGTTGTCGCCGACCACGCGCACCTGGGGTGCCGTGATCTCGTCGTTGATACGGTGCGGATTATCCGCTTTTTTCGGTTGAAAACCGGGTCTTGGAAGCCTCGGTTTCTGTGAATTGTTATTCCCGGGAGTCGATGGTCGCGGCGGGAATGGACGAGGTGGTGTTGCTATAGCTTTGTCCTCCTGAAATATTTAGTTAATACTTAGTTTTTTTGCTCCATTTTGTTGGCGTCGATCTCGTGGCTGACCAGATCGGTCATATAGTCGCGGAACGCTTCGAGGGTCATCTGTCCCTTGTCGCCTTCGCCCTGCGCACGAACTGATACCAGTCCTTCGGCTTCCTCCTTTTCGCCGACGATCAGCAGGTAGGGGATGCGCTTGAGCTCGTTGTCGCGGATCTTGCGGCCGATCTTCTCGTTGCGGTCGTCCACCTGCGAGCGGATGTCGTACTTGTTCAGGTAGGCGCTGACCTTCTCGGCGTAGTCGTTGAACTTCTCCGAAATCGGCAGCACGACCACCTGGTCGGGCGAGAGCCACAGCGGGAATTTGCCGCCCGTGTGCTCCAGCAGCACGGCTACGAAACGCTCCATCGAGCCGAACGGCGCCCGGTGGATCATGATCGGGCGGTGCATCTTGTCGTCGGCGCCCTTGTATGTCAGATCGAAACGCTCCGGCAGGTTGTAATCTACCTGGATCGTACCCAACTGCCACTTGCGGCCGATGGCATCGCGGACCATGAAATCCAGCTTGGGACCGTAAAAGGCGGCTTCGCCGTATTCGATGACCGTGTTGAGCCCCTTCTCCTTGGCGGCCTGGATGATGGCGCTTTCGGCCTTCTCCCAGTTTTCGTCCGATCCGATGTATTTCTCCTTGTTGTTGGGATCACGCAGCGAAATCTGTGCCGTATAGTTGTCGAACTTGAGCGTTTTGAAAATATAGAGCACGATGTCGATCACTTTTTCGAACTCTTCGAGCAGTTGGTCGGGGCGTACGAACATGTGGGCGTCGTCCTGCGTGAAGCCGCGCACACGGGTCAAGCCGTGCAGCTCGCCCGACTGCTCGTAGCGATACACCGTGCCGAACTCCGCCAGGCGCACCGGCAGCTCCTTGTAGGAGCGGGGCTTCGAGCGGTAGATTTCGCAGTGATGGGGGCAGTTCATCGGCTTGAGCAGATACTCTTCGCCCTCGATCGGGGTGTGGATCGGCTGGAACGAGTCCTTGCCGTATTTGGCGTAGTGGCCGGAGGTCACGTACAGTTCCTTATTGCCGATGTGGGGCGTGATGACCTGCTGGTAGCCGTACTCCTTCTGTACGCCGCGCAGGAACTGTTCCAGGCGGTCGCGCAGGGCAGCGCCTTTGGGAAGCCACAGGGGTAGCCCCTGGCCTACGCGTTGCGAGAAGCAGAAAAGCTCCAGCTCCTTGCCCAGCTTGCGGTGGTCGCGTTTCTTGGCCTCCTCCATCATCGCCAGATACTCGTCGAGCATCGACTTCTTGGGGAAGGAGATGCCGTAAATGCGGGTGAGCATCTTGTTCTTCTCGTTGCCGCGCCAGTAGGCTCCGGCGACCGAGGTGAGCTTGATGGCCTTGATCAACCCCGTGTTGGGCAGGTGCGGTCCCCGGCAGAGGTCGGTGAATGCGCCGTTGGTGTAGAACGAGATCGTGCCGTCTTCCAGGTCGCGGATCAGCTCCACTTTGTAAGGATCGCCCTTTTCGGTGAAATTCTTCAGCGCGTCGGCTTTCGATACTTCCGTGCGGATGAGTTGCTCCTTGTTGCGCGAAAGTTCGATCATCTTCTTCTCGATGGTTTCCAGATCGGCTTCGGTGATGGGCACGGGTGAGTCCACGTCGTAGTAGAATCCGTTCTCGATCGCCGGGCCGATGCCGAACTTGATGCCCGGATAGAGGGCTTCGAGCGCCTCGGCCAGCAGGTGCGACGAGGTGTGCCAGAAGGCGTGTTTGCCCTCTTCGTCGTCCCATTTGTAGAATTTGACCGAAGCGTCCTCTTCGATCGGGCGCGTCATGTCCACCGTCGCGCCGTTTACCGCGGCCGCGAGCGAGTCAGCAGCTAAACGAGGGCTGATGCTCTCTGCGATCTGATACGCAGTAGTCCCTTTGGCATATTCACGTACGGAGCCGTCGGGAAAAGTGATTTTGATCATAAAATATAAATTAAGTTTTTGGGGCCTTCGGCGCTTCCACAATTACGAGACGGAATACACCTCCGGTTCGCCCGGTTTTACTGTTTTGCCTGCGGCTTTCCGGCGGGCTTGTCCGCGCAGGCGGATAGGGCCGGATTGTCGCTTATGCTTGTGACAAGGAACGTGCCGGGAAGCGGTTTCTTGTCCGGATCGGCTCCGTTGCCGTATGACACTATGCCTTGAATCGGCCGGGACCGTCGGGAGAGTGCGTGCCGTCCGATTTACGGAGCCGACTATCCGTTCGGTTTTCGGAGCCGCGTTCAGCCGGTTTAACTCTCTTTCTCCGTATCGGGCAGGTCCTTCACGGACAAGTCCCTTCCGCCCCGTTCGCGCTCGGCGTGCGGCAGCGGGTTGCTCGTCCATTCGGCCCAGGCGCGGCGGTTGTTCACGATGTCCGTGGCCAGGTAGATGGCGTTGCGCATCGATTGCGGGTCGGCCTTGTCCTGTCCGGCGATGTCGAACGCCACGCCGTGATCGGGCGATGTCCGTACGCTGCCCAGGCAGGCCGTGAAATTCACCCCGTCGGGCGAGAGGGTCTTGAACGGCGTGAGTCCCTGATCGTGATACATGGCTAGTACTGCGTCGTAATCCCGGTAGTGGCCGCTGGCGAAGAATCCGTCGGCAGCGAAGGGGCCGAAAGCGAGTATGCCTTTTTCGTAAGCCTCATTGACTGCCGGTCGGATGATGTGTTCCTCTTCCGAACCGAGCAGACCGCCGTCGCCCGCGTGAGGATTGAGTGCCAGCACCGCGATACGGGGTTCGACGATGCCGAAATCCGCCTTGAGCGACGAACGCAGCTGTTCGAGCCGTGTGACGATCTTCTGCCGGGTCAGGTCGTGGCTGATCTCGGTGACCGGGATGTGGATCGTGACCAATCCCATGCGGAGCAGGTCGCTGCACATCATCATCAGGGGTTCGCCGCCCAGCTCGGCCGCCAGAAATTCGGTGTGTCCCGTATAGCGGAAGTCGTCCGACTGGATCGACTCCTTGTCGATCGGAGCCGTGACCAGTGCATCGAGCTGTTCGTCCCGCAGGTCGCGCACGGCGGCGTGGAGCGCCTCGGCTGCCGCCCGGCCCGCCTCCGGCGAGGCCGTACCCGGCTCGATCTTCGTTTCGTCGCCGCAGAGAATCAGGT
>ERZ1504608.689-NODE-689-length-8848-cov-3.042193_pt1 | contig 8848 bp, 6 predicted proteins | sample MGYA00571818_ERZ1504608 | MGnify/ENA primary metagenome ERZ1504608 (study PRJEB39906, sample SAMEA3182088) | gut metagenome | biome: human; feature: gut; material: Stool; isolation source: human stools | place: Canada | collected 2013-02-05 ... | reverse complement strand
GGCAATCGCAACCAACGACACCAATACCAAGGAGAAAGCCGCGAACTTTCTCGAAGAGATCATTCAGGAGTCCATCGCCAAGGGCGACACGCGCGTACAGACACGTTTCCCGCCCGAACCCAACGGCTACCTGCATATCGGCCACGCCAAGAGCATCTGCATCAACTTCGGCCTGGCCAAGAAATACGGCGGCAAGTGCAACCTGCGTTTCGACGACACCAACCCGGTGAAGGAGGACGTGGAGTACGTGGATTCGATCAAGCGCGACATCCGGTGGCTGGGTTTCGACTGGGCGTTGGAACGCTATGCGTCGGACTATTTCGACCAGCTCTACGACTGGGCCGTCGTCCTGATCAAGAAAGGATTGGCCTATGTCGATGACCAGACGCAGGAAGAGATCCGCCTCACGCGCGGCACGGTATCCGAGCCCGGCAAGGAGTCGCCTTGGCGCAACCGCTCGGTCGAGGAAAACCTCGACCTGTTCGAGCGGATGAAAAAGGGCGAGTTCGCCGACGGCGAGAAGGTGTTGCGAGCCAAAATCGACATGGCGCACCCGAACATGCTGTTCCGCGACCCGATCATGTACCGCATCCTGCACGCCGAGCATCACCGCACGGGTAACAAATGGTGCATCTATCCGATGTACGACTATGCGCATGGCCAGTGCGATTCAATCGAACGGATCACCCACTCGATCTGCACCCTCGAATTCGACGTGCACCGTCCGCTCTACGACTGGTTCATCCAAGCGCTCGACATCTACCCCTCGCACCAGTACGAATTCGCCCGTCTGAACCTCACCTATACGATGATGTCCAAGCGCCGTCTTCTGAAACTCGTGCAGGAGGGCGCCGTGATGGGCTGGGACGATCCCCGCATGCCGACCATCTGCGCCCTGCGCCGCAAGGGTTATACGCCGGCTTCGGTGCGCAACTTCGCCGAAATGGTCGGCGTAGCCAAGCGCGACAACGTGATCGACCTGGGCAAGCTGGAGTTCTGCGTGCGCGAAGACCTGAACAAGGTCGCCGAACGCCGCATGGCGGTACTCAACCCGCTGAAAGTCGTCATCACCAACTACCCCGAAGGCAAAACCAAGCTTTTCACGGCGATCAATAATCCCGAAGACGAAAACGCCGGCACGCGCCAGGTGCCTTTCTCGCGCGAGATCTATATCGAACGCGACGACTTCATGGAGGTCCCGCCCAAGAAATACTACCGCCTGAGTCCCGGTACGGAGGTGCGCCTGCGCTACTCCTACCTGATCCGATGCGAAGAGGTCGTCAAGGATGCAGAAGGCAACATCACGGAGCTTCGCTGCACGTACGACCCGGAGTCGGGCAACGGTTCGTCGAGCGACGGCCGCCGCGTGAAAGGCGTGATCCACTGGGTATCGGCGGCCGATGCGATCGAAGCCGAAATCCGGCTCTTCAACCCGCTTTTCACGACCGAAGATCCCGACGACGTGGCCGAAGGCGGCAGTTGGGAGGACAATCTCAACCCCGATTCGATGATCGTCACCCGAGGCTATCTGGAACCGTCGCTTGGGGAGGCTCCCATCGGGCAGCCGTTCCAGTTCGAGCGCGTAGGGTATTTCTGCGCCGACACGGACTCCAAGCCCGGACACCCGGTATTCAACCGCACGGTGACCCTCAAGGATTCGTGGGCCAAGATCAACAAATAGATATTTCTTCTACGGTAAAATGAAAAAGCCGGAGCTATCGAAGCTCCGGCTTTTCGATTGATAAATCGTGTTTTCAATATTCGCCGTAAACTCCATATCGGACATTCACGGAAAATTTCCGACGCCCTGTCGTTGCTGTATTCAGGAGTAAAATATATCTTACATTTTAAAATACAGAGGGGTTCTAATTTCCTTCATACTCCAATCGATACCTTTGGCCCAATAGTCCTTATGCGTCGTTTTCAACACAAAGCCTTGCTTCTGATAGAACTTATAAACCAACTGCGAAGTTCTGACGGTTATCTTGCGGACACGATCAATTGATTTCAACTTGTCGATTCTATATTCGAGCAGTTGCTTCCCAAGCGATTTTCCCTGATAATCGGGATGTATGATGTCCCAACTTATTTTGCCGACGGTTTTATCATCGGCAAAATTTATTCCGCCGCAACCAACGATCCTGTCATTCGTGACCAGCACATAATACGACTCTATTTCTCGATCCAGATAATCACTCAAATCAATTTCTTCTTCCGCCGCAAAATATTCTGGTGTATTCCGCCGGATCAATTCCATCACATCATCCTTGTCTGTCGTCCGATATTCCCTTATCGTAACCATTTCTCCGTTTTCCCTCTCAACACTCTATTTACCGCCCGCATAAGAGGAATACACTTCCCGGCAACGCAACGACCGTTATTTCTTCCGGGCGATCGTTCGAAACGGCAGGGCCAGCACCCCGAAGAACGCTTCGCCGAAGATACCGCCCGACATCTTGGAGGTTCCTTCGGTCCGGTCGGCAAAGATGATCGGCACCTCGCCGATACGGAATCCCATCTTCCAGGCCGTATATTTCATCTCGATCTGGAATCCGTACCCCACCATCTCGATCCGGTCGAAATCGATCGCCGCAAGCACTTCCCGCTTATAGCCGACGAATCCGGCCGTCGCATCGCAGACGGGCATCCCCGTCACGATCCGCACATACCGCGAGGCACAATAGGACATCAACAGCCGCGACATAGGCCAGTTCACCACCGTCACCCCCTTCGAATAACGCGAACCGACGGCGACATCCGCTCCAGCCTCCAATTCGGCGGTAAGCCGCAGCAGATCGTCGGGATTGTGCGAAAAATCGCAGTCCATTTCGAATACGGCATCGTACGGGCGAGCCAGCGCCCAGCGGAATCCCTCGATATAGGCAGTGCCCAACCCCAGTTTTCCCGAGCGTTCCAACAGAAACAGACGATCCGGAAACTCCGCCTGCCGCTCCTTGACGATCGCTCCCGTTCCATCGGGCGAGCCGTCGTCCACCACGAGCAAATGGTAACCGCCCTCGAGCGACATCACCTTCGAGATCATCTTCGAAATATTCTCCCGCTCGTTATAAGTAGGTATGACAACCAATTTTTCCATCCAAATACTTTCTTCAGGGTAATTATGTATTTCAGCGTACCTTTATCCGACAGTCACAGCTCCGAATCCGGCAGCCGCTTATTTGCGATTCGCAGCCGCATTTATAATTCTGCCTCTCCGGATCTCCTCTCGGAGAGGACTTGGGCCGCTACACACCCCCAAAGGTACACAAAAGTATATTATCGCCAGCTTAAATCGCCCCCGTCCGAACATCGACACATAAGGCAGCGGTCGCATTCGAATCGCCGCCCCTTTACAGCAACTTGCCGAACCGTCTGCGACCTAATAAATAACGCAGAACGATCGACCCGCAGTATATGCCCCGGGGCTTTCCCTTCACCGCACCGCGAACAGCCCGCCGCTTGGCGGCCAGCGCCTTGTGCGCCCGCAGAAAATCCCGCCACGCACGTCCCACGGCCCGCACGTAATCCGGACGCCCCTGCATCAGGTACGACAGCGCCGCGCACGAGTCGAGCACCGGACGCACGATAGCCACGACGCTCCGCTGCACCGGCGACGCACACTTGTAGAGCATCGCCAGATTATTGCGATGGTTGTAAAACACCTTCGAAGGCGATCCCTGCGCCAGACTCCCCCCGCCGAGGTGATAAACCCGGCTCCGGGGCTCGATCCGCACCCGGTAACCGGCCAGTTGCATCCGCCAGCAAAGGTCGATCTCCTCCATGTGGGCGAAAAAATCCTCGTCGAAACCGCCCAATGCCCGAAATACTTCGGCCCGGCAGCAGAAAGCAGCGCCGCTCGCCCAAAAAACATCGCGGGCATCGTCATACTGCCCTTCGTCCCGTTCGACACACTGCAAAATACGACCTCGGCAGAAAGGATACCCCAAGTAGTCGATGAAACCGCCCGAAGCTCCGGCATACTCGAACCGCGCAGGCTCGACGAGCGACAGCAGCTTGGGCGCTACGGCAGCCACGGTCCGATCCCGATCGAGCGTTTCGACGAGCGGTTCGACCCATCCGGCAGGCGTTTCGACATCCGAATTGAGCAGAATGAAATAGTCCGCATCGAGATACTCCAACGCCCGGTTATAACCTCCGGCGAACCCGTAGTTACGGTCCAGTACGATTCGCCCCACAGCGGGAAATTCGCGTTCGAGCACGCCGAGCGAATCGTCCGTCGAACCGTTGTCGGCCACGACGACGCCGACCCCTTCGGGAACCGATGCGAGCACCGAAGGCAGGAAACGGCGCAAATGCCCGGCACCGTTCCAATTCAGGATCACTATTTCTGTTTTCGTTCGCATTCCATGCGGGCCAGATCGGCCGGGGACTTGTGTTTCCACCGCTTGTGCGACCACATCCACAGGTCGGGGTATTCGCGGATCTTCTGCTCCAGACGCCGCACGTAGCGTTCCGTTATTTCATGGGGAGCCACCTCCTCTTCTCCGTCGTAAATCCGGTCGAAATCCATCTCGTAATAACCCGGTTTGACACGCCGCAGCCAACAGCAATATACGGGCAGACCGCAACGCAGCGCCAGCTTCTCCCCTCCGTCGAAAAAGATCGTATCCCGATTGAGGAAGCGGAACCAATGGCTGTCGGGACGGCGCGGCGGATTCTGATCGGCAATCAGTCCCATCACGATATTCTTGCCGTCGATTCCCTTCTCCCGATTTCGCAGATAGAAGCGCAGGGACTCAGCCATCGGTACCGGGCAGATATTCGCATGGCTGCGCAGACGTTTGTACAATTCGTCGAAAACGCGACTCCGCAGGGGATGATAGACCGCCACGACCACCTGCGAAGGGACGATAATCCCCCAGAACGAACAGTACTCCCAGCACCCTAAATGAGCCGTCAGAGCGATCCAGTCCCGGCCCTCGACCGCAGCCATCTGCTTTTCCAGATCCTTTACGACGACTACCTGACGGCATTTCTCGTCGGTGAGTCCGGCCAGACTGAAGGTATCCACGAAAATCTCCGCCAAAGTACGGTAAAAACCTCTCCGGATAGCATGCAACTCCTCCAGGCTTTTCTCCGGAAAAGAGTTCCGCAAATTCTCCGTCACGACCCGATAACGGTAACGCAACAGGCGCAACGCACCGAAAACGGCCGGTTCCACCACGTAATAGCGAAACCAATACGGCAAAATGGAGAAAAACTTACAGAAAATCCAGAGGCTTTCCAGTCCGATCCTTCCCCAAAAACCCAGATTCGGGCTTTTCTGTCTTTCTACCTCCGGCTTACTCATTCGATTTCGGTTCTACGAACAGTTTCACATTATCGACCTTCGTGCGGACCGAAAGCCACTTGCGCAACTGCTCCCGGTCTATCTGGCGTTGGAAATCCTTCGGCGTAATGACACAGACCAACAGCGTATCCAGCGGTTTGCCCGCAACGTCGAACATCACCCCTTTGGTAAGCGACATCGACTCCACGTTATCCGACATCACGCCCACCTCCTGCGAAATATCGCCGATATCGACATTCGTCACCTGATAGCGAGCCAGTCGCTGTTTCATCTCGGCGATTTGCCGATTCTTCTCGTCCAGCAGCTCCACATAACTCGACTGCAGCGACTGCAAATCGACCTTAACCGAGTTCGATGCCTGTCGCACCACCAATTCTGTCCGAGGCAGCCCATAGCTTGCGAGCTGTCCCCGCGCATTCTCGATCACATCTTCGCCGAGCGGCTCCCCGACCAACAGCAGTTCGATACGGGGCGATTCTCCGCCCCGCCGGTAGATCTTGCTGGATTCGATCACACGGGTCTGCGGGAAATTGAACACCTGGGCGATATACTTATCGGCCTGCACCTCGAAAATCGAAACCCGCACCATATGCAAGCCGATGAATACGCTGGGAATAAACGTAACGAGCGTAATCGCCAGCATCGTCCGCTTCACGAAACGCTCGCGGGATTTGTTGAGAAACGTCTTCTTCCTGTACTTCAGAAACCGGGTAAAAATATAAGTAGCCAGGGCGATAAAAACCGTATTGATGAAAAACAGGTAAAACGCCCCGAAGAAAAAACGATACTGTCCCGTCGCCAGACCGAACCCCGCCGTACAGAGAGGCGGCATCAACGCCGTAGCGATCGCAACGCCCGGAATAACGGTCGAATTACGATCCTGGCGCGATTGCGCCACGATACCGGCCATACCGCCGAAAAAGGCGATCAACACGTCGTAAGTCGTCGGAGTGGTACGTGCGAGCAACTCACTGCTCGCATTCCCCAGCGGGGAGATGAAAAAGAAGAGGGTCGAAGTCGAAATCGCCACGACGAACATCAGGACGAAGTTCCTGACGGATTTTTTCAGCAGGTCGAAATCGTTGATCCCGAGCGAAAAGCCGATACCCATAATCGGCCCCATGATCGGAGAAATACACATGGCGCCGATAATTACGGCGGCCGAATTGACATTCAGGCCCAGCGACGCCACCATCGTAGCGCAAATCAGGACCCACAAATTGACGCCGCGAAACTCCGTACCCTTGCTGATGTTGGCAGCTACTTCATCCTGCGAGGCCTTGTCATCCTCCAGACTGAAACGGTCCCGCATAAAAGCCCGGAACTCCGCCCAAAGTCGGAACGAATGACGGGACTGCTCTTTCAATTCACTATTTTCCATATCACTCATTTACTCTTCTTCGGATTCTGTATCCATATTCTTTCCCGGTTTCGGAAGCCCCGCCACCACGATCACGAACTCTCCTTTGGGCGTATGTTCCCGGAAATAGTCCGCAACCTCGGCAAGGGTTCCCCGCACGGTCTGTTCGAACTTTTTGGTCAGTTCCCGCGACACGGCCGCCATCCGCTCCGGACCGAACACCTCGGCGAACTGTTCGAGGGTCTTGACCACCCGGAAAGGCGACTCGTAAAAAATCATCGTACGCGGCTCCGACGCAAGGCTCTGCAAATGCTTGTTGCGGCCTTTCTTCTGGGGCAGAAAACCCTCGAAGCAAAACCGGTCGCACGGAAAGCCGCTCTGCACGAGCGCCGGAACGAAAGCCGTAGCTCCGGGCAGCGTCTCCACCTCGATCCCCGCTTCAAGACAGGCCCGCACCAGCAGGAATCCCGGGTCGGAGATTCCCGGCGTGCCCGCATCCGAAATCAGAGCCGCTGAACGGCCCTGGGCGATGTTGTCGGCCACCAGACCAACCGTCGCATGTTCATTGAACTTGTGGTGGGCATACATCTTTTTCTCGATGCCCAGATGCTTGAGCAGCACCGACGAGGTGCGCGTGTCTTCAGCCAGAATAAAATCGACTTCGGAAAGCACCCTGACGGCCCGAATCGTGATGTCGTCCAAATTTCCGATCGGCGTAGGAACGATATAGAGCTTAGCCATCGTCAGGAGAGTTTACGTTCCAGCAACTCTATCAGGAACCTCACTCCGTCGGACGAAGGGTTCCAATCGTAATTCTCGGAGATATAGATAATGCAGTCGTCCAGGTCGTCAAACTCGTTCAGACGGTCGATCGTCCGTTCGTACCGCTCGGTATCGCCGCCGAACAAGTCCCGCAGCAACAGGAATTTGTCGTTGATACCGATCGCCTGCTTCAGGTCGGTGATCCGCTCCTTGCGCACGATTTCGGAAGCCATGTCCTTCGGCGCGGCGATCGTGTCGGCCAGCGTATGCACGTCACCGCCCAACACCTCGCCCAGCACCGGCTCCGGCTCGGCGGCAAACGGGTATTTCGGGGCATCGGTTTTAGCCGAAGTCGTTTCGGCGACGCCCGTCTTTTGCGAAGCGGCAACGGAAGCATCGGCATCCGCCGCATTATCCGCTTGCTCCGAAATCTCTGCAGCGACAGAGTCGGATTCCGATGTTTCGGACTGTGGCTCCGGCATTTGCGACGTTACGGACTTCTTCGGTTCATCCATTTTTTCGAGGAGTGTTTCCAGCTGCGGAGCCGCTGCATCGTCCTGCTTCTTTCCGGCGGTTGCCTGTTGCTGCGGAACCGCTGCATGCCCCGGCTTCTGCCCGGTCCCGACCGGAATCTTCGAAGCAGCGGCTTCCTGCGGCCCGTCCGTCTCGTAGAGAGACATGATGACCCGCCGCTTCTCCCTGTGACGGATCACCAGATCGTCCAGATCGAACAGACTGTCCGATACGACGACTTTCTGCTTCGATTCGGCATCGGCTTCAGAGGAGGGAGCAACCACCTGACCGGCAGACGATCCGGCAAGCCCCTCCCGGCCGGTCCGAACCGCAGCATCGTGCCCGGTTCCCGACGCTTTGTCGGACTGCCCTTCCATCGAAGCATCCTGCCGCGAAAGACCGGACGTCACAGATACCGCGACCGCGACAGCTATAGACTCCGCTGCAGGTGCAGATTCCGATACAGGCACGGATTCAGGGGCAGATTCGTCGGCAAGCACCGGATCCGGCTCGGCCACAGGAGCAGACGCAACGACAAGTACAGGTTCCGGCTCAGGTTCTGTAACGGCAGATGCCGAAACCGGCTTCACGGAGGGCGCAGATTCCGGCACAGCAGCAGACACCCCGGCGGATTCACCCAAAGCTTCGGGCATCGCAGCCGGCTCCGGCAGGGAGTCGCGGACAGGCTCCGCCAGCAAATCGTCCAGGTCGATACTTATTTCGGACACCGGCGCAACTTCGGCGACGGACTGCTGCGCAGCGACGGACGCGGAAGCGGAGGAATCCCCTTCGTCGAAATTCGCAAACCGTATCGCTTCATACAATTTTTTGAGCTTGTCCAAAACCAAATCCCGCTCGATGCCGGGGACATCGTGCGAACCCGCCCAGCCATCGACCAGTTC
>ERZ1504608.688-NODE-688-length-8855-cov-3.043636_pt1 | contig 8855 bp, 10 predicted proteins | sample MGYA00571818_ERZ1504608 | MGnify/ENA primary metagenome ERZ1504608 (study PRJEB39906, sample SAMEA3182088) | gut metagenome | biome: human; feature: gut; material: Stool; isolation source: human stools | place: Canada | collected 2013-02-05 ... | reverse complement strand
ATCTCAAAGATACGACCGGGTGTTCCGCTGTGCGAGCTGGACGGGGCGGCCAGAGACCTGATTGCTGAGCAGGGATACGGACCTTTCTTTACCCACAGGCTGGGGCATTTCATCGGTCTGGGAGAGCATGAGTTCGGAGACGTGTCCTCTGTGAATACCCAGAAAGCAGAGCCGGGAATGATATTCTCCATTGAACCGGGAATCTATCTGCCCGGGGATACAGGTGTCCGTGTGGAGGATCTGGTGCTGGTGACAGAAGAGGGATGTGAGGCGCTTAACCACTATTCCAAGGAATTTGAGATAATCGGTTAACCGGTAAACGGCTAACAGGAGGATATATAGGAGGATATATGAATCCAATCGCCACATTACATATGGCCAACGGCAGGAAAATTGTCATAGAGCTTTTGCCGGAGTCAGCGCCCAATACAGTGAACAGCTTTATCTATACAGCCTCCAGGGGATACCTGGACCACCATGCCATTGAGCGGATTGTGCCCGGAAACTGGGTGGACGTCAGCTACACGGCCTTTGGAAAGAAGGAATGCCGGTATCTGATACCCAATGAGTTTGAGCTGAACCCGGATGTGGAGCCCCTGGACTCCCATCCCGGATCCGTGTGCATGGGCGGCTACGGCGAGGCAGGGCTGGCCGGCTGCGAGTTTTTCTTTCCGCTGAGAGACTGTCCGGACCACAAGGGTATTTATCCTGTGTTCGGCCGTGTTCTGGAGGGAATGGACGAGGTCTACAGGCTGGAAAAGGTAGAGACAGTGCCTGTGACGGATTTCCCCATAGAAGGTGTGGAGGTCAACCGTCCGGTGAGGCCGGAAATCATTGAACGGGTGGAGCTGGAACTTTACGGCGCGGTTTATCCGGAGCCGGTGAGGGTCCGGGAGCCGGAGCTTCCGGAATGCTGGAAGGATGAAGCGGCTGAGTGACAGGTTCTGGGGAGCACTGTAATTTGTCCACATTTTCAAAAAAATATCTTGCAAGTCCCGGGGTTCTATGATATACTATGTAAGCTGTCTGAATTGACGGCAGTTTTAGCGTTCGCGTGAGTCAGAACCTTACGGTGAGGGCGCGTTTAACTTAGTTATTGCTGATATCTGCGCGTTCTGGTGACGGCATACGGCCGGCTGCCTGTAATGTACAGAGACAGATTGGCATACACAGGCCGCGGTCGGAAACCGCAAATAATATCAGAGAGGTGAAAATCATGAAAGAAGGAATCCATCCAAGCTATTACCAGGCAAAGGTTGTCTGCAACTGTGGTAATGAGTTCGTAACAGGTTCAACAAAGCAGGACATCCACGTTGAGGTTTGTTCCAAGTGTCATTCATTCTACACCGGACAGCAGAAGGCTGCTCAGGCTCGTGGACGTATTGATAAGTTCAATCGTAAATATGGTATGAATGCTAACTAATAAGCAAAGAGATGAGGGTTGAGCTTGGGAGCAGGCTCAGCCCTTTCTGAATTCATGGGAAATCATGGAAAGAGGGTTTCTTTTTCGTACAAGAGAAAGGTTAAAGGAATGAAATATTCAGGAATTGGTGGTCAGGCCGTAATCGAGGGCATCATGATGCAGAACGGCAATGACTACGCCATTGCGATCCGCAAGCCGGACGGGGATATTGAGGTGAAAAAGGATACCTATTTTAGTATGACCAAGAAGCATAAAATGTTAGGTTTTCCCTTTGTCAGAGGTATTTTCAGTTTTATAGATTCCATGGTAGTGGGCATGAGGGCCCTCACCTGGTCCTGCAGTTTTTTTGAGGACGACGAGGAGGCAGAGCCCGGTAAATTTGAGGCGTGGCTGGATAAGGTTTTCGGCGAGAAGCTGGAGAGCGCTCTCATGACAGTGGTTATGATATTTTCCTTTGTTATGGCAATTGGTATTTTCATGGTGCTTCCCCTGTTTATTGCCAATATATGCAGAGGCTTCGTCCATTCCGATACGGTGATGGCCATACTGGAGGGCGTAATACGAATCGTCATCTTCATAGCCTATATCAAGCTGGTTTCCCGTATGGAGGATATCAAGAGGACCTTTATGTACCACGGTTCCGAGCATAAGTGCATTAACTGTATTGAGCACGGGCTGGAGCTTACCGTGGACAATGTGAGAGGAAGCTCCAAGGAACATAAACGGTGCGGAACCAGCTTCATTATGATTGTCATGGTCATAAGCATCCTGTTTTTCATGGTCATCCGGGTGGATACGGTCTGGCTGCGCGTGGTGAGCCGGATTGTGCTGATACCTGTGATCGCAGGCGTGTCCTATGAGTTTCTGCGTTTTGCGGGACGCCATGATTCCAGGCTGGTGAATGTGCTCAGCCGTCCCGGCATGTGGATGCAGGGACTGACTACCACGGAGCCGGATGACAGCATGATAGAGGTGGCCATCGCGGCAGTGGAGACTGTGTTTGACTGGCGTGCTTACCTGAATGAGAATTTTCCGGGATGGCAGGAAGGCGGTCGCCGTAATGACGATGACAACGGCAATGACAGTGAAGGAGCAGTAAAACATGACCATGCAGCAGCTGCTGTGGCAGGGTGTTCAGGAACTGAATAAGGCCGGGGTGCCGGACCCGGAGCTGGATGCCAGGTATCTGCTTCTGGAGGTGTTCCATCTGAACCTGGCATCCTTTCTGGCCATGAAGGGCAGGGAGCTGGAGAAGGATGAGGAGACAGAGGGAAAATGCCGGGAATTTAGGAGGCTCATAGAAATCAGGGCCGGCCGGACCCCTCTCCAGCATCTGACCGGGACGCAGGAGTTCATGGGTTTTGAGTTCCTTGTAAATGAACATGTGCTGATACCAAGGCAGGACACGGAGACACTGGTGGAGCTGGTCCTGGAGGAACAGAAGGACAGGGAAAAACGCGTACTGGACATGTGCACCGGTTCCGGGTGCATTGCCATCAGTCTGGCGCTTATGGGCAGATACCGACATGTGTCGGCCCTGGATGTGTCGGCTGAGGCCCTTATGGTGGCAGGCAGAAACCGGGACAGGCTTTTAGGCGGATATGAGGGCAAGTTTGAATTGTTTGAGAGCAATATGTTCTGCGCTCTGGGTCATAGAGGGCCTTGATCCTGAGGTGAGGGACCATGAGCCCAGGATTGCCCTGGACGGAAGCTCGGACGGGCTTACATTTTACCGCATACTGGCAGAAGAGGCCCGGAATCATCTGGCGGAGGGCGGAAGTATCTATATGGAAATTGGATATGACCAGTCAGAGGCAGTGGAAGGATTGTTCCGGTCCGGGGGATACAGGGACGTGAGGACGTTTAAGGATTTGGCAGGACAGGACCGGGTGGTGAGAGCCGGGGCGTGAGGTCCGGATTTAAAGTTCGGACTTAAATGTCTGATGGGGACTGTCCGGGATGCCGGATTTGGAGAGAACACAGGGTAACAGGATAATGTAGTGGTTGTAATTGGAATAATCGCGGGAGCAGGAGATAGATATGTTTGATAAGCTGGACGATATGTTGATTCATTATGAAGAACTGATGCTTATGCTGGGTGACCCGGATGTGACCCAGGATACCAAGCGTTTTACCAGGCTCATGAAGGAGCAGGCTGACCTGGCTCCTATTGTGGAAGCCTATAAGCAGTACAAGCAGGCGAAGCAGGACGTGGAGGACAGCCTGGCCCTTCTGGAGGAAGAGAACGACGAGGAGATGCGGGAGATGGCCAAGGAAGAGCTGTCCGGCGCCAGGAAACGGATTGAGGATCTGGAGCATGAGCTTAAGATTCTCCTGCTTCCAAAAGACCCTAACGACGATAAGAACATCATACTGGAAATACGGGCAGGCGCAGGCGGCGATGAGGCGGCTTTGTTTGCGGCCGAACTTTACCGCATGTATTCAAACTATGCGGACAGCCAGAGATGGAAGGTGGAGATTGTCAGCCTCAATGAAAACGGCATCGGCGGTTTCAAGGAAGTAGTTGCCATGGTTACCGGTAAGGGCGCATACTCCAAGCTTAAATATGAGAGCGGCGTGCACCGCGTCCAGCGTGTGCCTGAGACAGAATCCGGCGGCCGTATCCATACATCCACCGCCACTGTGGCGGTTATGCCTGAGGCCGAGGAAGTGGACGTGCAGATTGACATGAATGACTGCCGTATCGACGTTATGCGCGCATCGGGCAACGGCGGACAGTGCGTTAACACAACAGACTCCGCGGTTCGTCTGACCCATATCCCTACGGGAATCGTTATTTACAGCCAGACCGAGAAATCCCAGCTGCAGAACAAGGAGAAGGCATTCCGCCTGCTGCGTTCCAAGCTGTACGACATCGAGCTGGAAAAACGCCAGAGCTCAGAGGCAGAAGAACGCCGCAGTCAGATTGGCACCGGCGACCGTTCTGAGAAGATACGCACTTACAACTTCCCTCAGGGCCGCGTGACGGACCACAGAATCAAACTGACACTGTATAAGATTGATTCTATTATGAATGGGGATATTCAGGAGCTGCTGGATAATCTGATTGCGGCGGACCAGGCGGCAAAGCTGGCGAAGATGAACGAAATGTAGGGGAGCTGTCCCTGGAAAATATTGAGTTGGGAAAATTGGCAGTTGAGATAAGAAAGGGTGTCCGGAATTGGCGTTAATGGCTGATGCCGGGCACTTTTTGTTTGAAAAATTTTGGCGAGATTGCGGAGCGGGAAAGAAAAACTATCTACGAAAACGTGTTGAGTCTGCCCGAAGAAAATAGTATACTTGTGATAAAGTGTGGAATGTGGCAGGCGGGTGAAATTTAAAGATATTTCGTAAGCTCAGGATATAGCAAAATTATGATTTGTCCCATTAAAAAACAGCCTACGGGACGAAATATTTTATATTGGTATACTGAGGTACCTGCATGATATTCTGGCAGGGAAAGGAGAGGCGCTATGAATGGGTATCTGATTTTTTAAAAGGTTTAACTGTGTTCGGTTTGGCATTTTCCATTTCCTTTTCAGATGTACCACTGCTCAGCCATCCGGTATCGGCGGCACAGAACGGGGACGGTTCCGGGAAGGATAATTTTCAGGAGAGAATCTATACCTTTAAGGAGATACATGAAATGGCGTATTACAGCGGCCTTTGCGCTCTGCCTGACGGCCAGGAATATGAGATTTTTTACTGCGGTCAGAGGGGGATGGGTTTTCCGCCAGGAATTCGGTCCACGGCGGCACCTGGTATCTTAATATGAAGGAGGGCTGCCAGCTGTCCTATGAGTTTCTGGCGGATAACGGCGAAAAGGAAGTGCGGGCGGACGGCGGAATATTTGAACCGCTTTACTATCAGGTTGACGTGGAGAAACCATCTTCTCCCAGCGAAGCCTTCCAGTTCAGGAAGAACGACAGCCAGGGGGCCAAGATAATGTATGATTTGCCTCAGAATTATTCGTGCAGGGGAAAGAATGGTAAGAAAGAGGTCCGGCGCATTTTCAAAATTACTTCCCTGGAGTATTGCCAAAGGGCAGCTGGGAGATCCTCTGAAATGGGATATTATTTACCAGCGTAATTCCGGTTCTGTAAAGAATCCAGACTTGATATATGAGGGGCAGATACTGGATATACCTAAGGGATGAGAGAAATTCTCATTTGGGAAGCACAGCATAAATCAAATTAGCAGGCTCGAATCAAAGGACTCCAAATAACAGGATCCAACCAATAGGATTCATCCAATTAGGCTCCAGCAAATTATTACCCAGCAAATTATTACCCAGCCAGATACCAGGGGATATCATATCTTAGGTTCAGACTGGGTCTTTTTCCCCAGACGCGAATGAGGAGGAAATGCGTATATGGATTCCATGGAAGAGATTTATAAGAAACACGGAAAAATGATATATGGTTTTCTCTTAACCCGTACCCAGGACCCCGGCCTGGCAGAGGAACTGACTCAGGAGACTTTTTACCAGGCCGTGAAACATATCGGCAGGTATAAGGGAGAGAGCGGCATATCTACCTGGCTCTGCGCAATTGCAAAGAATCTGTGGCGTGATTATCTGCGGAGGCAGAAGCACCATGTTCCCCTGGAAGAGGCAGACCAGGTATCTGTGGAATCCGCAGAATCCAAGGCCCTCTGTTCATGGGACAATGTACAGATACTGAGTCTGATTCACAGCCTGGAGGACCCTATGCGGGAGGTTATGTACCTCAGGCTGGTGGGAAACCTTACCTTTGGGCAGATTGGAGAAATCATGGGGCGCAGCGAGAACTGGGCAAGAGCAACCTATTACCGCGGGAAAGAGAGAGTCGTTAAGGAGGCAGGAAAAATATGAACTACAGGATACCATGTGAAATTATTCGGGATTTAATGCCCATGTATGCGGACGGCCTGACGTCTGAAACAACGAACCGCGAAATCCGGGTCCATCTGGAGGAATGCGGCACCTGCAGGGAAATGTATGAGCGGATGAAAGCAGATATGGAAGGGGTATCCCAAACAGCAGGGAAGCCATCGGAAATTGATTATCTGAAGAAGGTGAGAAGGAGGAACGTGAGAAACGTGGTTCTGGGAGCCGCGGGGGTGTTCCTGGTTATGGGGACTGTCCTTTTTATGAAGCTGTTTGTGATAGGATATCCTACGGAGTCCTATATGGTCGCCTATACGGATGTCAATGGAGAACAGGTGAATGTGGGCGGAACCATGATTGATTCGGCTGCTGTTTACAGGGGATATAAGCTGGCGCAGGAGGATGGGGCAGAGAGGCTGGTCATCTATTCCTGTCTGCCGTCATTCTGGAACAGGAGCGGAACGTTTAACCTGGAACTTAGACTTCCCGGCGGGGGAAAGGATTTGTATATTCAGGGCATTACAATTAAGAGCAGCGGAACCGTGGTCAGCAGCCTGGCTAATGAACTGTACAGGGCCAGGAATCCATATATAGGCGATGCCTCGGCAGACGGAAGGCTCTCAGGCACATTGGGGATATCAAGGGAACTGGGAAGTTTTAAGAATGAACTGCAGACCTCCGTAGAGCCCTGCGGCTGGACGCTTAACTTTGAGGAGAGCACGCCTAATTCAGCCGTATTTGAGGAGCGTATGAAAGCGTATGCCTGTGTGCTGATTGCCCTGACCGATAACCTGGGGCAGGTTAGCTGGAACTATACCGTGGAGCTGGAACAGGGGCCTGTCTGGCGGCATGGCACCATTACGGAGGAGGAGTGCGGGAAAATGACCGGAGCTCCTGTGAAAACATTTGCAGACAGCCCTGAGGGGATTGAACAGCTGATTGAACGGCTGGGAATCGGGCAGTGAGAGAGAAACGGCCAGGAATATACCGGCCAGATAAAATTTCCTGTTATGGGTCTGGCTATTGGGGGCGTGATTTGATACAATCAAATCATAAAGGGCCGGGTGCAGCACAGATTACTAAACCCTAAGGGGCCGGTGCGCTGGAAGTGATAAAAAGATACAGTAAAAGGAGGTGCACATCATGCAGTCGCTTTCCTCATTTATGAATACCATCCGATTTAATTTTCTATATATAGATAAATATTCCTTTGGGCGGACCTGGACTTATCCGGAAAGCGCCATACCATACAATATGCTGCGCTACATCATTGACGGGAGCGCTGAGTTTGTGGTAGATGGGGAGACGGTCATTGTGAGGAAGGGGCAGGTGTCCTATATACCGGAGGGCTGCTGGCTGTCATGTAAGGCGCTGGAGGATACGTTTGCTTTTTACAGTATCCGTTTCACCACATCCGTGTTCTATGAGGGGGCCAATTTTCTCAGGGAGTACTATAACTTTCCCCTGGTGATGGATGTGGGTGAGGGAATCGAGCCGTATTTCGGTGATATCTACAAGTGGGTGCGCACGGACAAAAAGTCGAAGTCATTTCACGTAAGAGGAGCTCTTGATACTCTGATTGCCAGCCTGATTGATATTCTGAACTCCGATGAGCCCGATGATGTGAAGGCGGAAATTAACGGTCTGGAGTACAACCTGGAGCAGATACGAAAGCGGGTGAAGAAATCCACGGTCCAGACCGACCCAAGGATACAGACTGTCATTGACTATATCATGTTAAATCCCACAGAGGAATATACTTCAGATAAATTAAGCGGCATGGCGGAAGTGGCTGAGACCACCTTCCGGCGTCTGTTTAAGGAGGCCACAGGAAAGACCGCCACTGAGTTTATACGCCAGGTACGCCTGACCACGGCAGCAAGACTGCTGCTGGTGTCCAATGATCCTGTGAACTGTATTGCCCACGATGTGGGATTCGAGGATGCCAACCATTTTACACGGGTATTCAGGCAGGCATTTGGGATGACGCCGGGCCGGTACAGGAAGATGTCACAGGAGTAGCGGTGGGGGAGAGACGGTGACGAGGAGGCAAAGCAGGGGACGTGAGACAGGCGAAACGGCGCGGCAGGAACCGTGCAAGGGCAGTGGCACTAAAGCAAAGGCGCCAAATCAATGGAGAGAGGAAGGATGACCGGATGGAACAGATTAAGGTATGGACAAAGCAGCATGAAAACGTGCTGAAGGAGCTGAATGAAACGGGCAGATACATTGCCAGGCGGGAGTATATCCGGAGTGACCTGCAGGAACATGCGGGACTGGTGCTGGAGGTATATGACTGGCTGGTAAGGCACAGCCCGGACGCGGCCCAAAAGCCCGGGGATGTGGAGTATCCGGTGTGGGTTTCCTTTACCAGCGAGGCGGTCATGCTTCCCAGTCCGGGTGCCGTCATACTGGAACTGACCCTGGACCCGGCTTGTATTACCTCTGTCAATATAGAAAAATGGGGAAGTATCCTCAATTACTCCTATATCCCAAAGGATGAGGCGGACGCCAGACGCCATCAGGATATGATGGAGCAGTACGGAGTAAGCGACGCCAAGGCAT
>ERZ1504608.633-NODE-633-length-9397-cov-3.111646_pt1 | contig 9397 bp, 7 predicted proteins | sample MGYA00571818_ERZ1504608 | MGnify/ENA primary metagenome ERZ1504608 (study PRJEB39906, sample SAMEA3182088) | gut metagenome | biome: human; feature: gut; material: Stool; isolation source: human stools | place: Canada | collected 2013-02-05 ... | reverse complement strand
GAGACGATGGGCGGCCGTTCCTCCTTCTTCTGCCAGTTTGAATATTCCATTCCTGTGATTGAAGAAGTGCGCGTCGCGGTGTTTTATGACATCGGTTTTGTCAACGGAGATTCTTTTGACTTCAGCACGTCCAAAATAGTTTCCGACTACGGGATCGGCCTGCGCCTGAACCTGCCCATCGGTCCGCTGGCAGTGGACTATGCCATTCCGATTCAGAAGAACAACGCCATTGACCGCGGAGGACAATTCCAGTTCTATCTCAATTATTCCTATTAATTACGTTTGATAATTTCTCTACCGTTTGACGACATGAGTAATTTCCGCATTCTTATCCTGGCGTTTCTGGTGGTGGTGCTGGCTGTTCTGGGAATGATTTATGTGAATATTTCTTCAAGAATGGATGTGATTCAGCAACAGCAGCAGATGGCCTCCGCTCCGGCACCTGTCAATCCCTCCCCGTATCTTCCGATGCCCACGCAGGCTCCTGCTTCCGCCGTTCAGCCGGTGGTGGTGGCGGATCCTGTAGTGAGCGAGGAACTGGCTCATGTTTCGGCGGAGCTGGAACGGATGAAGAAGGAGAATCGGCAGCGTCAGATGTGTATAAGAGACAGGAACTGAAGAAGCGCCATGCCCTAGCGGAGGAAGAACGCGATCTGTTGGAACGCCAGAATATGGAAAAGGGAGATCCCCGGCTGCAATGGCTTAATGAAATCAAGGATGCGGAGCAGGTGGGCCGTGTGACGGAATACTACCGTGACGCCAACCTGGTCCTGTTCCAGTCCATCGGCCAGCCTGACTTGAAAGTGGGGCAGGAACTGGGAATCCGCAGACGCGGGAGCATTTTTGTATCCCTGATTATCGACGGAGTTGACCCGGACGGGAAGGTGTTCCAGTCTTACGTGAAGCGTAATACGCTTTTTGATAATAATGACAAGGAACCCATCAAGCCGGGGGATGAAGTCATTGTTCCGCCTGCGAGCTGGCAGGAAAACATGACGGAAGAAGACAAGTCCGGTATGGCTTCTCCCTCCACCCCCGTCCCCGTGGAAGCTCCCAAACCGGTGATGATTCCCATGGAGCCGTGATGCGGATCCGTATTTAGCCAAGCCAAGTAAAGAGAAGTGCACCTGAGAGAAAGATTGCAATCGGGCGCCGGTCCCAGCCTGTCCTTTGAATTTTTCCCGCCCAAAAACGAGCAGGCAGCATCGGCCTTGTACCAGACTATCCGTGAACTGGAGCCTTACCGCCCCAGTTTCGTCAGCGTGACGTATGGTGCAGGGGGCTCCACCCGCGAGCTTACCCGCGAAGTGGTGTTGCGCATCCAGCATGAATCCCGTATTCCTACGGTGCCCCACCTTACTTGCGTAGGGCATAGCCGGGAGGAGGTATGGAATATCCTGGACCAATACGCCCGGGCTGGAGTGCGGGCCGTTCTTGCACTTCGGGGAGATCCTCCCCGGGGAGCGAAGGATTACAACCGCGATGCGGATGTTTTTCGCCATGCGGCGGATCTGGTGACGTTTATCCGTGAATATAATGAATCCGGCCGTCACCCGGATCCGGATGGATTCGCCATAGGCGTGGCCGGCTTCCCGGAAGGTCATCCGGCCACTCCCAACCGTCTGCGCGAGATGGATTTCCTGAAAGCCAAGGTGGATGCCGGCGCGGATTATATCTGCACCCAGCTGTTTTTTGACAATCATTCTTTCCTGGATTACCGGGAACGCTGTCTGCTGGCCGGCATCAAGGTGCCTATCCTGGCGGGAATCATGCCTGTGACCAGCCTGTCCGGCATGAACCGCATGGCAGAGCTTTCCGGAGGCACCTGTTTTCCGGCCAGGCTGCTTAAGGCGCTGAAGCGTGCGGGTTCCAATCCGGACGCTATTCAGGAGGTAGGCATCCAATACGCCTCCAGCCAGTGCGCCGAACTGTTGGATTCCGATGTGGACGGCATTCATTTTTATACGCTTAACCAGAGCCGGGCAACGCGGGAAATTTACAGGAATCTGGGACTGAAGGATTCCCTGCAGCTTTTGGAACATGGCGAAGATAAGTAAAAAGCTGATTGATTTGGTTGGGACAACACGGTAGAACCCTCTTCAACATATTATGGATATCAAGGATATTAAACGGGCCATGGACAATATGCCGATGGGCGACGGAAGTGCGTTTGCGGAAATTTCCGTCGGCCCGGCCAAGCATGAACAGTTTTTGGATGAACATTACGGCAAGGTTGCGCTGGTTGTGTTGCTATGCGTCCTTGGGGCTGCCGGATGGATTATTTATAATGGCGTGCAGGATTCCATGGAAAGAAAGGCAGGCGCCGCTCTGGTGGCCGCTATGCCGGAATCCCCGGCAACCGGGGAAATTTCCCTGGACGAACAGGGGCTTCAGCAGGTGGTGGCTGACTTTGACAGTTCCCGCGCCGCCGTCACTGCCTCTTACCTTCAGGCCATTGCCTTGTGGAACGCCGGCAAGGAGGATGAAGGCGTGGCCAAAATGAAAGCTTTTATTGATTCCGCTCCCACGGAGGAATGGAAAGCCCAGGCTTCCGTTACCCTGGCCTGCCGTCTGATGAACCGGGGGAAAGCGGATGAGGCGGAAGGGTTGTTCCGTTCCGTGGTGGATGCGGGAGATCCTACTTTTTCCGGTTTTGCCACCATGTGCCTGGGGGACATTGCCCGGGCTAAGAAAGACAATGCCGCCGCAGGCGCCTTTTACCGTGAACTGGCGGAGAAATTTCCGGCCAGTGCATTTGCCTTGCAGAGCGGAGGCTACCTGCTGCGCAAGAGCCTGTTTGATATCCAGAGTCCCGTTCGTATTGAGCCTGTGGTAGAACAGAAGTAATCCTACGGACGTTTCCGAAGTTTTCCGGAAGATGAACGCTTTTTCCATCCGCATGTCTGTTTTTTTACAGTGCATGCGGATTTCCGTATTCAGGAACGCCGGAACAGGGGGGGTAATGAAAAGCCTGCTGCGCGCGTAGCTGTTATGATTCCGGGAATTCCGTTCAGGACTGTGACATATTTAAACAAATCATCAAGGGATTCCGCGCTTACCGGATGTAACCGGGCTGCCGGTGTTAATCCTTATTTTTTATCTCATGAACAGGCATATTAAATCATTCTGGCTTCTTCCCCTGGCGGGAATGACGCTTTCTTTCATGCCGTCCTGCACGACGGACAGCTACGGGAACAGTTCCGTAACGCCCGGTGGAGCCGCCGCCATCGGGGTGGGGGCGCTGGCTGCCGGCGCTGCTATTGGGGCGGCTGTCCAGCATGACCGTGACAAGGACAGGTACCGCAATGACTGGCGCCACCATAATCCTCCTCCTCCGCCTCCCCGTCCGCCTCATCGCCCCCAATGGCGGAGGTAAGAAGGGAGCGTGCGTGTAAGGGCGGCGATATTTTGGTTCGGCAGGGGGCCGGGAGGCGACGCGTTTTTCCGGTCTGCCCCTTTGCTGAAATCTCAGACCCGCCGTATGCCGCGGAGCGCCCAGGTCATGCGTTGTCTGGCGCTTTCCGGATCATTGAGGATAGAACCCAGCAAGTCGAGAACGGGCCGAGCTGCTTTGGAGTCGTGCACTTGGAGCTGTCCGGAAAGGATAAAGGGGGCTCCCCCGCAGCAGACAAGGTAAATGAGGATGTTCATGGGGTCTCCCATGAGCACGGATCCTTCCTGCTGGGCTTCCCGTATGGTTTCCAGCAGCACAAGGGGATGGCGCGTATGGATTCCTGAAATGAAACGGATGGCCGCCTGTTCCCCTGCCAGGGCGTCCAGAACCAGCTGGGCAATGAATTGGCCGTGACGCAGCAGGAACTCCATGACGTCTCCCAGGATGGCTTCCAGTTTTTCAAAGGCCGGAAGATGAATGTTGGCATGGGTCCTGATGCCGGTGAACAGAGGTTCGTACCAGCGTTCCAGAAGCTCGGTCAGAAAAGCTTCCCGGTTGCCGAAGTGATAGACAAAGCTCCCTGTATTGGTGCCGGCCCGCAGGGACAGGCCGCGAACGGTAAGGGCGCGCAGCCCGGATTCCCCGACAATCATGGCACCCGTATTGAGCAGGTGCTCTCTGGTGGATTTCCGTTTGGGCATGAAGGTGAAGCTTGAACCTCCATGTGTGCCCCTTATCGGCCTGCAAGGCAAGGACTCGTTATGTCTGTTGCTGTAAAAAGCGGAACCGGGGCTCATCCTCTCCCCGGTCCCGCCGCCGGAGTCCTGAATGAATCAGGAGGTTGCTTTCAATTCCTTCCGCCGGGAGGCAATCCAGCGGGAGAAGAGTTTGGCCGTGGCCGGAATGATAAGCAGGTTCAGGATGGTGGCTGTCACCAGCCCGCCGAACTGGACGATGGCCAGGGGGCCGAGCAGTTCGCCTCCGGGCTGGTCAATGGCCCAGATCAGCGGGAGCAGCCCCAGCACGGTAGTCAGGGAAGTCATGATGATGGGGACCACGCGTTCCAGAGAACCTTCCCGTATGGCTTCCGCGGGTTCCATCCCCTGATGTTCTAGGGCCCGGTACCTGTTGAGCAGAATCAGGCCGCTGCGGATGGCGAAGCCGATGACGGTCACGAACCCCACAATGGAAGCCACGGAAAGAATGGGAGGAATGTAAGTTCCTCCAAACAGGGAGGACAGCGTACCGGGGGAGGCAAGGAAAACGGCTACGATGCCGCCCACCAGGCACAGCGGTATGTTCACCAGAGTCAGCATGGCGCGCCGGACGCTTCCCAGTGCGGAGGAAAGGAGCAGTACGATGAGCACCATGACGATGGCGCCCAGGACGTAAAGCCGTTGTGATGCGGATTCCCGTGCTTTGATAGTGCCGTCATAGTCTACGGTACAGCCCATGGCGTTCATTACCGGGTCCAATTGTTCCCGACAGGCTTTCGCGAGGTCTCCCAGGTTGGAATTGGGGGAGGGATTGCAGGAAATCATGGCTTTCCGCATGGTGTTGTCCCTCAGGATGAGGTTGGAAACTTCCTCCCGGTACACCTGTGCCACGTCGTCCAGGCGCACGGTTTTTTTATTGGGGGAAATGAGTTCCAGGTTTTTGACATCTTCCATGGACGTTTTAAGTCTGGGGTCAATGCGCAGGACAATGTTCCAATGGTCCTGGTTTTTGATGACTTCTCCCAGTTTCTGTCCGTTCATGGCCGTGGAAACCTGTTCCGCAGCATTCGCCATGGTCAGGCCGTAGGAAGCCAGGGCTTCCTGATTGTATTGCACGCGAATGGTATCCACCATAATTTCCCGGTTGGCGCGTGCATCCGCCACTTCCGGCATGTTCTCCAGAATTTCCTTGGCTTTCCGGGCCGCCAGGCGGAGCTGGGGCAGCTCCGTGCCGTAAATGTTGATGGCGATTTCCGAGTTGGAGCCGGACAGAGCGGAACTGATGCGATGGGCCAGCGGATAGCCGATCATGGAGCTGGTGCCGGGGATGCCGTCAATGCATTTCTTGATGGCGGCGCGCAATTCTTTCTGGTCTTTCTTCAGATCCACGCGCACGAGCAGCTCGGAGGCGCTGACGGGTTCTGCGTGTTCGTCGTTTTCCGCGCGTCCCGTGCGCTGGGTGACACTGAGAACCCCCGGAATCTGTTCAATATCTTTCATCACTTTCCGGGAGATGCGCTCCGTTTCATCCAGGGAAGTTCCCGGCACCGTACTGACGAAGACTGTGTAGCAATCCTCGTTGAACGGCGGCAGGAAACTGGTTCCGAACGTGGAACCCAGCCACAGGGCCAGCAGCGTAATGGCCGTCATGATGGCGCAGACCGTTTTGGAAAAGCGCAGGCAGAATTCCAGGATGGGGGCATAAATGCGTTTAATGAGGCGGGAGCTGAAGGAATCCCCGCTTTCCAGAGTAGCGGCGTTTTTGCTTTTCTTGAACCATATGTAACAGAGAACCGGAGTAATGGTGACAGCTACAATAAGAGAAGAAAGCAGGGCCAGCATGTAGGAGATCCCCAGGGGCCGGAAAAACTGGCCTTCCAGACCGGACAGGAAGAGCACCGGAGTGAATACCAGCAGGATGATGACGGAGGAGAAGGAAATGGAGCCTACGATTTCGCTCTTGGCTTTCATCAGAACCTCATACTTGCTCTTGCGCTTATCTTTCGGCAGGGCGGCGTTCCTGTTCAGGTGCCTCCAGGCTATTTCCACGAAGATAATGGCGTTGTCCACCACGTCTCCCACGGCTACGGCAAGGCCGCCCAGGGTCATGATGTTGATGGCCAGCCCGAAGACGGGGAACATCATCATCCCGAACAGGATGGACAGGGGCATGGAAATCAGCGTGATGATGGCCGTGCGAAGGTTCAGCAGCGTCAGGAAGATGACGATCATGACCACCGCTCCGGCAATGAGGAGGGTTTCCGTGCCGTTATCCAGGGACATTTCAATAAAATCCGCCTGCCGATAGGCTGCGGTGTGCAGTTTCATTCCCTTGGGAAGCTGGCTTTGACTGAATTCCCTGACGGCTGCATCCACGGCCTGTGTCAGGGCCAGAGTATTGGCTCCCGGCACCTTCTGCACGGAAAGCACTACGGCGTCTTCCCCCATAAATCCGGCATCTCCCCGCCGCGGCGCACCGTCTATCTTGACTTCCGTCACATCCTGGAGCCGGAGTATTCCGGAGGCATGGTCCGGAACCAGGGCGCGGTTGAGCTGTTCAATATTGGCGGTGCGGGTATCCTGCTGGATGGGGAGTTCCTGCCCGGCTACATCCTCCAGATACCCTGCGGGGACGGAAGATTGGGATTCCTGAATAGCCGTTTTCAGGCTGGAAAGGTCCACCCCGGCCAGTTTGAGTTTGTTGGGATCATAAATCACCTGGTATTCCGGCAGACGCCCGCCCAGCACCGTGACCTGCCCCACCCCGGGAATGGCCAGCAGGCGCGTGCGCAGCTTGTATTCCGCCAGTTGCCTCATGTCCAGCTGGGAGGTATCCTTGTCTCCAGTCAGGGCGATGAGCATGATTTCCCCCGTTATGGAGACGATGGGGGCCAGCTCCGGGGATGTCCCTTCCGGCAGGGATTCCCGGACTGCTCCAAGACGTTCCGTTACAATCTGCCGGGCCTGGTAGATATCTTTGTTCCAGTCGAAATCCACCCATACGAAGGAAAGCCCGCTGCCGGAGGAGGAGCGGACGCCTTTGACTCCGGCGGTTCCGTTCATGGCGGACTCAATGGGAATGGTGATGTATTGTTCCACTTCTTCCGCAGTAAGGCCGGGGGCTTCCGTCTGGATGGTGACACGCGGGACCTTCAGTTCCGGGAATACGTCCACGGGAATGTTCTTCACCACGAAAATGCTGATGATTGCCAGCGCAATCGTCAGCAGGATCACAGTAATCCTGTTGTTCAGGCAGAATGAAATGAGAAAGTTCATGGATTCTGATTGCTGAATACCTAAGATTCAAGGGTTTATTCCAAAGGAATTCGGGGTATTTGTTCCTTAATCTTTTATTTTGTACATCGTTTAGTGTTCTCCTTCGTGGAACTGGCCGTCCGCGTGGAAGTGCCCGGCTGCTTTTTTGCTTCCGGCCTCTCCGGTGGGCAGGATGTATTTCAATTCATACCCGCCCTTGGTGACGATAGTCTGTCCCGGCATCAGTCCCTTGACGGGCGTTTTTCCCTGACGGGAAGGCAGTGTTTCCACTTTTTTCATGACAAATGTATCGTTTCCCGCCTTGATGAAAACCACGTCGTTCACCCCTACCTTGACGACGGCGCTGTTGGGGACGGGAATGAAGCCCTCCGTGGCGGCGTCATGGGAGTACAGATCCAACCGGGCCAGCTGGCCGGCATGTGTCCCTTCCGGTATGCGGTCCGGGGTAAAATACAGGGCCCTGGACTGGGTGGCGGGATCTACCTGTTCGGCCACCCTCAGGGAGCCGTTCAGCAGTTCCGTGTTTTTACCGCTGGTCAGAGCCAGCCGGGCTTTTGCATAATGGACGGGATCCGTCCCATAAATGGTCGTGGTAAATTCCAGATCCCCTTTATTGGTCATGACGAGGGCAGGTGCGCCCTGTTCTCCCCAGGCCCCTTGGGTCATGTTCACGGACTGAACGGAACCATCCGCCGCTGCGTATATGTAAAGAAGGTTATTTTTCAATACGCCGGACTCCATCACCAGTTTCAATTTATTGTTGCTGGCGTTCAGGGCAGCCCGGAGGCTGTGGATTTCCGCCTCTTTGAATTGGATGGAAGTATTCAGTTCGCTGTTGCGGGTGCCGATTTTTTCCAACTGGGCCCGGCGTTCCCTGAGGGTTCCGAGTTCTGCTGCGGCACGGTCCAGCGCGGCCCTGGCCTGGGAGGCGTTTCCTTCCATTTCCACAATATCCGGGGATGCCAGCGTGTACAGCAGTTCCCCTTTGCGCACTTGTTGTGCGGATTTGACGTTGAATGTCACGCGCCCTGCGGCGGGAAGGGCGTATGTGGTTACCGCATGGGGAGGAATGACCATCTGCCCGTGAAGGGTTTTCGCCGCTCCGTGGGAGGTTTCCTCCACTTTCTCAAAGCGCATGTCCAGAGAATGGCGCGCTTTTTCATCCACATGCACGGGAATCATGTCCCCCGGTTGGCTGGAATTTTTTTCCGCAGACTCTTCGCGTTCATGGTCGCCCGTGCATGCTTCCCCTTCCGCGTGCTGGTGACCTTCCAGTTCATGGTCGCCTGTGCAGACGGCTCCGTCCGCATGCCTGTGTTCTTCGTGGGCGTGGCCCTGAGTACAGGTTTCCCCTGCCTTGTGCTGATGGTCGTCATGGCCGTGATCCGCCGTGCAGGCGGAACCGTCCTCGTGTTTGTGTTCTGCAGGGGCAGGCTGTTCTCCGCGTGCGGAATGGAGACAGAAAGCAGGAGCCAGTCCCAGCATGATGGAAAAATAAAGATGTTTCATATTCATTAAAGATGGTGGAGGGTTGATGTGGATTAAAGGTTGGCGTGGGTGAGGTAGCGGAGCTGGGCCTGAACGGCCAGAAGCTTGTCCAGATTGTCCAGGAAAGCCAGGCGGCTTTCGTAAAGCTGGTGGCGGTTTTCCGCCAGTTCCAGCAGGGATGCGTCCCCAATGCCGTGCAGCTTTTCCATGGTCCGGACGGAGGCGGCGAAGGATTCCATGCGCTGGAGTTCCGTGCGGCAGTGGCGGAGCGCCATCTGCTGGCTGGCGTCAAGCTGGCGGGCGTTGAATAATTCCGTTTTCCAAAGCTGGATGGTTTCCTGTCTGGACAAGTCCCGTGTGCCTCGGGCTTCTGCAATGGCCTTGCGATTGCGGTTCCAAAGGGGAAGATTGAACCCTATTTCTCCGCCTACTTCCTTTTCTCCTTCGTCGCGGGTGAAGGAGGGGCCGAGCTCCAGTTCCGGGTACTGCCGGCGGATTTCCGTTTTGAATAATGTCTCCGTGG
>ERZ1504608.605-NODE-605-length-9851-cov-3.200388_pt1 | contig 9851 bp, 8 predicted proteins | sample MGYA00571818_ERZ1504608 | MGnify/ENA primary metagenome ERZ1504608 (study PRJEB39906, sample SAMEA3182088) | gut metagenome | biome: human; feature: gut; material: Stool; isolation source: human stools | place: Canada | collected 2013-02-05 ... | reverse complement strand
TAAGGGAAAGTCTGCTGGTTAACTCAAATTGAAGGAATTAAATGACTATCCCTAAATTAATTAATTTATGAACTCGGGGCCGAACGATCAAAACCGCCCCTCATTCGGATGAATAAAAGTGGTTCTATTTTTAACAGCAATCATATAGTAATGTACCATTATCCGACGGTCACCTATTCGCAACTCGTGGCTGCGTCTGTAATTCTGCCACCACGGATCCCTCCTCGGAGGGGACTCGGGGCGCTACGCCCCCAAAGAAGTACATCAAGTATATAATCACTTTTATAATAATATCTCGAAAAGCCGCTTCCGACATCCGTTCAAGGACCGTATCCGTTTTGGAAGCAGATAGTAGGCTCCGTTTTATCGGGCCGTATTCGACGGCCCGCATATTCAACCGCGCAAGCCCTTCTCCGTTTATTTCATTCGTCAATACTTTATAAATTCATTGACGCTTCCTCTCTCCCGGCAGAAAACGGCACTCCGCGACACCTCTATTTCAAGCCTTCTCCTTAAAACTATTGTAAAGATAAACAAAAAAAATGAAACCGACGAATATATTCTAACAATTTTTTTGACATAAAGAACAAAAGACAGATCGAAGACATTCTGATCGTGCTGCCGGGAATTCATCGGGAATCTGTATAAAAAACGCTTCGGCCCGGCAAAATATTGCCAGGCCGAAGACGAATCGGAACATTATCGACCGTTACAGCTCCTTGCGCAACCGCCGCAGAGTGACAGCGTGTGCAATCAAATCGACACCGGCCAGCAGCAGGGACAATCCCACCCAGAACACGACTACACCGACACCGATAATCGGATTGAACAGAACGAGAAACGCGGAAATAATCACGAGAATACCCAGCGTCATCGTCCAGCCGGCGCCCTTGATACCCACACCCATCATCTCGCTGGCGACGCCGACGGCCATGAATCCCCGGAAGAGGAGCCAAAAGCCGAGCACGAACGGCAGGATCGTGAAGAGCATCGACGGGGTGCACAGCAGCAGGATACCCAGCAGGATTTCGACTACACCGCCTGCGATGTACCATCCCTTGCCCGACCCGGTGGGAGCCTTCGTACCCAGATACAGTTCGAAAGCGCCCGAAAGGATCACGACGATCCCGAACAGCACGGAAAGCGCGAGATAAGTGCCGCCCGGCTCGAAAAAGACGACGATACCCACGATGAAGAAAATAATACCGAGCAACATGGAGAGCTGCCAATTGTCGATGGAGTGTCGGAATCGACCGACATCATAAATTTTATCTGCCATAATAATACGAATTTAAGTTTCTACCTGGTATCCGCAAGAAACCTGCCAAACCCGGAATCGCCTTTCGACCGCATGGATTCGGAGAGATGGAGCGCTCTTCCCATTTTTTGAATTTTTCTCTTCCGATTCTTAATTGTTATTTCTACCTTTGCCGCCGTCAATACGACTAACTTTTCAAACCAAGAAAATGGAAACAATCACAAACAGCGAGGAACTGCGCCGGGCACTCGGCAACCGGGACCGGTCCGGCATCGGATTCGTCCCGACCATGGGTGCGCTCCACGCAGGACACCGTTCGCTGGTTGAACGCGCACGCCGGGAGTGTGCGACCGTCGTGGTGAGCGTATTCGTCAATCCGACACAATTCAACGACAAAACCGACCTGAAAAATTACCCCCGGACCCCGGAAGCCGACCTGCGCCTGCTCGAAGAGGTCGGTGCGGACTATGTTTTCATGCCTTCGGTCGAGGAGGTATATCCCGAACCCGACACCCGTACGTTCGACTTCGGCATGATCGACAAAGTGATGGAGGGTGCGACCCGACCCGGCCACTTCAACGGCGTGGCACAGGTCGTGAGTCGGCTTTTCGATCTGGTGAAACCTGCCAAAGCCTATTTCGGCGAGAAGGACTTCCAGCAGATCGCGGTAATCCGCGAAATGGTACGCCAACTGCGCATTCCGGTCGAGATCATCCCTTGCCCGATCGTGCGCGGAGAGGACGGGCTGGCGCTTTCGTCACGCAACACCCTGCTCGATACGGATCACCGGACGGCGGCCCCTTATATATATAAGGTATTGAAGGCTGCAGTCGAAAAATCCCATCAGACGACACCCGACCAGCTCGCAGCCTGGGTTACGGCACAGGTAGAGAGCAATCCGCTGCTGAAAGTAATCTACTTTCAGGTCGTAGATGCGGCGACCATGCAGCAGGTCCGCACCTGGGAAGAGAGCCCGGCAATACAAGGCTGCATCGCCGTGCAAGCCGGAGATATTCGTTTAATCGATAACATCAAATTGCGATGAAATTCCAGATCGAAGTTCTCAAATCCAAAATACACCGCGTTTCGGTCACGCAGGCCGACCTGAACTACGTGGGCAGCATCACCATCGACGAAGAGTTGATGGATGCGGCCAACATGATCGAAGGCGAAAAAGTACAGGTACTGGACGTCGATAACGGCGAACGCCTCGAAACCTATATTATCAAAGGAGAGCGGGGCAGCGGTGCGATCTGTCTGAACGGCCCTGCCGCACGCAAGGTGCAGGTGGGCGACGTCGTAATCATCGCCTCCTACGCCCTGCTGGATTTCGAAGAAGCCAAAGCCTTCAAGCCCTGGGTGATATTCCCGGATACGAAAACCAACAAGCTGATCCGGTAGAAAACTCCGGCAAACGATCGAAAATCCTGCCCCGCAACGGCAGGATTTTTTCATACGCGGTACGAACCGTCAAAAATGCCCCTAAATATTTGGTGACGCAGTCGATAACCCATATATTTGCATAAAAGTTCCCGAAAAGCGAGGACATACGCCAAACAAGTTCGGCACAGCCTGACGGAGAACCGAAAAAACGACGCAACCTATTTTGCCGGCCGCATTTTTATGGACATAGCGCTTTCGATCGCAGCATTCCTGTTTTCGATCACAGGCATCGTCGGATGTATCGTTCCGATCATCCCGGGCGTAGCGTTGAGCTACGCGGGATTACTCTGCGCCTCCTTTTGCAGCTATTCCGAAATATCGTCCGCGACACTTTGGATCTGGCTGGCCGTGACAATGGCCGTTTCGGTCATCGACTACTTCCTGCCCGGCTATTTCGCACGTCTGGTGGGCGGTACGCGGGCAGGGTCGATCGGGGCGACCGTCGGCATGATCGCCGGATTTTTCGCGGGCGGATTGGTCGGCGTCATCCTCGGCCCTTTCTTCGGCGCGGTCATCGGCGAGCTAATCCACGACCGCAGCGACTCGGCCAAGGCGTTCCGTTCGGGCTTCGGCTCTTTCCTCGCCTTCATCGCAGGTACGGGATTGAAGCTCGTAGCCGCCATCTGGATGATCTGCCTCGTCTGGTCGGACACCTACCCTGTCGTAAAAAACTGGATCGTAACAACATTCTAAAATATAAACCGTATGAAAAAATTTCTGTTATTAATCGCGGCAACGGCCTTCGCGCTGCTTACCACGGCCTGTACCGATTCATCCGGGTACACGTACGAAACGGTCAAGAACGACCCGCTCAAGACCCGTATCTACACGCTGGATAACGGACTGAAAGTCTATATGAGCGTCAATAAGGCAGAACCGCGCATCGAAACCTACATCGCCGTGAAAGTCGGCGGCAAGAACGACCCGAGCGAAACGACCGGTCTGGCCCACTATTTCGAACATCTGATGTTCAAGGGCACCCAACAGTTCGGCACGAGCAACTACGAAGCCGAGAAGCCCCTGCTCGACCAGATCGAACAGCTCTTCGAGGTTTACCGCAAGACGACCGACGATGCGGAGCGTGCGGCAATCTACCGTCAGATCGACAGCATCAGCTACGAAGCTTCGAAATACGCCATCCCCAACGAGTACGACAAACTGATGTCGGCGATCGGTGCTCTGGAAACCAACGCCAACACCTCGATGGACCGGACGGTCTATATCGAAAACATTCCTTCGAACCAGATCGAGAACTGGGCCAGGATCCAGGCCGACCGCTTCAAGAACGTCGTGATCCGCGGATTCCACACCGAGCTCGAAACGATCTACGAGGAGAAAAACATGTCCCTGACGGACGACAACCGTAAGGTTTACACCACGATCGGCGAAGTGCTCTATCCGAACCACCCCTACGGCAAACAATCCGTACTCGGCACGCAGGAACACCTGAAAAACCCGTCGATTACCAACGTAAAGAACTATCACACGCAATATTACGTGCCCAATAACATGGCCATCCTGCTTTCGGGCGACTTCGATCCCGACCAGATGATCGCCACGATCGACAAATATTTCGGCGATATGCAGCCGAACGAGAATATCCCGCAGCTCGCCTTCGAACCCGAAGCCCCGATCACCAAACCCATCGTCAAGGAGGTTTACGGTCCCGACGCCGCGAACGTAACGCTGGCATGGCGCACGGACAACGCCGCATCGGACGATGCGGAATACCTGCTGTTGGCCAGCCGGATCCTCTACAACGGACAGGCCGGCATGATCGACCTCGACCTGATGCAGCAACAGAAAGTACTCGACGCCTTCTCGTACCCGGATCAGCGGGCCGACTACGGAGCCCTCGTGCTGCAAGGTCTTCCGAAAGCGGGTCAGACCCTCGACGAGGTCCGGGATCTGTTGCTCGCAGAGGTAGCGAAACTCCGCAACGGCGAATTCAGCGAAGAGCTGATCAAGGCGGTCGTAAACAACCTGAAAGTATCGACCATGCGCGAGGAAGAGACGAACGTGGGACGTGTCGAAATGTACCTTTCGTCCTTCTACAACGACATTCCCTGGAGCGACGAAGTGACCAAGCTCGACCGCATCGGCTCCATCACCAAGGAACAACTGGTGGCCTGGGCCAATGAAAAACTCGGCACCGAGAATTACGGCATTATCTACAAACGCCAGGGAGAGGACCCCAGCGTGCAGAAGATCGCCAAACCGGCCCTCACCCCGATCCAGATGAACCGCGACACCCAGAGTGCATTCCTGACCGAAATTCAAAATTCGACGGTAACTCCGATCGAACCCGTATTCGTGGATTTCAACCGCGATATGGAGATTTTCAAAACCGATTCCAGCCTCGAAGTCCTCTATAAGAAAAATGACATCAACGACCTTTTCTCGCTGACCTACCTCTTCGATACCGGCGTGCTGAACGATCCGGCGCTCAACAATGCCTTCGCTTATATCGACTACCTCGGCACCCAGGCCAAGACAGCTGCGGAGATCGCATCCGAACTCTACGACATCGCCTGCTACTACGACCTGTCGGCCAGTCAGAACCGCTGTGCGATAACCTTCAAGGGATTGAGCGAAAACATGGGACAGGTCATGGATATCTTCGAAGACCTGGTAGCCAATGCACAGGGCGACGAAGAGATTCTCGCCAACTACAAGGCCGACCTGCTGAAAAAACGTGCAGACAACAAACTGAACCAGGAAGCGAATTTCGCAGCCTTGCAGCGTTTCGCCTTCTTCGGCGGAGAAGCTATCCAGCGCACGACCCTCAACAACGAGCAGCTCGAAGCGCTCACGTCGGACGTACTGATCGGCAAGGTCCGCGACCTGCTGAAAAAGCAGCACACCATCCTCTATTACGGTCCTAAGGACAAAGCCGGGCTGCTCGCCGACCTGAAAGCACACCACCAAACGCCGGAAGTGCTCGAACCGCTGACTCGGGGAAATATCGCGTTCCAGCCTACGGAACAGAACAAGGTCTGCCTGGCCAACTACAACGCGCCGCAGCTCTACTTCCTCCAGTACTCGAACCTGGGCAAAAAATTCGACGTAGCGGTCGATCCCGCTCTGAAACTGTACAACGAATACAACAGCGGCAGCATGGGAGCCATCGTCTTCCAGGAGATGCGCGAATCCCGCAGCCTGGCTTACATGGCCTTCACGGAGTGGATCAATCCGAGCTACCTGGACGACAATTATCTTTTCGCAGCGATCATCGCCACGCAAAACGACAAAATGGCCCAGGCCATCGACGCATTCGATGAGATCATCAACAACATGCCCGAATCGGAAGCAGCCTTCAAACTGGCCAAAGAAGCCGTACTGACCAATCTGCGGACCTCGCGTACGATCAAGGACGAAGTGCTCTGGAAATACATCGCCAACAAAGATCTGGGCGTAACGGAAGACCGCAACAAAGCCATCTTCGAAAAGGTCCAGGACATGACCTTCGCCGACCTCAAAGCCGCCCAGGAACAGTGGATCAAGGACCGCAAATACACCTATTGCATCCTCGGCGACCTGAAAGACCTCGACCAGGATTACCTGCGCAAGCTGGGCACGGTACAGATCGTGAGCCAAAAGGAGATGTTCGGCTATTAATTCCACCGACCCGATCATTCAAAACGTCTTCGGATTTTTCCGAAGACGTTTTTTATCCTCCTTTCCCCGGAGGCAAAGCAAGCGGTACGTCCTGTTTCGGATGCACCTTACTCGACCAATCGCCCGCAGCCCGAAACAATAAACCCGGCGTCAGATAAACTGACGCCGGGTTTATTTTCGGGCACCGAACGGAACCCGATCTATTTTTAATACCGATAATGCTCGGCCTTGTAAGGACCCTCGACCGGTACGCCGATATAGTCGGCCTGTTTTTTCGTAAGCTGCGTAAGCTCCACACCGAGGTTATCCAGATGCAGCCGGGCAACCTCCTCGTCCAGATGTTTAGGAAGACGATACACTCCCACCTCCAGTTTCTTCTGCCACAACTCGATCTGCGCCAGACACTGGTTAGTGAACGAATTGCTCATCACGAACGAAGGATGTCCCGTAGCGCACCCCAGATTCACCAGGCGACCTTCGGCCAGGATAAAGATCGAATGGCCGTCGAGGAAGGTGAACTTATCCACCTGCGGTTTGATGTTGGTACGCACGGCATCCGAAGCCTCAAGACGGGCCATCTGGATTTCGTTATCGAAATGGCCGATGTTGCAGACGATGGCCTGATCGCGCATCCGCTGCATGTGCTCGAGCGTGATGATGTCGCAGTTTCCCGTGCAGGTCACATAAATATTACCCTCGGCCAGAGCACTCTCGACGATCTTCACCTCGAAACCCTCCATCGCGGCCTGCAAAGCGCAGATCGGGTCGATCTCCGTAACGATGACCCGGGCTCCGTACGAACGCATCGAACGGGCGCAGCCCTTGCCGACATCGCCGTAACCGCAAACGACCACCACCTTGCCGGCAATCATCACGTCGGTCGCCCGCTTGATACCGTCCGCCAGCGACTCGCGGCAACCGTACAGGTTGTCGAATTTCGACTTGGTGCAGGAGTCGTTCACGTTGATCGCAGGAACGAGCAGTTCGCCCGCCTCCTGCATCTGATAAAGGCGATGCACGCCGGTCGTCGTTTCTTCGCTCACACCCCGCCACTCGGCTACCGTTCGGTGCCATTTGCCGTTATCTTCGGCCAGAATCTTCTTCAGCGTATCGAGAATGACCTCCTCCTCGTAAGACGACGGTTCGTAATCCAGCGTCGAAGCGTCGTTTTCGGCCTTGTATCCTTTGTGGATCAGCAACGTGGCATCGCCGCCGTCATCGACGATCAACTGAGGGCCCTTCCCGCCGGGGAACGACATGGCCATCGCCGTACACCACCAGTACTCGGGCAGCGTTTCGCCCTTCCACGCAAAGACGGGAACCCCCGCTTCGGCGATGGCCGCCGCCGCATGGTCCTGCGTCGAAAAAATATTGCACGAGCACCAGCGCACGTCGGCGCCCAGCTCGACCAGCGTTTCGATCAACACGGCGGTCTGAATCGTCATATGCAGCGACCCCATGATACGCACGCCCTTCAACGGTTTCTGCGGGCCGTACTTGCGGCGTATGGCCATCAGTCCGGGCATCTCGTGCTCCGAAATCTCAATCTCTTTCCGGCCCCATTCGGCCAATGACATATCGGCCACTTTGTAAGGCAGGGACAAATCCAAAAACATACTTTTTATCATTTAATCAATTATACATAATCTCTTGCCGAATCGTCGGCTCTCGTCGGCCGCATTGCGACACCGACTCCCGCCGAAGGGAATCGAAGCCACAAAGCGGTAAACACGGCCTCCGGCCGAAAAACGGCATAAACCGCCGCACGGTCATCGCCGCCGATTCTCCGAACTCAAAATACAGCTGCGATCCCGTTCGATCTGGCGCTGCAACTCCTCCAGCGAATCGAACTTGCGCTCGTCGCGGATCTTACGCCGCAGCTCGACCCGGAGTCTCCGACCGTAGAGATCGCCCGAAAAGTCGAAAATATGGGTTTCGAGATGTCGGGGACCTCCGCCCACCGAGGGGTTGCTCCCCAGATTCGACATGGCCTTATACTCCACACCGTCGATCTCCACATAGGACTCATACACTCCGCTTTCGATCGTATCCGCATCCGCAACCTCCATATTGGCGGTCGGAAATCCCAACTCACGGCCCAGTTGCCGTCCGTGCATCACCTCTCCTTCGATCCAGACAGACATAGCCTCAAATCTTTTCGGTCAGCTTGCGCACCAGGGAAATCTGGGAGAAAAACTCCTTGGCGAAAACCCGCAGCACGGTATAAAGCGGTATGGCCAGCAGCATGCCTATCACCCCGGCCAACGACCCTGCAATCAGGATCACGAGAAATATCTCGAGCGGCTGCGCCTTGACCCGCTCGGAGTAGAGCGTCGGTTGCAGCACGAAATCATCCAGCCCCTTCAAAATCAACAGCGATCCTGCAATGACCAGCATCGTATGGCCGATCGACATCCCTTCGATCGGGGTGATGATACCCATGCAGACCGAAACAGCACCGCCGATGGTCGGACCGGCGTATGGCACGACGTTCATAACCCCCATGATAAGACCGATGAAAAAGGCATCCTGCGCCCTCATGCCGAAAGCCATCATCACCAGCGATACGGCCAACATCAACAGGAAGCTCTCGGCCAAAATCCCCCGAAAGTAGCGGAACAGAAGCACTGTAACCGAATTGAGGGCATGCGTCACGTTCTGTTGGTATCGATCCGGGAAAAGTGCCGTTACCATCGCATAGAAAAGTCCGTCGTCCCGCAGGAAAAAGAACGTGATGAACGAAATCGAAAAAAAGGCGATCACGCTCGAAACGGCCAAACTCACCACCGATGAAAACGCCGTATTGATCGTGTCGAAATTAATCAGCGACTGCAGGAACAAGATCAGCGTGTCCTTGAACGACACCTGGGTTTCGGGCAACGAGAAGAAGTGAGTGAGATAATCCTGAATACGCTGCAGCGGCTCCTCGACAGAAGTCAGCACCGTCGAAAAATCGAGGTGCGCCAACTGGTAGAGCTTGTTGGTCACCAGCGGCACGAAAAGCCCGCACATCACCGCGAAAACGATCCAGATCACCAGCAGCGTAACGAGCGCTCCGCACCAGCGCGGCACACGCCATCGCCCGATCCGACCTCGGGATATCCGGGCTACCAGCGGGCGTCCCATAATGGCCAGCACCGCCGAAACCAGAATGTAGATCACGATGGAGCTGAAGTACCACATCAAAAAGAGGACGACGGCCGTAATGGCCGCCCCCACCGTAAAACGAAGCAATGTTTGAGGTGTAATACTCATACGTACCGCAACGCGAAAACCGCCGCCAATAAGTTACTTCAACCGGGCGATGGGAGTTTGCGATCCCACGACAGGATCCCCGATCTCCACGAGCAGTTCGGTATCCTTCGGCAGAAGGATGTCGATGCGGGAGCCGAACTTGATGAACCCGCAAACCGAATTTTGCTCCACCTTCGAGCCGACTTTCATATAGGAAACGATACGACGGGCGATCAGACCCGCAATCTGACGGAAGAGCACCTCCTTGCCGTCGGGGGTTCGCACGACGGTCGTCGTC
>ERZ1504608.604-NODE-604-length-9870-cov-3.732145_pt1 | contig 9870 bp, 4 predicted proteins | sample MGYA00571818_ERZ1504608 | MGnify/ENA primary metagenome ERZ1504608 (study PRJEB39906, sample SAMEA3182088) | gut metagenome | biome: human; feature: gut; material: Stool; isolation source: human stools | place: Canada | collected 2013-02-05 ... | reverse complement strand
GACGGACCATTACAATCCGGCAGATAAAACCGTCAACCTGAGCGAGTCCGTTTACAATTCCAACAGCATTGCCGCCGCTGCCGTCGCCGCCCATGAAGTAGGGCATGCCGTACAGCATGCCCAGGCTTACCACTGGCTGGGCTTGCGGTCCGCGCTGGTTCCCATCGTCCAGCTCTCCTCCAATCTGGTGGGCATTGTGCTGATGATCGGCATTGTGCTGCTGGCCATGGGCGGCTCTCCGTGGGTGCTGGGGCTGGGCATTGGCCTGTTTGCCGTGACCACTGCCTTCGCGTTCATCACGCTTCCCGTGGAATTTGACGCCTCCGCCAGGGCCCTGAAATGGCTGGACCGCTCCCACCTGATGAACTATTTCGACCATGGAAGGGCCAAGAGCGCCCTGTTCTGGGCCGCCATGACTTATGTGGTAGGCGCGCTTTCCTCCCTGGCCATGCTGCTGTATTACGTGTTCATTTTCCTGAACGCCCGCGGCAGGGAATAATCCCGTGCCCTGCTGCGGAGGGAAACCCCGAGGCGTTCCGTCCGGAACTGTCCGGACTGCCTGGCCCGGCCGCCAGCCCACAAACTCCACTTGGGCGCATGCCGCACCGCGCACAGGGAAAATGGAAAAAACAAATGCCAGCGCCCCCGTGAGGCGATGGGATTTTTTCAAAAAAGCGCCGCCCTGTCAGGGCTTTTTACCTGACAGGGCGGTGCCGGTTTCCGGCTGTATGGCCAGAGCCGTTTCATATTCCACGTCAAGAAGAGAGCGCCATCCGGGGCCGGCAAAATATCGTCATCGTCCCGACGATCGCCCATCAATCAGAAAGGGGCGTCTCCCGCGGCCCGCGCGGAAAACGCCCCTCTCCTTACTTCCTTGATGACTTCAGGTTATTACTGAAGAATTGTTCTCGGAAACTCCGGGCCACACCGGCATTCACCCGGCAGGACACGGAGTTCCCTTATGGGCGGAGCCATTTATTGGTCAATGTAAAGGATCGTGCCGTCCGGAGTCAGCAGAATATCGTAATCGTCCAGATTGTCCATTACCTCCACCTTGTAACGGATGAGTTCTCCCTGCGTCACTTTGTCCGCCTCCCTGATTCTGCCGCCGGGGTACGGTTTCAGGGCGGCCGCGCGAACCGGCTCAGGAAGGGAAGATACCGCTATTTCTTCCTTCACCCGGACAATCTTTCCTTCAGGAGTCACTTTGACGTCAAATTCAAAACCGTTGATTTTGAACTCGGCCTCATAAAGTTTTCCTGACCCGCTGGCGTCCCATTCAATGAAGCCGGCCCTGGGCCAGGCGCCTTTAACGGCAGAGACGGCCGCGACGGGTACGGAGGATTCCGGAATATCCGCCCATGATGAAGGAATAGCCAGCGCCATGACGGCAAATATCACTTTCTTGCGTATATTCATGCTGAAATAATAGGATGATGTTTATAGTTGAGTTCCTCGAAGAGCCTTCTAAAAACTCCGGGCCACGCCGGCGTTGACGCGGTGGTACAGGGAGTTCCCCCTCGCTTCCAGGCTGTAGCCTCCGTACACGCTCCAGCGCTCATTGCACTGCAGGGACGTGTTGTACTCCGCGCGGAAACCGTGCCGTTCCGGGCTCACCGCCCTCCCCCTCCAGCTCATGTCGCTGTACGGGCTGTACACCGTTCCTTCCGGCACGTCCTGCAAGACGTCTCCCACGTAGGATACGCGCAGGGCCTGCGCCCACGGCCTTCCCTTCCATTCGTCCGTCCTGCCTATTTCCAGCCCCACGGGAATGGACAGGCGCTTCAGCGCCGCCCCTCCGAAATCACGCCCATACCCTCCCTGTTCCCGGAAGGCGTCCTGCCGGCCATGCGTGAATTCCACCCTCAGGAAGGGCGTCAGCCTCCATCCCCCGGCATAGTCCGCCGTCCGGGACACTTCCGCCTGCGCCAGCCACGTCTCATTGTTCCATTTGCCCGTAGAAGCCGGAGCTCCGCTTAGGCGGCTGGTCATTTTGTTGTTCGTCTCCGCCCACGTGAGGCTTCCCTTGAAGGTCCAGCGGGCGCGCCTGCTTTCTTCCAGCAGACGGCCCCAGTACAGGGAGCCCATCCGGGTGTCCTGCGTGTTCCGGCCCTGGAAGCCCCGGCTTTTGGCATGCCCGTAGAGCTGGCCGAAGGCGATCCCCCAGATGCCGTTGTCATGGCCGAACCCGCTGTCCGCCCCCACGGAGTAGCCGCCTCCGCTGTAGTCGTAGCCGTCCGCGCCTCCCCGGCTGCGCTGCCTGGCGAAGTCTCCCAGGCCCATGCCCCACAGGTCGCGGGCATGCTTGTCGGCCAGGCGGAAGACGTTCAGGCGGGAAAGGACATTGCCGCCCAGGGCCGCCGCGTTGGAGGCTGAGCTCCAGAGGGAGTTGAAGGCCAGTTCCCCAACCAGTTCCGGGTCAATGCTGCTGATGGGGGTTCCGTCCGCCTTCCAGACCAGCTGGAGCTGTTCGGCGTAGCCGTCTCCGTCGGCGTCCGTCCACCGGTGGCTCCAGGTTCCCGTGTAGGAGTAGGGGGAGTCCACCCGGTCCGTCCCCGTGGCCTGGGAGACGACTCCGTCAAAGTTTCCCTGAAGGGTGTGTTCCGCGTCCGTCAGCACGTGGAAGACGCGGTCCTGTTTCCAGGAGCGGTCCGCATAGAAGTACGGGGCGTTGGAGCCCGTGTCCGCCACGCCGATGAGGCCTCCGGCCGTGAAGGATTGAGCCGCGGAGAGCGTCAGGCCCGGCCCGGAGCCCGGCCCGGACTGGAGCTGGTGGCGCATGTCGAAGGTGAAGCCGCGGGAGAAGTCGGCGGTGTTGGCGTTGATGAAGGCGCTGTCACCCGGGCGCAGCACGGCGTCCCTGCCGGAGAGGGAGAAGGCGGCGGCGTTGGCCGTGCTTCCTCCGATGATTTCCAGCGTACCTTTTTCCACCGTCAGGGAAGAAGAGTCATTACCCAGATTCCGCATGTCTTCAAGATTCCTGCCGAAGACGGCGCCGTGTTCCAGCAGGAGGGTTCCTCCATAGAGGGTGGTGTCGGCCACGAAGTTGTTGTACCGGCTGGCAACGAGGTGGGCTTCTTCCCCCTGGTAGAGTTCGCTGCTGAAGATGATGGTTCCGTCCGTGTCGTGAATGTTCCCTTCCTCATCCGTGCAGCGGTTGAGCGTGAGGGTCATGGGGCAGTCGGAGTTTTCGCTCCGGCTGGTAATCGGGTCGTTGAAGCGGATTTCGCGCCCCTCCTCCGCGGCTAAGGCGAGACTGCCCTGTGTCTCTATAGCACTTTCGGGGATTGTTGCACCCGTAGTAAGGTGAATAGCATTGGCGACGCCGTTTTCCACAGAGAAGGTGCCGTCGTCATGGCGGGTGAAGACTCCCCCGGTCATGTTGCCGCTGAAAAGCACGTCTTTCGTCAGGGCGAGAAGGTCGAGTTTCCCTGCTAATTCAATGGCTCCTCCTGAGGTCTTGGCATAGTTGTTGATGAATGTTGCCCCATCGCTGAAAGAGATATCCCCACTAGAGCAAATCACGCCCCCCGAAGCTGTAGTGGAATTGCTGAAAGCATAATTGTTGATGAATGTAGCATTGGCTCCTACAGCTATTTCTCCATGAAATCCCATGCCAACAGAGCGATGGCGCGCGGAGTAGAATACGCCGCCAAAAGCTCCATTCAAATTACTGAAAGCATAATTGCCAGAGAAGACAGCATGATCTCCTATGGTGATCGGCGAAATTGAACTGTTTAACAATACCCCGCCACGGGCCGACCTGTTATCAACGCCTAGCACACAGTTGTTGGAAAAAATAACGCCGTCTCCTAACTTCAAAATCTCTCCACGATGAGAACTATATAACAGAGCAATGGCAATTCTATCGACATTATCTCTTCTGTTTTCTACGCAGTTACGGTCAAATTGTACCTTACCTTCTATCATTAACGAAGAAAAGGTCATACTCCGAGTTAGCTGGTTTACGGAACCACTCAGGATGATGGAATTCATTTCCAATGTTATGTCATTTAACCCTGCCCCGGAAAAATCATAAAGGACCTCCCTTTCTCCCAATCCTGCCAAATCAATGGTACGGAAAATACCCGGATCATTGGAACGGAAATTGACGGCTACCGGCAAGCCGGCGGTCAGCGAGGAATCGTCATTATGCAGAATGACGGTATCCCCGGAAGACAGCGCTCCGGAATCAGCCAGTTCCTGAAGCGTGTTATACACATGCTGCCCCGGGTTGGCTGCCTGGGCGGCGTCCACCACAAATTCCGCGCCGGAAGCGGCAGTCGCCATCGTTACGGAAAACAGAAGACGCCCCAGCAGGAAGCGGCGCAACGGCAATGGAAGAATAAGTCTCATATCTTTTAAAAAGAATCATTAATATCGGAAGGCCCGCTAAATAGCGGATTCGAAATACGCCCGTCAATAACCCTCGTGCACGGCATGCGGGAACTCCTACCGCAACAAGGCGGCAGGAGCCTTTCACGGCCCCTGCCATGGGGAAAACAAGCGTGCTCCGCCCCCCTATTCCGGCGGCGTTCACGAAAAGTTTCCCGCGGCGGGAATCCGGCCCTGGGCCTCTTCCGGATGAGCCGGGTTCCTCTTTCCGGCCGTCAGGCGGAAGAAGAGGGGCACCAGGAAGATGGCCAGCAGCGTGGCCGTAATGATGCCGCCCAGCACGCCGGTGCCCACGGCGCGCTGCGCTCCGGCCGCCGCCCCATGGGCGAACGCCAGAGGAATGACGCCCGCCCCGAACGCCAGGGAGGTCATCAGGATGGGCCGCAGGCGCAGTTTGGCGGCGGCTACGGCAGCTTCCGCCGCATTCATGCCCTCCCGGTAAAATTCCCTGGCCACTTCCACAATCAGAATGGCATTCTTGGCGGAAAGGCCAATGGTCGTAATCAGGCCCACTTTGAAGTAGATGTCATTGGGCATGTCGCGCAGGAAGACGGCCAGCAGGGCTCCAAGCAGTCCCAGGGGCACGACCAGAATAACGGCCAACGGAATGGACCAGCTTTCATACAGGGCCGCCAGCACCAGAAAGACAATCAGGATGGAAAGGCCGAAAAGCAGCGTGGCCTGGGACCCGGCCAGCTTTTCTTCATAGGATTGCCCCGTCCATTCAAACCCCACGCCCTGCGGCAGGGAAGCGGTAATCTGTTCCAGGGCGTTCATGGCGTCTCCGCTACTCTTCCCGGGCGCGGAAGAGCCGTTGATAGTGAAGGAGGGATAGTTATTGTAGCGCGTGAGCTGCGGAGGCCCCGCCGTCCAGTCCAGCCTGACAAAGGAGGAAAGGGGCAGAAGCTTCCCCTGGTCATTGCGGACATGCAGGTCCTCAATGTCGTTTCCGTTCAGGCGGCTTTTTCCGTCCGCCTGCACCATGATGCGGCGCACCTGGCTGTCATGCATGAAATCCCCCACGTAGCTGGACCCGAACATGACCGCCAGAGAATTGCTGATCTCCGCAATGGGAACTCCCATGGAAAAGGCTTTTTCCCGGTCAATGGAGACGTGCAGACGCGGCGTATCCGCCTGGCCGGAGAAATAAACGCCCGCCAGGTTGGGGTTCGCGTTGGCACGGGCCAGGAGCTCGTCCCGGGCTTCCGCCATGCGGGCATATCCCAGGCCGCCCTTGTCCTGGAGGCGAAAGTCAAATCCGGACGAATTGCCCAGCTCCGGCAGAGCCGGCATGTTCAGAGCCATGACCATCATCTGGCCATCTCCGGCAAAGCGGGCATGGACACGGTCAATAATCGCCTGGACAGCACTGTTTTCTCCGGGACGCTCGTCCCAGTTTTTCAGACCGACAAACAGCATGGCCATGTTGGTTCCGGAGCCCATGAAGCTGAACCCTCCCACGGAGTAAACGTGCTCCACCGGCTCATGCCGCATCAGGTAATCCTCCACTTCCCGCAGCCGCACGCTGGTTTCCTTCTGAAGGGTGCCGGCAGGGAGGGACACCATCGCCATGAAGTTGCCCTGGTCTTCTTCCGGAAGGAAGGAGGTGGGCAGCGTAAGGTACAAATAGCCGGCCCCTGCAATAATGAGGGCATACAGGAACAGGGAGCGCACAGGGCGGCGGATCATTCCGGATACGGCACGGCCGTACCGGTCCGTGGACCGGTGTATCGTCCGGTTGAACCATCCGAAAAAACCCTTTTTCTCCTGGTGCTCCACGGAGGAGGGTTTCAGCATGGCGGCGCACAGCGCCGGAGTCAGGGAAAGGGCCAGAAACGCGGAGAAGGAGATGGACACAATGAGCGTTACGGCAAACTGCCGGTAAATGTTCCCCACAGCTCCGCTGAAAAAGGCCATGGGCACGAAAACCGCCACGAGCACGGCGGTGATGCCCACGATGGCCCCGCCGATCTGCTTCATGGCTTTCACCGTGGCGCGCCGGGCATCCAGGCCTTCCTCCATCATGATGCGTTCCACATTTTCCACCACCACGATGGCGTCATCCACCAGAATGCCGATGCTGAGCACCATGCCGAACATGGTAAGCATGTTGATGGAGAACCCGGAGAGCCACATCACGGCAAAGGTTCCCAGCAGGGCTACGGGAACGACGAGCGTGGGAATCAGGGTGGCCCGGAAGTTCTGGAGGAACAGGAACATGACCAGGAACACCAGCAGGACGGCTTCCAGCAGGGTTGAAATGACTTTCCGGATGGAGATTTCCACGAAGTGGGTGGTTTCATAGGGAATCTGGTAGGAGACTCCGGGCGGGAAATCCCTGGACAGTTCATCCATCTTGGCCTTGAGGAGGCCCATGGTTTCCACGGCATTGGAGCCGGGAGCCATCTTGATGGCCATTCCGGTGGCCGTCTGGCCGTTGCAGCGGGAAAAGAACGCGTAGCTGTTGGCGCCCAGCTCCACCCTCGCCACGTCCCCCAGTTTGACGGAGGAACCGTCTGAAAGCGTCCTCAACGCAATGGAGGCGAATTCCTCCGGCGTACGGAAAGCGTCCTCCGCTACCACGCCGGCGTTGATGGGGGCGGATTCGGGAACGGACGCCCCCCCGATGTCCCCGATGATGATGCGCTCGCTCTGGGCAGCCACGGCATTGACAATATCCGTGGGGGTCAGGCCCAGCGCCTCCAGTTTTTCCGGGGCCGGCCAGATGCGCATGGATGTCTCCGCACCGAAAAGCTCCACACGCCCGACGCCTTTCACACGCTTCAGTTCCGGGATGATGCGGGCGGAAGCCCATTCCCCCAGCTCCGTATCATTCAGGCTGCCTGTAGAAGAGAGAGAGATCATCGCCTGAATATTGTTGGATGATTTTTCCACGAACACGCCTTCTCTCCGGACGGATTCCGGCAGGCGGGATTCCACGATTTTCAGCCTGTTCTGCACTTCTACGGCGGCAATATCCGGATCCGTGCCCTGCGTGAACGTAGCGGCTATTTCCACGGCTCCGTCGGAGCTGCTGGTGGCGGACATGTACATCAGGCCGGGCGCTCCGTTGATTTCCTTTTCAATGACGGCGGTCACGGCTTCCTCCGTATCCTGGGCGGAAGCCCCCGGATATGTGGTGCGCAGGGTGATGACCGGGGGAGCAATGTCCGGATACTGGGCAATGGGCAGGCTGGGGATGGCCAGAAGGCCCATCAGGGAAATCAGGAGTGCGACTACCCAGGCAAAAATGGGGCGGCGTATGAAGAAATCAGGCATGGCGGTTTATTGCTGGGCATGGGGTTGCGGCCGGGCGGCGGCGCTGCGGACTTTCATGCCGGGGCGGAGGGACATCGTGTGGCTGACGGCAACCCTGTCCCCATCCCGGAGGCCTTCTGAAACCAGCCATTCCCGGCCGTTCAGCGTATCCGCCCTGACGGGGCGCGCTTCCAGCACTCCTTCCGGCCCCACAACAAAGACGGAAGCGCCCTGCGCGGTGCGGATGACGGCATCCCGGGGAATGGCGAAGACGTTGTCCCGCACCGCCCTGTCAAATACCACGCGCACATAGGCGCCGGGCAGCAGTTCATGGTCCGGGTTGGGGAACAGGGCCCGCATTTCAATAGTATCCGTATTCGGGTCCACCGCCATGTCGGAAAAAATGATCCTGCCGGAATGGGGGTATTCCTCCCCATTGGAGAGCAGCAGGCGCACCTTGATTTCGCCCAGCGGCACACCCTTCCACAATCCGGATACGACGGCGCGGCGCAGGCTGCTGTACTGGGAGGCCGGCTGGCTGAAGCGGACATAAATGGGGTCAATCTGTTCAATGGTGGTCAGGTGGGTGAATTCGTTCTGGTTGGCAAACGCCCCTTCCGTCACCAGGGCACGGCGCACGCGACCGGAGATGGGCGCCTCCACCCGGGTATATTCCAGATTCAGGCGCGCCTGCTCCAGAGAGGCGGCCGCGGCGGCATATTCCGCCCTGGCCCGTTCTTCCTCCGCCCTGGCCTGCTTATGCTCACGTATGCTGACGGCGCCCTTGGCGACCAGGGAGGAATACCGGGCGGCCTTGTCCTCCGCATCCGACAGAACGGCCCTGGCACGAGCCACTGCAGCCTTGCATTCATCCAGGACAGCCTGAAGCGGAGCCGGGTCTATTTTAAAAAGAAGATCGCCCGGCCGGACCGTCTGCCCTTCCTGATAGCAGCGTTCCTGAATAATTCCCGTCACGCGGGCGCGCACTTCCGCCTGGAGATACGCTTCCATACGGCCGGGAAGATTGGCGGTTACGGGAACCTGAGTACTGCGTACCGTCATGACAGACACTTCCGGCACGGTTTCGCCGGGAAATCCGCCTGCCTGGCTTTCACCCTCCCGCTGGCAGGAGAAGCAAACCACCAGCAGGGGCATGCAGAATAAAAGATTAATTATTTTCATCAGGAATCATGCTGTTTGGAACCTCAAGAAACCCCGGAACCGCACTTCCGACAAGACCGGGGATTTTTCAATTGCCATATGATGTAAAGCATCCCATAATGGGAGAGTCAAGAGGCAATGGAAAAATTAAGTGGGGAAGGTCTTTGTCATTTATTGTAAATTATTGACAATAAAAACCCTATAGATGACGGAAATAACTTCGTCTTCAGAAAGGTTTCTTCTGCGCGCAGCTCCCGTTGCCGCCGGGGCTCTTCCGGCGGAAACAATCAATTCCCTCCCACCAACCGCAATACAGGATGGACAAACAGAATTTACTAACCATCGGCAATCTGTCCAAACAGACTGGCGTACATGTCAAATCCCTCCGGTATTATGGACAACTGGGCATTTTGCTCCCGGCCTATACGGACCCGGACACCGGCTACCGTTACTACACTCTTTCCCAGATTCCCGTGGTGGATACCATCCGCGCCTGCATTTTCCTGGATATTCCCCTGAAGGAATTTACCGGCTTCCTGACCAGGGACCAGCGAAGGATCCATTATAAGAAACTTTTCTCCCACGGCACCATGCTGGCACACCGGAAAATCAGGGATATTCAGGAAAAGCTGCGCCTGCTGGAAAAATTCCGGAAACAGATGGGCCGGGAAGAAGATCTTCTGCTTCATGGGGAACAGGCCATCCACGCATTGCCGGAAAAATACTGCTGGGTGGCGCCCTATGCGGGAAAACAGCATACTCCGGAATTTAACATTCTTATCACCCGCATCTTTGACGATATTAACCGCTGCCAGCTGCGGCTGGGCGCGGAAGCCAGCCTGCTTTCCTTCCACCGGAAAGCAGGGACGGAGCAGTTCCTGTATGTGGAGGTGGAAGCGGCCGGCAGAGACGCCCGGCGGATGAAGGAAATCATGCGCCTGCCCGCCGCCTCCTTTCTCTGCGCCATCAGGCAGGAAAGCGGCATTGCGGAGGCGCCCGGCGTTTTTCCGGACCTTTTTGCGCAGGAATATGATAAAATCATTATGGAGACGGAAT
>ERZ1504608.602-NODE-602-length-9881-cov-2.818136_pt1 | contig 9881 bp, 5 predicted proteins | sample MGYA00571818_ERZ1504608 | MGnify/ENA primary metagenome ERZ1504608 (study PRJEB39906, sample SAMEA3182088) | gut metagenome | biome: human; feature: gut; material: Stool; isolation source: human stools | place: Canada | collected 2013-02-05 ... | reverse complement strand
CAAAAATGCGCTGAAGGTCCGCCCGGTCTATTCCCAGGCGCCCGTCTTCCGCCAGGCGGTCCAGCAAATTGTTTTCCATGATTTTCCCGGCGCGCAGGTCATTGGAGACAGCCACGGCATGTTCCTTGATCACCTCATGGGCGGTCTCCCGGCCAATGCCGCGCTTGACGGCCTCCATCAGGATGGTGGTTGTCATCAGGAAAGGCAGGTAGCGGCGCAATTCCGCAGCCACCACGGCCTCATACACGCCCATCTGGTTCAACACGGTCAGGAAGGTTTCAAACAGGCCGTCCGCAGCGTAAAAGGAATCAGGCATGACTACGCGGCGCACCACGGAGCAGGAAACGTCCCCTTCATTCCACTGATCCCCGGCCAGCCCGGAAATCATCATCAGGAAGCCTTTCAAAATGACGTGGAAGCCGTTGACGCGCTCGCAGGAGCGGGCGTTCATCTTGTGCGGCATGGCGCTGGAGCCAGTCTGCCCCTTGGCGAACCCCTCCGTGGCCAGTTCATGGCCGGCCATCAGGCGCAGGGTTTTGGCGAAGGAGGAGCAGCCGGAGGTGAGTTCCACCAGCCCGGAAACCACGGAAAAGTCCAGAGAACGCGGATATACCTGCCCCACATTCATCCACTTGGCAGGGATGCCCAGGTGGGCGCACACGCGGTCTTCCAATTCCAGCACGCGGCCGGCATCCTGCCCGAAGAGGGAAAGCTGGTCAAGCTGGGTTCCAACGGCGCCCTTCAGTCCGCGCACGCTGTAACGGTCCATGAGGGAAATCCAGGCCCCCAGGCCGTGCACGATGTCTTCCCCGAACATGGCGACGCGCTTGCCCATGGTCGTGGTCTGCGCGGCTACATTGTGTGTGCGTCCGGCAATGGTCACGTGCTTCCATTGTTCAGCCAGGGCGCTCATGCGGTTCAACACGGCCACGGCCTTGTCCCGGATGATTTGCATGGATTTCCAAATCTGGAGCTGTTCCACATTTTCCGTCAGGTCCCGGGAGGTCATGCCCTTGTGGATATGCTCGCATCCGGCCAGCTCGCAAAATTCTTCTATGCGCGCCTTCACATCGTGGCGCGTCACGCGTTCGCGTGCGTCAATGGAGGGAAGGTTCACCTGGTCTTTCACCCGTTCATAGGCCTCAATCACCCCGTCCGGAATATCCAGCCCCAGATCCTTCTGGGCTTTCATCACGGCAATCCAGAATTCGCGTTCCAGAATGATGCGGCCCTCTGCGGACCAGATGGATTTCATGGCGGCGGAGGCGTACCTTTCAGCCAGGACATTGGGAATCACGCTCATATCAAAATGTGTATATGCGGGGGTTATCAAAAACGGTGAGCCGCCATGATCATGACGGAAGGGAAAAAAGCAAGCACTTTCCCGCAGCTTCACGGATTAGGGACGCCGGGGAATTCCGCCGGCCGGCAAAGCCTCCCTTCCATGCCCCTGGTCCGGCATTGCGCCTCCCCGCCAATAAAAATTTCAAGAACAGGCAAAAATTCTTATTCCCGAATAACGGAATCGCAACACCTCCGCTTACCGCCATGTTCCCTCATTCCTTTGGCGGCGGCTCCAGGCCGTACCGGGCATAACCGGAGACGATTTCCTGAAGGATGGCGGAAATTTTTTCCAGGGAACGGACGGGGACGTATTCATACTTTCCATGGAAGTTGTGGCCTCCGGCGCACAGGTTGGGGCACGGCAGCCCCATGAAGGAGAGGTGGGCTCCGTCCGTGCCTCCGCGCACAGGGACGATTTCCGGCCTCACTCCCACGGCTTCCATGGCCCTGCGGGCATGTTCCACCAGGTGCATGTGCGGAAGTATCTTTTCCTTCATGTTGTAATAGGAATCCGTAATTTCCGCCTTTACCGTCCCCTCCCCGTATTTACGGTTCAGCAGGGCCGCACATTCCTGCATGAATTCCTTCTTGCGCTCAAAGGCCTCCCTGTCATGATCCCTGATGAGGTACTCCGCAGCCGCCCGTTCCACATCTCCCCGGAGTGAATCCAAATGATAAAAGCCCTCGTACCCTTCCGTAAAAGCGGGATTCTGGAACGCGGGCAGCATTCCCTGGAATTCCATGAGAACCAGGCAGGCATTCAACATCCTGCCCTTGGCGCTTCCGGGATGAATGGAAGAGCCCTGCACCGTCACCACTGCGGAAGCCGCATTGAAATTTTCGTATTCAATTTCCCCCAGGGCGCCTCCGTCCACGGTATAGGCGAAATCCGCACCAAATCGCGCCACGTCAAAGGCATCCGTTCCGCGTCCTATTTCCTCATCCGGCGTGAAGGCGATCCGTATCTCGCCGTGAGGCCGTTCGGGGTTCAGCAGGAAGGAGGCTGCCATATCCATGATTTCCGCCACACCGGCCTTGTCGTCCGCGCCAAGCAGGGTAGTTCCATCCGTCACGACCAGGTCCTGGCCCAAATAATCCGTCAGTTCGGGAAAAACGGCGGGGGAAAGCACCATTCCCTGTTCCGGATTGAGCAGGATGTCTCCGCCGTCGTACGAGCGCACGATGCGGGGCTTCACTCCGCTGCCGGAGACTCCCGGAGCCGTATCCACATGGGCCACCCAGCCGATGACGGGAACATTCCCCTCCACGTTGGAAGGGATGGAGGCGTAAACAATTCCGGAATCATCATCCAGTTCCGCCTGCGCTCCCATGTCCTTCAATTCCCCGGCCAACAGCCGGGCCAGCTCCGTCTGGCCGGGGGTGGATGGCACGGTGGCGGAATCCGCGTCCGACTGGGAGCCCACGGAGACATACTTCAAAAAACGGTCTAAAACGGAGATGTTCATGGGAAAAATCAAGGATTGGCAAGAGTCTACCACCCGCCCCCGCGAACACAAGCACAAGACACGGTTTATTCTTGCGATTCAGGACGGTGTGCCGTATGTAAACAAAGCTTCTCCCCATGATGACTCCTCTCCCCCTTGGCATTACCCTTGCTTTGTCCCTGACCTGCGGCTCCATGCCCCTTCTGGCCCAGGGGACGTATATGCCCGGCCCCATGCCCGCCACCTCCGGAACAAAGCAGGATCCAACGGACATGTACCTGGAGGCGTTGAGGCTGGTGACCCAAGCCGCAGGACTGGTGGAAAAACGGGATTATATAGGAGCCATCCGCCTGACGCAGCAGGCGGAAGACAAGTTCGGACGCCTGGCTAAGTCTTATCCCCAATGGCGTCCCAACCTGCTGCAAACGCGCCGCCAGCTCAACAGGGAAAATCTGGACCAGTGGCAGAAGCTGGCCCAGCAGCAGGCCGCCGCCTCTTCTTCATCCGGCTCCGGCCTGGAGATGGAACGCCCGGCCTCCGTGCCGAAGCGCCCCAGGCCAAAACCCAACATAGCCCTCCCTCCCGGCTACAAGGGCGTGGAATTCCCTACCCGTCCCGGAGAATCCCTGATCAATACCATCCCGTCCCCTTCCGTTTCTCCCGGGGCGGCTCCGGAAGTGGTGGAGAGCAATTACGAACGCATCCGCAGACTGCTGGATAAAACCACCATGGAGAACAAGGCTCTGATCCAGGCTCTCAAGCGCACCCGCCGGGAGCAGGAGGAGATTCTGGCAAAACTGGCCGTGGCATCCGCCGGAGAATCCGTTTACCGGGATGAATTGCTCAAGGTCAAAAAGCAGATGGAGGATGAAAGAAAGACCAGCAACAAGCTTATTCAGACTCTCACCAGGAGAGTGGAGGAACTGGAACAAAATGTCACCTCCCTCAGCCAGGACAAAGCCCGTTATCTGGCGCAGATCGCCGATCTTCAGCTGCAGCTCAAGGAGTACCAGGACAAGCTGGACAAAGTGACGGATGAGAAAAACGCCCTTCAGAAAGACCGGGACCAATTGGCGGCCCTGGTGGAGCTCAACAGCCCGGACAAAACAAAAAACCTGTTGGACCGCAACCTGACGCTGGCGGCCCAGCTCAAGGATGCCCAGGACAAAATCGCCGCTCTGGAAACAGCCAAATCCGATTCCGAAGAACAGCGGAAAGCCAACCTGAAAGCGTTGGAAGAGGCGCGTGAGGAATCCGCAGACCTGAAACAGAAACTGATTGCCATCCGGGATGAAAACATCGGCTACCGCAAACGCATCACAGAGTTGAATACCAAGCTCATCAATGCGGATGTGGAACTGTCCAAGCTGGAGGCCAATCCGGAAAAAAGCCCGCTTCTTCTGGAAGAAAACCAGCTGCTGCGCTCCACCATCGCCAAGCAGCTCCGCATACTTTCCGTGCAGGACCAGAGCCGCTCCCTGCTCATCAGCACTTATAAGCGGCTGCATCAGGAAAATCCGGACACGGCGGAAATAGCCTCCCTGATGGACAATGAAGAAGCCATCAAGCTCACTCCTGCGGAAAAACAAATTGTCAACGCCATTGCCAGGGATAACAATATCAATGTTCCCCTGACGGATCAGCAGAAGGAAAAAATCAACAAGCTGGCGCAGGCCCTCTCTGCGGAACGCGGTAAGGCCGCCCAGCTTGCCCGGGATTTGGAACTGGCGCGCAGCCAGATGAAGACCAAAGCGGACAAATCCGCCAGAAACGACAAGAAACAGGCGGAAGCCCTGGCGCGGACCCAGAAGGCCCTGGAACAGAAAAACATTCAGGTGGAGGAACTCACCCGGCAGATGGAAGAACTGAAAAGCCGTTCCGCCGAACAGGCCCGCCTGGCCGCCATCTCCGCCGGAACCATTACTCCGGACCAGGAAAAAGCGCTGAACCGGAGCATGGAAGCCACGGTACGCCGGAAGCTGGAGGCGGAAGCCCTGGGGCAAGGCGCCGCAGAAGCCTTCGCCAAAAAACGCTATGCCGCCGCGGAACAACTGTACCGGACTTTGCTGGACTTCCAGCCGGCCCACGTTCCAGCCCTGGTCAATCTGGGGACCATTCTGCTTCAGCGCAACAAGGCGGAGGAAGCCATTAAATTTCTCAAAAAAGCCACGGAACTGGACGCCTCCTCCTCCCCCGCATGGTTCATGATGGGGGTGGCCCAATACCGCGCCGGGGAAGACCACCACGCCATCGCCTCCCTGACGGAAACGGTCAGGCTGGATCCGGCCAACGCTCCCGCCCTGCTTTACTTGGGCAACCTGGAAACCAGCGCCGGGAACTATGAAAAAGCGGTGGCCCACTTTGAAAACGCCCTGAAAATCCAGCCGGAATCACCGGACGCGCACTTCAACCTGGCCTGGACCTATTCCCGGCTGGGCCGCACGACGCAGGCACGCAAAAGCTATGATGCAGCCATCCGCTGCGGAGGCTTGCCGGATTCCGACCTGGAGCTTGCCATTACCGGAACCACCACCCTTCCCCGCAAAAAACAGGCTGCGGACCAGAATCCCGCATCCGCCGCAAAAGAGGACGGCCCCCAGCTGGCTGCGGCAATAAGCGATCCGTCTGCCATTCCCCACGATGCCAATGAAGTGCCTGCTCATGTGGCGGAGGACCCAAATGCGCAGGAAAAGCCGTCCGCCGGTCCCAAACAGGTCGTCGTCAGCCACCATCCGGAAACCGACCCCGTCTCTTTGGCGGCCCAAATGAGGGAAACTGCCCCTGCGGCGGCATCCGCACAACCTCCGGCAGAAGCCGCAACTGCCGCAACGGAAACGCCCAAGCCAGAAAAGCAGGAACCTCCGCGCAGGAAAAGCCGTTTCCGAATCGGTTCCTGATGGAATTCTTCCCTTTCCCAGTAAATAAAGCCATGTATCACGTTTCCATTTTAGGACTGGGCCTCATTGGCTCACGGATTGCACGCCATATGGCCGGAATGGGCGACAAGGTCACCGTCTGGAACAGAACTCCGCGGGAAGATTTTCCGGAAGCGGTTCCTACCCCGGCGGATGCGGCACGCGCTTCCAAAGTTATCCAGCTCTACCTGAAAGACAGGAATGCCTGTCTGGAAGTGTTTGAACAAATGAGAGGGGCTCTGACACCGGAGCATATCATTCTGAACCATTCAACCATTGACTTGGCGACCGTCGGCAAACTCTCCCTGATGAGTTCCGCCATCGGCTGCACGTATGTGGATTGCCCGTTCACCGGCTCCCGTTTGCCCGCGGAAAAAGGGGAACTGGTTTACTACGTTGGCACGGATTCCACCACACTGGACCGCATACGCCCCGTGCTGGAGCACAGTTCCCGGGACATCCTGCACCTGGGCGGCATCGGAGCCGGCACCGTCGTCAAACTGGTCACCAACATGGTCTCCGCCACCATGGTGCAGAGTTTGAGCGAAGCCCTGGCCATCTCCCAGGCGTACGGCATTTCCCAGGAAATGCTGGGCCAGGCCATTTCCCGGAACGTCATCGCCTCCCCTCTGGCTGCATTTAAGCTGCCCCTGATGGCAAAGCGTGACTTTTCCACCCATTTCTCCCTGGACAACATGAGGAAAGACAGTATTTACGCTCAGGAACTTGCCGCAGAAAAAGGAATCCACCCGCCTGTTGCCGCCCTGGTTTCCTCCATCATGGGGAAGCTGTGCCGGGAAGGTCGCGCGGAAGAGGATTTCAGCTGTCTGGCGGAACAATTCGACTAACTTTTTCCGTTGATGAAATTCAGGGGAACATGCGTCTTTCTGTTGACGGCTCTTCTTCTGCTCCCTGCCGGCCGGGGACAGGAACGAAAGGAGCCTGGCAATGATTCTTCCGCGGAAGTGCGGCAGACGGAAGAAGAATCAGCATCCGTCCAGAATGCTGATTTTATTGATGACGCCTCGGACCGTCCAGTATTGCAGGGCAGTTCCAATGTAAACCCCGTCGTTCCCCCTTCACCTTCGGCAAGGATCGCCGCCGGAACGGAGGAACAGCCCGCCAAAAGGCAGCCGTTCACCAGCGTTTCCACCTCCAAGCAATTCCACGTCACCGGGATGGACTCCCTGCTGGCCGGGGCCATCGCCACCCGGGCGGATGCCATACGCACCGCGCTGCTAAAAGTCCTCAAGCAGCCTGACGAATGGAAAAACGGCATCAACATCCGCCTGGTAGGAGAGCCGGGAAGCCCCGTTCCGGCCAACCCCGTCCTCATGCAAACCGTCATTGTAGGCAATACCCTCTCCTATAGCATTTTCATTCATCTGGGCCACGGCATCAACCAGGACAGTCTGCGCCGCGCCATCGTCTCCACCCTGCTTTATGAAATGATGCTGCGCACGGTGGACCCGGAAGGCCTGCCGGACAACGTCACGCTGCCCCCCTGGCTGATTGCCGGGTTGGAACAGGCTGTTCTGTGGCACAATAATGAAGCTGACCGTGCCATGTATTCCACCCTGTTCCAGCAGTCCGGAATTATGACTCCGGAAGAAATCCTGAATTGCCGGGAACCGGAAAAGGAACTGGATGCGACCTCTTACGCGGCCTATCAAACTTCCTGTGGAGCCCTGGTGCTTTGCCTGCTGAACCAGGAAAACGGTCCGGAAGGGATGAAACAGCTTCTGGACCAGGCTATTCTGGGCAATGACGATCCCAGAAACCTCATCAAACGCCATTTTCCGCAGCTCAGCCTGACCCCCACTTCCCTCCATAAATGGTGGACGCTTCAGCTTTCCCGCATGGCGACGCCTCCCCTGACGGAAACTCTCACGATTACGGAAACGGAACGTCATCTCCAGGAAGCCCTTACCCTGGTCAAGTATGATCCGGATACCCGCACCACCGTCACATTTCCCCTGGATGACCTGGAACAGGCCCGTTCCCTGCCGGATCTGAACAGGCAGCTTTCCAACGTGGCTGGCAGCCTGCTCAACCTCAGCAGGCGTTCCTTTCCTTCATACCGGCCCGTCATTGTAGAATATGCCAAGCTGGTGGCCCTGATGCAAACAGGGAAAGTCAACAGCCGGGAAGCCGTCCCCAAAATCAGCCAGCTTCGGGAAATAAGAAACCTTTCCATGAAAACCGCCCGCCGCGTCCGGGACTATATGGACTGGTATGAAATCAACACGCGGTCCGGAACCGGCAAGACATTCGCTTCCTACGCGGCAGCCGTGAAAATCCTCCGGGAACAGGAACAGCCGGCCAATACCCCTGTTTCCCGCTACCTGGACGACATTGAAAAACTGTACACCCTCCCGGCCAGGGCTCCCGTGCCCTCCCTGCATGGGAAGGATTAAGGAATTAAGGAAAGGCGTTCTGCGGCGGAGCCATCCTGCCGTCCCTATCAAGAGCGCCGCACTTCTAAAAAACGGCTTCCCGTGCCGTGCAATGTTCTATCTTCACGGCATCACAAAATGCCGATGAGTTCTCCCCGGAAGCCGGATGGTGCGGAAATCTGGTGCTATGAAGAGAATTGCTTGCCGGAACATGCCAAATCACCGGCAGAAACCATGCATCACGTCATGAACCAATAGACTGTCCGTCAGCGTTTTGAATCATTCTCTGCATCAGCGCTCATCCCCGCCGCAGAAACGCGCATTTTTTTATGTGGTCTTTTTTGATTCAGGAGGATTCAGGGATTGTCTTTCCCAAGATGATTTGCAATCATCGCCCCGAATTATTTTCATATCACTATACAATATGGACACGTCATTGAAACTCCACGGCCTGGTGGCCGCCGTACATACTCCGTTCAAGGCGGATGGTTCTCTGAATCCTTCCAGCGTTGACGCCCAGGCCAAGCTGCTTGCCTCCCAGGGCATCAAGCTTGCTTTCATTACCGGCAGTACCGGTGAATCCTCCTCCATGCAGCTTGAAGAACGCAAGGAAATCTATTCCGCCTGGAAGGAAGCCTCCGCCAAGCATGGCGTGGAAGTTATCGCCCATACCGGTTCCAACAGCGTCTGGGACGCCCGGGAACTGGCCGCTTTTGCCCAGGAATGCGGATTCGTGGCCACCAGTTCCCTTGCTCCCTCCTACTACAAGCCCGGCACTGTCCAGCGCCTGGTGGAATGCTGCGCTTTCGCCGCCTCCGGCGCACCCGACCTGCCCTATTATTACTATGATATCCCCGTTCTGACGGGCGTACGCTTCAACCCGGTGGACTTCATCAAGCTGGCCAAGGAACAGATTCCGAATTTCGCAGGCATCAAATTCACCAATCCGGATCTGGCCCTGTACCAGACCACGCTGAATTACGACGAAACCGTGGACATCCCCTGGGGTGTGGACGAATGGTTTACGGGCGCTCTTTCCGTAGGGGCCAAGGGCGCCGTGGGGAGCTCCTTCAACTTTGCTCCGGCCCTGTACCAGAAACTCATGAAAGCCTTTGCGGAAGGCGACGTGGAAACGGCGCGCGACTGCCAGTGGAAGTCCGTGCAGATGATCAATATCCTGGCCTCCAAAGGGTATATGGGCTGCGCCAAGGCTCTGATGGGCTGGCTGGGCGTTGATCTTGGACCCGCCCGACTTCCGCAGGGCAACCCGACCGCTGATCAGCTGAAGGAACTCCGTTCCGAACTGGAAGGCATCGGCTTCTTCCAGTGGGCTTTAAACTGAACCCCGGAATCTGACCGATATGGCTGCAACTCTTGATATGCCCTCCCTGGGCAAGTTCTACCGCCGCCAGCTTCTGGAAGACGTCCTGCCGTTCTGGTTTCCCCGTGCCTACGACGAAAAAAACGGTGGTCTTTACCACTGTTTTGACGCAGACGGCACACTGGTGGACTCCGACAAATCCGTCTGGGCCCAGGGCCGTATGGCATGGATGCTGCTGACGATGTACAACAGCATCGAAAAGAATCCGGACTGGCTCAAATGGGCGGAAAGCGCTCTGGAATTCCTGAAAACCAAGTGCGTTGACCCAACGGACGGCCGCATGTTCTTTCATGTAGCCGCCGACGGTACCCCCATCCGCAAACGCCGCTACGCCTACAGCGAATCTTTCGCCGCCATCGCCTTTGCAGCGCACGCCAGGGCGACCGGCAGCCGGGATTCC
>ERZ1504608.600-NODE-600-length-9976-cov-2.491281_pt1 | contig 9976 bp, 9 predicted proteins | sample MGYA00571818_ERZ1504608 | MGnify/ENA primary metagenome ERZ1504608 (study PRJEB39906, sample SAMEA3182088) | gut metagenome | biome: human; feature: gut; material: Stool; isolation source: human stools | place: Canada | collected 2013-02-05 ... | reverse complement strand
CCGAGATCTCCACCTCTCTATTCGTCGGCAGCGTCAGATGTGTATAAGAGACAGGCCCTCTGCCGGACAGCGTTCTCCAGCCCGTCCCCGCAGACAGGAGCTCCCTCTAATGGTGGTAGATAAAAGGCAAGGAAATTATTCCGTAGTAAAGAACCAGCTTCTGAATACAGAAAGCCGGGAGGCCGAAACACTGGTATCCCTGGCAGAAAGCATGGGCGGTGAATCCGGCACCTTAAAGGACCGGCACCTGCGTTATCTCCGCGGAAAAACCATGCCAGACCAAACAGTGCGGTACGTATTCGCCGATATATACGAGGAACAGAATTCGCTTTACTGGCAGTTGATACACTCTTCCATTATCGGCGCATGTTCTTTTGCTGTCCTTTTCCTGTTCTCCATCCTTCTCTCCAGATGGGCTGTAAAACCCGTGGAAGATGCCTGGCAGCAGCAGCGCCAGTTCGTCGCGGACGCTTCCCACGAATTAAAAACTCCTCTCACCGTCATCCTCTCTAATGCCGATATGCTTGAAAAAGACCGTGATATACCGGAGGGGAAAAACCGGCAGCGGATAAGCCATATAAAGGCTGAGTCCCTGCGGATGAAGCAGCTGACAGAAAGCCTTCTCACCCTGGCCCGGAGCGACTCAGGACAGGAGACAGCGGTCTGCGCCCCCGTTGACTTAAGCTTCATTGTGAACAGCAGTCTCATGACCTTTGAGCCTCTGGTTTTCGACATGGACAAGCATATCATCTATGACATCGAGGCTTCGCTCCACGTCAATGGCGATGAGAAAAAACTCCGGCAGTTGTCAGACATTCTCCTTGACAACGCCTGCAAATACAGTTTGGATAAAGGTTCCATCCGTGTAACCCTGAAAAAGTCTGGCACAAAAGAGGCGCTCCTCACTGTCTCAAATGAAGGAACACCTCTCACCAAAGAAGAAATCAGGCATCTGTTTCTTCGCTTTTACCGTGCGGACACTGCCCGCAGTAATATCCCCGGCTACGGCCTCGGACTTTCCATTGCCCAAAGCATTGTATCTGAGCATGGAGGGAGAATTGATGTCAGCACGGATGGTTCCAGAGTGAACTCCTTTATGGTTCGGCTGCCCTTACAGGAATAAGCAGATATTCCCGGCCGGCCTGCTCCAAGGCTGCGGCTTACTCCATCTTACTCCACGTTGCCTCGGCTTCCCAGAATATGGATACCTTCCGGCAGGGTCTCTGCCAGCAGGGCCTCCTGTATTTCAACAACAGAGGCTTTGCCGGAAATATTTCCGGCTCCCGGCTTTTTTTCAAAATCTCCGGATCCGCCCCCTGGCATTCTTCCAAAACCGCTGCCTGAAGGCCCGCCATATTGGTTCAATATGCTGTTCACCGCTACCTGGATATCCTGATCTCCAGCCTCTATGTAATAGATCTCCCCTGTTTTTAATTCTGGCGAACTGAAAAGCAGGGCCTCAAAGGTCTTTGAAACCTTTGTTTCCGTCAATTGATTCCCTTGACCGTCCTTCACTGATATAGTTGATCCGGCAGCCTGAATTTCATCAAAGTATACCACCAGCATGGATTGGGATGATTCCTCGGAAAATGTCCGGAACATTCCCGCGCTTCCCACAGCCAATATGGTTCCCCCTGATATGGATCCCTCTCCATCGTAATCCAAAGCACCATCTCCTCCTCCCGCCGGGCCTTCTACAAGGACGGTTCCACCCTCCAGATACAAGTCCCCGTTAGAGTCAATGCCATCACCGGAAGCATTGATTTTCACGTCTCCACCCGAAATACGGATGTAAGCCCCTTCTGTCACACCGAATGAACCACCGTCCTGTCCCCGCCTGTTGCCAAAGGAATTTTCAAATGCCAGAGTATCCGCTGCCGGGTTTTCGTCTTTTTTCCCGGCTGCATTGATACCATCATCCTCTGAGTTAATCCGAATGGTTCCTCCGGTAATTTCCACGCAGAGTCCCTCCACCCCCTCGCTGCTTTGTTCCACTGTTATGGTTCCGCCCGAGACCTCCACCAGATTGTCACCGTGAACTGCATCGTCGCCTGTGGACAGCGTCAGCTGGCCTGTTGTTATCCTTACATCCTTGCCGCTGTGTATACTGTCATCCTGGGCATCTATGTCAATGACGCCGCCTGTAACCTCGACCAGCGTTTCAGCCAGTATTCCTTTCTTTCCTGCTGTGATGGTCATGGTTCCTCCGGTGATTCTCACATATCCCTTGTCTTCTTCCGTGTCATTATTTGACTGTATTCCGTCGCTGCCTGATGTGATGGTAATCTCTCCCCCGTTCACCTCTACGGCGTCCTTTCCTTTCATACCATATTCCGCCGCCTCAATGACATAGGTTCCGGAATTAATGGTAAGACTGTCCTTCCCACGTATACCGTTCATATAATTACCGCTGACTGTCAGCATGCCATTTCCTTCAAACACCATATTATCTTTGCTGAAAATGGCTGCATCGGGCTCGTCCTCCCCGGTCTGGGGGTAAGTATATGTGTCATGGGAATCCGGCGCTTGTATACCACCCCGTCAAACTTTTTCTTTAATTCCGCATATACCACGCCGTTGTCCGTCACCTTCCCATATGCCCTCAAACGCAGCTTTTCCTTATATTCCGGCTTCTCAATGGATTTCCTGACCAGCTCGTAATCCCGTGTGTCAAAGTAAATATTGGATATGGTATGTTCCCCGTAATGATCTGCCTTCATCCGTCGTTCCAGAACAGGTATCAGCGCATCGTGCTGTTTTTGGGTGAGCATATATTTTTTCTCATAGCGTTTAAAAATTTCCTGCGTCATACGCATGGCCTCCTTCATCTTTTATGGCCTTTATCCTATCAGCCCAAGCTGAAACAGACCTTAAAAAAGTACGGAAAACCATGAGCTTTCTGTGAACGGTCCGGGGATTTTCTGTGAACTGACGGGAGATTTTCCGTAAACTGACAGGGAATTTTCTGCAAACTGCCAAGATGTTTCTATAAACATCCAGGATATTTCTAAACTGCCAAAATGTCCCAATAAGCCGTTCAATGCTTTTCATAAAACCATGCCCGGTTACGGACCATACAAATATATGCGAAAAAGGGCCGGCACTTTCTCACCATGGCGCCTGATGAGAATGACCGCCTGGAACATATCTATCTTTCTACAGACTCCAGCTCAGACTTTTTCCCTGAAGCTCTGCCATGTGACGGTATATTCCTTTCTTCTCCATCAAATCCCCCGGTGTACCCTGCTCCGCCACATAACCATCCTTTAACACCACAATCCGGTCTGCTCCCGCCACAGTCCGCATCCGGTGCGCAATAATCAGCACAGTCTTATCCTTAACCAGATTGGATATGGCCTCCTGTACCAGAGTCTCATTTTCCACATCCAGCGACGCCGTGGCTTCATCCATGAGGATCACGGGGGCATTCTTTAAAAGGGCCCTGGCAATGGACAGCCGCTGCCGTTCCCCGCCGGACAGGGCGGAACCATTTTCCCCAATCCGGGTCTCATATCCGTTTGGAAGACGATGAATAAATTCCTCACACTGGGCTGCCCTGGCCGCTTCCATCACCTCCTGGTCTGATGCGCCTTTGCGCCCCAGGCGGATGTTCTCCATGATGGTATTGTTAAACAGGACCACATCCTGGAACACAATGGAAAAGCTTCTCAGCAGTGTCTCCGGCTCTATCCCGCTGATATCTGTGCCTCCCAGTGTAATTTTTCCTCTGTCAATATCCCAAAACCTGGCGGCCAGCTTTGCGCTGGTGGATTTTCCGCCTCCCGACGGCCCTACCAGGGCTGTCACCTGTCCCTGCCTCGCTGTAAATGACACATCCTTTAAAACCTGTTCCCCGTCTTTATAGGAAAATCCCACATGGTCAAATACAATGTCATATCCATCGTACACAGCTTCCCTGCTTCCCTGCCAAACAGGCTGCTCCTCAATCCCTTTCATCCGTTCCACCACCAGTAAGGCAGAGTACACAGCCGACAGGTTCTGCAGACAGCCGGTAAGAGGTCCGTACAGCCTGGTGGACGCCACCATAAACATGAGGAACAGCATAAAGCCGATGGAATGGGATGACAGAAGAGCAGCTCCCGCCAGTACCGTGGTAGCCATGCCGACTTTCAGGAACATCTGGGACGCTGTGACCATGGTGCCGTTGAACAGTTCCAGGCGTATGGTGATGGATTCCACGTTCAGAATCTTCTGATCCAGCCCCCTCAGATACTCCTCCTGCAGATTGTTGGCCTTGATCTCCTGGATTCCGTCCGAAGCAGCGATTTTCTTTCCCTTCTGCCTGCGCTCCACCTGGTCCACCATGGGTCTTGTACCTGCTGCCAGAAGAAAGGATATGGGAACCACCCACAGCACAGCCAGCCCCATCCGCCAGTCAGCCGCCATAAGACACACTCCTATGATCGCCGTGGATAGGAAGGCCCCTATGAGTTCAGGAATAAAATGGGAAAATGCCTTTTCAATAAACGCGCTGTCCGCCATAATGGTGGCGGTCAAATCCGCCAGATCCCTTTTTCCAAAAAAAGACATGGGCAGGGTTCTGAGCCTCTCCGCCAGACGAATGCGCATATTGGCGCTTTCCGTATAGGATGCCACAAAGGTGGCGTCATACTGGATTCTCCAGAAAATGAATATTATAACCAGCAGCACAATGCAGACTGCCACATACCCGGCCATTCCCAGTGAAGGAGCCTGAAGCCCCACTAACGGGCCCAGAAGCCGTTCCATGAAGAGAAACAGGATGCCCATGGGGAATATCAGCCCCATATTGGTGATAGCACAGGAAAATATGGCCTTTGTCAGATCCCTTCCTCCCTGTTCGCTCAAGGCGAATTTTTTCTGCAGATACTTGCTCATGCCTTTCCACCTACCTTCCACTCTACTGATGTCTGGTAATCCTTCCACATTCTTGCATACAGCCCCCGGGCCTTCAGAAGTTCATCATGGCTTCCCTGTTCAGCCACCCGGCCTTCCTCCATCACGAAGATTCGGTGGGCCCGGCACACCGTAGACAGCCTGTGGGCGATCATTATCACGGTCTTGCCCTCCACCAGCTTCTCAAATGCCTGCTGAATCAGATATTCATTGTCAGGGTCCGCAAACGCCGTGGCCTCATCCAGAAGCACAATGGGAGCGTCCTTTAAGATTGCCCTGGCCAGTGCGATTCTCTGCATTTCACCGCCTGACAGGTACACGCCTTTGGTTCCAACCACCGTATCCAGACCCTGGGGCATCTTCTCAATGATGTCCTCACATCTGGCTGCCTTCAAGGCCTTCATGACTTCCTCCTTATCTGCCTCCGGTTTTGCCGCCCGTATGTTGTTCAACAGACTGTCCTTAAAGAGATGGCTGTCCTGGAATACAAAGCTGACCTGCTTCATCAGCTCCTTTGTCCCTATGTCCCTCACATCCACCCCTCCGATACATATGCTTCCCTGGTCCACATCAAAAAACCTTGGAATCAGGCTGACCAGAGTGGTCTTACCGCTTCCGGAGGCCCCTACCATAGCTGTGGCGGCTCCCTGCGGTACGGTAAGGGACACATGCTCCAGGGCATTTACACCGTCCTTGTTATAGGAAAATGAGACGTCCTTAATCTCAATCGTGTGATTTTCAGGCTTCCTGGAAACAGCGGGCTCGGGAAGGGGCTTCTCCCTGATAACATTCAGTATCCGCTCCATGGCGTCATTGGCAGCCATGGTATTTTCACTGGTCCACATGATTTTGTCCATCATGGTCACGCAGACAGGGGTGAACAGGATGTAAAAAACCAGATCCAGGGCCGTGGTCACAAAGTCCTGCCCGCCCGCCGCATCCCCTGCAAGAAGAAGCCCCGCGGGTATGAGAACGGCAAATATGCCGTTGATGCTGACCGAATAGCAGCACATGGGAATTCTGAGGGACAGGGTATAATTCACAGCCCAGTTCTTATAGCGCATGATGGAATCATGAAAGCTCTTAAAGGAAAAAATGCTCTGCTGGAATGTCTTTACCACAGGTATTCCACGCACATACTCCACGGCCTCGTTGTTCATGTCCTCCAGGGCATTCTGGTACTGCCTCATGCACTCTGCCATTCCCGTCCCCATCATCCTGCTGAGGAAAAATGTACCCACCGCCATGGGAATGAGGCTGATCAAACCAAATCTCCAGTCAAACACCAAAAGAAGTACCAGCACTGCCGCAGGCGTCACTAATGCTCCTGCCAAATCCGGCAGCTGATGGGCCAGATATGTTTCTGTCTGTCCTGCCCCGTCGTCAATGATACGGCGCAGCTTTCCGCTTCCGGTCCCCTTGAAATAGCCAATGGGCAGTTCTGCCAGGTGGTGAAGGGCAGCCGTCTTCATATTTCTGGCTGTCCTGAAGGCCGAAAGATGGGTACACATAAGGGCCCCAAAATAAATAAGCATACTCAGGAGCGAGGAAGCCACCGCCATCCACCCCCAAACCAGCGTTCCGCCGGCCAGTCCTCCCGGCCAGTTCAGGACAGCCAGCTTTATCACCTTCCACATGCACAGATACGGCACCAGCGCTATAACCGCGCTGATACCTGACAGAATGCATCCTGTCACTGTAAGGTATTTATACTTCCCTGCAAAGGTCATCAGAGTCACCTTACCTGTATCGGGAAGCCGTGTCATAATATGTTTCCTGCTGCCATCCACTTTTTCATCCTCCTTTTTTGTTAGTTATAACTAACTCATTGTGTTAAAAATAAGGCTGTCAGGCTTCTGCCTTCCGGCTTTCCGCCCTCAAGCCCCATCTCTTACTCACCCAACTCCATGATTCGCACCCACCCCGCATGCTGAAAACGGCTTAATGTGACAGCACAGGTAATTGCCTGTTCTCTCGGCAGGTCGTGGGACACAAATTCATGGAGCTGCTGGAAAAAGGACCTGCACAGAATATGAATCAGCGTGCCGCTCATCCCTTCAGCCGAATGCCCCAAAGATTCCATGGCCTTTATAAAATCCCGGAAAAACCTCAAAATGGTCATAGAAATAATTCACCATCCAGGGTATGTACTGCTCTGTAATCTCATTCAGCCGGGCCGGCTGCTGTTCAGGAGGCAGCGCGGCAAAGTCCCTGTGCACCTTATCGTACAGAGCCAGCAGTTCCTCCACCGCGGCAAAGCCTCCTCCGATGACGAATACCTCCGCCTGCTCCTTCATGGACCGGGTCAGTTCCCTGCCGCTGGTCCTTTCCACGCCCGGATAATTGACAATCTCCGAGGTAATGGTGATCTGGCCGCCAATTTTCTCCTTCTCCATCACCAGCACCCTGTACCTGGCCCTTGCCATATAGATGGCGGCTGAAAGCCCTGCGGGCCCGGCACCTGCAATAATCACATCGTATAAGTCCTCATTATGTCCCATATATCCTCCAAATCCCCGGCCCGGTGTCAGATAAAAGGGCCGCAATGAGTTTATATCAGTCCCACCAGGTCCAGACTTGGCTTTAAGGTATCTGCTCCGGGCTGCCATTTTGCCGGGCACACCTGGTCGCCGTGTTCTGCCACAAACCGGGATGCCTGAACGCGTCTGAACAGTTCGTCCGCATTCCTTCCCACATTTCCCGCGATAACCTCATAAGCCACTATCTTTCCTTCCGGATTCACGATAAAGCTCCCTCTTTCAGCCATCCCGTCAGCCTCTATCATCACATCGAAATCCCTGGCCAGCCCGCCTGTGGGATCCGCCAGCATGGGATACTTGATTTTCCGGATGGTCTTGGATGCGTCATGCCATGCCTTGTGGACAAAGTGGCTGTCGCAGGATACGCTGTATATCTCGCAGCCGGCTGACTTGAAGTCCTCATACTTGTCCGCCAGATCCTCCAGCTCCGTGGGACACACAAATGTAAAATCTGCGGGATAAAAGAAAAATACCGCCCATTTCCCTAATATATCAGATTTCTTCACTTCCCTGAACTCTCCGCCCGCATAGGCCTGTACTGTAAAATCGCTGATTTCTTTTCCTATTAATGACATATTGTTTCCTCCTTGTATTTGTGATGGTTAACTGCCGCCTTGTCTCCTGTCCCGCTTTTCCAGAAGCAGGAAGCCTTTTTTGCTGTTAGTTTTAACTAACTCAATCATATTTTACCAGTCACGGCCTTATTAGTCAAGAAACAACATTAATAATAATTATCAATATTATTTCTCTTTAGGAAACCAAACAAAAACAGCCAGACAAGCTTTCTCATCTGGCTGTTCCCACGCTATGTTTCTACTCTTCAAACGAATTAATGACTGATAATTCCGGCTTCATATCATACTTTTTCTTAAAGACAATGGCTCCCACGATTCCAGCCAAGGTACCGCTGATGGCAGCCAGCAGCAGCGCCATAAGTACCTTTAACGGCGGATTGAAGGCAAAGGGCGCCAGCAGTCCGGGTATGGGAGAAGCGGTTCCCGGGGCGTTGTTGATTATGCCCAGGAATGCGGCGGCCACTCCCGAAAAGCCTCCTCCGAAAAAGTTGGAACAATAAATCGGTATGGGGTGCTTTGTTATGATATGGGCCTGTGTCAGCGGCTCCATCATAACAGCTGCCACGTTGCTGTTATCCCCGAAGTGGAGCATTTTAAAGATGGCGCCGTTGGTAAAGGAGCCTCCGAAGCATGCAATGGCCGCAATGCCCATGGGCAGTCCCGTAAGCCCCAGCATGGCGGTGAGGGCCATGGAGCTGAGGGGCGACGTACAAATCATCTTGATGACCCCTCCCAGCAGAAGTCCCATAAGAATAGGCGACTGCTCTGTAGCTGCCGTAATCATTCCGCCGATGTGTGCCAGAGCCGCATTCACAGCCGGATCCACCAGGAATGCGATGAATCTGGCAATCGGCGCAATCAGGAGAGCCCCCAGCACGGAATCCAGGCCCGGCGGAAGATGCTTCTCAATAAACGGTGCGATGAAACCAATTGCATATCCCGCGATAAATCCCGGAAGGATGCCGTATCCTCCCAGGGCAACGCCTGCAACTACCGCGAACACAGGATTCACTCCCATGCCTATCGGTACCATGATTGCGGCTGCCACGCCGCCCATGTTGCCCGATATGGTGCCTGTTTCCCCAAGGAATGCCAAGTGAAGCAAATCTCCGGATATGTACCTGTGAACAGCCTCCACAAGGAAAGTTGCAACTGCCGCATTGGCCATTCCCGACATGGCCGCTGATCCTTTGGGCGCCTTCATACTGAAAAGTGAAAAGGCTGCCAGCGTCAATAATAGTAATCCTAACCCCGTAATAATTGTCATAAATCTACGTTCCTCCTGTTTTTTGCTCTCCGTAGATATGCCCTGGCCGCTTTTCCACCACAGACCGCCGTTACCGCCGTGATAGCTCTTAAGCTAAGGTATATCCTTGGTAGAGTTTTCGCAATGCAGGTAACGAAGAAGTCCCCAAAATTGCAAAAAACAGAGACAGACATAAACGTAGCGTAGATGTCTGCCTCTGTCCTTTTACCTGAAAGTTTCCCTGACGCGGTTGCTGCTATGCCGCCGGTTGCTTCATCGGTATTCACATTTTAGTGACCTTCTCCAGAGTCCCGTCCGAATTCGATTCTTTTGCCTGAGAGTTTGCGCAGCCCCTTCGGCGTTACCCAACGGTAATCTCTCCCGAATTCATCAACCGGTCTGTCATTAACTTTGTTTATATTTTAACATCAAACATAGAAAAAAGCAATAGAATTATGTTCAGTTTATTTCTTTTTCACAAAAAACATACCGTTTTTTTATGCATACGGCACAATTTTTTTCACAATAAATGACAGAAAATAAACATATGTCCATTTACTCTCTTCCATTCCCAAAATAATTGTAAAATACAGGAAGGGGGATTTTATTTTTTTCTGTACGCGCCTTCAAAAATCAATCCAGAAGATTGGTCATGCTCTTTAAACTGATAGCCAGAGTGGATGTATTGTGGAGCATAGCTGATGTGGCCGGGGTTATGA
>ERZ1504608.550-NODE-550-length-10784-cov-4.640973_pt1 | contig 10784 bp, 4 predicted proteins | sample MGYA00571818_ERZ1504608 | MGnify/ENA primary metagenome ERZ1504608 (study PRJEB39906, sample SAMEA3182088) | gut metagenome | biome: human; feature: gut; material: Stool; isolation source: human stools | place: Canada | collected 2013-02-05 ... | reverse complement strand
CCGCTATTGTAACCAATGACGGAGGATGGACGGACGCTGACTGGTTCAGAATTGAAAAATAAAGAAAATATTCATAATACATTGTACTTTTTGCATTTTTAATCCATGAAAGTCGTATATCGTGTCGGTTAAATTCCTAATTTTGTGCCGCAAAAGGCATCCATGAACAATAATGCAAGAAAATACAATAGATATAATGAAGTAGACGAAAGGATACTAGCTCTCTTTGCAGAAAACAAAGAAAAGGCCTTTCGTCTACTGTATGATACTTATTATCTCCCTTTATGTCTCTACTCTGTACAGTTCACAGGTTCTGCGGAAACATCAGAAGATATCGTACAGAATTTATTTGTGAGTTTTTGGGATAAAAACTCGCATACCACTATTTCCTCCAATCTGCACGCATGGCTATTCAATGCCGTCCGTTTCTCCTCACTGACCAAAGTACAACGGGAACGTTACTTTTCTTTAGACGAAATGGAAGAAGAATCTTATTCTCCTATCGATGATTTTTATGATGAAGAAGAGCTATTGCAAAAAAGGAATCAATTACTGGCCGAATTAAAAAAATTGCCGGAACAAGAGTATAATGTTTTAGTCAAAATTATTCTGGAAGACAAAAAATACAAAGAAGTAGCTGAAGAGCTCCATATTTCCATAAATACAGTAAAAACCCACCTATCACGCGCACTAAAAATGTTGCGTCGTTTCAATATGACAGAAATCCTAATCTTATTTAATTTATAAATTTCTTCAGATTTTTGTCACCCATTTTGTGTAATTGTGATACTTCTGTTAAACAGTACAACAATTATGCAAAAGAATAAAACGGAAATTCTAATTCAAAAATACCTGTCCCATCAACTCAATGAACAGGAATTTGAAGAATTAAAGCAATGGATTGAAAAGGACGCATCGCATAGAGAAATTTTTGTGAAGTTACTTTCACTCCATCATGTAAACAACCAACTTAACTTATTACATCAGTTTGATAAAGAAGGCTCATGGAAGTCACTTCAAAATCGTTGTAACCAATCCGGTAGTATTTATCGCCGTATCGTAGTCTATTCCTCAGCCGCTGCAATAGCAATACTGATAGGGATTACCTCCATTTTATATTTCAATGACCGGAACCTAGCACCTGTTATTGCCCAAAGCGAACAATCACAACAATCACCTCTTTCCCAAAATCCAGAAACTCCTAAAGCCACCTGGGTACAAGCAAACCAGTCTGTAGTTCCACTTTATAACAGCCAACGGGAAATCAATGGAAGTCGTATCAACAATGGAGAGATCACATTCCCACAAGAAAGTAATTATCCTCATAAGCCAGAACCAGATGCTGAATTATTACAGAATAAAATCATAGTACCCAAAGGTTCGGAATACGCAATAGTACTGGCTGACGGCACAAAAGTAAAAATGAATGCGGACTCCCATATCAACTTTCCGGTTCAATTCGGAGATACCCGGGAAGTTACTTTGGAAGGAGAGGCCATGTTTGAGGTTACACACGATGAAGCCCGCCCTTTCATAATAAAAACACACGACCATACTATTTATGTATTAGGAACAACTTTCAATATCTCGGCTTATCCCGATGAAGAATTATCAGTAACCTTGATTGAAGGAAAATTAAAGGTAAATGCTCCATCAGGTGAATATTATCTACTACCAGGCGAACATTACTCTTCTGCACAATCAAAAGTTTACAAAGTAGATCCTGAATTCTATATTTCATGGACTGAGGGCGCTATGGAATTTGACGCAATGCCATTTCCCTTGCTGATAGCCCGTCTGTCCCGATGCTATAATGTAGATATTCAAATAGCATCCAAGGAATTAGAAACCATGAAATTCACCGGAGTTATTTTCCGCAACAAGCCTTTGGACTTTGCACTAGACATCATTCATCGTGTATCCGATGTCAAGTTTGAGAAAAAGGGAGAAACCATATTAGTAAAAAAACAATAATCAAGCCCTGTATAACAGGAATATTCTAAATTATTAAATAAGTTATTTGAGTTTTATGAAAAGAAACGAGCTTTGGAAGAGTTTAGTAGCTAAACCTCCAAAAATGAGGTTTTTAGTAATGCTAATGTGCATATTCTGCACATTCAACGCTGTGTTTGCAAATGTATCAGCTGATAAGACAGTCACTATCAAAAGTGAAAACATCAGTGTGAAAGAGGCCCTTAACATGGTCAAAAAGCAAACCGGAATTAATATCATGTACGAAGATGCAACTTTGAACAATGTACCTTTGAAACTAACATTAAACAAAGAACCTTTAGAGCAAGCACTTTCAGTGATTTGTAGCCAGGCAGGTATGCGTTATGAGTTAGTGGAAAACAATTATGTGTTAATATTACCGATTGACAGAAATGCCAAACGCAGAACGATTACCGGAGTTATCAAAGATGATACGGGTGAACCGGTCATTGGAGCTTCTATTGTCATCCAAGGTACAACTTTCGGTACTGTAGCCAATATGGATGGGCAGTTCATGTTGTCTTATCCCGAAAATACTAAAAATGACGAACTAATGATCAGCTTTATCGGTATGCAGACGGTTAAGGAGAAAATTGGTAACAGACATGTCTTCAATGTAAAAATGGAAAGTGAAGTAACTAATCTGGACGAGGTTGTCGTAGTAGGTTATGGTACTTCCTCCATTAAGGACTTGACCGGTTCTGTTGCTTCAGTAGGTTTAAAACAATTGAGCCAATTAAACACTCCTAATGTAACCTCCATGCTTCAAAACTTGGCTGCCGGTGTACAGGTATCCCAAAATACAGGTGTTCCGGGTGAAACTGTCCGTGTACGTGTGCGGGGTGCCACGTCATTGACCGGTTCCAATGAACCCTTGTATGTGATCGACGGAGTTCCTGTAGAAGATCCCAGTATGCTGGATGCAATTTCGCCCAATGATATCCAGTCTATGGACGTACTGAAAGACGCTTCTGCGGCTGCTATCTATGGTTCTCGCGCCGCAAATGGTGTAGTTATCGTTACCACTAAAAAAGGAGTGGAAGGTTCCAAACCTACCGTCAGCTTCAACTACAATGTTACCACTGATGTTCAAATTAAGAACTTCCGTATTTTATATGGTGATGAATGGCGGGAAACAGTACGCCGCTTTGCCAAAGAAACCTTGGTATATGATCCGTCCAACCAATATGCATTGGAAATTCTTGAACCTAATTCCACTGCATTAGGCAGTGCCAACACCAATTGGTTTGATGAAGTGAAACAAACTGCTATCCGCCATAATGCCGACTTGACTGTAAGCGGAGGCAGTAAAGTATCTAAATACCTTATTTCATTATCAGTATTCGATCAGCAAGGTATGGTCAAAGGAGGTGACTTAAGCCGATATAACGCACGTGTGTCTACAGAAATGAACGTGCTGCCTATCCTTCGTTTTGGTATTAATGCCAATATGAGTTATACAGACCAAAATAATGCGAACACATCACTATTTAGTGCGCAAGGATTCCGTCCTGACCTTCCTATATATAATGATAACGGTGAATTTGATATGTCCACAGGTCAAGCCAACCCGGTAGCCAACACCTATAAGAAAAATCATGATAATATTTACCGCATCATGGGAACCGTATACGGAGAAGTTGATATTTGGAAAGGATTCCGGTTTCGTTCCAGTTTATCGGGTAATTTACAATTTACTGAAAACAATTCATTCAGTCCAAGTTTTCTAAGTACTAGAAATGAAGCCAGTGGGTCAGAATATCATTATAAATATTCAAAAACCGTATTCGACAATACATTGAATTATAACTATGAGTTCAACAAGAATCATGTTTTGGATGCCGTAGCCGGTATCTCCTTTGAACGTGGTATAAGCCGTAGTACAAGAATGAATAGCCAGACTTATCCGGATAATGATATTTACACCAATTTAGGAAGTGCCGCAAGCATCTCATCTTGGGGTAACGGATATAATGCAAGTGGTCTGTTCTCTTCATTTGCCCGTATCAATTATAAATTAATGGAGCGCTACCTGTTCACTTTTACAGGGCGTTATGATGGTTCATCCATGTTTGGTTCGAACAACCGTTATGGTTTCTTCCCTTCAGGAGCCATTGCATGGCGTATCTCTCAGGAAAAATTCATGAAAAACCTGACATTCATTAATGATTTGAAATTACGTGCCAGCGTAGGTACTACCGGTACACAAAACTTAACCAGCTTCTCTAATCGTGATTTATACGAAGCAACCAGTTATAATAACCTGTCAGCCATTATACATAAACAAGTGGGTAACCGCGACATCCGTTGGGAAAAATCGACCCAATATGATTTAGGTCTTGATTTCGCATTGTTCGATTACCGACTGACCGGTTCTATCTCCGGCTATATCAAAGATACCAAAGACTTGATCTGGTCATTTGATTTCCCGCCCAGTGCAACCGGTGGCTCTATGCAGATGAACCGTAATATCGGAGCATTGACCAACCGCGGTATTGAAATAAACCTGGTAGGCCGTGTATTATCTACTAAAGACTGGAACTTGGACCTGACCTTGAATATGTCACATAACAAGAATAAAGTCACCAAACTGGTTGAAGAAGGTAGAGCACAATCAGCTATGAATGTAGTAGTTCAAGGCAGCTATGCCGACCAAGTATTGGCTGTAGGCTATCCAATGGGAGCTTTCCATGGTTATGAATATGCCGGGATCATACAAGATCAAGCCAGAATAGATGAATTGAATGCCTATGCTAAATCAAAGGGACAAAGTTATTACGATGGTAACTCATTAAAACCGGGACATTTGGAAATTAAGGATTTAAATGGAGATGGAATCATCAACTACAATGACCGTGTTATTATCGGTAATCCGGATCCGGATCTGTTCGGCGGTCTGACTGCCAATTTATCTTATAAACAATTCAGCCTGTTCGCCAACTTCGGATATCAGATCGGTGGTTTGAAGATTTATAACAAAACATTGCAGAATCTACCCGGACAATTAACCGGTTTGATTGACTATGGATTGAATGACAGATGGTCTGACACCAACAAAGATGCCAAATACCCGGCCTTGTATATAGGTGACGGTGTACCTAGACTAACCGATCATGAATTGTTTAATGCCTCCTTCTTCCGTTTGCAGGAAGTGCGTCTGACTTATAATTTGCCTTTAAACAAAGTAATTAAAGGGCAAATATTTATCTCAGCTACCAATTTGTTCACTATCACCTCTTATCCGGGAACAGACCCTGCTACTGTAAACAGTAACAGCAACTATGGCGGTAACTATGAAACCTCCACTTATCCGGGTTTCCGCTCTTTCTCGGCTGGTTTAAAAATTAACTTATAATCATTTAAATGTATAATCGAATGAAAAAATATATATTCTTAGCTTTACTTACAATGGGCGTTTCCTCGTGCCAGTTGGTAGATGTCTTGGACCAAAAGCCCGAATTCGAAGCAGATTTAGACGGTGCCATCACAACACCCGCTGCTGTAGAGTTAGCCTTAAACGGAATCTATTACTCCTTGCCCGGAAATGGATTCAATGTCATATTTCCTACAGTAAGTGGTTCCTTCAAAGCCGGGACCATGTGGCGTCAAGAAATTGTCAGCGCCGGTAATGCCGTTTACTACTCCGAACGAATGTTGCCTACCCTATCATTCAGTGATGCAACGGAATGGGATGCAGATTACGCTGTAATCAAAAACGCCAACTTCCTGGAAACAGCCTGTAACCGCATGAGTGACGGAGAGTTCTCCGGAAACCGTAGAGCCGAAGTGTTAGGTGAAATAGCCTATTTACGCGCTTTGGCCTACTTCAATATCTTGGTTCGTTACTGCGAATTTTGGGATATGAATAGTGAATACGGGGTTGTCATGCGTAATGAAGCTCCATCCGTATCCAATGCTCTAAAGGCACGTAGCTCCGTAGCCGATTCTTATCAATATATTCTGGATCAACTGGAAATAGCTATTGAAAAAGCTCCTGATTGGAAAAAGCTTTCACAAGCTTCTAAAGAAGCAGCCAAGGCATTAAAGGCAAGAGTATTGCTGTATGCAGGAAAATACACAGAAGCGGTAGCAGCAGTTAATGATGCAATTGATACAAATTCTCCATTGCCGGAAGCAAACTATGGTGACGTTTTTGATAAGTTTTCAACAACCAAAGAGATTCTATTCGCTCGTGTATTCGACCAAAAAGATGCCACCAACACTTCAACCCGTCAGCAATGTTACGGTAACAGCCCCACGAAAAAACAAGGTTACTGGGGGCCCACCAATGAGTATGTGGAACTGGTGGGGGATGATCCTCGCGCCGATGCCATCTTCTCTAAAGTAGACAGCCTGATGGACAGCCGCAGTTCTGCGGTAGCCTACAACCTGAAATCGGTAAAGAAGCTGCTGAATGATGCCAATGACATGCCTGTCATCTTCAGCCGTGTTTCTGAACTTTATCTGATAAAAGCCGAAGCCTTGTATCGTTCGGGAGCCTCTATATCCGAAGCCTACGCACCGATCCGTAAACTACGCGAAAGAGCAGGAGCCGAAATAATTCTTCCAGCCAATAACGAAGAACTGGAAACCGCCATATTCAACGAATGGATGCTGGAATTGTCTTTCGAGAACTGGCATGAATGGTTTGCCATGATCCGTTTTGCAGGATACACAGAGAAACCCGATTTCACCCGTCTGCTTGCTTTGAACAAGACGTTAAGAGAAGCTTTGGAAAAAGAATATGAAAAATCGGAAGCACAAGGAGACAATTATTACCAACGCATCATAGACCGCCGTATCGATGCCATTCCGTCGTCAGAAATCAGTTCTAATCTGGAATGTAAACAAAACCCTGGTTATTAACATATTAAATTCAAAGACATGAAAAAATATATCTTACTCATTTTCGCATGTATCTATGCGATTCACTTAAATGCCCAGAATGCAGGAATCAATTTCCTGCACGGCACTACTTGGGCAGAAGCCGTAGCCAAGGCCAAAGCAGAAAATAAACTGATATTCATTGATTTCTATACCCAATGGTGCGGACCTTGCCTGAATATGGCACAAACCGTATTCTCATTGCCTACAGTGGGTTACTACTATAACCAAACTTTCATCAACCTCAAAATTGATGCTGAAGAAGGTGAAGGAATTACATTAGCCAAGAAATACGGTGTACGCAGTTATCCCACCTATGCATTCATAGATCCTGCCACCGAAGAAATCGTTCATCGCAGCAGCAGCCGTCAGACTCCCGAACAGTTTATTCAGACAGGAAAAGATGCAAACATTCCTACCAAACGCTCTTTTTACCTGCAAGAGCAATATACCAAGGGGAACAGAGAACGTGCATTCTTGATTGATTACATCAATTATCACTATTCAGTCTATGCACGCAATAACGTACAAGCCGCTTTTGATGAATTAATAAAAGGAGGTGCCAAACTGACTGATCCGAATGTATGGGAAGTATATGTAAACACCATCAATGGCATGAACCCGTACCTGAAGCAAGTATCAGACAATTATGCGGATTTCTGCCAGCGTTTCGGCAAAAAAGCTGTTGACGCTAAATTGGCAAAAGAAACTTCATACGGCGAATTGGCGGAAATTGAAGCCTTATGCAACTATGAAGGAAAAGATTTCAATCTGAAAATGATCCGTATCAATAATGATATCCGGGAACAAAAGTATGAAGCGGCAGCTACCCAGATTGATGCGATGATTGCAGACACCACAGTCAATCAGCAAGAGTTAATCAGTAGACTGAAATTTATCGCCCGTTTGGGATACAAAGCAGAGGAACTTCCCGAATTCTGGTTCAACAAATGTGTAGGCTATCTGCAATACATTGCTTATAACCAAACAGACAGAGATGATGCTTTCATCCATCAGGAATATGCAGCCGCCTTGGAAATGGTACTTCGCAAACTGAACGGCAAAGCCCCCATCCCTGCCTGCCTCAGCACAGAACCCGCATACGGAAAGAAAGTCTATAACATGCGTCCCGATGCATTGAAAATGAAACCTAAAAGAAAAAAATAAGATGAGAACTCTAAAATCCATCATGGTACTTGGCCTTGCGCTGAGTACCTTTACCGCTACAGAAGCTGCAAAGCTCACTTTTAAGGTCACCAATCCCAATGAGAAGGTCAAAGTGAGATTGACTTTCAGCCAAAGTGGCGAACAAAAAGAAGTGGCGATTGATGCCGCTGGAAACGGCAACATAGAAATCACAGGATTCACTCCGCAATATGTAACCATGCAATACACACGCGGACGCCGTACTCTTTATCTGGATCCCAATCAAGACCTTACCTTGTCATTCGACAGTGACAACATGTGGAGAAACACAACCTTTGAAGGAGCAGGTGCCGCTATCAACACCTATCTGGGAAGCAAAGAGCTCCAATCACTCGGTATGCCCGATATGAAAATGCAAGAGGCCGCCCTCATACACAAAGGGGACAGCCTGTACGCAGCCAATTGCCAAGTATTGGAAGCCGCAAAACTTCCAGCCGATTTCACTACACAGGAAAAAATACGTTTGCAATTCTATACGTATTATTATTTCTCCAAATACGCTTTGTATCATCCTCATTTTGGAAAGGATGACAACTATATTCCTTCCAAAGCATATTATGAAAAACTGGAAGCTATTACTCCGATCAATGCCAGTTTATTAGCTCTAAAAGAATATAAGGCTTTTCTTCCCGATGCTATCAGTGCCTTTAGTAATAAAGGAAAAACAGTTGCATCAAGTTCTACAGAACAAAGTGTAAACTACGTAGATGCAACCATACAGGATGAAAAGGTTGCAGAATTTCTGATTGACCAATTTGTTTATAACTTTGTAGACAATAACGGGCTGGATGAAGCAGACGGGCTGATTGTCCTATTCCGCAAACATGTGAAGGATGCAAAGTCCATAGAAAAATTCAACGCACTTTGTACCAAGTGGGAAAAATTAAGATCAGGCAATCCCTCAGCAGCTAGCTTCTCCTATCCGGATATCAATGGAAAAACAGTATCTTTGGCAGATTTGAAAGGGAAATATATCTATATTGACGTGTGGGCTACCTGGTGTGGCCCTTGCCGTGGAGAACTTCCTGCGTTAAAGGAATTGGAAGAGAAATATGCAGGAAAGGATATTCATTTTGTCAGCCTGTCATGCGACAAGAACAAAAAGGCATGGGAGAACATGGTAACAAAGGATCAACTAAAAGGGATCCAGTTACACATGGGAACAGACAGGACCTTTATGGATGCTTACCTCATCAACGGCATTCCCCGTTTTATCCTGCTGGATCGGGATGGCAAAATCATCTCTGCCAATATGACCCGTCCGTCAGATCCCAAGACAGCAGAGAAGTTCAATGAACTGTTAGGACTATAAAACTCTCTCTTATATTAAACATTAATCTAACGATAGGCTTTCTTCGTGAGGAGAGGGCCTATTCTATTTGTTTTAGCCAGGAGAACGATACAGAAAGAGAATAAAAGACACGAACTATACAGATCTTACAGTATTGTCTAAAACACCTGTAATTTCCGTATAATTCGTGCCCGAACAATTTAAATACGATGATTTTTATTGTAGGAATGAAATCAGCACACCGGCAGCCACGGCAGAACCGATAACTCCTGAAATGTTACTTGCCATACAATATTGAAGCACATGATTTTTGGGGTCATACTTCAAAGCAATTTCATTAGCCACACGGCTGGCCATGGGCACAGCACTCAAACCTGTAGCCCCAATCAGTGGATTGATCTTCTTCTTAGTGAAAAGATTCACCAACTTCACAAACAAGATACCACCGGAAATAGACAAGGCAAACGCCAAGAAACCACCTATCACAATACCGATAGTAGTCCAATTCAAAAATGCCTCCGTAGTCATTGTCGCACCGACTGACAACCCCAAGAAGATAGTTGCCGCATTCATGATACTATTTGAAGCTGCATCAAACAAACGTGAAGTATCACTACCTATTTCCTTAATCAAGTTACCAAACATCAACATACCAATCAAAGGCACTGCACTTGGCACAAACAGAGCGACCACCGTAGTCACTACAATCGGAAATACAATCTTCAGCACACGAAGATTCTTGATTTCTACCGAAGAAGGATATTTCTTTTCCTGTTCCTTCATATTGATACTCAATTCTTTCTTCGTACACCAGATTTTCACAACCAACGGAATGATAACGGGTACCAGAGCCATATACGAATAAGCGGCAATAGCAATCGGCCCTAGCAAATGGGGAGCCAGTTTAATAGTGGTAAAGATAGCGGTAGGACCGTCTGCTCCACCAATAATACCCAATGAAGCCGCCTCTTTCGGAGTGAACCCCATCAAGATAGCTACCAACAATACTGTGAAAATACCCAACTGTGCAGCAGCTCCGAAAATAGAAAGCCGCAAATTACGCAACATCGGACCAAAGTCTGTCAAAGCACCTACCCCCATAAAAATGATAGGCGGAAGAAAACCGGTCTTAATCAACATGTAGTAGATAAAGTTCATCAGGCCCAAGTCGTGCGCAATTTCGTGCAACGGCATTTCCCAGATGTTCTTCAGTGCTCCATTCACCATTACCATGCCGTTTTCATCGGCCTGGACAACCCCCATCTCACCACCGGGAAAGTTAGCCAGCAACACTCCGAAAGCTATCGGAATCAGCAGCAGCGGTTCGTACTTTTTCTTGATCCCCAAGTAAAGTAAGATGAACGCAATGGCATACATGATCAGAAACTGCGGTTCAGCAATGATGTTGCTG
>ERZ1504608.538-NODE-538-length-11130-cov-3.249481_pt1 | contig 11130 bp, 10 predicted proteins | sample MGYA00571818_ERZ1504608 | MGnify/ENA primary metagenome ERZ1504608 (study PRJEB39906, sample SAMEA3182088) | gut metagenome | biome: human; feature: gut; material: Stool; isolation source: human stools | place: Canada | collected 2013-02-05 ... | reverse complement strand
TTGATGTTCTCCGTATTGTCGAACTCACCGCCCAAGCAGAGGGAGTTGCTGGCTCTCCAAAGCTTCTCCTTCAGCTCGCGGTTGGTCGAATACTCCATGAAAGGGACGTAACTCGGCGCCTGAAGCGTCACCGTCCATCCCTGCTCGCCACGGGCCTTGGCTTCGGCGGCCATACCGTCCCGCACGAAATCGGGAAGCTCGGCCACCTGCGCCGGATCCGTGATATTGATCGTAAAGGCATTCGTGGCAGCCAGCACATTGCGGCTGAACCGGAGCGAAAGCTCCGAAAGTTCAGTCGAATATTGTCGGTACAGCTCCTTGTCCTCATCGGAAAGGTTCGCACCGCTGCGCACGAAACCGTTATAGGTTTCCTCCAGCAATTTCTTGTCCTCTTTCGAAAGGAACCACCCCGGATGTTCATAGACGGCCTTCACACGCTCGAAGAGCTGCGGGTTGAGCGATATGTCGTTGGACAGGGCCGTCAATTTGGGCTGTACGTTCTCGGCCACCTGCTGCATCTCGGGCGTAGCATCCGCTTCGAGCAGGTTGAAAAAAATACCTTCGACCCGCGAAAGCAGCCGGCCCTGACGATCGAGCGCCACGATCGTATTATTGAAGGTCGGCTTGGCTGGATTGTTTACGATCGCGTCGATTTCGGCACGCGACACAGCGATCGCGGCATCGAACGCCGGTTCGTAATCGGACACCCGGATCCGGTCGAACGGCGGGGTTTCGTGCGGCGTATTCCACTCCGCGAGCAAGGGGTTGTTCGTATCAATTTCAGGCAGCTGGGCAACGGGCATCGTATGGTCCGCGCATCCGGCTGCCAAAGCGGTTAAAAATGTCATAACAATCTTTTTCATCGGTTAAATTAGATTTTAGGCTTTTCATTCGGTTCGAGGGTCACGACGGGCACGGCAAGGCTGTCGGCAGGTTCTTCGGGCAGCTCCTCCATCAGGCCACAGGCCACGAGCATCGCCCGTTTATCAGGATCGGCCCCGCGAAAATCCCGGTAGAGGGTCATACCGTCCGCCGAACCGCCCCGAGAAAGCAGCGTCCGGAATTTCCGGGCGGTCGCACGGTCGAATACGTCGCCGGTCTGTTCGAAGGCCCGGAAAGCGTCTTTGTCGAGGACCTGCGCCCAGATATAGAAATAGTATCCCGACGCATAGCCCCCATCGAAAATATGCAGGAAATAGGGATAGCGGTAGCGGGGCTGTATCTGCGGGATCAATCCCCGGCGACCGTACACGGCATCGGCTTCGAACTCGTTCACATCGAAAGGTTCGTACTCCGTAATAGCGTGAATATCCATATCGGTAAGAGCGGCAGCTACCAGTTCGGTGACAATGAAGCCCTGGTTGAACTTGCCGCTTTCGCGGATGCGCTTGATCAAGCGTTCGGGAATCACCTCTCCCGTCGTATAATTGATCGCATAGTGGCGCAGCACTTCGGGTTCGGTCGCCCAATTCTCCATGATCTGCGAAGGGAGCTCCACGAAATCGCCCTCCACCCTGCCGAGCGACCGATATTTCACGTCGGCGAAAAGCGCATGCAGCCCGTGCCCAAACTCATGAAAAAGGGTCTGGACCTCATCGAGCGTAAGCAGCGAAGGCGTCAATTTGGTCGGCGGAGTAAAATTGCATACGATGGCGACCACAGGAGCGATGCGTTCGTCGCCTTCGTAGCGCTGGCTGCGGAACGCGGTACACCACGCACCGCTGCTCTTGCCGCTGCGCGGAAAAAAGTCGAAATAGAGCACGCCCAAATGAGTCCCGTCCACGTCGAGCACCTCATATACCGAGCAATCCTTGTGGTAAACCGGTGCGACCAACGGACGGAACGTAATCCCGTAAAGCCGGTTCGCCAGCGAAAAAGCGCCTTCCCGAACATTTTCGAGCGAAAAATAGGGCCGCAGCGTAGCATCGTCGAGTGCATATTTGTCCTTGCGCACCTTTTCGGCGTAATACCACCAATCCCAGGGTTCGAACGTCGCCCCCGGCACATCCCGCTGCAACATCGTATTCATCTCGGCCATCTCTTCCTTGGCGCGATCGAGCGCCGGCGTCCACACTTCGTTCAACAACTCATAAACGGCAGCGGGCGTTCCGGCCATCTCATCGGCCGTCACATAAGCCGCATAGGAGGGATAGCCCAGCAAGCGGGCTTTCTCGTTACGCAGGCGGGCGAAATCGTTCACCAGAGAGCGGTTATCGTACTCGCTGCCTTCGTTGCAACGGTCGATATATGCTTTGTACAACTGCTCCCGCAAGTCGCGCTGAGTAGAATACGTGAGAAACGGAATCCGGCTGGGAGCGTCGAGCGTAACGACCCACGCATCGTTCAATCCCAACTCCGCAGCCTTCTCCCGGGCCATCCCCTGCACGCTTGCAGGCAGCCCGTCGAGCTGTTTCTCCGTCAGTTTCAACATAAAATCATTCGTCGCCCGGAGGACATTATTGCCGAATTTCACGGGCAGCAGCGCCAATTCGCCGTTAATTTGACGCAACCGCTCCTTCTGCTGCGGATCGAGCAGCGCTCCCGCCCGCACGAACTTACCGTAAATCTTCTCCACCAGGCGCGTCTGCACGGCATCGAGGCCGAGGCTGCCGCGACGGTCGTAAACGGCTTTGATCTTGTCGAAAAGCACCTCGTCGAGCAGAATATTGTCCCGATGGGCGGCCAGCAACGGCATCGCCTGCTCTTTCGCCGCCAATAACTGATCGTTCACGTCGGCCGAACAGAGCATGTTGAAAACCAGCCCCACCTGCTCCAGCATCAAACCCGAACGGTCGTAAGCCAGAATGACATTCTCGAAAGAGGGCTGATCGCCGTTGGATTTGATAGCGTCGATCTCGGCTTCCTGAATCGACATCGCCCGCTGGAAGGCAGGCAGAAAGTGTTCGGGCCGGATCCGGTCGAAAGGAGGCACGCCGTAGGGCGTTTCCCACTCCTCGAAGAACGGATTCTCCGCCACCTCTTTACGCTGGTTGCATCCCGTAGTCATAAGCAGAATCAATGAAATTAAAAATAAAGAATATCGCTTCATCGGTTCGTTGGATTTTATTTACCTTTGCAAAGGTAAACAATTTATAAAAAATGCAACTGTTTTACGCCCCCGATATCGTTCCTCCGGAATATACGCTCAGCGAGGAAGAGTCGAAACACTGCATCCGCGTGCTTCGCATGGCCTGCGGCGAAGAGCTGCACATCACCGACGGCCGCGGTAACCTCTACCGCTGTGAAATCGTGGACGACAATCCCAAACGCTGCCGGGTGCGGGTGCGCGACACCAACAGCGAATTCGGCAAGCTGCCCTACCGCCTGACGATGGCCGTCGCCCCGACGAAAAACAACGACCGGTTCGAATGGTTCCTCGAAAAAGCCACGGAAATCGGGGTCGCGGAGATCATCCCCCTCGCCACGGAGCATAGCGAGCGACGCACGCTCAAGCCCGAACGGGAGAACAAGGTCATCACGGCTGCCGTGAAACAGTCGCTCAAAGCCTACCACCCCCGCCTGCACGAAATAACTCCGCTGCGACAGGTCATCAAGCAGCCCTTCGACGGACAGAAATTCATCGCCCACTGCGACGCTCCCCGTTCGGCCCTGGGCAAGGCATTTCTGCCCCACATCCTGCACAAAGGAGGCGACGTACTGGTTCTGATCGGGCCGGAAGGGGACTTCTCGCCCGAAGAGATCGACCTGGCCGTCCGGGGAGGTTTCCGCGAAATCACGCTCGGCTCGCAGCGCCTGCGCACGGAAACGGCCGCCGTCATGGCGACCGCATTGGTGGCTGCCGCCAACGAATCCGAAATCGGAACGGACGACAGACAACCGTCTTCAAAACCGGTACAATGAAACAACTTTGGGAAATATTCTGGTCGTTTTTCAAAATCGGACTCTTCACCTTCGGAGGCGGCTACGCCATGATCCCGCTGATCCAACGCGAGGTGATCGACCACCGCAAGTGGATCCCCGCTTCGGAATTTCTCGACCTGCTGACCCTGGCACAATCGGTCCCCGGCCCTATTGCGATCAACACGGCCGTCTTCGTCGGATACAAACGCTCGGGGCTCCGAGGCGCCTGCGCATCGCTGCTGGGCGCCGTGCTGCCGTCGTTCCTCATCATCCTGGCGATCGCCCTCTTCTTCGCGGGCATCCGTCAGAACCCCGTCGTCGATGCAGCCTTCAAAGGAATGCGCCCGGCGGTCGTTGCCCTGATCATCGCTCCGCTGGTCACCCTCACGCGGGGCATGCACTGGAGCATGATCGTGCTGGCCGCCGCACTGGCCGGACTGATCTGGTGGCTGGGTCTTTCACCGGTACTGATTCTTGCCGCCGGTGCAGGTGCAGGCATCGTCTGGGAATTGTCTATCGCAAAAAAGAGTAAGCAATGATATTCTGGGAACTGTTCGTCAGCTATCTGAAAATCGGATTCTTCGGCTTCGGCGGCGGTTATGCCATGCTGTCGCTGATCCAGAACGAAGTGGTCGTCCAGCACGCCTGGATGACCAACGCCGAATTCGCCGACATCGTGGCCGTATCGCAGATCACGCCCGGCCCCATCGCCATCAATTCGGCGACTTACGTGGGTTACACAGTTGGAATGCAAAGCGGCAGCGTATGGTACGGTATTCTGGGCTCGGTCATTGCGACTTTCGCGGTCTGCCTGCCGTCGATGACGCTGATGATTCTAGTCGCCCGCTACATCGCCCGACTCAAGGGCAATCCGCTGGTAAGCGGCGCCATGCGGGGACTCCGCCCGGTAGTGATCGGCATGATTGGGGCGGCCGCGCTCCTGCTGATGTTTCCGCAGGACGCAGGCGACGCCAGCTTCATCGACTTCTGGAGTTGGATTCTCTTCGGCGGCGTACTCGCAGGCTCCTACTTCAAACTCAATCCGATCCTGCTGATCGTCCTCTCGGCTGCCGCAGGCATCGCGATCTATCTTTAACCGCGCTTACTCTCCTCCGGCGACGAAGAAGATGCCGCCCGTAAAGAGCACTACCAGGAAAGAGATCAGGGCCAATGCCGTAAGCACCATGAATCCGATGTGCACGAAGCCCCATTTCTCGCCTCCGTGCGGCAGTCTCGGCGAGGTCAGAGCCGCGATAAGGCCCACGACAGGCGTAAGGATCAGACTTAAAACGAACGTCCAGGCGAATCCGATCTTGCGGCGGCCGACGAGCCCGATCAGTACGGAAATAAGACACCAGGTCAGGATACCCAGTACAATAGAGAGCGTAGTCATAATTTCATAAGTTTTTCAAAACCGCTCTGCCCCGTACCGGCAAACCGATCGTCGGCTACCTGACAAAACGACAGTACGTCCCCAGGGGAAGCCGCTTGCCGGCCCGGTCGTCGAAGCAGAGTTCTCCGAATTGTTCCTCAAACGGCGTGCCGAAGGCCTGTCGCACGGCGGTCGAAGCGAGCGTTGCCGACAACCCCATCGAATAGAGGTTCAACACCAGAAACGCTCCGCGCGGCTCCAACAACCGGGCGCAACATTCGAGCATCTCGCCGATGTTATCCTCCAGAATCCACTTTTCGCCGTTGGCACCCCGTCCGTAAGCCGGGGGATCGAGGATAATTCCGTTGTAGCGGTTACCTCGCCGCACTTCGCGCTGCACGAATTTGAGCGCGTCTTCGACGATCCAGCGCACCCCCTCCAAACCGCTCTGCTCCATATTCTCCCGCGCCCAGGTCACGACCTGTTTGACCGAATCCACGTGGGTCGTATCGGCTCCCGCCGCCCGGGCCGCGAGCGTCGCTCCGCCCGTATAGGCAAAGAGATTCAGGACCTTCGGCGTCCGTTCCTCCGCTCTCATCCGCACACAGTTGTCGTAGATGAAATTCCAGTTGGCCGCCTGCTCCGGAAAAAGCCCCACGTGTTTGAACGAAGTGAGGCCCAAGCGCATGCGCAGCCGCATCCCTTCGTAGGCGTAGTCCACCGTCCACCGGGACGGCATCCCGGACCGCAACCGCCACTCCCCGCGTTCTTCGCTGCGTCCGTCGCGCAGGAACGAGGCGTCGGCCAGGCGGCGCCACTCCTGCTCCGTAAGACTCCGCCGCCAAATGGCCTGCGGCTCAGGCCGGCGCACGACATAACGGCCGAAGCGTTCGAGTTTCTCGAAATCGCCGGAATCGATCAGTTCGTAGTCGGGGAATCGGGGAATCAGGGCTTCAAACATGGAATTATCTTTAATCATACATCATATAACGAATTATCCGGTTCGTACACGGCATACTGCCGACATCCTACTTCTTTTACCGGCCTGCGGCGAACAGGTGCAAGCCGAACAAATTTCACCGAGCCGCCCGCAGAAACGGAACTCGCCCGCAACTTCCACCGCCGAAATAATCAGACCGATCCGGCCAATCGAAAGCACGGGACTCTTTTGTTATTTTCGATCGCTCTCGTCGATCAGGCTCATTTCGCACCGGGCACAGTCGAACCGGAGCCGGTATCGGAACCGGCCGCGCATCAGAAACAGCTCTCCTTTCAGCGTCGGATGCTCCTTCAGGCACTGTCCGATCTCACGCCGAATGCAATAGGCCGAACGCATGACCGGATGCCCTGCCGTCGCAGGTTCCAGATCGAGTCCGCGTGCAATCCGCGTCACACCGTGATCGCGGTAAAACTCCTCGGCCAGACGATTCGTCACATTCTCCTCGGCCGTCAGGACTTTCGACGGATAGGGCGCAGAACGATCCTCGGGCAAAATCGCATGGACGACAGGACGGTCGAGCCGTGCCCGGCGCAAACGCTCCAGCCCCTCGCGGCGCAGCTCCGCCAGCAGCGATACCGGCACGAAACGGTCGCACCCTTCGGAGCGAACTTCCCGCACGTCGAAAATCGTATCTCCGCTGCGGGAAAGTTGTGCGGCGACGGTTTCCGACATCTTCCGGGAATCTTTCGCCGGTTCGAACGCCCCGTCACGCGTAACCTCGGCTACAACCCCCTCGCAATCGGTAAAACGCACCGTTACTCGCTGCGGCGTTATCGCCGCGTCGGCACGCACGGGAATCACGCGCCGCGTACGGCTGCGGTCGAGCGCCAACGAAAAGCGGCGGTCGAAATTGCGGAACACCTCCGCCCCGGGGACGACGCCCTCCATCCGGTTGGGCACGATCCGATTTCCGGCGACCTCATTGACATTGGTACCCGCCAACCCGTTCCAGGTCCGGAAACAGATGCCGTCCCCGGGCGCCAGGTCGTGCGGCCCGGCCAACGTGAAGTTCCGGCCATCAACCCGGGCTACTCGGCCCACGAACTCGCCGACGGACTTGGGCGTATCGAACGACGCGACTCCCGCCCGGCGACCGTCGAAGAAATACTCCGATTCGCCCCGCGTGAAGCTCTTCGAAGGATCCGGCTGAAAGTCCGGCCTGCTCTCCCCCACGGACGAGCGGCAGAATCCCGGCCGCGACGCGAGCGCCCGATCGATCCGCTGGCGGTAATGGCTCACGACATTTTTAATATATCCGACATCCTTCAGGCGTCCTTCGATCTTGAACGAGGTAATCCCCGCATCGATCAGCTCGCCTATACGGTCCGACAAATTCAAATCCCGCACCGACAGCAAATGCCGCCCCTTGACGACCGTACGCCCGGACTCGTCCACCAGATCGTAGGTCAGGCGGCAGGGCTGGCTGCAAGCGCCCCGGTTACCGCTGCGTTCGCTCATCGAACGCGACAGGAAACAGCGGCCGCTGTACCCCACGCAGATCGCCCCGTGGACGAAACACTCCAGATCGACCCCGCAGGCGGCGCGGATCGCACGGATCTCGTCGAGCGACAAGGCCCGCTCCAGAATCACGCGGGCAAAGCCGCAGCGCTCCAGAAAAAGCGCCTGCTCCGGCGTACGTGTGGCCGCCTGCGTCGAAGCGTGCAACTCGACCGGCAGATTCATCCGCCGCAGCGCCATGTCCTGCACGATCAGGGCGTCCACCCCGGCGGCGATCAGCTCCCTGGCCTGCCGCTCGGCTTCGGCCAACTCGCCGTCATAGAGCAACGTATTGAGCGTAGCATGCACCCGTACACCGTATTGATGGGCATACTCTACCGCCCGGGCGATCTCCTCCGCAGAATTGCCCGCCGCGTGGCGCGCACCGAAGCGGGCGCCTCCGATATAGAGGGCGTCGGCGCCGTAATCGACCGCAGCGACGGCCGCCTGCAAATCTTTGGCGGGAGCGAGTAATTCGATGGATTTCACGGTGCTTTGTCGGAAAATATGCCGAAGAAAAAACCCGAAACGACATCCGGTTCCCCCGGGCCGCATCGAGGCATGTCTTATCTCGGGGCAAAAGTAAAAAATAATCGGCAAATGTGCTTGCGATTGGGGTTTGTTTTGTAATTTTGCTCTCCGAACACGTAATATTTCAAGACCATGCTTACGATCAAGCAACTCAGGGACGACCGCGAGGCGGCCATCCGCCGTCTGGCAAAAAAAGGAGTGGACGCCGCTCCGGTAATCACCGAAATCGAAAAACTGGACGACCGCCGCAAGGCGATCCAGCACGATCTGGACGAATGTCTGGCCACACAGAACCAGGCGGCCAAACAGATCGGTGCATTGATGGGTCAGGGACGGCGCGACGAAGCCGAAGCCAAAAAAGCGGAAGTCGCGTCCCTCAAGGAGCGGTCGAACGCGCTGAATGCCGAATTCAAAGAGGTTTCGGATGCTCTTCAGGCCGCGATCGTCACCCTGCCGAACTTCCCGGCCGACATCGTGCCCGAAGGCAAAACGGCGGAAGACAATCTGGTTGTGAAACTGGTCGAAAGCTATACGCAATTGCCCGAAAACCCGCTGCCCCACTGGGAGCTGGCCCGCAAATACGACATCATCGACTTCGACCTGGGCGTAAAGCTCACCGGCGCGGGGTTCCCCGTTTATAAGGGACAGGGCGCCCGGTTGCAGCGTGCGCTCATCAACTTCTTCCTCGACTGCAACACGCGGGCCGGGTATCTGGAAGTGGAGCCTCCGGTCATGGTCAATGAAGCCTCCGGCTTCGGCACGGGACAACTGCCCGACAAGGAGGGACAGATGTACCATGCCACGGCGGACAACTTCTACCTCGTTCCGACGGCCGAAGTGCCCGTGACGAACATCTACCGCGACGTGATTCTCGACGAGAAGGATTTTCCGGTGAAGATGACCGCCTACACCCCCTGTTTCCGCCGCGAAGCCGGGTCGTATGGCAAGGATGTGCGCGGACTGAACCGTCTGCACCAGTTCGACAAGGTGGAGATCGTACAGTTGAGCCTTCCCGAAAAGAGTTACGAGGCGCTGGACGGGATGGTGGCCCACGTCGAAAGCATCGTCAAGGCACTGAAGCTGCCCTACCGCATCCTCCGACTCTGCGGCGGCGACATGTCCTTCACCTCGGCGCTGACTTACGATTTCGAGGTATATTCCGAAGCGCAGAAACGCTGGCTCGAAGTGTCGTCCGTGTCGAATTTCGAGTCGTTCCAGGCCAACCGCCTGAAACTCCGCTACAAGGATGCCGACAAAAAGACGCGGCTGGCACACACGCTCAACGGCTCCTCGCTGGCCCTGCCCCGCATCGTGGCGGCCCTGCTGGAGAACAACCAGACGCCCGACGGCATCCGGATTCCCGAAGCGTTAATTCCTTATACGGGCTTTGATATGATTAAATAAATTTTTATATTTGCACCGTCAACACACAACTTAAACAATACAAAAAAATGGCTTACAAAATTAGTCCCGATTTGTGCGTAGCTTGCGGCACATGTATCGACGAATGTCCGGTAGAGGCAATCTCGGCCGGTGATGTTTATGTAATCGATCCTGACAAGTGCATCGACTGCGGCACCTGCGCAGGCGTTTGCCCGAGCGAAGCGATCAAGCCCGAATAATTTTACAAGAAGGCATAAAAAAGCTCTTCCCTCGAAAGGAAGAGCTTTTTTATTGTCTATTCCCAAGTGGATCTGCCGACACGCCCGAAACCCGGGGCCGATCCACCCATACGGCCTGCCGCCGGTCAGGGATTCACAACAGTTTTCCAGCCGATTTCAACGGCAGATCACGATTCCGCCGACCGTTAATTCGATACGCCCCGAAGCACCCTCGAAAGGGATTTCGCGGAAAGGTCGAAATACATCGGACGATAGCGGCGGGGCCGTGCATCACAGGACATCGAAAGACACGTGTACAGGGATTTTGCCGCAAACGAACCTTTTCGTTTGCAGAATCTATCTATTATACTTAATTATAGAGCACAGAAACATCGCGGGAGAAGCGTATCCCGCAATGTCTAATGCCTGTTTCAGCCCGTGAAAGGGGAAGCTCGCGGCACAATGGCCGCAAGCATTCCGGAAGAGGCGCGTGGAAAAGGATCGAAGGCATACCGTTGCAGGCGACGATCGTTCAACCTAAAACCTACCTAATTATGAAAGCACGTGTCTATTTATCGTTAGGAGCCTTGCTCCTGTTCTTGGCTCCGTTGAGTTGTTCCGACAAAGCGGAAAGTCCGGCACCGGAAACTCCGCCGGAAGAACAGCCGGTACAGCCTTCAGAAGAGTATAAGGAGATGTATCATTCGATGGAGGATAACATAAAGGACGAGGAACCCAGTCTCTATTACACGTACTTCCGTATGCGAAATGCCAGCGACCAGCCGCTGTACATTGCTGCAAGAGTACGAAGGAACCCATACGGATTCTTCTACTACCTCAAGCCGAAGGAACAAGCTACGCATTGGTGTTGTATAGAAAATTGCGCGGGTTTGAATTTCGATATGGATCAGGTATTAATCAAAGACTTGAACAAAGGCTTAGATTATTTAGAAATTTATTACCGAAACGATAAGGCCGGGACTTTAGGTCCGGAGAAAGATACCGCGATGCTTTATAATTTTATAAAGCCTATGACGGAAGAGATGGTCGGAACGCCGCGCGACCCGGCCCGTTGGGAGTATGAAGAGTTCCCGGACCGCCCCCGTGCCGTGCGATGGACGATTCATATCACCAATGAGGACTATGAAGAAGCCGTCCGTGCGACCACCGAGCGGTGGAAAGATTGGGATCGCTGGAGCGGTGAGCCGATAGAATGGGAATGATTTTCAATTTCGTCTATATCGTAGAAGCGGGCCGCAGCGTAATAG
>ERZ1504608.535-NODE-535-length-11162-cov-3.418745_pt1 | contig 11162 bp, 6 predicted proteins | sample MGYA00571818_ERZ1504608 | MGnify/ENA primary metagenome ERZ1504608 (study PRJEB39906, sample SAMEA3182088) | gut metagenome | biome: human; feature: gut; material: Stool; isolation source: human stools | place: Canada | collected 2013-02-05 ... | reverse complement strand
GGGGCTGGGCCAGGCGCTGCTTGCGCAGTTCCTCCTGGCGTTCTTCCCCAAGCTTTTTGGCGGCGCGTTCGTTTTCCATTTCCACCAGTTCGTCCCCCACGTTCGGGGTTTCAGAGAAGCCGGTGATTTCCACGGGCATGCCGGGCCCTACCTTTTTGACGCGTTCGCCGTGGTCGTTGACCAGGGCGCGCACCTTGCCGGCGTAAGGGCCGCAGATGAAGGGCATCCCAACGCGGATGGTGCCGCTTTCCACGATGGCCGTGGCGGAGCTGCCCGTGCCGGGTTCCACGCGGGCCTCGATGATGGAGGCGCGGCAGTTGGCCTTGGGATTGGCCTGGAGTTCCAGCACTTCTGACTGGAGGACGAGAAGGCCGAGAAGGTCGTCAATGCCGGCTCCGGTCAGGGCGGAGACTTCCACGCATTCCACATCGCCTCCGAAGTCCGTGGGAACCAGCCCTTCTTCCATCAGGCCGCTCTTGGTCTTGACGGGGTCTGCGGCCGGAAGGTCGCATTTGTTGATGGCTACGATGATGGTTTTGCCGGCTGCCTTGGAGTGGGCGATGGCTTCCCGCGTCTGGGGCATGATGCCGTCATTGGCGGCCACCACCAGAACCACGATGTCCGTGACGTCTGCGCCGCGGGCGCGCATTTCCGTGAAGATGGCATGGCCCGGCGTATCCAGGAAGGTGAGCGTGCTGCCGTTGTAGTCAACCGTATAGGCGCCGATGTGCTGGGTAATGCCCCCGGCTTCCCCCTTGGCCACGCGCGTTTTGCGGATGTAGTCCAGCAGGGATGTTTTACCGTGGTCCACATGGCCCATGACGGTGATGATGGGCGTGCGCGTGATGAGGGTGGCTTTGGGTTCTTCCACCACCGGCACGGGTTCCGGTTCCTTGACGGGTTCCTGCTGGGCTTTCACGCCGCCGCCCTTTTCCCGTTTTTCACGGGCGAATGTGTAGCCGTGGATGTCGCAGATGGAACTGACGGCGTCCGCATCCAGCGGCGTGTTCGGGTTGGCGAAGATGCCCATGCCCATCAGATCCTTGATGATTTGGAAGGGCTTGGCTTTCAGCATGCCCGCCAGCTCGGAAACGGAAACGGGCGGCTTGAGGTTGATGATTTTATCGTCTGCGGAGGGTTCTTCCTGGGGTGCGGGCGCGGCGGGTTCTGCGGCGGCCGGGGCAGCGGCGGGCGCCGGAGCGGCGTCAGCGGCGCGCGACGCTTTTTTCTTGTTGCCGGAAAGCAAGTCGAGAGCTTCTTTCTTGACTGGAGCAGGGCGGGAGGGCGCCGGTGCGGGGGCCGGCTGGGGTGCGCGTTTCTTTTTGGAAGATCCGCCGATCAGATCCAATACTTCCTTTTTGGGTTCTTTCTCTTCTTGTTTATTAGGCATCTTGATTTAAGGTTGTTAGATGTTGAGCGCCGCGCTCAACGGTTATTGGGAGATAAGGTCCCGTGCCTTGTTCAGAATTTGGGCGGCTTCCTCTGCGGGAATGCCCATGCTTTCCGCGATGTCGGAAGCTTCAAATCCGGTGAGGGCTACCAGGTCCGTTCCGCCCATGGTCACCAGGCCCATGGCGGTTTCTTCCGGGATTTCCAATTGTTCGCTGAGGGTTTTGGCCGCAGCCTGGCATTGGCGCATGACTTCTTCGGCCGCAGCCTGGCTCTGGCGTTTTTCCGCTTCCTGGACGTCAAAGACGCGCACCTGGACATCCCAGCCCATCAGGCGGGAGGTGAGGCGGGCATTCTGGCCCCTGCGGCCGATGGCCTTGGAGAGGTCTTTGTCGTCCTGGACGATAACGAAGATTTTTCTGGCTTCCTCGTCCACAGTGATTTCCCGCGGTTCCACGGGGCTGAGAGCTTCCCGGACGAAGGTGACGGGGTCTTCCGTCCATTCCAGGATGTCCACTTTTTCATTGTTGAGCTCCCGGACGATGTTTTTGACGCGGGCGCCGCGCATGCCTACGCATGCCCCTACCGGATCTACTTTGTCGTCATGGCTGATGACGGCCACTTTGGTGCGGTAGCCGGCTTCGCGGGCGATGCCGTGGATTTCCACGGTCTGGTCGCCTATTTCCACCACTTCCGATTCAAAGAGGCGGCGCACCAGGTTCGGATGGCTGCGGGAAAGGATGACTTCCGGGCCGCGTGCTTCCGTGCGCACTTCCACCACGTAGAAGCGCATGCGGTCGCCGACGCTGTAGTCTTCATTCGGCACGCGTTCGCGGGAGGTCATGACGCCTTCGAATTTACCGAGGTCCACAAAAATATCCCCCTTTTCAAAACGGCGGATAGTGCCCGTTACCAGATCTCCGGCGCGGTCCTTGAATTCGTCGTAGAGCATTTCCTTTTCCGCATCCAGCAGTTTCTGGAGCATGGTCTGGCGGGCGGTCTGCACCGCGATGCGGCCGAAACCCTTGGGCGTGATGTTGGTGGGGAGCAGGTCGTGAAGCACGGCGTTTTTGTCCAGCTTGACGGCCAGGGAAAGGGGGATCTGGTTGAATTTGTCGGAGTATTCTTCATCCGGCACCACTTCCAGGTCCGCAAAAATACGCACCTTGCCTTTGTCTACGTTGATTTCGGCCCTCAGGTAGTTGATGCTGCCGGAACCGGGAACCATTTTGCGGTAGGCAGAGAGAAAGGCGGACTCCAGAGCGAGGAGAATTTTTTCACGGGAGAGCCCTTTTTCCCTCTCGTAGTAGTCAATCAAAGCTTTAATATCGTTTGTCATGAGTGTGGAGGAGTGTGATGGATAGACAAAAAAGAGCGGGTCGACAGACCCACTCTCGAGTGCCTCTCGGGGTGTTTGCCTATCTAAGTAAGCACGAGGGGGAGGTTCTGGCAAGAAAAAACGCTTGTTCTATGCGGCATGCAAAAGACTGGGGATGATTCCGGAAGAAGAATTTTCCGGAGCCCTCCGGGAGGGGGCGGGACAACGGTGTTTGAGGGCTTGACGGACCCGTCAAAAACGGGAAGTATGCGCGCATGAAACTCGTCTCATGGAACGTGAACGGATTGCGGGCGGTTCTGGGCAAGGGAATGGCGGACGCCGTGGATGCCCTGGAGCCGGACGTCCTCTGCCTTCAGGAGATCAAGGCGCGTCCGGAACAGGTGAAAGACCTGTGGATTTCCTCCTGGCCGCACCAGCTCTGGAATCCGGCGGAGAAGGCCGGCTATTCCGGCGTGCTGATCCTCAGCCGGGTGCGGCCTCTTTCCACGTCCGTCGGAATCGGCTGGCCGGAGCATGACCGGGAAGGGCGCGTCTGCACGATGGAATTCGAGGGGTTTTACCTGGTCAACTGCTATACGCCCAATTCACAGAATGAACTGGTGCGCCTTCCGTACCGGGAGCAGTGGGACGCCGCGTTCCGCGAGTATGTGGCGGGACTGGCGGAAACCAAGCCGGTCGTTTTCTGCGGAGACTTGAACGTGGCCCATGAGGAGATTGACATTGCACGTCCCAAAGAGAACCGTTTTTCCGCCGGGTTCAGCGACCAGGAGCGCGCCGGGTTCACGCTGCTGCTTGAGGCCGGTTTTACGGATACGTTCCGCGCCCTGCATCCGGAGGAGCCGGGCTGGTACAGCTGGTGGTCCTACCGCGCGGGCGCCCGCGCCCGGAATATCGGATGGCGCATTGACTATTTCTGCGTTTCCAATCCGCTGGCTTCCAGGGTGAAGGATGCCGCCATCCATCCGGATGTGACGGGGTCCGACCATTGCCCCGTCAGCCTGGAGATTGACTGCTGAGCGCGGTCTTTCAGATGATTTTCAACTGTAAAAGATTGATGATTATGGAACAGGAATTGCCGCTGCTGGTGGTTGCCACGCGCAACGCCCACAAGACCGGGGAAATCCGCGCCATGCTGGCCGGGAAATGGGAAGTGAAGGATCTTTCCGACTATCCCCAGGCTCCGCCCGTGGATGAAACGGGAGTCACGTTTACGGAGAACGCCACGCTCAAGGCGCTTTCCGCTTCCAGATGCATCCCCGGCGTCCTGCTGGCGGATGATTCCGGGCTGGAGGTGGATGTGCTGGACGGGCGCCCCGGAGTCTGGTCCTCCTCCTTCGGCGGGGAGGAAGGGAACCATGCGCGGAATAACCTCCGCATGATGGAGGAACTGCGGCGCGCCGGCGTGAAGCCGGGGGACAGGCCTTCCGCGCGGTTCCGCTGCGTCATGGTGCTTGCCGGGAACGGCCGCGTGCTGGCGGAGTTTTCCGGTTCCGTGGAAGGCTACATGTTGACGGAGCCGGCCGGAGAAGGAGGGTTCGGCTATGATCCGCTGTTTGTCCCGGAAGGGTATGACCGGAGTTTCGCCCAGCTTCCCATGGAAGTGAAAAATTCCATGTCGCACCGCGCCCGCGCTCTGGCGCAGGTGGTGGAGTGGATGAAGGAACGCCGGGCCTGAGGTTTTTCCCGGGCGCCTGGCGGGGGGGGAGGTCAGTCCAGCCTGAAGGCGCATATCTGGAAGGGTGCCGGTGTTCCGGGCAATGAGGGCGGCGGCCTGTTCCAGCGCGGCCAGGGTGCATTCCGTCCTGGTGACCGTTTTTTTGTCCCCGCCCGGCAGATAGCCCAGGTTGAAGACGATGGCCTTCACGGGGCTTCTGACCAGTTCCGCCAGGCGGTCATGGCTGGCAAGATGGAGCCGGACGGAAGGGGTGAGCAGCCCTTCCTTCTCCAGACGCTCCCTGGTGGCGCGGATGGCTTCTTCCTGCACGTCAAAGGCGTGCACCTGGCCGGAAGGGCCAGCCAGCCGGGCCAGGAAAACCGTATCATGCCCGTTGCCCGCCGTGGCGTCCACGACTGCGTCCCCGGGGAAGACGACACGGCTGATCCAGTCATGAGCGCAGGTCATGGGGCGGCTGAGCAGGGAACATTTCATGACCGGGTTGTACAGAAGCTCTGCCTGTATGACAATTCGTTTATGAAATTCCGGTGCGGGAAGAATGACAGGTTGTTTTTTGGCAGGGCATGTGTTAGGAAGAGGCATAAAACCTTCTGCGTGTTCCCGCATGCGGGGATAAACCACAGACGTTGGCATGAAGATGACTGACAGACGCACTTTTTTGAAAAGGACTGCCGCCGCAGGGGCGCTGGCGGCCATATCGGACATGGATTCCCTGTTCGCCCAGGAGGCCGGAGCTCCGGTGGCTTCCGGCATTCCGGATCTGGTGGCCGTCCGCAACGGCACCCGTGCGGAGATGGTCAGGAAGGCCGTGGAGACGCTGGGCGGCATGCAGGCCTTCGTCAAGCCGGGCCAGACCGTCGTAATCAAGCCGAACATCGGCTGGAACAAGGCTCCGGAATTCGGCGCCAACACACATCCTGAAACCGTCGCCACGCTGGTGGAGCTGTGCAGGCAGGCCGGAGCGAAGGAAGTAAGGGTGTTTGACCACTGCTGCCACAACGGCGCCTATGAGGGCAGCGGCGTGAAAGAGGCCGTAGAGAAGGCCGGCGGCGTAATGGTGGACGGCGGCAATGAGAGCCAGTACGTGCAGACGGAAAACCCGAAAGCCCGGAAATTCACCTCCGCCAAGGTGCATAAGGCCGTGCTGGAGGCGGATGTTTACATCACCTGCCCGCCCCTCAAGCACCACAGCGGTTCCGAGATGACCGCCTGCATGAAGAATGTCATGGGCACCGTCTGGGACCGCGGGGCCATGCATAAGAACGACCTGCACCAGTGCATCGCGGATGCCGTGTATTTCCGCAAGCCGGACCTGTGCGTGCTGGACGCTTACATGCCCATGGTGCGCAATGGCCCCGTGGGGAAGGATACGAATGATCTGGTGGAGCGCAAAACCCTTCTGGCTTCCCGTGACATCGTGGCCATTGACGCTGCGGGCGCCGCCCTGCTGAACAAGACCGGAAAAATTCGCCATGTGCAGCTTGGGGAGGAAATGGGGCTGGGCGTCGCCGACCTTTCCAGGCTTCATATCCGCCGTATCAGCATGGCCTGACGCGGCGGCTCCTTCTCCCGTCTGCGGATGACGCGGTGGAGGGCCAACTTTCCGCCTCCGGCGGGTTTATGATAAATATGTCAGTCATCAAAGCCTTTCTCGTCAGTCCTCTGAAGTGGCTCCGCGTGACGGTGGCCGTCATTTTCTTTATTGGGATTGCATACGCTTTTCTGCACCACATTCCCGCGTGGAACGTGCCGAACATGACGGGGGGCGGAGAGGGGGTGGAAGATTCCTTTTCCCTGGCGCGGTGGCAATTGGTGCCGTCCGTGCTGGGGACCTTGAGCGGGGCCGCCGTTTCCGCCGTGATTCTGGGGGTTTTGCTGCTGCTTACGCTGCTGTTCGGCCGCGTATACTGTTCCTTCATCTGCCCGCTGGGGATTCTCCAGGATATTGTTTTCAGAATCCGCCGCTGGCTGGCGCCGAAGCGTTTCCTGAAATTCTCCCGGCCTGTGCCGTGGATGCGGTATGGGGTGCTGGCATTGCTGGCCGCCTGCTGCGTGACGGGGCTGGCCGGTCTGTCTCTGAATTGGCTGGACCCTTACAGCATTTTCGGGCGCATCATGTATGTGCTGGCATGGCCGGCCGCCATTTGGAGCAATAACCTGCTGGCGGCGGACAGTTCTTCTGCGGACCTGGTTCAAATGGATTATTTCCCCGCGGCTTTCCCGGTATTGCTGGCCTCCGCCGGCATGCTCGGCCTGGTGGCCGTCATGAGCGCCTGGAAGGGGCGCCTGTATTGCAATACGGTATGCCCCGTCGGCACGTTCCTTGGGTTGCTTTCCCGTATCTCCCTTTTCCGGCTGGGCTTTGATCCCGCCTCCTGCAAAAAATGCGGCAAATGCGTCAAATCCTGCAAGGCGCAATGCCTGAACCTGAAGGAATACAAAATAGACTCCTCACGTTGCGTGGCGTGCTACGATTGCGTGCGCTCCTGCAGTGAGGGAGGAATACGCTACCGCTGGTTTACCAGGGTCCGCCAACAGATTCCGGCCCAAAAAAAGAAGGTTCCCCCGGCTTCCGCTCCCTCTTCTTCCGCCGCGGTTCCCTCCATTGCCGGGAGTTCCCGCCGCCAGTTCCTAGAGGCTACTGCGGTCGGGCTGGCTGCGGCCGCCTTTTCCGGATGCCGGGGAGATGCCGCCCGGAAGCTGGACCCTACCCAGTGCGTTCTTCCTCCCGGAGCCGGTTCCCTGGAACGTTTTCTGGATATCTGCACCGGCTGCCAGATGTGCGTTGCCAACTGTCCCACCCATGTGCTTCAGCCCTCATACCTGCAGCTTGGCCTGAAGGGATTCATGAAACCCCGGATGGATTTTGCCACCAAATATTGCCTTTATGATTGCCACCGCTGTGCGGAAGTCTGCCCCACGGGGGCCATACGCAGGATGCCTGTTACCGCGGAAAGGGATACTGAGGGAATAACAAAAGATACTACGCGCATTGCCGTGGCCCGGTTTTACGTTTGCCGCTGCCTGGTTGCCCGGGAGGACATGGATTGCGGAGCCTGTACGGAGCATTGCCCCACCAAGGCCCTTTACACGGTGCCCTATATCGGGCGTGACGGCCAGGAGCACCGCCTGCCCAGGCTGGATCCTTCCCTGTGCATCGGCTGCGGCGCGTGCGAACACGCCTGTCCCGTTACCGCGGAACGGCCTGAGGAACGCGAACGCCGGAACTCCTGCGATCTGTGCGAGGAAAAATGCGAGTTCGGAAGGCGGCGGGAAATGCCCCCCCGGGCGCTGGTGGTCCGTGCCGTAAATCCCCAGCAGAAAGCTGTTAAAAAGTTTGAGGACAAAGCTGTGGATCCGGTGGGGGATGCGGATTTTCCGTTTTAAAAACGGCTGGCGGTGTGGAAGATGATGAAATAAACGCTCCCGGAGGCTTCAAACTTCCCTTTCGGGAGGGCTGTGTCTGTCCATCCGGTTTTTCGGGGGAATTCCGTGCAGCCCGGCTTGCGGCACGGATACGGCCGCGGGGGATGCCGAAATGAGCGGGGGCAGGAGGAGCCTGACCGCGGGAGCGTTCCCGCGGCTGGCGGGGAAGGTTCCCGGAGAGCATGTTCTCCGTTTCCGGCGGGATAGAGTGCAAATGCCCGATTTTCCTTGATGATGCGGAAGTTGATACGTTAAAGTAAAAGAACCATGTTGCAGGCGAACGGCATTACGTATGAGATAGAAACACCGGATGGTCCTTTGAAATTATTGGACAATGTCAGTTTTAATGTCCCTCGCGGTCATTTTATGGCGGTCGTTGGTCCTTCCGGCTGCGGAAAGACGACCTTATTGAAGGCGATTGCGGGCATGATTGCGGAAACGGGCGGGCGTTTTTTCTGGAATGGCCATGATTTGGCTGAAGAAGACTTTGAACCTTCGGAAATCGGGTTCGTTCCCCAGTTCAGCATTGCCTATGACCAGCTGAGCGTGGATGAGAATGTGGAGAGCGCCGCCAGGCTCCGTTGCCGGTTCAATTCCGTGGACGATTTGGACGACAGCATTGACAATGCCCTGGAGGTAACGGGAATGGAGGGGATTACGGACCGGGATGTGAAAATTCTTTCCGGCGGCCAGAAAAGGCGACTGGCGCTGGCCATGGAACTGGTATCCAATCCCCGGCTGCTGATTTGCGATGAGGTGACGTCCGGACTGGATCCCAGGTCGGAACACGATATCGTGTTCCTCCTGCATGAAATCTCCCGTTCGGAAGGCCGCATCGTCATTTCCGTCACGCACAGCCTTTCCCATCTGGACAGGTATGATTCCATCCTGGTCATGCACCAGGGCTGCGTGGCTTACCACGGTTCGCCGAAAACCATGCTGCATTACTTCGGCGTTTCCTCGCTGGAGGAGATTTACCCGAAGCTCCAGGATCGTGAAGGCCCTTCCTGGAGCCGGTCCTGGAGCAAGCACCGGGATTCCTATTATTCCCGTCTGGAACAGGAAAGGGAAAAGAAAATTCTTTCCGGGGAACTGCCGGATCCGGATGCCGTCCGTCCTGCGGAGGCGGAGAAGGAGGGGGCCTCCGGAGAATCCGGAACGGAACGGGAAAAGGCCGTGGAGGAAAACATTCCGGAAGTTCCCGGATTTTTCACCCAGTTCTTTTGCCTGCTGGGGCGGCGCTGGCGCATCTTTTTCCGCGACCGTTCCCAGTTGGTTCTTCAATTGGTCATGGTGCTGCTGTTTCCCGTGCTGGTAGCCATGTTTACGGACAAGGGCTCCGGGCAAATCGTGGGGCTTTCCGCCACGCAGGATGTCCAGACTGTCCAGAAGGATATGGAAGCCCAGCAGCTGAACATGAAGACGGGATCCGCCGTCTCCGGCATCATCATGTTTGAGGTGATTCTGCTGGGGCTGATGGGATCCAACAATGCCGCCCGCGAGGTGGCCGGCGAACGCGCCGTCATGGAAAAGGAAAAGTATGCGGGCATGAGGCCTTCCGCCTACCTGGCGAGCAAGCTGTCCTATCTGAGCGTCCTGGTGCTGGTGCAATCCGTCTGGATGTTTGCCTTTGTGGATTTTTTCTGGGACCGTGGCGGCGGCCTGACGCATCTGCTGTTCCTGATTTTGGCGAACGCCGCCATGACTTTTGTATGCCTGGGCATTTCCGCCCTGGCCCGGAGTGCGGACCAGGCTTCCCTGCTGAGCATTTATCTGGTGGGTTTCCAGCTTCCTCTCTCCGGAGCGGTGCTGGCGCTTCCGGAATATGTGGAGGATTTCATACGGCCCTTCATTTCCGCGTATTGGGCGTGGTCCGGCAGCATCTCCGCCCTGAAGGACGACGTATATCACGCCGTCAAGAATGTGCTGGATACGGACCTGACGCCCTCCCTGGTTTGTTATATTGTTCTGGGCGTGCATGTTGCGTGCGGCATTGCGGCCGCCTACGCGGGAATCCGCCGTTCGCGCTGGGAGCTTTAATTTAATGCGTGCATTTGCGGGAAGTCCGTTATATACTTCTTCCATCAAAAATTATGTCGAGACGGCGTGCAGCAAAAAAGAAAAATTCCTCATCATCCGCACTGGTTTTGACGGTCGGTGCGGCGGTTTTTGTGCTGGCCGTTATTGTGGGGATTGTCATGTTCCGAGCCGGGGAGAAGCCTCAGGCCGGGTCGGATATACCTCTGGATATTCTGGCGGCGAACGCCTCCCAGCTTTCCAATAACAACTATGCACTGGACGGAACGGTGATTGACCGTTTTCCGCGCGGCGAGTCCGAGCTTATTGCCTTCTTGTACAAAGACGCCTCCGGGCGTGAGTGCATCATTCCCGTCTGTGTTTCTGCTGAGGCCAGGAACGGACTGAACATCAACCGGGACCAGCAATACAGGATAGAGTTCCGGGTGGAAGACGTCAATCCGAAGGTGCGCGGCGTGTGCGTAGCTACATCCATTCAGCCTAAATAAACAATCTCCCTCGTCCTATGAAATGCTGTTTTTTGATGACTCTGGCCTGCGCGGTTCCTGCGCTGGGGCAGATGATGTACAACCCTCCTGCAGCCGGCGGTGCGCCTGCCGCGCCTCCTGCCTCCCCTCCCGCCGTTCAGCCGAATGCCTACCAGCCTTCCAGGCAGGGGGATGCCAAGTCCCTGTACGGCAATGAGCTGCCTTTCCTGAACCCTCAGGACGGCACGGTGACCATCAACGGAACGACGTTGAATATGGGCAGTTTCCGGGAGATTGAAGCGCGTTTCAACAAATACCTGAGCCAGCCGGAGGAGAGCACGGAAGATGCGAAGGAATATCAGAAAATTTTTGAAAAGCTCCACGAAACGCTCTCCATGCGCAAGGAAAAACTGGTGGCGGATAATGTGGTGCGGCAGGTAGTGGACCTGTTGACCGCCGCTTCCAGCAACCCGCTGGACGGAGGCGTTTCCGACGCTCTCTGCCAAGCCATTTACACCGCGTGGCAGGCCAGGAGCAATGGAAAAAACAAGGGGAAGATGCTTGAGGCGGTGGAGAGGGAAATCCGCAGCAACGCCCAGAAAATGAGTCTGATGGAAAGCGGCGTGACGACGATTTCCGGTGCACCCTCCGGCCAGAAGGGCGGGAAAAAGGGGACTTCCACCAATCATCCGGCCAAAAATAATCCCCGTTACAAATATCTGGAAAAGCGTGTGGTGGAGATGGAAGCCCGCAAGCTGAAGCTGGAAAGTGAACAGGTTCTGACGGTGACGGAAGCGAAGATTGTTTTTCAGTCTACGCTGGTTCAATT
>ERZ1504608.531-NODE-531-length-11196-cov-4.139126_pt1 | contig 11196 bp, 6 predicted proteins | sample MGYA00571818_ERZ1504608 | MGnify/ENA primary metagenome ERZ1504608 (study PRJEB39906, sample SAMEA3182088) | gut metagenome | biome: human; feature: gut; material: Stool; isolation source: human stools | place: Canada | collected 2013-02-05 ... | reverse complement strand
CTTTAAAAATTATTATATATTTGCGACGTTAATTTAAATCAAATTGAAATTATAGTTATTAAAATTTTAAATATCTATAGTTTTAATAAACCTCAAAACTCAATATTATGTTAAAAAGACTGCAATCTGTTAGTATGGTATTATTCCTTGGAACTTTATTCTCCGGAACAATTTCTACAGCTACGGCCTCTGGAGCAAATTCTTTTGCGACCACACAGCAAGCGGGAATATGCAAAGGACTTGTGAAAGATGCTACCGGAGAGTCTGTTATTGGAGCCTCTGTTGTAGTAAAAGGTACCACTAACGGAACAATTACCGATTTTGATGGTAATTTTAGCCTCGATGGGATTAAGAAAGGAGATGTGATTGTAATCTCTTATGTGGGATATCAGACACAAGAGATTAAATGGAACGGCAGCCCGCTGAATGTTATCTTGAAAGAAGATTCAAAGACTCTAAGTGAGGTTGTGGTAGTAGGTTATGGCACACAGAAAAAGGCGAATCTTTCAGGTTCTGTTGCTATGGTAGACAGCAAAGAGTTGGAGAATCGTCCTATTCAGAATGTATCCAGTGGTTTGCAAGGTTTGATGCCGGGTGTTGCTATTACAGGAACCAACGGGGCACCGGGGCAGGATGCCGGCAAAATCCGTGTTCGTGGGATCGGCACATTGAATGAAGCGGGACCTTATATTTTAGTGGATGGCATTGAAACCGGTACATTGAGTGCGGTCGACCCTAATGACATAGAAAGCATTTCTGTATTGAAGGATGCTGCTTCGGCAGCAATTTATGGTTCTAAAGCTGCCAACGGTGTTGTTTTGATAACTACCAAACGCGGCAAGACCGGACAGACTAAAATTTCCTACAGTGGTTATCTAAGTTTCCAGAATGCAACGAATATGATTGAGCGTATGGGGTCATACGAATACGCATCCCTGCTGAATCAGGCATTGGAGGCTGAAGGTATGTCGAAGCGTTTCAATGATACCGAGCTGCAAAAGTTTAAAGACGGGAATGACCCGCTCTATCCGGATACCGACTGGTATGACCTGGCATATAAGACGGGTGTTCAACATCGCCATAATGTCAATATCAACGGTGGTTCTGAAAATGTAAAATATATGGCCTCGCTGGGATATTTGAACCAAACAGGTATTTTGCCTAACGCAGGGCGTGAACAGTTTAATGCGCGTACCAATCTGGACATGAAGATTAATAAACGTTTGAGTGCGCGCATGAACCTGTCTTTCATTAAAAATGATTACAGTGACGCCAGTTCCGCCTACTACGGGGGTAGCTCGGATCAGATCATCAGGCAGTTGAATTTGATCGCTCCTTGGATTGTAGCCCGCTATGATGACGGCACTTGGGGCACAATTTCAGACGGCAGTCCCATTGCCTGGTTAGATTCGGGCATGAAGGTGAACCGTGACAATTATAATTTTTCGGGGATGGCCGCTGTAGACTATGAAATATTTGATGGCTTAAAATTAACCTTGCAAGGTGCTTACGTCAACAATTTACAAAATTACAATTATTTCCAAAAATATATAAAGTATAATGAGAATAAAGAATCTGATCCCAGTCAGTTGGACGAGCGTTTTTATAAATGGGACCGCACAAACTATGACGCCTTATTGAACTACAATAAAAATTTCGGCAAGCATAATATTAAGGGTCTGTTGGGATGGCATACGGAAAAATATAATTATAAATATCAGAAAGCCGTCCGCAAGAAATTCCCTAATAATGAATTGACGGATATGAATGCCGGTGATGCTTCTACCCAAAGCAATGAAGGGTATACAGCTGAATTGGCAATGATTTCATGGTTTGCCCGTATTAACTATGATTTTGCAGGTAAATATCTCTTGGAAGCCAACATTCGTGCGGACGCCTCTTCCCGTTTTGCGGAAGGTCACCGTTGGGGATATTTTCCTTCTTTCTCGGGTGCATGGCGCATCAGCGAGGAAGCATTTATGGAAAGTGCAAAAGACAGCTGGTTGTCCGGACTGAAAATTCGAGCTTCTTGGGGGCAGCTGGGTAATCAGGATGCATTGAGTGGCAGTAATAATGACTATTATCCTGCCTTGAACACGTATAATCTCGATTCCAAATATGCATTTGGAGGCTCTTTGAATTCTGGTTATTATCAACGGAAATATCGTCTGGAAACCATTTCATGGGAAAAAGCCTCTACTTGGGGAGTCGGCGTTGACTTTACTTTATTCAATAAACTGAATGGTTCTCTGGATTATTATAATCGGAAGACTACTGGTATAATTATGGATGTGACAGTCCCTAAAGAATTTGCTTTGGATGCCTATAAGGATAATGTAGGCTCTATGAGAAACAGTGGTATAGAAATAAATTTAAGCTACAATACAAAAATAGGTCAGGTTGATTTCGGAATTGCGGGCAATTTCTCTTACAATAAGAATGAAATTCTGGATCTGGGAGGCGGCGACCCTAACAAGTACCTGGATGCTACTGATGGTTACAGCCAGCGTAATAAGGTAGGTGAAGCAATGAATTCCTATTATATTTATAGGGCGGATGGATTTTTTAATTCTCAAGAAGAAGCTGATGCATATACGGCCAAATACGGTAATCCTTTCGGTAAAACTTTCAAGGCAGGCGATTTGCGTTATGTGGATACAAATAAAGATGGTAAACTGACAGCTGATGACCGTGAATATTGTGGAAGTTCCGATCCTAAAATTATTTACGGATTCAATATAAATGCGGGCTGGAAAGGAATTGACTTATCATTGATGTTCAATGGTGCGGCGGGTGTGAAACGCCTGTTTGACGGATACGAGGTGTATGGTAATTTCTCGGGTGACGCTGCTCATCCGGCTACTATTTGGAGAGATGCCTGGACACCCGATAACCATGATGCCTCCATGCCACGTATTTTTTACGATACAAACTCGGCCAGTAGCAGCCGTTCGGTACAATCGGATTTTTGGTTACAAGATACAAGTTATTTGCGTCTGAAAAATTTGCAGTTGGGATATACTTTGCCGAAAGGCTGGTTGAATTCGGTTGGTGTTGAGAATATCCGTATTTACTATTCTGTAGAGAATCTATTGACTTTTGATAAGATGAAGATCAATATAGACCCTGAATCCACAAGCCAACGGCTGTCTTCCTATCCTCTATTACGTACTCATGCATTCGGCGTTAATGTTACATTCTAAATTGTTATAGACTAAAAAAAATGGAATTATGAAATACTTGAAACAATATATGATCATAGGAGCGGTGACAATGATTACATCTTGCTCTGATTTTCTAGATACAGCTCCATTGGATGCCCTGTCTCCTGCCACTACGTGGAAAACCGAGGATGATGCCCAAAAATTTGCTATCGGGTGTTATGGCGGTAATAACTACGATACTTCCAGCTGGGAAGATGGTGGCAATATCTTATATCTCGACTGCGGGTCGGATTTTGGATATAACAACTTTGAATGGGAAAACTATAAGACCATTGGCAACGGTACAATGACTCCGTCAGGGGCTGTTGCAAGCTTTTATGATTTCTCAGTCATCCGCCGTTGTAACACATTCCTAGAAAAGGTAAAGGAGATCCCATTTTCCAATGAGCAGACCAAAAACGATTTGATCGGTCAGGTCCGTACTATTCGCGCTTATCGCTATTTTGTTATGAACTGGTGGTATGGAGGAGTGCCTGTGATTGACAACTATAACTCAGCAGATGAAGCTAAAGTTCCCCGCAAGTCGGAGGAGGAAGTGAAAAATTACGTCAATACAGAATTGGACACAGCCATCGGTGAACTGAATGCATCTCCCTCTGAAAGGGGACGGATCGCAAAGGGCGCTGCTATGGCAATCCGAATGCGCAGCGCACTGTATTATGGTGATTATGTGAAAGCAAAAGAAATGGCCGAGGCCATCATGAATTTGAAACAGTACGATCTGGAACCGGACTACAGTAATTTGTTCAAAGTTGCCGGTCAGGACTCAAAAGAGATTATTTTGGCTGTTCAATATGTGAATTCCACTTTGGAATTGGGCACAATAGGCCAGATGTATAATAATGGTGACGGTGGCTGGTCCTCCATTGTTCCGACTCAGAACCTGGTGGATACTTATGAAATGGCTGACGGCTTGACCAAAGAGGAATCCGGCTCTTATGACCCAAACCATCCGTTTGCCGGTCGCGATCCACGTATGGCCATGACCATTATATACCCAGGAATGGACTGGAATGGCACTGTAGTCAATACACTGGACAAGACAATCAATGGTAAGGATAATGCAAACTATCCTCCTTCTGCGAACAATGCTTCAAAGACCGCCTTAACCTGGAGAAAATATTTGGATGAACAATATGCTAATGGTATTTGGAACACGAATGCCTGCCCTATTGTAATCCGCTATGCAGAAGTGTTGCTTACTTATGCGGAAGCAGTCAATGAACTTTCTGGTCCGTCTGCAGATGTTTATGACAAACTGGATCTGATTCGTGGACGTGTAGGAATGCCGAAAGTGGATCGTGAGAAGTATGCTTCAAAGGAAACATTACGCCGGCTGATCCGCCGTGAACGTGGGGTGGAATTGGCCGGGGAAGGTGTGCGTCGGGCTGATATTCTGCGCTGGAAAGATGATAATGGAAAGATGGTTGCAGAAACAGTCCTGAATGGTGTTTTGGAAAGGGTTGTCGGAACTGTAAATTATGCCGAGACTGATCCGACGAAACGTGCGGAGATTGACACGAACGCCCCTGCTACTGACAAGAAGATTGAAGACCGTGTATTCAAAGTGCATAATCGATACAATCCAATTCCTCAGGGAGCTATTGATAATAACCCGAATCTTGAGCAAAACCCCGGGTATTAATACAATGACAGTATCGGTCTTTTGTAATTAGAATGGAAATCCAATAAAAAAATGGAAGGTGTGTCGTAATACACGATGCACCTTCTTAATTTTTATTAAGCGCAATACAATTGCAGTGTATTCTCCTATCATTGTATCCGAAATATAACATAAAAAAGAAACTACCATGCCAAATGAAAACAACCTGTTGCCGGAACATGCACAACTTGCAGCAGTTCTGGACAATCCGGACGCAATCCAAAGGATCAAAGAGCCGACAGAAAAAGTACAGATTGCCGCCGTACAGAAAAAGCCGGAACTTGTCCGGCTGTTCACCAACACTACGGAAAAAGTACAGCTTTCCGCCGTAATTGCCTCTCCTGAAAGTGTCCTTCTCATGCAGGCCCCATCCCCCCTGGCCTGCTTCACGGCCGTGGAAAGGATGTTCAAGGCGGACCTGCCGCCCACAACCGGTATTCTGGCCGCAGCCCGGAGGCTGGTATTCCGGATGAAGGGGAACAGGAAACTCGGAGAACCGGATACGGAAGCCGTAAAGGAGTTTTTTGATGAAGTCAAATCCTTTAAACATTGAAAGCCATGCCTACAATCCTGGAACACCTTGCCGCGCTGTTCGACAAGGACATGAGGGCGGTATTGAGCAATCCCCGCGCCATCAGCATGATCGCCAACCCTTCCGCCCGTGTCCAGATGGCCGCGGTCAGAAGGGACAGAAGTGTCATCTGCTTTATTGAGAAACCGACGGAAAAGGTACAGCTGACAGCTGTCAGAAACGCACCGCACAACATCCATTTCATCACTTCGCCAAGTGAGAGGGTACAGCTGACGGTCATAGGCATCAGGCCTTCCTATGTCGGCTTCATCCCAAACCCTACGGAAAAAGTACAGCTGAAAGCCGTCGAGAAGAGACCGGAATGCATCTTCCTGCTGCAGAAGCCCGCAGAAAAGGTACAGCTGACGGCCGTCCTGAAAGATCCCCGGTATCTCTCGGCAATCAGGGAGCCGACAGAAAAAGTACAGCTGGCAGCCGTACAGAAAAATCCGGAATGCATCCGTCATATAGCGGAACCGACGGAGAAGGTGCAGCATATGGCCGTCCAGAGAAGTCCGGATATCTTCCGGCAGATCAGGCAGCCTGAGGAAAGCGTGCGGCTGGCGGCGGTGCAGGCCAAGGGAGAGAACATCAGATACGTGTCCGCCCCGTCCGAGGCTGTACAACTGGCGGCTGTCAGAAACGATCCGATGAATATCCGGTATATAGAAAACCCTACGGAAAAGGTGCAGTCTGTCGTTCTGAACGCAGACCGGGATGCGGCACCGTTTATCAGTTCGCCTACAGAAGAGATCAAAAGACTGGCGATGGAAATGTACGGCCTCAGACTGGAAAATGCCGCCGGCAAGGAGGCGGCAGCGGCCCGGACATCCGAAACCTCCGGAGACTCCGGAAAGAAAGCGGCGGAGGACGTGGCAAAGAAACCTTCGGCAAAGCAGGTCAGAGAGGCGGTGGAAAAACTGGATAGCGAGATCAGGGAAATAAACAGGGAGTACTTCCAGGCCACTTACGAGGCGCAGTACTCGGACAACGCCGCGGAACGGGAAAGCGAGGTCTCGGCTGCCGGGAAAAACAGGGAGAAGAAGCTTGTCAAAGCTTATGAAAAATTCAACTCGGCAGCCGTTCCGGAAAGGAAGGAATGCAATGTGGGGAAGATTGTCAAGGAACTACGCAAGGAAAGGGAAGGCCGTACAGCCGCCCCTTGTTTCCGGCGCATCCGGAGCCGCAGGAAAAGGAAGCGCACTGATGCTTGCCAGAACACCCGCGGGATATGCACTGAAGGCGGCAGGCACCATAAACCAGGCAAGCCGGCAGGCCAATGCGGAAATGTAAGTAACATTTGCATTCTACATATATCACTTGTTTACTTATTTACTTTAAATTTCGGAAATGTAAATAAGTAAACAAGTTTTTTGCTGATAAAACTCTTTATGACTTTATGAACAAGGTATCATATTAAGCCGGCAAACAATGACACATACTTCCGATAAACATGTCACGGACGAAGAACTGGAACTTGTCACACGTGGCAAGGCGGACGGCATATACATGAAAGCTCCGAACGGCAGTCCGACTTCCCTGAATGAGAGGCAGTGGGTCCAAGTGCGCACCAGAGCATTCAAGAACTGGTTTGGAAACTGGGAAAATGTACCGGAGGCAGCTTCAAGGATTGTCGATGAGAATGGCGAGCCTCTGGTTGTCCACCATGGAACACCTTTGCGCAGAGACCAGATTACTCCCGAGAGGGGATGGCAGAGGGACGGGATCACTTATATACCCCAAAAGGCTCCGTTCCACACATTCAAGGGCGGTGAATATTCCGGCCTGATTTTCACCTCCGTCGATGCGGAAAAGGCAAGAGGTATTGCAGAGACGCGTGCAATGAGCATTCCTGATGACAAATATGGCAATGAACAATGGACGGAAGAAGGATACGTGTATGACCTGTATGTAAATTCAAGAAACCCTTTTGACCCGAAAGACGGGCAGGCCGTAAAAAAAATCCTGCAGTCATTGGGCAGCGAGATACCTGTCCTGTCTTTTTATGGAGGAAAAGGAGGTACGGTATCCCCGGAGAAAGCGCTGGAGCTGGCATCAAGCAAAAGAAACTGCTGGATGCTGACGGAAACCCCGGAGTTTTTGTCCAAAATCAGGGAGGCGGGCTATGACGGGCTTGTCGGTTACGACGAGGGAGTGAAATACATAGCCGTGATGTCTCCCGGACAGTTGAAGGACGCTTATGAAAACACGGGCGCGTTTTCCACATCAAATGACAACATCCGCTTCCGTCAGGTCTATCACGGCAGTCCGGCCTCCTTCGGGCATTTCGACCATGCCTTTACCGGAACCGGTGAAGGGGCGCAGGCCTACGGATGGGGGACATACGTGACGGAAGTGAAAGGAATCGCCCGCAAATATGCGGCCATCGGTATAAAGCGGGGAAACCACATCACCTATGACGGGGAGCCTTTATCCCCGGTGCTTGACAACGAATATTATTTTGATGAGGTATGGAGAATATGGAAACGCCAGATCCTTTCTTCCACCGATGTGGACAGTTTGAAACGGAACATTTCTTCCGTGTATATGGACGGGCGTATCGCAAGCGCACACAGCGGACGGAGGAAGGCATTCGAGCGGCAGAAGCAGGAGCTGCTTTCCGACATAGATGCGGGCAGGATACGCATTGAGCCGCCGCGCCACCTCTATACGGTGGAAATTCCGGAAGACAACGGGATGAACTATCTGTACTGGGACAGGCCGGTATCCGCGGAGCAGCAGGGAAAGATATTCCTGCAGCTCCGCAAGGAACGTTTCTTCTTTCCGGAAGCCACGGCGGAGTTCTGGAGCGGCAGGTCGCATGTATGGAACAGCGGGAAAGAGTTCTACGGCTTTTTGGACCATATGTTCATGAATCCGGACCGGGATACCGATTCACAGCGGCTTGCCAGCGGGTTTCTTTCGCGGGCGGGTTTTACCGGGATTGACTATCCGGCGGAGTGTTCAACCGGCGGCCGGGCTGACGGCGCGCGGAACTATGTCATTTTCAGCGAGGCCGACCTGAAGATAACCGCACATGAACGTTTCCGCTTCATCGGAGAGAAAGGGGCCTCCAGACTTGACCGGTCTGAAGGGGCCTCCCTGCGGCTGGAGAACCTCGCCGTCGCCCGCGAAATGGAAAAGTCCGGCAAGGATGCCGGAACAATAAAGGCGGCGACAGGCTGGGAACGCGGGGCTGATAGCAAGTGGCGTTATGAGACGGCGGATTTCGAATACCATCCGGCCGGAGATCTGGGCTATTCACGACTGCTGGAAAAACAGTCCTGGCATGGGGAGCTTGAAAATCTTCTTGACCGGCAGATAGAGGGCGAAACACTCTCTGAAGCGGAGTGGAAACGGTTTGAGGAACTGACGGAGCTGGCAGCCGGACTGAAGGAACAGGACGAGCTGCGTGAACGGATCTATCTTGATGACTATGTGAAAGACGATGAACTGTTCCAGGCCTATCCTGAAATGAAACGGACCCGGCTGGAATTTGTGGACCTGCCGTCGGCCGACTATTGCGGGGGCTACCTCCATCCGGACAACAGAATCGTGATAAACATCTCCCGGACTGATGATGTGAGGTCTGTCCTGGCCCATGAGATACAGCACGCAATACAGACCATGGAGGGCTTTGCGCGGGGAAGCAATCCCGGGGAGTTTAAAAACACGGTGGAGAATGTGATCCTGGACATCGTGCGGGCCACTGACGGAAGGATTCTGGAGGGCGGCGGTTTCGACAATACCCCCAAAGGCATATTTGCCGCACTTGACCGGAAAGTGCCCTACGGGACAATACTGAGACATTATGACTATCCCCTCAGCCTCGTGGCTGAGAAGTACGGATATAAGAACATCTTTGACCTGGTGAATGACATCGGCCGGTTTAAAAGCGGCATACAGGAATACCGTTCCACTGCCGGGGAGGTGGAAGCGCGCAATGTGGAAAGCAGGCTGGATTTTACTTCCGCCCAAAGACGGAACACGCTTGCCGTTTCCACCGAGGATATCGCCCGGGACGGGCAGATATTCCTTTCAAGGGACGTCCGGATGGACGAGCTCGCACGTCATGTGTCTTTTCTGGCCGGGAAACTGCATATTCCGGTGGAAGTGATCCGTCATGCCGACGAGGCAGGCTCTCCCGACATACGCGACCTGCTCTCCTGCGGGAAAGACATCCGGGGCTGGTATGACATCCCCTCGCAACGTATCTGCCTGTATCTTCCACATGCCCGGGGGAAAGCGGACGTCGAGCGTACCCTGCTGCATGAGGGTGTGGCACATTACGGCCTCAGAAAGCTTGCAGGTCCCAAGCATATGGATGCTTTTCTGGATGACATCTTCAACGGATGCGGAGAAAAAGTACGGGATGAGATTCTCCGGATGGCGGCTGCAGACAAGACGGACATACGTGTCGCAACGGAAGAGTATCTGGCCCGGATGGCCGAGGCCGGTACGGACCAATCCTTATGGGACAGGATTGTCACCGCCTTCCGGAATCTCCTCCGAAAGCTGGGCTTCTGCCTGGAAATCGGCACAAGGGAACTGAGGGGCATACTCGCCGCCAGCCGGAAAAATCTCACCGGAATTGCGGAACCGGCCGTAATACAGACGGCAAGAGGAGACCTTGAACTCTCCTGCGGATACGGGCGGGCGGTTCTCAGGCGGCAAGGGGTCGAAACGGATGCGACCTCCCTTCTGGAACGGATGAGAAAAGCGGGGATCAGCCCCGCCTCTCTCGGGCAGGAGGACTGGAAAGCCGTCTTTAACGGCGGCATCATCCTTCCCGACGGCAGGAAGCTCATGGCCGTAAGGGAACCGGCCGGATACGGGATGAGGATATCCGGTGTGTCACCGGGGAGTGCAAGAGAGTCGGGAATGGAAATGTAAAACAGGATACGGAAAAATAAGATATGGACGAGTGCGGTGAAAAAAACACTATAAGCCTTTCATGGGGAAGGCGGGAAATCCGGATTTCCGGAGAAGGGGCCACCCTGTATGTGAACGGTGTCCCCCATGACATGACCATGATGCTGGAGACTATCCGTGGAGCCGGCGCGAGGCCGGAAAGGATATCCCCGGCCAGATGGATCTCCCTGTTGAGGGGACGGCCTACCGTGCTGCCGGGATGTGAAAGCCCCCTGGTCATGGTACGGGTCCCTTCCGGATATACGGTCAGGTGTCTGTTTCCGGCCGGGGAAAAGGGACACTCCTTCCAGGCGGAAATGCAGTAATTGGACCGGATTACTTATAAAGTATGATATTAATAAAGTAAATAGCTGTAAAAACTAAAAAAGTACAATGGAACATTACATTTTCTATTGCAAGCTGTCGCTTCTGGCAGTGCTGTCACTGATAACGGCCTGCTGCATGCTGAGCCGGAGATGGTATGTCAACCTGGTCGCATTTCTTGCATGCCTCTCGGGCGAGACCTTTCTGGCCCACCTGTTCTTCCCCGGATACATGCTGTGTCCGGCGGCCGCCTCGTTCATAATCCTCTTCCTTTCCCGGATATGGGACCTGTCCAGAACCCCGGCAAAGGGGAACGGGGCTGATCCCATCCGGCTGCCGGTCAGGTCAGGAATCCGGGAGTCCCGGCTCGAATTCTATTACCATTACTCCAACTTCCTGGTTTACGGAGGGGCCGGTTCCGGAAAGACGAAAAGTATCGGAAAATGGCTTCTGAGCGAATACATGCGGCTGGGATTCGCCGGATTCATCTATGACTTCAAGGA
>ERZ1504608.523-NODE-523-length-11300-cov-8.059048_pt1 | contig 11300 bp, 9 predicted proteins | sample MGYA00571818_ERZ1504608 | MGnify/ENA primary metagenome ERZ1504608 (study PRJEB39906, sample SAMEA3182088) | gut metagenome | biome: human; feature: gut; material: Stool; isolation source: human stools | place: Canada | collected 2013-02-05 ... | reverse complement strand
TTTTTAGTGGACACTAGTGGACGGAAATAACACCCGATTTAACATTTTGTTTTTATTCTCGTTTTGTAAATTATAAATCAAATTTTTCCGTAGTATCTGAGGAACTCAAAAGGAGTTCTCACATCAAGATAACCGTCTACCTCTTCGTTAGCTTCCGCTTCCATTTCAAACGCTGAATTTCCGTAAGCCTTATCACCCACATTCACCCAGCATCGGTTACGGCATAAGTGATAAACGTATGAAATCGCATACTCCAACCCATACTGAAGGTAGAACCACAACGGGCAAAGTAGATATACCCAGATACTGAACCCGGTAAACAGCATGATTAATGTCAGCAGCACAGCCGATGCAATCATACATTCTTCCCACTGCCTTACATGAATCGCCTCATGGTTAAGTGTACTCTGCTTCATCTCCTCCTTGCTTTTCTTGGTGAAGACGAAGCATCCCAATGTGATGGTGCTGTAGCCCTGCCACAGCAGCCATTTTGCAATTTTGCTTTCATAAAACACTTTCATAACACTGATATTTTAAGTTCTCGATTCCGCTTTTCCTGATATTAGAACCCATTTCACCCCATCCTTTACGCCATCAGAGTATGTCGCTACGGCCTTGAATTGAGCAAGGGAAAGCGACGGGACAACTATTTTAGAATAGTATTCTCCGTCTATGATAAAGCTGCCTCCACCTGCGACTTTTATGCTTGCAGGTGCTGTAAGACGGGTATAGATTCCTCCATTATACAGCATGCACTCTCCACCTTCATAGTCTGCCGCATTCGGCAGGTATATTGTTTCCTCTTGCGTTGGAAGTGAGTATATCCGGGATATTTCAAAGTTCAACCCGGTATTGAAATCCAGGTAGTATTCATACGAATCGGATTTCGACTCCAGAAGTTTCAGCTTTCGGAAGATTGAGGCGTCCTGGAACACATTACCATTGGCATCCCATCGGATATTGCCTCCGGCCAGGAACCCAATGCCACCATTCTCCCCGTCAATCTGGCACATGGCTTTACCGGTTTTATCCCTTGCCAGTACATTCTGTACCACCAAATCATCCACAAGGATTTCATCAGCACGTATTTTTCTCGCTAAAGCCATATCCATAGCTACAAACATAAACTGCTGTGCCGCCTCCCAATTAGCATCACCGTCTATCGAGGTAGGTGCGACAGTGACCGACGTACCGTAAGCCCGTACCCGAAACGGAATGGTTCGATTGTTGAATGTGGCCAGTACGATGTCATGGTAATCTTCATTCCACACATACGTGTTACCTTTGGCGAAAAAACCTCTCGGACGCGGCTCACTGGCATCCCGTCCGCTTGAACCGTCATAACTTACACCCACGGACATCTCGGCTATAAAGCTGTCATTCCATGCCGAAGCGTCAGCCTGGCTCTGGTAACAGCGGACAGAGAAAGTGGAATACCCTGCAGAAGCGTTGACAGTAATCTCGGAAGCCCTCGAAGGCCCTGCGATGGCGCTCCATATCCCGTTGCTGTAGCCTCTCGCTGCCAGATATCCGTCCGGATAAGTCAATGTGGCGCTGCCGAGCGTCCGTTTGGCATACACCCGGAAAGCCGAAGGCACCAAAGACCCGGCACTGCTCACCCGTATATTGCTGCATGTACTGATGAGATAGACCATGCCGCCGTCTGATGTCAGTTGTTCCCATTCGTCGGTGTTCACTTCTTCCGTAATGATATAACCGTAGGACTTGCCGCCGTTCTGGGTCTGAGTGATTCGCCTCCCGTCATGAGTTGTCTGAGTCCATAGAGGTGGATTCGAAGTGTCAACCTTTGAGAGCCAGGAGCGACTCCCCATCGTACAGATGGTGAGCTTTTTGTATGGAGTATTAGCCGTGCGCCACTCACCGCCAGCCTTGACGGATTCGCCGTCACCGCCCGGTTTCCCAGGATTACCGTCGTTGCCATCCACAACCATGGGTATAGTTTCCCGGTCCACGACCTGCCCACCCACGTAGAACACGAACTGCAGCTGCGTCGTGAAGTTCTTCGGGGAAATGGCCGTGCCGTTCTGTATCTCGACCTCCGAACCACCGTCCTTACTGTATTTCAGCACACCATCCGTCGTAACAGCAGTACTGCCACCGACCGACTTGGTGCGTGTACATGACACGCTTGCCACGCTGTAAGTACCGTCCTTCCGCTTGCTTACCGATGAGACGGAAGGCACCAGCCTATAGAGTACCGCATCACTGCCTGGATTACCGGCACGCACCCCGGTAATGGTGAACACCAACTCACGGCTTATATCAGTTCCTTGGATAGTAGCCGTAACAGTTATCCTGACTTCTGAGCGTGCAGGCATTGAGACACCGGCCTGTACGGTGAAGGCTATCACCCCCGTATTGACATTGTAGCTCTCCGTGACACCTGCCGGGGTCACGCATGAGATGGATTTCAACTGTAGCTTCTGCGTGCCGTACCACATGCCGACGGTCGTATTGAGCACGGACTGCGCAACGGTCTTTCCCTCATATGTCAAGGCAATGCTTTCCATCTCGTTGTCGAAATCGGCTACAATGGCAGACTCGCCGTCAAAGCCCCATTTGGCCCAGATGGCGGCCGGACTGAACGCGCTCCATACACCGTCCTTCTTAGTTCGGCAGCAAGCCCACTCGTATGGCAGGCTCTCGCTGACACCAATCGGGTCATCATGCCAGCCGGACGGCACGTAGTCATCCACCTGCAAGGTGGCTGGCGTAGGAGGCGTCACATTCTCTGTCGTATGTTTGAATATCCACTCATAGCCTTTTCCGTCCTTACCATCCTGGCCGTTCTCCACCAGCAGCTCATACTCAGCCGTGTTCAAGTCCCCGGTAATGGTATATCCGTAGCTCTTTCCACCGTTCTGCGTCTGCAGGATGCGTCTCCCCTCATTGGTCGTCTGAGTCCACATCGGAGGATTGTCGGTACCACCAGGAGCAATACAGAGGAACACACGTCCGGCCATCCTGGTAATACCCATGTAAGGTATATGCTTACCGGTTTCCCATTCACCGCAATTGGTAATGCTTGTACCGTCTGCACCCTTGCTGCCAGTCACACAGATGGCGTTCGTTGTGGTGGAAGTATCGTCAGTAAAGACTATCCTTGTCCGGGTCCAGATATACCAGCCGTTTTTCCACGCCGGAGAGCCTGTCTGCCACTCGCCTCCGGTTGTGGTGGCCGATGAAGAGGAAAGGTAGTATTCTTCGGTAATGGACTTGATGCCCTTGCCGTCGGCCCCCTGCCCACCACTGATACAAGCCGCTTGGGTGTACTTGACTTCGCCATCAGAATAGACAATCTTCGTCCGCGACCAGATATACTTGCCGGCTTCCCATTCAGGGGAGGTAGTCTGCCAACCGTCCACCGGGGCAATGACATTAGACACCGATATCGCGTATTCCACATCGGTAGACTTGATACCCTTGCCGCTTTCTCCCTTGGCCGCATATTTCAGCCAGTCGGCATTGCCGTCTGCCGGTTCTGTAGACGTGCCTTTCTCATTGACACATATCCATGAGCTGCCGTTATGCGTCACCTCATCATAATAGGCATACTTCTCACCCTTTTTCCACGTACCTTTAAATAGCGGTACCCGGAAAGCCTCGCCGGTGATGTCATCCACCTGGAATATCTTGCCGGACATGATGACGTGGCGAAAAACAGCCGAGTAGTTGTCGGCCGGAATGCCGTGAACTGTTCTGCCTTTCTTCTTGCCAATCCACGACATCTCTTGTGCCGGCTCGACATCCCAGGTATTGGCGTGGTCGAAGAAAGTGATGCAGTTGTTGCCGTTAACCGTATCAATCAGGATGTACGTCTGCCGTTCCGGGTCTGTAAAGTTACCCGTCTGGGCGAGTACCATCGCATCCCCCGGCTTCCAGTCGGTACCCGGTTTCGGCGTCATGACGAATGTCTTGGCAGTGTAATCGGCAGAAGTCACCCGGAACTTCATCTCCTCGAACCCCTGCAGCTTGCCTTCGGCGTTCTTGGTGACGAAGTAGGTGGTCAGAATGTCATCCACAAACTGGCTCAGCCCGTCGGCATCGGTCAGGTCAGGAGTTATGGTGTAGCTGCCGTCACCGTTGTCGCTCCATTCCTTGACCGTACATCCGCCTCCGGGAGAGGCGCACATTCTGCCTTTGAAATAGGTCACACGGTTATAGGCAATCTCCGGAACAAACAGACGTTTGCGGAAAATGCCCTCTTCCATTTCAAGGATGCCATTCTTATCGATACAACCTCCGGAAATACCGGTGATAAACTCGCCGAACTTGACCCAATCTCCGAAGGTTATGGGGAAGGGGGTGCCGTCAGCCTGGTCTTTTCGAAGGAACACCTTTGATAATTCTTCGATGCTCATTCCTTGTTGAATGAGTTCAAGAATGCCAATAAATGTCCGTCCAACCCTCTCTGCGGTATTCTCTCCCTCAGAAGAGGCGTTCCTTATCTGTAGAGCAAGTTTCCTTAATATGTCAAGTGTATCAGGCATTATTCACCAAGTACTCTAAAAGTTACACGATTAGCATTAATCCCTCCACTTCCCCTATACAGCGGAAAGTCTTTTTTATTATCATTCAAATACCGAACACATTCTTTCATATACCTATCAGCAACAGAGAAAGCATCATTATAAGCCATAAGTTTCTCCTTAAAATCAGAACGCGATGAATATTCGTTATCTTTATTGACAAATCCAAAACGGGTGACATTTCCATCTCCATTTTTCACGATACGAGCATAGGTATAATATGCCAATGTCGTTTTCAGCCCTACAAAGGAACGTTTGCCTCCACATTCTATGGTATAAGAACTACCATTAAGCAACTCACTATAATTTTCCGGATGTTCTTTCACATCTAAGAATAAAGCATCACCCAAAGCTGACTTCAAATCAATGTTCTCCGACTCCCGAATATATGCCTCTATCTTTTCCGTATCGATGTGTATTGACATCGTACGAGCCAACTTATAGACCTCATCTGTTGTTATTAGACATCGCAGCATTTCTTATATATTTAAGAGGTTGTACACTAAAGTCATTGGAAGGATTGAGAGGTTCATACCAATGCGCAAAAATTTTCTGAAAAGCCCGTTCAATCATGCGTTGTTGCTTTGACACAATAGAGTTATAGTATTCAAAAGCATCTTCCAATATATCCCCAGAAAAACCAACCTTACCAATCCGGATACAATACCAAGGCTCCTGCCCGAAAGCCGAATAAATACGTTCAACCACACTGGCATCAGTAACGGTAAACTCCTTATCATAATTTTTAGGACTAATATCCACAAACTCCGGTTTTTCTTCATCAGATTCCAAGGTTACCTCTAAGACCTTTGTCGCATTGGTGTCTCCTTGTAATTGCACGATAGTATCAGAAAAACCAGTATCTTCATTAGTCCTATCCTCTTTTATAGGATTTCCGTTTTCATCAAAACGTACCGAAGAAGCACCTTTCTTTGTAATTATCATCCCGGAAGGCATGAAGTTACAACGCACATTACGATACTTCACATTGGCTAATCCCTCATCCGTACTCATTTCCGTAATCACACGGTCAGCTCTTCCGATAGGATACACGAATTTCCCTGTGTTGCTAATCCATAGTATCTGCCCCTTATAGTTTTCAATCCCTCCGGCAGCCCGAATTTGCGCATAGACCACCTCCTTACGTGGATTAAATACATCTATAAACTCCACATTTTCTGGTATTACCTTTATGGCTTTTCCCTGACGGGTTTTCTTTCCTGTCCAATCCGGATGAACTGCGATTTTTGCGATATATCCGGATTCATCCTCCTCCAACAAACGGCAATTTTCAAAGGGGATGTGCTGTACTTCCACTATATCTGCGAACATATTATAATTAACATGTATCGCCATCCCATCGTAATCAGCAACATCCTTGCAGACGAAAGCATGGATGTCATCTGCCGTATCTCCACGGCGGTTAACCACATATTCAGAAAAAGCAACCTCACGAAACCCATTTCCCTCTATGAAATTGGCATAACGTTCTGCACATTCGCTACCCGTTGAACTCGCAGCGATGATATTTCTTAGATGTTGGGGATATAAATTATCATCACCGTAGCTTTGGATGCCAAGATTACGTAAATAGCCCGTGTCAACACGCCTATTACTCTTCTTCTTTAATTCATTTACATTCATCGTTCCGTGAGGTTATTCTTTATTTCACCGTTTCTACGGCTTCTATAGTCTGCTTAGAGTCAACTACAGATTGAGCCTCTTTAATATGAGCATCCAATACTTTAGCTGTAACTTTCTTCCCGTTCAGTTTATAAGTCTTGAACGCATCTCTCACAAACTCAGAAGTAGCACCTTCCACTTCAAAGGCTTTCACCAATTCTGAAACCAAAGTTTCATCCAATGGTAAAGCAGGACTCATCCGTCTTTCAACCCTTTTCTCCCAATCGGAAGGCGTTGAAGCAAAAAAGACTATCCCTTTAGGATTTTCCGCAAGATACCTTTCTGCCGCTTCGTCAGTAAGATTGTTGTTGGTGTACATTTCACTACTTCCAAAGCCTACTTGGAGCAATACACCATTTTTCAATGCATAACTTGATTTTTCTTTCATTTTTCCATATCTTTTTAAGTACGAATACATTTCAATCACAGCGTCACGATAGCAATCACCACATGAGGTCTTGGTAAATGTCCTACCAAGAACTTCATGAAACATCAGTTCAATGTCTGATTTATCAGAAGAAGAAAGGGAGACCTTATCCCCCAATCTCTTCAACTTATCAACCATCTCCAAGACAAGCATATTCCCTCCTATGCTGCCGGTTCAGCCGTCAAAGTGTTGACAGCAGTCTTAGTTGCTTCATAACTCGTCTTGAACAAGAATAATGCAGATTTAGGCGTTTTCTGCTCTTCCAAGGTAACAGCCCATCCACCTTCAGTATCCTCGCTATACTTATCGTTGTCGATAGCTGTAGCTGTAAGCCCTTGGTAGTAACCATACACCTGAAAAGCGGCATCACCAGGGTTTCCTTCTTTCTGTAAACCCTTATATTTATTCTCCAACACCACAACATAGGTACCGTTAGCCAATCCGTCAATAACATCAGCGCATACATCCGGGTCGTTTGCCAATATCACAATCGCGACAGTATTGGTAAACGAACTACGATATGTGCCAGCCACTAATGAGGTCTTTGTACCCGTAAATGGATTTTTACCAGGAACAACAACCTTATAAGCCTTCTTCCCGGTTTTCATAGCCAGCGTTTCAATCACATTCTTTTTTGTAGAATTGAATACTGTGGCTGCAAAGTCCACATCCGCACGATTCATTATTACCCCTTCCTGCTCCAATCCTTGTACTACTGGATCATCACACGACGGAACAATATCTTTCTTTAAAATATCATCACATACTCCCATAGAATACCTCCTTTTGTCAATATGCTACTTGCACCAAGTTGTCCTCGCCAATCATAGAACCGAGTTTACCAGTAGAATAGATGTAATTCTTACGGGGTTTTCTTTCAAACCAGATATCAAGGTCAGATATCGGATTATCGCCTTCACAGCCATACATCAAGTTGTCCGGAGAACACAGAACCGCACGGTGAGGAAGGTTCAGTTTCGTCTTGTCGTTCTGATATGCTTGAATAAATCGGTCCCAGATAGAGCATTTTACAACCGTAACGCCGTCATACTCTCCTACTTCAAGGCCGTCAAAAATAACCGTCCAAGGCATAATAACCTTATATTTCTCCCTCACATCACGTGACAAAGAATCACATAATGATTTTGTAGCAAAAATTGCATGTCCGGACTTCTGGAAAATACGGCTATCCGCATCTTCAAGCATCGTGTCAAACACAGATGTAGCAGCCCCCAATTCTTTCATCTTGGACTTCTGCAAAGCATAAGATGTTTCAGAGTTGGCTGATATAACGGTATGCTGACCGGAATTCTCTGTACATATGGCAAACAAGCGTTTAAAGAAACCGTCACATGTCTTGAACAATTCTACATTCAATCCATCCGTAATTTGACCGGAACCGTCAATATTAGCGGCATCCTTGTCTCCAAACCAAGTGAAGCGCCATAACATTTTCATCATTGCTTCCGTCAGTTTTGGAAGGACAATCCCATCCATATATTCAGTAGAGGTAAGGTCCGCAATATTGGTACCGGTCTTCAAGCAGTACTTTGCAATAGTATTCTCCAAGTCCTCATAGCACATTTCCAACGGGACTTGCCAGTCACCAATTTCCCATACTTTCTGGGCGGCAGCGATAGCCACTTTTTGATATTCAGGGTCACATCCGGCGCCTGCGATACCTACATCCTCCATCTCACCGATGAAGCCAACTTTCTTGCCATTGGTCACTTTAGGCATGAACGTCATAAAACGCTCCATATCCTCATTTTGAAAGACTGTCAGTTCAATCAAGTCTTTCAAATCTTTCACCGCCTGATTGTCTGGCGTCAATTTTGAAAAATCTAAAATAGGCATACTCAATTCTCCTTTCTTTACTTTTTAGCTCTCTTCTCCCTTTCCTCTCTCAATTTTCTTTGAATAGGTGTCTCCTCTGCACTTGCTTGTGTCTCAACAGTATTCTTGAAGGATTGGGTACGCAAAGAGACTCTATAGGTTGAACAATGTTTTGCTAGCCAATTCTCACCCCCTGCCATCTTTACAGCATTCAGTATCTTATTGTCCTCAACTGTACGGGCATTGGTTTTCAATGCCGCATTTTCCTCTTCAAGTTCTTCAATGCGCGCCTTTAAAGCTTCAATCTCCTCATCACCGTTTGCTTCTTCCGGGTCTTTGATTTCTGTAATCACTCCGTCTGTTACAATGATAGTCTTACCATCGGGCATAACATGCTCGCCATCGGGGGATGCCGCATCTCCCACCTGCGGTTCTCCTTCTTCACGTTCCACCGTCAGTGTATTACCTTCGGCATCTGTCAGTTCCATAGATACTACCGGAATGTCTTCTATCTTCTGGTAGCCACATTTCGCAAGCAGTCTGTCAATGATAGATTGCTTTACCGTTACTTGTTTCTCTTTGTTCATTTTCTCACTATTAAGTTTATAATCAGTTCCTTTTGCTGTAGTCGGTATAAGAACATCAGATATAAATCCAAGTTGTTTTGCAACCTCACCGCCAAACCATGCCTCCTTGTTCATCTGGACCTCCAAAATGGTCGATTCAACTCCTGTCCGTTCAACATATACAGCCATCATCTTATCCTTTTCCGCTTCCAGACTTGATTTGATGGATTCTATAGTTTCAAGGTCCAATAAATCATCATATCTTGCCAAATATGGTTTGTGGATGAGAAACTTTGCATGAGGATAAGCTTTTCTGCGTTCAAGTGGAGCAGAAAGCAAAATGATGGTAGCCATAGAAGCACATCGTCCAACAACGGTACAAGATATTTCCTTACCTGACGCACGTAATGCATCATAAATAGCATACCCCTCAACTGTATCACCGCCACACGAATGGATTTCAATGTCAATTTTAGGGTCAGCTGGGTCAAGCCATGAAAGGAAGTATTGGATATCCGGAAACGAAAGCCCCTCGTCACCGGTCAAATACCAATTTTCCATTTTATCCTTATCGGCTACAATGTCCTTGTTAATGTATAATTTAGCCATATCACATAATTGTTTGTAACAAAGGTAGAAAACATGATACGGCTTGAAGAAAATAAGAAGTCTATTCCACTGACACGCTTTGTCAGCAACTTTTTCAAAACAAAAAAAAGAGCGGAATAATTCCGCCCCTAAATATCCACTTTACTTGAGAACTTATCTATTATCCGATAAATTGAGGTCGTAATTTGAACTGTGTCAGTTTCTAATCTATCAGATAAACCATAATTTTACTTTCGGATAAATATCTGAATATAAATTCGATATGAAATGATATTTTACTGGCCAAAAGAAAAAACAAAACAATGACACAGTTTAATTTACTCCCCCGATAAATTGTCCTTTCCGCAATATTATACTCATCGGATAAATATTGCATGATATAAGTCTTTTTATGCCCCTCCTTTGACAGACGGACATACTCTTGATACACGGGAATATATTTCACATCCCCGACATCAAGCGAAGCATCCCCCATCATTTGAAGAAGACTCTTATTCAATATCAATAGTTCATATGCTTTCATATACTACCAAGATTTTCAACGTACTTAACCCTATTAGCAACAGAGGTAAACTCTTCCACAGAAACCACCGGAGCAGGCGCCATCATCATACCTTTTGCAACAGCTTTGGCCAGCATGTCCTCTCCTAACGCCTGATTGGAAGAAGCTGTTACATTAATGGGAATACCTCCTCCTATCTGATTGAAAGCCGACAATAACGGAGCAAACATCGAGGTTGCAGCAGCCGTCATTACACTTTCACCGTTGGACAACATAGCAGGTATGGAATCGCTTGTACCGGAACCTGGCCCTTCAACTTTACCTCCTTGTGCAAATTTAGCACTTTTCACCGATTTCATAGCCTTTCCCATAACAGTAGTTACAGATGCCACTACAGTACCTATCGCAGCAAGCATGTCAATCCATGTTGCAGATGAGCGGGTAGCTGTTTCTACGGCTTTGGCAATGGCTACCCCTTGTGCGATAGAAACCTCCGCAATAGCCAGTATTTTCGCCAACTGGGCCATATTCTCGTTATCTCCTGCCGCTTGTTCCAACAAATCAGAAAGATTCCCTGCCAAGACAGAAAGGGATTCACCTTTATTTTGCTGCATCTCCACTTCCTTGTCAATGACCGCCTGCTTTGCATCCAAGTATTCTTGGTCTGCAGCAAGCTGTCTGGCCCGGAATTCGGCATCACTCTCCTCTTCCATCCGTCTCAAGCTGTCTTTCAGTTCAAGCTTCTGCTGTTCCTGCATACGAAGAAGCTCAAGTTCACTATCTCCATTCAATTTAGCTTCTGCCAATTCATTATCCAATCGAAGTTTGAGTGCATCAGCTTGTTTCTTTGCTGTATCATTCTCATGTTGAACGGACAAATCATCAATCTCTTTATTGTACTTCTCCGTAATAGCAAGCTTCATCTGTTCAGTAAGCTCTTTCTGACGGAGTTCTACGTCACGTTGGGCAACAAGTTGCTGCATCTTTAGTTGGTACTCCTGCTCACTTCCAGCTTTTACGGATTCAAGTTGCAGAGAGATTAGTTTCTGCCGGTTCTCCATCTCCTTCATCAGTTGTTCTTCCGATAATTGCTGTAATGCATCATTTTTTTGCTGTTCAAGTGCAAT
>ERZ1504608.457-NODE-457-length-12972-cov-2.927073_pt1 | contig 12972 bp, 19 predicted proteins | sample MGYA00571818_ERZ1504608 | MGnify/ENA primary metagenome ERZ1504608 (study PRJEB39906, sample SAMEA3182088) | gut metagenome | biome: human; feature: gut; material: Stool; isolation source: human stools | place: Canada | collected 2013-02-05 ... | reverse complement strand
TTCGCTCCACTAATTCTCATCAACTGGAAGCCCCAATTATATTCGCCATTTGGATTTCCGAAAAGTACAACCGCCGTAAAAGCACAATCAACGTTAGTGTCTGTGCATTTAACGATGTCTCCCTCAAAAATCTTCTTGCCGTTCTTATCTGTCAAGCCTGTGTACTGACCTACGGTTTCGGGAGCAACTGCGTACATTACTCTCTTCTCGGATGCAATTTGTGGAAACCCACCACACTCACCGGCAAAGCCACCATACACCCACGTTCCACTGATTACAAGTTTCGCTCTAAATAAAATTTCTCTCATCGTTTCCTCCTGTAGTCTTCCCAAGCCATCGTCACTCTGTGGCTGCTCTCAACAAATCTGCTGACAATCGCCGAAGCCGTTTCCTTGTCACCTTTTGCCGAGAGCCTGTCTATCAAAGCCGATGTCTTGTAGTTTGTTGTGATTATTGTCGGAAGCATCGCTTCGTATCGCTCGTTGATGATGTTATACAGCACAGATACCGACCACTCTGTAGCCTGTTCCTTGCCCAAGTCATCAATCGTCAGCAGATCGACCGTCTTGTACACGCCGACAACTTCTTCCTCGCTTACCGTGCTGTCTTTTTGATAGCACTGCTTGATATCCGACAGCATATCGATTGATGTTTTGCAAACAACCGGGACACCTTGCTGTATCAGTGCAAGCGATATTGCAACAGCAAGATGTGTCTTGCCTGTACCGCAAGAGCCTTCGAAAAGAAGCCCTTCGCCGTTCGCTTTGTGTTTATCCCAGTTATGTACATACTCAACAGCGATGTCATAAGCCTGCTCGTTTTCGCTTGTCAGCTTGAAGCTGTCAAACGTTCTCGATAAAAACCGCTGTCTGATTCCGCTTTTACCAAGTATGCTGTCAATCTTCTGCTTGCGTTCTTCCTGTGCTTGCCGCTCGGCTTCCGCTTTTTTCTGTTCCTCTTGTTTCTTTTCCCATCTCTCCCAGAATGCTTTGCTTTGCTCACAATCGCATCTCTGTGGTTCGTTCAGCCTCCATACCAGTGCCTTGCCTGCAAGCACTATGCATTCGTGATACAGCGTTTTACCGCAATACTTGCAAGTCTTAGGCTCAGGTATCGGATCAGAGCTTGGTATGCCAAGCTCAAGTATTTCTTTGCTTGTGTAGATGACTCCGTGATTATTCCGACAACCATCGCTTGTAGTCATCGGTATTGTTCCATCCGTCATCGTCTTCATATCCTGCATTCTTTTCTTCCTCTGTGATTCTCTTTACCCGGTCTTTTATCATCCACTCGCCTATGGTAGTGATGCAGTCCATATTGCTGACACCGTTCTTCTTGCTCCAAGCAATAAATCTTTTCTTGTATCTCTCGACTTGCTCTCTGCCGTACAGATTTACAAGATTTTCCTCGCAAACTCCGCTCGTAGTAGTAGTAGTGTTTATTTTTTTACTTTTTTTACTTTTTTCCATTGAGTCCAGTTTGCGTTCGGCTTGCATTCGTTCTGCGTTCGGTGAGCATTCGTTTTGCGTTCGGTCTTCTTGGTAGTCACCATAGTTAATCACAGTGATAATCGTATATCGAGCGTTCGGTGAGCGTTGTATTTCGCCTGATGCTTCAAGACGTTTTAGTGCTTTGTAGATTGTATCTCGGCTGTAGCCTAAATCTTGGCACAAATGAGAGATACTTGTAACCACTTGTCCTCGCTCAATCGTTTTATCTCTCCACGTCTGAGGCTCATAATTTGCTGTGAGCAACAGATGCAGAAATACTCGAAACGTAACCTCATCGGAATACCACCGCCAACCGAGTATTTTCCTGTGTAAGCGTATATAACCGCCTTTAAGTCTGTCCATAGCTTATCACCATCAGAACGGATAGTCATCTTCGGGAGCATTGAAGTCAGGATTGCTTGAATTTGCAGATACAGGAGCAGAAGTGCTTGCCACAACCGCCGTAGACGGCGTAGAATGCCCCGTATTTGCGTTGTTTGCCTTCTCACCAGTAAAGTATACCCTGTTCACTAAAAACTCTGTGACGAGCCTCTCAGTGCCGTTTTTGTCGGTATACGTTCTATTCTGTGCTTCTGCATCAAGAAGAATCAATCTTCCTTTGTCGAAAAACTTAGCGATGAAGTCTGCGTTCGATCTCCACGCAACGAAATTAAAGAAGTCGGTATCTCTGTTGCCGTCCGCATCTTTGTATGAACGGTCAACGGCGAGTCTGAATGTGAGAACACTCGTTCCCGATTGCGTTGTCTTGATTTCAAGATCATTTGCAATTCTGCCCATCATAGTTACTCTGTTGTACATAAATCGTCTACCTCTGTTATCGTTATTTCTGTGTGTGGATTCTGTTTATCCACCTTTGCCCTCAGCATCAGCGTTATGTGGCTGAAGCTGTCATCCGCTATAATTCCTGCCGAAGTCAAGCCGTCAAGTATCATCTTTCCGCTGTAGTTATCGGGATCATGCCGTACCTTTGTCGGAAAGCAGTATGTAATCTGCACAACCGACTTATCTATCGGCTGTTTCGGATATGGTCGGCAGGAAAAGCGGACTAAGTCCGCCCATTCCTTTTTGACCTTCTGATATTCCCATGGGGCATTGCGACCGATGAACTTGTTGTTGCTCGGAGGAATTGCTTTAATTCTGTACCGATATGTCATTGTCGAAAAGCTCCTGCTCTGTCACTTCGCCTGTGTTCGTGTCAACAATCGTAGCATCTACATCCACGATATCGTCATCCTGTGCGGATGTTTCCTCCGTTGCCTTCTTCGGTTCTTCAGCCGAGAACGCATTCATCATCTCTACGGACATATATCCGTAGTGCGACAGCAGATTTCTGAGCATCGTCTTAACCGCCATCTTATCAAAATCTGTCTTCCAAGCGGACGAACTGTAGCTGTAACTCTTACTGTACTTCTTAGCGTGTCTTTCGACTTCTTCCCTTGTCCAATACATACTGTGTGTAAAGCCGTTAAGCGTTTCAAGGTATGCAAAGTAGCCGATTACCTTGTCGCTTGTTCTTTCGCCTGAGATATCAAGCTCTCCTGTGAGCTTGCTGTAGCCCTGATATTCGCCTTCGTAGACTTCTCCTGCATTGATATGCTTGTACTGTCCTGTACGCATACAAAGCTGTATCAAGCCTTTGTAGCCAATCTGGAACTGAGGAATACCCTTGTACGCTACCACATATGCAAAGCCTAACTGCTTGTTTATCGGCAGCTTAAGCGATACCGCCTTTAAGCACTCGCCGAAAACAAGTTTCGGCTGACACTGCTGTAAAGTCTTATCACTGTTGTACAGATCGAGAATGCTTGCCGCATAGCTATCTGCGTTTTCGTGCAGAGCATTCTGCAGTATTTTCTTTGTCTGCTCGTTGTCGAGCAGACTCTGCATTATAGCACCCGGTTTCTTCGGCTTGCTTGCCTCCATCTGTGCCTGTGCTGCCTGTGCGATTATGCCGTTTGCGTTTGTAACTGTGTTTGCCATTGTTAAACATCCTTTCTTTCAGATAATCTGAATGTCCTTGTTTTTGTTGTTTTTGAGCAATCCGCATATGCCTGCGGATATTTTTCCTTGAGAGCTTTAGTGTCAACGCTTGTGCGTGAAGACTCTTTGTAGCTTATGTTGTATTTGTTTGTGTAGCCTGTTTCTGCACCGTCAAGATGCAGAATAGCGTTCTGCTTTACTTCGTTCATTGCCTTTTCGATAGCTTTCTTCTGCTCCTGCAGGCTGAGATATCTATCAAAGTTTGTGTCATCTCCGAGTAAGCAAGCTGATTCTTCGACCTCTGTGTGCCACAATGTTCTTATTGTGCTTGCCGCTGAGTCAGAGCCATCAGCTTCGGGTCGCTCATCGGGAACGATGTACTTATTCCAAAAGTCAATTTCCATCTTCAGCAAAGCATCGCCTTCGGCTTTGTCATACGGTATCTCGAACCAGTAAAACGCTCTGCCCATTACAAGCACTGCGAGATACATTTTCTCATATCCCATCACGTTCATATAATGCCTGCACTGGCATAAGTAATTTAGTGGGATTTCGCCGTTCTCAAAGTCGCTTCTCGCATACGCAGATGTTGTCTTGCATTCAAGCCCTGCGTTTTCGCCAACTACCTCACGGTCAACGTTCGCTGTGATGAAATCGTACTTATCGTGAGCGAACATAGCGTTTCTGCGATGTACTCTCTTGCCTGTAGCTTCTTCGAAACGTGATGCGACATACTGTTCAAGATCACGCCCTGTTCTCATTGCCTCGCTATCTTCCTTTTCGGGAAGTCTGCCTGTCTTATCTGCCCACAGTGTCAGTTTACTGCTGTACGGATTCAGACCGCATACTGTCGAGGCATCCGAGCCTCCTAAACCTTTACGGCGATATTCGAGCCAATCCTCTCGGTTCAACCCTACCGTCTTAACTATCACTCTTGACATCGGTTACCTCCTTGATTGCATCGAAAACGCCGCTCAGATAGCTCCGTATTGCGTTGTACTTGTTTGAGAATGTAATTAACTCTCTTTTCGCCTGTGCCACCAAATTTGCTGTTTTTTCTGCACTGTTGGCGATGCTGACTACACTTGTGTAAGTGCTGTCGGCTGATACGTTAAAAAACGCTCTTACCGGGATAGGCTTATCACAATCTTCTGCTTTTACTGTTGCAATAGTGATAGCATTTATGAGATGCCTTGCCTGTCCTTCTCTGTACTTGTTTGCCGCTTTCGAGTCATTCCACTCGAACTCATCGTGCAGAACCGCATCTTCGGCTCTGCTTTCCTCGACAACTCTTGCCGCTGTCAAGTCATTCTCGGCTTCAAGCTGCTCAAACAGCTCTCCTGCCTTCTGAGCATCCGCTTTTATTCGGGATGCTCCTTTCCATTCATAGACCATATTTGACCTCCTGATTATTATTAGGCTTCCAAGCCTGCCTTGCCGAGCCTTAACGCACCTCGCCCAAACACACCTTGCCGCACCTGCCTTGCCAAGCCTGACCTTGCCATACCTCTTCACACCTTACCTTGCCATACCTCTTCACACCTAACCTTGCCTGCCGTAACACACCATACCGAACAAGACCGTGCCTTAGCCTACCTCGCCTTGCCTGCCTTGCCAAGCCCAACCGTGCCATGCCACGCCAAACCTCACCTGCCATAACAGACCGCACCTCGCTATGCCTAACCACACCTTACCTGCCAAGCCACAACGCACCTTACCTCAACTCGCCGTACCTAACCTTGCCTGCCCTACCCTGTCAGACCATGCCTTGCCGAACCGCACCTTACCGTGGCTGCCGTAACTTGCCTTGCCCAACCTTACCGGAACAAGCCTTGCCTGCCTTAATCAACGGCTATGTGGAATGCTCCAAACTGACCGTCCTTTTCAACTCTCCATTCGCCCACACCGCAAGCGTATCCTCCTGCGTTGATAGCGTTGATTATGTTCTCAAGCGAGAATCCGCTGTTGACATTGTAGGTTAAATGAAGCTCTGCCCACCAATTGCGGAATTCACCACGATATCTTAAGTCAGCCGTTCCCATACCGATTTTGACCATATCCTCACGCATAATCGGCACATCTGAATGAATTTCAACCATTCCGTTTTCATCGCCGTTTATGAAGAACGCACCACGCAAACCCATCTTGTCCTTGACATATCCGAGTCTGTATGCTGCAGAGATTGCCGCCTGTTTAAACGATGTAGCAGGAAAGCCGAACCTTGCTCCGTCCTTTATTGCCTGCATAAAGGCTTCTTCTGTGCTTTCTTTGGGCTTGTCGGTCAACCAGTACATTGACTGAATGAAATCATCTATCGGATTCTTTGCTTCTTTCTTCTTGCCTTTTGCAAGCCCCATCTGAGCATCAAGCATCATCTTCTTTGCTTTCTCGCTCCAAGCATGCATAATGATAGGCGTATCGCCCTCTATCCTCAGTGTCACTTGCTTTATCTCTATCGGCTTGATTTCAACCGTTTCTGTTTTCTTTGCTGTTGCCATTTTATTTTCCTCCTGTTTTCTTCTGCAAGAACAAGCACTTGCCGCTTGCTCTGTCAAACTTTTTGCATTCATTGTAGCAATGAGCCATACATATAGGCTCATATTTATAAAACGGGCAGAGGACGAAATTTTCCTTGCCGTTGCCACCGCACCGCTTACATATCGTCTTCGTCATCGGTTAAATCCAAGTCCGTGAAATCTTCACCGTGACAATTCGGACAGCAGCTTGTTTCAAACGTTACCGGGATACCTTGATATTCGCCGCCATCCTGCTTTACCTTGAGCTTGTCCTCACGATTTCCTACCCATCCGCAGATATCACATCTTATCATATCGTTACCTCCGTCATCCTGTCGGATTCTATCTGCTCAACAACAAGTGCTGTCAGATACTCCATCGTCAAGCGTTTGCCGTCTGCATCGCCGAATCTGTCCACGATGCGTAGCAGTTTATACACAGCCTTAATCAGAGCAGAATGGAATTCATCGTCCGTTACGCCGTCTATCATTTTCTTAACTTGCTCGTTCACTGGAAATCCCTCTCTATGTACTGGCTTAGTCGCTCAATCTTCTTGTGGAGATTGACCCCGAACAGAGCCTTTTCTTCCTTTGTGCAGCAGAAACGCATATACATCTGCGTTACCATTATGTACACATCTGCAAGCTCCTCGATTACATCGGAGCGTTTGCTTTCATCTGTGTACTTTGTCCGTCTGAGTTTTAAGATTGATTTCTCAAGCTCGGACATTTCCTCAAACAGCATATCTTCCTGTGTCCGCTCACCGTAGGATGCAATTGCACTCTGAAGTATCTCTTTCTCGTCATCTGTTATCTGTGGTATTGACATTTTGTCCTCCTTTTTGTTCTCAACTATTCCTCGCAGCACATAATCAACACACGGCAGAGCAACACCATTGCCCCACATCTTGTATTCTGCACTGTCGCTATGAGGATCCTTGAGCCATTTAATAATTTGATTTCTCGTTTTCGGCTTAGTGCTTTCGCCTACAACTTTTCTGTGCGTTTCAAACGCATTTGCCCACCAAGATATTTCTTCTTCGGATGGATTTTCGCTTTCAAGACCATCGCACCACCAATCAGGAAAACCTTGCAACCTTGCACATTCTGTAGGTGTTAATCTGCGAACTATGTAGTGATTATCTATCACTCCGTTTTGATAGCCGGGATTTGTGCCGTTTACAATGCAATTGCTCTTTTCTTCAGCAAAAGCTATTGATTCAGCTTTCATCTGCGGATAAAATCCGTAAGCACAAGCGTTCGCTCCTTTTGCAACCATAGTCGGCATCAGCTCTTCTTCGATGCTGAAATCATATTTAGCGTTGACACCCTGATTGAAAGCTGCTCTGTCAATACCATAAGCAACGCAAGGCTCACCGCCGTGTGTGCAAGTCAGCGTAGGAGATAAATTCTCCGTAACATTACAAGCTGACTTGCCTCCGCCTTGATCCACGCAAAACAAAACTTGATCATTGTTGCACCCTAACGTTGCTGATTTGTTTTCTTGAATCAACGCTCCTTTGCCACCGCCCTCACAGCCCGAACGGATTTTTAACTTTTTCGGCGTTTCCAAAACCAACAGCACATTTCCACCGCCTGTACCCATTCGGGAAGTCAAAGCCTGTACGTTGCCATCTTCAGATAATTTAACTCTGCTGTCATTCGGATGGTTTTCTACTGCGATTGCCGCTCTAACGCAATCCGTAGCACATCCGGCAACGGTTTGCCTCGATTGGAAGACCTTCGGAGTATGCCAAGACACGCTTTCGGGCTTAAAAAGTATTTCTGAGGCACATTCCCCTGCAAAATCTGCGACAAGGTAGATACGTTTTCTTCTTTGGGGAACTCCCCAATACTGAGCATCGAATGTTCGCCACGCAACTGAGTAATGCCCCCCAAGATGCATCCTGCCTGTTGCCACTTGTCAGCCGAAGGCACATAAACTTCTTCATCTGAGATTCGGCACATTGCTTCGAGAACGCATCTGAAGTCCTCTCCTTTGTTACTGGAGAAAGCTCCTGCAACGTTTTCCCAAACAGCGTATCTTGGATATATTCCATTTGTCGATTTCCTCATTTCTTTGATTATTCTGACAGCCTCATAAAACAGATTTGATCGAGAGCCGTCAAGTCCTGCTCGTTTCCCTGCAATGCTCATATCTTGGCAAGGGCTACCGAATGTGATGATGTCGACAGGCTCGACCTTGCCACCGTCAATCTCAGCAACATTTCCGTAGTGCTTCATATTCGGAAACCGCCTTGTTGTTACTCTGATGGGAAACGGTTCAATCTCTGATGCCCACACTGGCTCAATGCCATTAAGCACTGCACCGAGCGGAAATCCACCGCTCCCGTCAAAAAGACTACCTAACTTCACTTGACAAAATTTCCTTTCGTGTTATACTTGTCTTGTACATTTTCTTTTGCCGTCTTCGGACGGCTTCTTTTTTTGCTCTTTTCTTTGCCATCTGTCCACTCCTTGAGAAAATCGCCGCATACGATGTTATGCTCCAGTATCTGTGCCGCCATTAGCACCAAATTTTGCAGGCTGTTCAAGCAGAAATTTAACCGCTTGTTCTCTCGTCATAGGCTTCCTCAATTCTTTTTTTTGCGGTGTTGAAATATCCCTCATCAAGTTCAATGCCGATAAAGCGGTGGTTAGTGTTTACGCAAGCAACGCCAGTGCTTCCGCTACCCATCGTAAAGTCAAGAACGGTTTCACAGCTGTTAGTATATGTACGGATAAGGTATTCAAGCAAGGCAACGGGTTTTTGTGTCGGGTGCAGTCCTTTTGCTCTGTTGAATTTCAAAATACTTGTAGGGTATCTTGTTCCGCTATTATCTTTCACATAATGGGTTGCCTTTCCGTGTACCTCTGCTCCGGGCGCGAAATGCCCCTTGTATGCCTTTCCCTCTGTCATTTGTGGATTGTATGTGTTTTGGCAATCTTCTTTATATTGCTTTCTTATTTCTTCAAACGGCACTTGAAAAAATCCCGTGCTTTGCAATTTTTTATAGTTTTCTTCAGACGGTATGCAAAACTGCGATCCATTTGTAAAATAATGACTTGACATATAGTTTCCAAGCAGCTCTTTGATTTGCTTTGAATTTAATCCGCTTTTTTCTTTTTCGGATTGAAAATACTCTTTCAAGGATTGATATGCGTTTGTTGTATCATCAGTTGGTGCTTGGAAAAACACACTTATATTTTCGTGCTTTTTCATTGGTGCAATTTTGGATTGTAATCCGCTTGAGCTTTGCTCTTTTTCCCAAACCCAATCGTATTTATACCAATCAATGTTGCTTATCCTCAAAAGACTTGAAAATGGCTCGCTACCAAAGAGAACAATTGTACCTCCTCTTTTTACAATGCGTTTCAACTGTTCCCACATCGGTTCAAAAGGAATAACGCTATCCCATTTGCAAGCTGTTGTTCCATACGGCGGGTCAGCCAGCACCAAATCAACAGAGCCGTCAGAAATATCTTTCATCAATTCAAGACAATCACCGTGCCATAATTCAATCGGTTTCATCTTTTACCATAACCTCCATTTACACAATCGCAGGCGGCTCTGCATCAACCGTCACACCGTTACCACCACAAGTACACGGTAACAGCTTATCCCTTGTGTTCATCGTCTGTTTTCTCCTTTCGGCTATTTGCTTTTGCCGCTCTTATCAGCCTTATCTCAGCAACGTATTCCTTGTATAACGTTTCTGTGAGCCATCCCATACCTACCCACGCAACAGCCGTGAGTATTATTGGTGGGATAATCTCGCCACCGATTGCCTTGTATCCACGCTCGGCATAAGCTAAAGCTGACATCGGCACATATGTAGCAACAAACACTGTTGCTGATACCCATATACGCAGGAACTGTGCAACGCAGAAAGCGATTACCTTATATGCCTTCATTCGTTTTCATCTCCAATCCAAGTTTCTCAAGGATGCCTAATCCTTTTGTAAGTCTTTTTACATCGATGCCCCACGCATCGAATGCACACTCTGTGTTGACATAACGTGCATTGTATGTCGGGCAGTTTTCTTCACGCATCCGCTCTCTTGCAACCGCTTTGAGTTTCGTTATCCGCTCTTGTCCCATATTACCGAACAGCATCTTGATATCAGCATTGCCAATCTCCGACTTGCTGTAATAAATGGCAAGAGCCACTCTTGCGTTTTGCACTTGCGGTATGCGTACTCTGATTTCGCTCATGTTTCCTCCTTTCGCTTGTCCTGCTTGAAGCCAAGCAGATAATCTGGCGAACACTCAAGCACATCAGCAAGGCTGTTGAGTTTCTTGAGAGGGATTTCTCCCCTTCTGCACCAGTTATAGTATGTTTTGCGACTTTTCACGTTGATTTTCTCAAGCAATTCATCGACCGTCCATCCTCTTCTTGCTCGTTCCGCTTCGATGTTCGGATAAAGCAGTGCAGGCTTTCCCATTAAAATCACTCCTTTTGAATAATCTTATCTGTTCGTTTTGAACAATTTCATTATATACTCATTTCGAGTAAAAATCAAGCCGTAATTTTATCCAAATTGGATAGCTGTTATTTGTGCAAATTACTCAAATTGAACAAATTTATGCGAATTTGTGTGATTGAGTGTTGACTTATTACTCATTTTGTGTAATAATAGATAGCGGAGGGAGGTGATATAATGACCAAACTCAAGCAACTGCGAATAGATTCAGGCAAGTCAATGGCTGATGTGGCAAAGGCACTTAAAATCCCATATTCAACATACGTTAATTACGAAAAAGGAACAAGAGAGCCAAACTCAGAAATGCTTATAACGCTTGCCGACTATTACGGCGTTTCGATTGATTACATAATCGGTCGGACAGAGTCAAAGGAAGTCAAACCTAAAGACGAAGTCGAAAGAAAAGCCGCAAACATCGCTCTGATGTATATGCAAATGGATGAACACGGGCGAGAAATTGTTGAAGCAGTCGCAAAAATTGAGCATCGCCGCTCAGTAAACGGCGAATAAAAGAAGCCCACACGGTTATTATTAGCTGTGTGGGCTTTGTTTATTTTGCATAATACTTCCTGCCACTGTTTGTACACATCAACAAAATTGATTAATTGTTATTGAATTGTTCTACAAAAAGAGTAATAATGTAAAGAAAAAGGTTTTGGAGGTTTTTTCAATGGATTATCACTCAACTGAAGGTACGATAATTATGATGATACCTATAGCAATCAGTTTAATTGTCGGTGCGTTAATGGTTTTGCTTCTTAACAGTTGTCATTTGTTTAAACTTGTTAACAAGCCTGTGCGTATTATACTTAGAATAATAACGGTCTTGCTCGGCTTTTATATTGTTCCTGCCGTAGTAATTTTCAAGATTGTTGATGCAATTCTGTGGAGAGCCGAAGTCAAGGAACGTAAAAAGCAAAACGAAGAAAAATAAAACAAAAGCTCCCGACTTTATGCCGGGAGCAAATCATATATTCAAAGGAGAAGTGATATGCCAATTACAAAAACAAAAAACAAGAAGGATGGTCTGCAACAGTACCGAGTCCGTATAAATTACATCGATCAATTCGGCAAGCCGCATAACAGAGCAAAACTCGTTTACGGTCTTGCAGAAGCAAAACAAACTGAAAAAGACTTGCTCAATGAAGTCGGCAAAGAAAAGCCTGCAACGGCGAGAATGACAGTACAGCAATTGTACGATGAGTACATCTTAGCAAAAGAGAATGAGGTAAGAGCAACATCACTTGTACCTATTAAAAACTGCCTTGTAAAAGGTACGTTGCCGTATCTTGCAGACAAACAACTCGATAAGCTGACCGTTCCGGCTTTGCAGGCTTGGAAAAACGATATAGCTAAAATTGATGTATCAATCAGTACAAAGCAAAACTATTACGCAGAGCTAAGGCAGATGCTTAACTATGCCGTTAAGATGGGATATATCTCAAAAAACAACCTGACAATTGTCGGAAATTTCAAAAAAGATACGCAAGCCTTGCCCAAAGAGGAACTTCATTTTTATACGCCAGATCAGTTTAAGAAATTCATTGCCGTTGCAAGAGAACAAGCAGAAGAAAGGGATACTATAAACGAATGGAGCTATTATGTTTTCTTTTGTATTGCATACTTTACAGGAGCAAGAAAAGGCGAAATTTATGCACTGAAATGGTCTGACATAAAAGGGAATACACTCAGCATATCAAGAAGTGTAAATCAAAAAGTCGGAAGATTGGTTGAAACGTTACCTAAGAACAGCTCATCTATCCGCACACTACAAATTCCGATTCCGCTTGAAACTATCCTCAAAGAGCAGAAGCAACGGCAAATGCAAGACAAAAAATTTACAGAAGGTTATCGTATCTGCGGAGGGATAGATTGTATAAGAGATAGCACTGTATGCAACAAGGGCTTTGAGTTTGCAGATAAGGCAGGATTGCCACACATCCGGCTACACGATTTCAGACACAGCCACGCATCTCTTCTTGCAAGCGAAGGCATCAATATACAAGAGATAGCAAGGCGGTTAGGTCATAGCAATGTTGAGATGACTTGGAACACATATTCTCATCTATATCCGCAGGAAGAAGAACGTGCTGTAGGTATACTCAACAAAATTTTTGAAACAAAACGGTCAGAAAACGGTCAGCAAAAAAATAAACCGCATAACGATGCAGTTTAAAAGGATTATGGTCGAGGTGACAGGACTCGAACCTGCGGCATCCTGCTCCCAAAGCAGGCGCGCTACCACCTGCGCTACACCTCGATATTTTTATATCAACTTTTTTCTTATATCTCTGTTTTCTTCCCTGCTTTGTCCGCCCTCTTGCGGTTTCCGTAATCTCTTCGGCTCAATAGTGAGCCTAGACATTCCGACCGCTGCGCCTAAAAACGTTCGCTTTTTCTGCCACCGGCAGCGCTCACGTTTTTTGCCCAAAGCAGGCGCGCTACCACCTGCGCTACACCTCGATATTTTTATATCAACTT
>ERZ1504608.441-NODE-441-length-13234-cov-3.282495_pt1 | contig 13234 bp, 10 predicted proteins | sample MGYA00571818_ERZ1504608 | MGnify/ENA primary metagenome ERZ1504608 (study PRJEB39906, sample SAMEA3182088) | gut metagenome | biome: human; feature: gut; material: Stool; isolation source: human stools | place: Canada | collected 2013-02-05 ... | reverse complement strand
TTCGTCGGCAGCGTCAGATGTGTATAAGAGACAGCTATGTGACTGTCAAAGCGTCAACGCTTTTAGGTACGGTGAAGAACGCCAAGGTCACATTGGTAACAGGCTCGTGGATAACTCTTGAGTGGGCTAAGAATGACAAGGCTACAGGCTATTCTATCGAGCAGTACAAGGGTGGTAAGTGGACGGTAATCGCTACCACGAAGAATAATACCACGCTTAAGTTTACTGTTAAGGGACTTAAGAATGATACAACCTATTCGTTCAGAATAAGGACATATAAGACTGCCGGTGCTTCAAACGTTTACAGCGATTATGTGAGAATCGCAGGCAAGACGAGGATACCGAATGTGGCTACATTCACAGGTTCTGCGGTTTCTGCAAGTGCGGTAAAACTCGACTGGAGCAAGAATGACAAGGCTACGGGCTACGTTATCGAGCGGTACAAGGGCGGTAAGTGGACGGCAATTACTACTACGAAGAATAATACCACGCTTACGTTTACTGTCAAGGGACTTGCAAAGGGCACTACTTATTCTTTCAGAATAAAGTCGTTCAGAAAGACGGGAAGTACGACCGAGTTCAGTGAGTATGCAAGCGTTAAGGTTAAAACGGCTGAGTAAGTTTTAAATATCAAAGCCCACCGCTATGGAATCTCCTGTGGCGGTGGGCTTTGTATATGATAAAAAGTGCTTTATTATGCAGTTTGGGAGGCTTTAAAAGGCGGCTTTTGATAATTTCAAAAATTTTTTCGAAAACCCCTTGATTTTTGTAAATTTATATGTTAGAATAAGCAACGGGTAAACGATTACACGAACGGCGATAAAACGTTGCGGATTGTGATAAGTTATGATAAGCTGTGATAAATCAAGGCAGGCTGAAATGGGTCGTGAAAAGCTGTGATGAATCAAGGCAGGCTGTGACAGGTTGCGATGAGCTGAGAAGGCTGTGACGGTTGTAAAAAAACATAGCAAGTTACAAATTATGCAATAACAGTTTGTGAGGCGTGCGGTGCGCAAAGCGCCGTGAGCAGAGGGTCGTTTAGCGAGAAGCAGCGGGGGAATACCCGTATGGAAAGTAAATTTTGGCGGAAGCGTGACCGCCGTTTTGAAAGGAAAGGTATAATCTATGAAGTATTCAGACGGTTTCTGGATGAACAAGTCGGGCTACGACGTAAACTATGCAACTCAGATCTATGAGGTAAAGGCTACAGACAACTCGATAACCGTATATGCCACTAACCAGTGGATCGGTAACAGAGGAATGACGCTTGGCGGTCCTGTTCTTGAGATCACCTTTACATCTACGCTTGCCGATTCAATCAAGGTTACGATTGAGCATTACAAGGGTGCTGTAAAGAAGGGTCCGGACTTCACATTATATGAGGACACAAACTTCAAGCCTGTTATAAACGAGAAGGACGAGTACTGGGAGCTTGTTTCGAACAAGACTTCGGTAAGAATCGGCAAGGCAGGCGGAGCGTGGGATATAAAATACTTCTATGACGGAAAGCTGCTCACAAAGGAAGGCTGGAGAACAACTTCTTATATCGAAGAACAGCCCTGGCTCACAGACTACCGTATGGAAGGCACAAAGGCGGAGCGTTTCTACGCACACGCATCTACAGACGAGCCTGCAAGAATAAGAGAGATGCTCAACATCTCCGTAGGCGAGAACATCTACGGCTTCGGCGAGAAGTTCTCTACATTCGTAAAGAACGGTCAGACGGTAGAAGTATGGAACAACGACGGCGGTACCTGCTCCGAGCAGACATACAAGTCAATCCCCTTCTATGTATCATCAAGAAACTACGGTGTATTTGTAAATCACCCTGAGAACGTTACATTTGAAGTAGCAAGCGAAACGGTTTCAAAGGTTGCTTTCTCCGTTCAGGGCGAGAGAATGGAATACTTCGTAATGGGCGGTAAGACAATCGCAGACGTACTCGGCGTTTACACAACGCTGACAGGTAAGCCTGCACTTCCTCCTGCATATACATTCGGTCTGTGGCTGACAACATCATTCACTACGAACTATGACGAGGAAACAGTTTCGTTCTTCATAGACGAAATGGCAAGACGTGATATTCCTCTGGAGGTATTCCACTTCGACTGCTTCTGGATGAAGGAATTCAACTGGTGCGACTTCACCTGGGATAAGAGAATGTTCCCCGATCCCAAGGCTATGCTCACACGTCTTAAGGAAAAGAAAATTGAAATCTGCGTATGGATAAACCCCTATATTGCTCAGCAGTCTTCCTTATTTGACGAGGGCGTAAAGAACGGCTACTTCATCAAGAAGACGGACGGCGGTGTGTTCCAGTGTGATATGTGGCAGCCCGGTATGGCTATCGTTGACTTTACGAATCCTGAAGCTTGCAAGTGGTACAAGGCAAAGCTGAGAACACTGTGCGAGATGGGCGTTGACGCATTCAAGACGGACTTCGGTGAGAGAATACCCACAGCCGATGTTGTATACAGCGATGGCTCCGATCCTTACAGAATGCACAACTACTACACATATCTCTACAACAAGTGCGTATTTGAGGTGCTTGAGGAATTCTACGGCAAGGATAAGGCTTGTCTGTTCGCACGTTCTGCTACGGTCGGCGGTCAGCAGTTCCCTGTACACTGGGGCGGCGACTGCTTCAGCCAGTACGAATCAATGGCTGAAACACTCCGTGGAGGACTTTCACTCTGCTTATCAGGCTTCGGCTACTTCAGCCACGATATTTCGGGCTTTGAGGCTACAGGCTCACCCGACTTATACAAGAGATGGTCTGCATTCGGCCTTATGTCTTCACACTCAAGACTTCACGGCAACAGCTCATACAGAGTACCGTGGAACTTTGACGAGGAAGCGTGCGACGTTCTGCGTCACTTCACAAAGCTCAAGGGTCGCCTGATGCCGTATCTGTTCGCTAACGCAGTAAAGGCTCACGAAAAGGGCGTTCCTATGATGAGAGCTATGGTTATGGAATACAGCGACGATCCTGCCTGCTTACCTCTTGACAGACAGTATATGTTCGGTGATAACCTGCTTATCGCTCCCGTATTCAACGAGGAGGGAACCGCTCAGTTCTATCTGCCTAAGGGCAAGTGGACCGATATTCAGACAGGAGAAGTTCTTGAGGGCGGTAACTGGTACGACAAGAAGTACGACTACTTCTCAATGGGTATGTATGCTAAGCCCAACAGCATAATCGCTTACGGTAACTTTGAGCGTAACTTCGCATATGACTATGTAGAGGGTGCTAAGCTCGTTATCTATCAGCTTGAGGACGGCAAGAACACTCAGTGCAAGATCTACGATAAGGACGCTAAGCTCGAGCTTACTGTTATGGCTGAGAGAAACGGCGATACAATCACTGTTACACATACAGCTACAGACAAGCACTTCACAGTTGAAAGTGCAGAGGGTCTGAACGTAGTTATAAGCAAGTAATTATAACGGAATATAAAGGAACGGTCGGCAGATGCCGACCGTTTTGCTTTTCTTGACATAAAAAATGATTAAATATTTTGTCTGACGGCAAAATACGGCGTACTGCCGTGTCGGTTTACACCGACTTGATTTTATGGTATAATTATAGTAACAACTTAAACGGAGGTGGAATCATGACAGATACAGAGATCAGCAGATATATGGCACTGCTCTTAAGGCATAAGCCCGAAATAGCAGGACTTGTACTTGACAAACAGGGCTGGGCGGATGTCGATATGCTTCTGAAATGTATAAGCGAAAATATGGAGCCGGTGAGCTTTGAGCGGTTGTGCGAAATCGTGAAAAACGACAGCAAACAGAGATATTCGTTCAACGAAGATAAAAGCCGCATCAGAGCGAATCAGGGTCATTCGGTAAATGTTGACGTAGGGCTGAAGGCCGCTGTGCCGCCGGAATATCTTTATCACGGCACTGCGACAAGATTTGTCGAATCTATCGACAGCGGCGGGATTATCCGCAAAACAAGGCTTTACGTTCATCTGTCACAAGATACCGAAACCGCAACGCAGGTTGGTAAGCGACACGGCAAGCCGTTTATATACCGTGTAAAGAGCGGAGAGATGGCAAGGGACGGATATGTGTTTTATCTGTCTGAAAACGGCGTATGGTTGACGGAAAACGTGCCTGTGAAGTACCTTGAAAAAACGTGGCAGGATGACGCTTGACTTTTTTGAAAACCGGTGGTACAATATAAAAAGACTGAATAGGGGAGCTTTTTGCTGAGAGGAAGTTCGACTTCGACCCTTGACCTGATGCGGATAATGCCGCCGTAGGAATTTCACGATATTTCTATAGCTTTTATTATCCCCGACTGTATTCAGCCGGGGAATTTTTACGTTAAAGCAGGTATTCGGTTAAATTTATTTAACGGAGGTTTTTCAAATGAAAAACGAAAAGGTACTTACACTTGTTGAGGGAGCGGTGATGGTTGCGCTTGCGACCGTGCTTAGCTTTGTCAAGATCGTTCATCTGCCGTGGGGCGGATCAGTCACTCTGCTGTCGATGCTACCGATAATTGTCTTCAGCATCAAAAGAGGTGTGGCAAACGGTCTTGCGGCATCGTTTGTGTTTGCTCTGATACAGTTCATTCAGGGCTGTGCGGACGGGTTATTCGGCTGGGGGCTTACTCCTGTGGCGCTTGTGGCGTGCATATTCATAGACTATATTTTTGCATTTACGGTGCTGGGGCTTGCGGGAATTTTCAGAAAATACGGAATGCCCGGAGTGATTGGCGGAAGCGTTATGGCTATGGGTCTGCGCCTTGTGTGCCATTATATAAGCGGAGTGCTGATATTCGGCTCATTCGGAGAGCTGTGGAACGGCTTTACCGTAAACGAGCCTTGCCTTTACAGCCTGCTTTATAACGGGGCGTATATGCTGCCGGAGATAGTGTTTACTGTTATCGGAGCGGTTGTATTGGTGAGTGTTCCGCAGACGAAAAGGCTGATTTTCAAAAACGTATAAGAGAATGAAAAACCACCGTTGCGGGTATGCAACGGTGGTTTCTGCTGTAGAAAAAGTCTTTTGTTTAATGTGCTTGTGTTATATCGTTCAGCTTAGACTATGATAGCAGGCTACCGATAGTGCTTTTTGCGAGATAGCACTTCCGGAGCGTTCATTTAAAGGCAAGGGTGGTGGCGATTTTTGAGGGATAGTGCGGTTTTGGGAGGGTTGGTGCAACGGGAGGCAATCCCTCCGGTAGTCGCCCGAATTTTTTTCGGGCGACAGCACCTCACCTTTGACAAGGGAGGCAAGGGTGATGGCGATTTTTGAGGGATAGTGAGGTTTTGAGAAGGGCTGGTGCGAGCGATGGATTATCGTTCTTTTGCAATGGTCGTGGGGATAGAGAGGTTCGGTGCAACGGGAGGGGCAAGCAAGGCAAGGATGCCTTAGCGTGTGTGCCCTAAGTTTTGCACGGATGCAAAACCATACAAGCACACACAGACCCTCGCCCTACGAAAAGCGAGATGTGATAGTTTAAATGCAAAACCGTATAAGCACACACAGACGATTGCAGTACGAAAAGCGAGTGTGATAGTGCGGTTTTGGAAGGGGTGATGGAGTGACAATCCCTCCGGTAGTCGCCCGAATTTTTTCGGGCGACAGCACCTCACCTTTGACAAGGGAGACAAGTTTAGTGCGAGGCGAGGGATAGTGCGGTTTTGGAAGGGGTGATGGAGTGACAATCCCTCCGTCTTGACGGCAGAAGAGTTTGTAGCATAAAAAGGGTGGGCATATCGCAAGTAAAACGCAACAAAGCAACAGTTTGTGTCTTGCCGTCAATCCACCTCCCTTTGACAAGGGAGGCAAGGACATAGTGCAGGGCGAGGGATAGTGCGGATGTGAAAGCGTATCGGTGCATATAGATGTTGGCATTACGAAAAGCGGGTGGGATAGTGCGGTTTTGGGAGGGTTGATGCGGGGCGAGGGATGGTGAAATATTTCACTGTGTGGGGTTTAATAATCGGTTTATCGACAGACTAAAACCACCGTTGCGGGTATGCAACGGTGGTTTTGTATATCATGGTTATTTCAGGAAGCCCTCGATTATTTTCTCTTCGGCTTCTTCTCTTGTAAGACCCAGCGAGCAGAGCTTTAATATCTGTTCGCCTGCTATCTTGCCGATAGCCGCCTCGTGAATAAGTGCGGCATCAACATTAGCCGCATTGAGAGCCGGCTGTGCATCGACCTTGCCGTTATCCGCAAGTATCGCATCACAGGCGGAATGGCCTGTGCAACGGTTGTTGCCCTCGACTACGGAGTAAAATGCCTGATGGGAATTTCCTCTTGCAACAGAACGTGAAACAAGGTCTGCGCCGCTGTCCTCGCCGTTAAGCTCGACATGGAACTTTGTTACCGCCTCCTCGTCACCGTCGGTCATTATACGCTCACGGACAACTATCTTTGCGCCCTTGCCGAGTACGGCGGAAGTGCTTCTTGTTGTTCTGTCAACACCTCTGAGCTGTATCGTATCCATCTCAAGATATGAATCCTCGTCAAGAACGCAGTCTGTGACGGGGTCAATTTTTCTGAGTCCTGTGCCTTTGCCTGTTCCGATATGCTTTTCCTTGTAAAGCACTCTTGCACCTTTTTCAAGGAAGAAGCGGTGAATGCCGTTGTGACGAGCCTGTTCCTCGCCGTCATTATGCACGCCGCATCCTGCTACTACAACAACGTCAGCGCCCTCGCCGATATAGAAATCGTTATAAACAAGGTCGTCAACGTCACTGTGGGTAACGCAGGCGGGGATGAATACCGTTTCACCAACAGTAAATGGCTTTACACGGATATTTATACCCGGCTTGTCTTCTTTTGATTCGATAGTGATATTCTCCGACGATCTTCTGCCGGCGCACTTGCTGTCCTCACGGATATTGTATGCGCCCGCAAAGCCCGATACCTCGTCATAATCGGAGATTATCTTAAGCATTTCGGCTGTTGTGCCGTTGAAATTTACGTCCATTATATTGCTCACTGACAACCGCCTCCGTTTCTCTGGGGACATCTGCAGGCGTATTCTCCGCCGAGCAGTTTCGGAAGGACTTCCTCACGGGGTCCTGCCGTGCGTATAGTGCCATCTGCGACTACTATTATTTCATCGGCAATCGAAAGAATACGCTCCTGATGCGATATTATAACGAGCGAGCCTGTGGTGCCGTTGCGTATTTCTTCAAACGTTTCCACAAGTCTTGAGAAGCTCCAGAGATCTATTCCTGCCTCTGGCTCGTCGAATACCGACAGCTTGACATTTCTTGCGAGCACGGTCGCAATCTCTATACGCTTTGCCTCGCCGCCCGATAAAGCGCCGCTCATCTCTCTGTCGATATATTCCTCCGCACACAGACCGACCTTGCCGAGAAGCGCACAAAGCTCGTTGTGACCCAGCTTTTCTCCTGCGGAAAGCTCAAGAAGATCTCTTACCGTAAGACCCTTGAAGCGTACCGGCTGTTGAAAAGCGTAGGCAATGCCCAGCTTTGCTCTGCCTGTGATGTCCATATCCGTTATATCCGTACCGTCAAGGAGAATCTTGCCAGATGTGCATTTTTCCACACCTGCGATGAGCTTTGCGAGGGAGGTCTTGCCACCTCCGTTTGGCCCTGTAATTACCGTAAGCCTGCTGTCAAGCTTACAGGTTATGCCTTTTATAATAGGTTCTCCGCTTGGAAGCTGCCATTTTACGTCCTGAAATTCCAGCAAAGTAGTTACCCCTTTCATTTTTTATCATATTATCGTACCATATTAACGTGATTATGTCAAGAGGCGGCGGTCGGTATTGAATTTTTTTTCGTTTTGTGATAAAATATTATGAAAATGATATGCGGTTTATTTTTGAAAGGTAGGCATATAGGAATGAAGGTTTCTATTATTGATAACAGCTTGTGTGATTCATCGTTTGTAAGCGATGTGAAGCCTGAGGCAATCAAGGCTTATACGGACGCACTGCACGAGTTCGGGGTAAACTATATCGAAATGACCACAGACAGCTTTATTATGATACCGCCTGCAAGCGATATGTCGAAGATAATACTTCGTATGACCTCGGTGCGTGACCTGCTGTATATAAATTCGTTCGATTTTGCCTATGTTGTCGTGCCTGCATACCTGACCGACCTTATACCGAAAATCGAAAGGCCGGTTATATCGGAGCTTTGTCTGCACGGGTCGGACTATATGAGGGTCACGGAAATGTTTGAAAAGAACTTTGAGCTTGACAAGGTTTCGATGATACGCTTTGTTGACGATTTCAGAAAAAGTCCGCAGGAAATGGCACGGATGCTGGCGGAATACCGCAGGAAATACTACCGTCCGATAGATATATGCCCGACAAACAAATACACGAACGCTGTCAGCGAGGCTATAGCGGCGGTGATAGCGAAAAGCGACAGCCTGACTATGAGATTCGGTGATTACGAACAATATGCGGAACTGCAGGATTACACTGTTTCGCTTGCCACGCTGTTCGGCGTAGCGCCGTCACCGCAGATGATAATGGCGCTTTATAAATGCGGCTGTCTTTATGCGATGATATACGGCAGGCAAGCAAAAAGCACGCTTGACGACCTGAGATCAAGCCAGATTTCGCCGCATTATGTTACTAACGTTGACAAGCCGAAGCCATTTCTGCCGAGTGAGCGGACAAAGACCTCGTCTTACGTTACTCCTCCCGAAACAAAAGAAAAAGAGGGCGGAGAGCTGCTTTACAGCAAGCTGAGAAGTATGATGCTTGACGCAGACAGCGCAGAGGAGCTTGAACAGGAAATCGAGCAGTTCTGTACACAGCTGTACAACAAGTATGGCGACAAGTCCGGACATTGAGCCGCTAAGACTGCAAAACAACTATATGTATAAAAAATCCATAAAAACGCAGGCTATATAGTGCAATATGACGAAATGTTAAGCGGCTGAAAAAAATGCTTTTATTTTTACGGCAGATATGCTATAATAATTTTATACTGTGTCGGTGTGTACCCAAATATCATTCCGACGCACTGTTTTATGAGATACAGAGCCTTAAAGGGCGTTTTATTATATCGAATTCTATATTTTAAATGAATCGAGGAAGTGTGACTTTTGGAAAAGTTTATTATAAAAGGCGGCATTCCGCTGAGAGGCGAAGTGCGGATAAGCGGAGCGAAAAATGCGGCGGTAGCTATAATTCCTGCGGCGATACTTGCAGAAGATAAGTGCATACTTGAAAATGTACCGTCAATCAGTGATGTTGATGTTGCTCTTGAGATACTCTCGAGTATGGGAGCGCAGATAAGAAGGCTGAGTAAGTCGAAGATAGAGGTGGATACGTCAAGGATCAAGGACGGAACGGTACCTTATGAGCTTGCACGCTCCACAAGAGGAAGCAGTTATTTTTTAGGTGCGCTGCTTGGCAGATTCAAGAAGGCGAGCGTGCCGCTACCGGGTGGGTGCGACCTTGGCAGCAGACCTATCGATCAGCATATCAAGTGCTTTGAGGCGCTCGGTGCAAAGACTGATATAAAGCACGGTATCGTTGACCTTTCGGCTGACAGGCTTATCGGTACGCAGATATATTTCGACAAGGTGACTGTCGGAGGAACGATAAATGCGCTTCTTGCCTGCGCAAAGGCAGAGGGGCTGACGATAATTGAAAATGCCGCCAAGGAGCCTCATATAGTGGACCTTGCGAATTTTCTCAACTCTATGGGTGCGGATATTATGGGCGCAGGTACGGACGTTATCAAGGTGAAGGGCGTTTCACAGCTTCACGGCACAGAGTATTCGGTTATCCCCGACCAGATAGAAGCGGGAACGTTTATGGTGGCTGCGGCGGCTACCTGCGGTGATATTACGCTGAAGAATGTTATACCGAAGCACCTTGAGCCTATTACGGCAAAGCTGCGCAAGATAGGCGTTTATGTTGAGATAGAGGACGATACGGATAATGTTAGGGTAGTCGGCAGACCTCATTATGAGGGTACTGATATAAAGACTTCTCCGCATCCGGGATTTCCTACCGATATGCAGCCGCAGATGACAACGCTACTGGCGATGTCGAACGGTACAAGTATGGTAACTGAGAGCATATTCGATACACGTTTCAAGTATGTTGACGAGCTTCGCAGAATGGGTGCGGATATTACCGTTGACAGCAGGGTAGCGGTAGTAAGAGGCGTGGATCATCTTACGGGCGCTCCGGTAAAGGCGAGCGACCTCAGAGCAGGTGCGGCGCTTATCATTGCAGGACTTGCGGCACAGGGCACTACGGAAATCGAAGATATTCACCATATTGAGCGTGGATATGAAAATATGGAAATAAAGCTGAGGGCACTTGGCGCTGATATAGTAAAGCGTTATTATCCCGATGACGAAAAGATGAGAAAGGCACTCTGATGGCAAAGGTTGTTCCTGTATGCTCTTCAAGCAAGGGCAACAGCGTTTTTGTCGGTGACAGCACCTCCGGCGTACTTGTTGACGCAGGATGCAGTTTCAAGGCGCTGAGGGAAGGTCTGGCACTCTGCGGTATACCGTTTGAGGCGGTGAAGGCTGTGCTTGTGACGCACGAGCATATAGACCACACGAAAGCACTCGGACAGATAACGAAAAGAACGTCTGTTCCTGTGTACGCATCGGACGGCACTGCAAGAAAGCTGTTTTCTGACAAGCTGGTAGAGCAGACGGCGGTTATTCATCCGCTGTCGGAAATAAAGAGCGTACCTGTCGATATGGATATTGACTTTTTCCATACACCGCACGACGCTGCGGAAAGCGTAGGGTACACACTGAAGTTTGGCGAGCATAAGGTCGCCTGCTGTACCGATTTAGGCTATGTTACCGATGAGGTGAAGGATAATCTGCTCGGAAGCGACACGGTATATATAGAGGCAAATTACGATCCTGTGCTGTTAAAGGGAAATCCGAAATATCCGCCGTATCTCAAAACGAGGATTTCGGGGGACCACGGACATCTTTCAAACGGCTGTTCGGCTGAGTTTTGTAAGGAGCTTGTCGCAAAGGGTGCGAGCCGTCTGATACTCGGTCACTTAAGCCAGGAGAACAATTCTCCGAAAATGGCGTATGAGGCTGTGGAGAAAACGCTGAAAAACGCAGGAATGTCATGCGGAGTTGATTTTACCCTTGATGTTGCGCCTGTTGTGACACAGGGAAAATACATAATTATCTGATGAATATGCACTGCATTTTCTGCTTGGTGGTAACTTTGCAGTTGTGCGGTGCTTTATTTTTTTATTGCGAAAGGAAAAACTATGGCAGTATATCTTATACTTATGGCACTCGTGCTTGTGCTTGCTTATCCGCTCATCGAGCATAAGCCGAATGTGGTGAAGAAGCTCTGTTATGTTATCGTGACATTCGGAGCAATGTATCTGATAAGCGTGTTCAGATACGGACTTGGAAACGATTATTATTCGTACATCTATATTTTCTGGAATATCAAGAATGCACCCGGACTTTCGATATTCAACTACGGGTATGAGCCGGGCTTTACGATCGTCACAAAGCTGATCTCGATGTTTACCGCAGATGTGAATATAATGTATGCGGTGTACGCACTGCTGATACTTATACCTACGGCGTATGCGATATTCCGTTACAGTGAAAATATATGGATGTCAACGATGATGTTCATATCGCTGACGTTCTTCTACTGCTCGCTGAGCTTTATCCGTCAGTCGATAGCGTTTGCGATCATACTCTGCGCTTACAGATTTATGAAGGAACGCAATCACTTCATGGTGCTGTTGTTTATTTTCTTAGCGTGTCTGTTCCACAGTACAGTAATAGTGCTGATACCGCTGTATCTGATTGCGGCGTTCATAAAGCCTACAAAGATAACCGTACCGATATATGCGATATTGACAGCGCTTGTATATCTGCTTTCGTGGCCGATATTGCGGCTTGCGGTTGTGCTTCTTCCGCAGTACAAGGGCTATCTTGAGCTGAGCTTTATCACGCAGGGCTATTCACCTGTTTATATTATAGTGCCTGCGATAATCACGGCACTTGCGCTTATCGCACATTTCACGGGATACGGAAAGGCATATCCGAAAGAATCGGCACTGTTCACGAACTTTGCGATATTCAACTTTATTATATGGTTTATAGCGACAAAGCACTTTGTTATCGAGCGTTTCTCGATGTATCTGTACATTATGATGATAATGTTCATACCGTCAATAGCAAGGTACTATATGAACTGTGCAAAGGCTTATCTTGCACGCAGGAAAAATCCCGACGCTGTGGTTGAATTCGATAAAACGGTTGACGAGGTCATCCGTTCCAAGCATCCCGAAAAATATGCACATAACGCCGGCACCGAACCCAAAAAGGAAAAAGCGGTTTCACAGCCCGTACCGGAAAAGGCGGAGGCTGAGCTTAGCGATATAGAAAAGGAAAAGCAGAGAATTTTAGCCGAGATCATGGCTGAGGACGGCGGCGACAGCGATATAGCGACAAAGCCCGTTGAAGCTGTGGAAAATAAAAAGCCCGAAAAGCAGAAGAAGTATTCGTCTGTATTCGGAGAGCAGTTTAAGGCTGACGAAAGATATATGCCGAAGAACAGGGTGTTCAAAAAGAGAAGGAACGGTTTTGTAAACTTCGTTACACGTCCTGTTACGATATTTGCGGCTTTCCTTGCTGTAGTAGTTGGTGCTAATCTGTGGTACAACTATTTCGGTCTTACGGTATCGGAGAAGGGTTTCCACGGAGTTATGCCGTACAAGAGCATTGTTCCGCAGTATACGGAATTTGTGCTTTCAAAAGAAAGCAAGGATGAAAAGAATACGAACCTCAGAAGCGAGGATAATTTCCTTAACTATATGTACAGGCTGAAGGAGGGCGAGAATTTCACCGCCATAATCTCGGCAAGAGGAGATGTGACGGGCGGATATAACGACGGCGCTTTATCGGCTGTAAAGGAACTGGGGCTTGAAAAACTGCTTACGGCTCAGAAAAATCAGCGTTATATTGCGATAATAGAAGGCGGTAAGGTAGTCCGTGAGGAGCTGTCGAAAGACAGGATCGATACAGGCGTTATTGATGTACTGGGCTATAAGACGCAGATAATCAGCGACGCAGGTGAATCGATTGTCAAAATGGGCAACAAGAACTACTCGCTCAATGAGCGTGGAATGAATATCGTGGTGCTTGACAACACAACAAGAAACATTGTTGACAAGGTGCGTTTCAAGACGTATTACGTTATGCTGTCGGCAACAAGATAAGGGCGGTAACACTTATGAGA
>ERZ1504608.438-NODE-438-length-13253-cov-3.383770_pt1 | contig 13253 bp, 7 predicted proteins | sample MGYA00571818_ERZ1504608 | MGnify/ENA primary metagenome ERZ1504608 (study PRJEB39906, sample SAMEA3182088) | gut metagenome | biome: human; feature: gut; material: Stool; isolation source: human stools | place: Canada | collected 2013-02-05 ... | reverse complement strand
TTTCTGATGCCGGGCTGCTCAACTACGGAGAAGTGCGCTCAGAAAACGGAGCCGTCCGTTCAGGAGGCAGAGGCGCATGTCAAAAATGCGCCCTACCGGGTGCGTGGAAAAAGGTATACTCCCATGAGCGTGGCGGATGCCCTGCAATACCATGAGACCGGCTATGCCTCCTGGTATGGCGGCAAAGCGCGCCGCCTGAAGACATCTTCCGGAGAGTACATCAATCCCCAGCGTTCCATGACGGCGGCCCACAAAACCCTGCCGATGCCGTGCAAGGTGAAAGTCACCTGCCTGGAAACCGGCAAATCAACCGTCGTCAGAATCAACAACCGCGGGCCTTTTCACAGCAACCGCCTGATAGACCTCACCACCGCCGCCGCAAGCCGCATCGGCCTGCATAGACGCGGCGTATCCAGGGTCCGTCTGGAAGTCATCTCCGTGGGTGACGGCCCGCATGAGGTTTCCGCCCGTTAATCCCATTTCATCCTTTTCCGTATATTTATCATTTTACCCTGCATGATTCCGCTACGCATTGTTCTTGCCTCCCTGGCATGCCTGTGCCCGTTCTCTCTGGCTCAGGAGCCTAAATCGGATCCCGATAAAACGCTGATTATCATTTCTACCAGCGATATCCACGGCAATCTGGACAATTTCCCAAGACTGGCCACACTGGTAAAACAATACCGCGCTAAATATCCGCACGTGCTGCTGGTGGATTCAGGCGATTATTTCATAGGTAATCCCTATGTGGACGACTGTGAAAAACGGGGCGAACCCCTTACCATCCTGATGAATAAACTGGGGTATGACGTAGTGACCATCGGAAACCATGACCTGGACTACGGGCAGGAGGCCCTGCGCGACCATATCAAGGGAATGCCTTCCACCAAGTTTGTCATTACCAACGCCAATCTTTCCCCTACTCTGGAAAACTGTTTCTCTCCGTATGTCAGCATCCCGATTGAAGGCACGTCCGTTTCCGTAGGGTTCATAGGTCTGGCGGACCTTCAAACCACGGATGTGAGGAAGATGGCCGGCATCTCATGGACGCTGCCGGATGAAGAAGATTACAAGGGCATCACGGACAGGTTCCGGCTTCACCACAACACCATTAACGTCATCCTCAGCCATCTGGGATACGGCAATGAGCTGAAAATGATGAAGTATTCGCCGAATATCGACGTCATTCTCGGAGGCCATACCCATGTCATGCTTCCCAGCGGTCATCTCAGAACAGGCACGCTGCTCAGCCACACGGGACATAGTTTGAGCCACGTAGGAGTTACGGAAATCATTTTCTCCACGGAACATCCCGTCTCCATCCTTTCCAAATCCACCAGGGCCGTTTCTTTGAATGAGGAAATTCCCAATGACCCGGAAGTAAAGGAAATTGTCCGCCGGTTTTCCGGAAATCCGCTTTTCAACCAGCAGGTGGGCGTCGCCGGAGAAGAAATCACGCACGTCACCATAGGCACCCTTTTCTGCAAGGCCATTCAGCAGGCCTCCCATTCGGACATTGCCATTTACAACCGCGGCGGAGTACGGTCCAAAAACCATCTTAACAAAGGACCCGTTACCATCAGGGACATTTACGAGCTGGAACCCTTCCGGGAAAAGATCGTCACCTGCTCCATGAGTAAAGCGGACATTGAGCAACTGATCCTGTCCAAATTCATGTCTCCGACCGATGACGAAGGAGGTATTCTGGAAGTGTACTGCTCCGGATTCTCCTACCAGATCATGGACGGTGTTACGCCCAGCATTACCAGCACTTTGAAAAACGGGGTCATTTATACTGTCGCGATGGGAGACTACCTGTGCAGCAATTTCATATTTCCCCAACGGGGAAACGGCAAACCGACGGGAATAGATGTCCGCAAAGCCCTGATTGATTACCTGAAACAAATCAAGAAGCTGCTCAATCCTCCGCCGTCCAAGCTGCCCATCATCAGAGATACGACGTTCGCCCTGTGAACTACGGCCGCAAGCACACGCTACATTCCTGCCCGCCATGCAGCCGGCCCCCTATCATGCAGTACCGGAAGAGAAACGGAATATCAATGGTTTCCGCATCCTCCCCTCCGGTGCTTTGGTGACGGACACGCCGCCTTTCGACCGTCTGTTTGAAGAAGGAACCGGAAACGGGCTGTATGCCCTGGCGGTATCCAACTGGGAAACCGTTCCGGATCCGGGCGCCTTCTTTATCAAGAACATGGCGCGCCAGGCGCTTACCCGCATGGCGCACGCTGCCGCAGAAAGGCCGGACGAGGTGGATGCCGTTCTGGACCACCTGCTGGCCTCCGCTACGGAAAAAGCCTTTCTGGCGGAGCAATTCCCCCCCGTACCGGGCGCGGAATATGCCACTCCGGACATCATTGCCGGATGGTTTGAAGATTTGCGGAAGGCAATAGCAAAGGAAATCCGCGTCCGAGGCATTACCCCCGCCGAATGGTTGAATAGCCTGGGCGCGCCCTGGAACCAGATAGGCAAGGTATTTTTCCACCTTGCGGAAAACCGGGATGACGCCACAGGCTCCCGCCCCTTTGCTTTCATGGCTACCTTTGCGCATCAAAGCGCTGCGGACAACCAGGTACGCCACCTCCCCCTTGCCACCGCCCTGAAACTTCATGAAGGGAATTACACCGCCTTGCTGGCCGTACTCCAGCCCTTGAAAGAAGCGGCACGGGAAAGCCCCCTGCTGAAGCGCCTGCTGGATAACGGAAAAATTTATACGCCGATGGTCTGGAGCGCTCCGGAGGCCCGGGATTTTCTGCAGGACACGCCGCTCTACGAACGCGCAGGCATCATTGTGCGCATGGTGAATCTATGGAAAAACCCCCCTCCCAAACTACAGGTAAAAGTTACGGCAGACGCATCCGGAAGTGAAACAACGGTCCATTCTTCCGGGCTTTCCGTCCGCAGTCTGCTGAAATTTTCCGTATCCGCCACTCTGGGAGGCAAAGACCTGACCCCGGAGGAGCTGGGGGAACTGCTCAGCAACGGAGACGGCCTGATCCGCTTCAAGGGGGAATGGGTGCGCGTGGACGCCCGGAAGGTCCGGGACTTAATGGACCGGTGGACTCAAGCGGCACGTATGATGAGCTCCCTCGGCATTCCTCTGGTCCAGGGTCTGAGAATGCTGGTTAACGGCCCTTCCGGCCAGCTTGTACAGATTCCGGAACCGGACGAAGACTGTGTCATGGAACCGGGACAAAACCTCCGGCAGACCCTGGACATCCTGGCGGGGAAAGTCCCAGTCTCCATACCGGAGCTTCCTTCCCGGCTGGACGCCTTGATGCGCCCTTACCAGAAAGAAGGGTTCTCTTTCCTTTACCGGATTACGGAACGGGGTTTTGGCGCCTGCCTGGCGGATGATATGGGGCTGGGAAAAACCCTTCAGGCTATTGCGTGGCTGGACACATTGCGGAGAAAAGGCCGGCTGGAGGGCCTGCCGGCTCTGATTGTGGCTCCGGCCTCCCTCCTGTCTAACTGGAAAGAGGAAGCGCAACGCTTCGCCCCGGAGCTTATCCTGCGCATCATGCACCCTTCCTCCCCGGACCCGTGGCAGCCGGAAAAAAACCTGCGCCGGAAAGACTGCCACGCCGTCATCACTACGTATGGCATGGCTGCACGCACGTCCGCCCTGGCCGACCTGCATTTCCCGGCCATTATTCTGGATGAAGCCCAGGCTATTAAAAACGCAGGCTCCGCCCGTTCCCGCGCCATCCGTTCCCTGCATGGAGAACGACGCATAGCCCTGTCCGGCACGCCGGTGGAAAATAACCTGAATGAACTCTGGAGCCTGATGGAATTTCTGAATCCGGGGCTGCTGGGCAGCAGAAAAAGCTTCGAATCCTTCACCCGTTCCCTGGAACGCGGTTATGCCCCGCTGCGACGCCTGGTGCGCCCCTTCATCCTGCGCAGAATGAAAACGGATCCGGCGCTGGTTCCCGACCTGCCGGACAAAATGGAAATACCGGCCTATTGCTCCCTCACGCCGGAACAGGCCGCCTTGTACCAAGCACAGATAGACATGCTGCATGCCGTACTGGACGAACCGGACCCAGCTGCCCGCCTGATGCTGATTTTACCCATTCTGGCACGCCTCAAGCAGATCTGCAACCACCCCGCCCAGTTCCAGGGCACGGACGATTATGCGCCGGAACGCTCCGGAAAGTTCCGGCGGCTTCAGGAACTGTGCGCCTCCATTGCCGCCAGGCAGGAAAAAACCATTCTCTTTACCCAGTTCCGCTCCATCATTCCCCATCTGCACGATCTCCTGTCCGGAGTCTTCGGCCGTTCCGGGCTTACCCTGCACGGGGGAACGCCTATTCCGGAACGCCAGAACATCGTCACCGCCTTCCAGAAGGAATCCGGCCCTCCCTTCTGCATCCTGTCCCTGAAAGCCGCCGGAACCGGCCTGACGCTGACCCAGGCATCCCACGTCATCCATGTGGACCGCTGGTGGAACCCCGCTGTAGAAAACCAGGCCACGGACCGGGCCTACCGCATCGGGCAGCACCGGAACGTACTCGTGCACCGCCTGATCTGCCGGGGCACCATTGAGGACCGCATTGACGCCATGCTCAAGGACAAGCGCCGCATGGCGGACGACCTGTTCTCCGGAGGCCCCGAACAATGGCTCATGAACATGAGCGCGGAAGAATTAAACAATCTGTTTTCCGGCAGTCCCTGCTGAGCACCCTGCGTAAGAACGGATTCTTTCCTGAACTCTCCGGAAGAGGGCAGCGCCCCTTCATCCCCGGCGTTATTCATGAAACCACGGCCAGCGGCATGGTGGTTTTCCAGTCTCCGCGGGTAAAATCCGGAAATTCCACAGGCATCCCGCCCTGGGCGATGGAACGGGCTGTCAACGGCAGCAGGGAAGACCAGGAAGCTCCTTCGTAAACGTTCTGATCCATTGGTTCTCCGTTCCGGAGGCATTCCACGATGCGGGAAAGCATCACAAAGTCCATACCGCCGTGACCGCCCATTTTCGTGGCCTGCTCCCCGATGCGTTTCCAGAGGGGATGATCGTATTTTTCGTAAATAGCGGCCAGTTTTTCCCTGCCTTCAATCCATTCATGATAATTGCCGTTGCCCAGCTTTTCACCCGCCACGCGGGTTGGGAAACCGGCCAGCGTGCCCTCCGTTCCCTGGATCAGGTTGGCGCGGGAGTAAGGCCGGGGGGACGTCTCATCCAGCTGGACAAGAATGGTCCGCCCCAGCTGCGTCTTGACAACAGCCGTATTCATGTCACCGCAGATGAATGGAGTATTGTTCCAGCGGTGATCGGCGGGAAGATGCTTTTTAGCGTAGGCATTGCGCCCGAGAGCAGGAGAGGCGAACGCCGCCACACGACAGAAACGGTCCTCTCCACGCTCCAAACTCATATATTGAGCCACCGGCCCCAACCCGTGGGTGGGGTACAGGTTGCCATTGATCCTGGTATGATATTCCGGCCGCCAGGCCCCTTCCCCGCGCGTGTCCCCCAGCTGCGTCACCAGGCAATGGATATACGCGGCCTCCCCGTGAAGCAAATCGCCGATGACGCCCTGCCGGACCATGTTCAGGAACATGAGTTCATCCCGCCCATAGTTGACGTTTTCCATCATCATGCAATGTTTCCTGGTGGCCTCGCTGGTATCCACCAGGCTCCAGAGCTCCTCCAGAGAGACGGCCAGAGGAACTTCCACAAAGGCGTGAGCGCCGTGCTTCATGCTGTCGCAGGCGATTCTGGCATGCGAACTCCAATCCGTACTGATGATGACGGCATCCGGCTTCAGCTCCTTCAGCATGGTCAGGTATTCCATATCGCCGCCGGAATAGCCCAAAGGGCTTTTCCCCATTCTGGAGAGCACGCGATCCACGCCGCGTTTCGTCAACTCTTCCTTCAAATCACATATGCCCACGATTTCCACTCCATCCATCACGCACATTTGCGCCAGGTGGGAGAACCCGCGCCCTCCCACGCCGATGAAGGCCAGCCTGATGCGACCCAGCCGGGGAGCCTTGAACCCTCCCATGTATGTGGAACCGGAAGGCCTCGGAGCCGCCGGAGAGGCGGATTTCCAGAGATGGTCTCCGGCAGGGATTTCCACAGCCTTCCCAGGGAGGGCATTTCCGGCGGCAGCCGCTCCGGCCGCAAGCCCCAAAGATTTGAGAAATTGTCTGCGTGATGAGAAAATAGACATGGCTTGAAAGTATGGCTTCAAGGAAAACTACGCCCCCTCCGGAGTGAATTTATCATCATTCTCCCTATTGAGGGGAAAAGCTCCGGATGGCTGATTTTAGAGTTTGCAAAATCCGGCGGAACTCCCACTATGAGATTTGCTTCTGACTCTACCCTTTTTTCATTGATGCGTTACCTACTTCTCATCCTGTTGCTCGCCGGGGGATACTACGGCTGGGATTATTATCAAAACGGCCTCGCACCCAGGCATGAAGCCCTCAAAGCCATGGAGCAGGAACCCTGCCCGGAGCTGGATGCGGCCCAAGCCCGTTTTGATGAAGCCGCGGAACTTCACGAACAGCAGGCGGTGCGTCTCCAGAAAGCTGTTCAACGGAAGGAAGAAGCCGTCCGCAAATACTGGGATGCCCGAATAAAGCAAGCCGGCCAGGAAAAAGACGGGAAAAAGACGCCCTCCCCCGTGAACGGAAGGCCCAATGCCCGAAGCGCGGAAGCCCGAATAGCCTATCTGCTGGAACAATATGACCGCCGCGTTGCAGAAGTGGAAAAACTCAAAAGCAGGCGGAACGCCACCAGACAACAATTGGACAGCGCCCGAAACCGGATTCAGGAACAAATACGCCAGGTGGAGACCCGTCTGGACATCAACCGCATCCAGCGCGCGGAGGCATCCAACAAGAAAAGCGGGGATTTTAAAGTGACGGAGAACCGGGCGGATCTGCTCAAACTTCAGGCCAGCCTTCCGCAGGAACTGGAACGCATTACCGACCAGGGGGAAGCCGCTCTGCGCGACCAGACGGAAGCTTACGAAAAGGCCAAAAGGGAGCTGGGCCTGTTCCAAAACAACGTGGACCGGCAGATCGCCAGCCTTCGGGACTCCATGAATTCCCCTCTGGCGGAAGATTATGATGAGACGGAAATACTTTCGGAAGACCCCGAATTCCGCACAATGATTGCTCCTTACGACCAGGCCGTCAGCCATGAGGAAACGATTGTCATGCGAACGGAGGCGGATGTAGAGGAAAAGGCCAAAGCCCTGCACGGGCTGCAACGCGTCAGAGACGCGAAAATCGAAGAAGAGCGCAGCCGGCTCAGACAGGAAGAAGAGATTTTTTTCACGGCGGCAACCGCCATCGGCGTAATATTGCTGATCTCCATTCTGCTCTCTTTCGCCAGAAGGAGATGATGTCTTTGAAGGTTGACACTGCACTGCAAACCTAGTTTACTGGGTGGGCCGCCGGGAACCCCGTGGAGGCACGACTGGCAAACCCCGCCAGGACCGAGAGGTAGCAACGGTAGCTTGTTCGTGTTTGCCGCGTCTGTTCCCGGCGGTATTTTATGGCTCTCCCCGCCATACCGGAGTTGAACGGGAGTTTTCCCGTGGTAGAATATCGCCCATGAACGTATCCGCCGCCCTTGACTGGCTCTTTTCCACCCAATTTTTCGGGATCAAGCTGGGGCTTGACAACACAGAAAAACTGTTGGCGGCAGCCGGGGCGGACCGTATCAACGCCACCGTGGTCCATGTGGCCGGCACCAATGGCAAAGGCTCCACCTGCGCCATGATTGAGGCCCTGGCCAGGGCGCAGGGTTATGTCACGGGCCTGTTCACCTCCCCCCATCTGGTAGATTTTTCTGAACGCATCCGCGTCAATGGAGACATGATCACTCCGGATGCCCTGGCAGAAGAAATTTCCTTCCTGAAACAGCTGGCGGAAGGCTGGGAACAGCCGCCCACCTTTTTCGAGCTGGCTCTGGCCGTCGCCCTGCGCCACTTCCGGAAAAACAGCGTGAACTTCATCATTCTGGAAACAGGGCTAGGCGGAAGGCTGGACGCCACTAACGCCGTGCCCAAAGACATTGCCGTACTGGCCCCCATCGGTCTGGACCACCAGCAGTATCTGGGAGATACCCTGGAAGAAATCGCCGCGGAAAAAGCGGCCATCATCGCCCCCGGCAAACCGTCCGTAACCGCCGTGCAGCACCCGGACGTCATGGCCGTCATGGAACGGACGGCGCGGAACCGCCGTTCTCCCCTCACGATTGCCCGGGCGGACCGGAACACGCCCCGCCCATGCCTGCCCGGAGCCCATCAGCGGGAAAACGCAGCCCTGGCGCTGGAAACCATGAGACGGCTCCATGCCCTTCCCTCCCCTGCCGCAGCCGCCGCTGCCCTGGCCAGGGTACAGTGGCCCGGACGGTTCGAACGCCTTGAGACGCCCCCTCTGGTACTGGACGGCGCTCATAACGAACATGCGGCGCGCGTGCTCGCGGCCACGTGGAAAGAGGAATTCCCGGGACGGAAGGCGGCGCTGGTTTTTGCCGCATCCGCAGACAAGCATATCCGGGAAATGATTCCGGTTTTGCGGGAAATTGCCGGAGAATGGCACCTGGTTCCCTGCACTTCCCCCCGCATCATGCCGGCGCAAGAAATGGCTGCCCTGCTGGCCGGGCAGGAAACCGGCCCCGTTTTCATTCATTCCACGCTTCCGGACGGGCTGCAGGCGGCGCTGGCTTCCCCGTTCCCCGCTCTGGCGGCAGGTTCCCTGTTCCTTCTGGGAGATTTGAAAGCATTGCTCCGCCATGCGGAAAAACGCAGCACCGCCCAATAACCCCTACAGCCTTTTTGCTTTTCCCCGTGACTTCCGACGACATGACCCTTTCCGCCCTCCGGCCCGGAGACCTGCGTCCCGAACTGCTGGCTCCCGCCGGGGACATGGACTGCGCCCGCGCCGCCGTAGCCAATGGCGCAGACGCCATTTATTTCGGTCTGGACCGTTTCAACGCCCGTCTGCGCGCAAACAACTTCACGCTGGATTCCCTTCCGGAACTGATGCGTTTCCTTCACGCGCACGGCGTGAAGGGGTACGTGACCATGAATACGCTCATTTTCACCTCCGAGCTGGCGGACGCCCTCTCCTACCTGGGCCACCTGAATGCCGCCGGCGCGGACGGGGTCATCGTGCAGGACATCGGACTTGCCCGCTGCCTGACGGAATGGGGAAGGCAGGTTCCCGGCATGAAGCTGGAACTGCACGCCTCCACCCAGATGACGCTTTCCTCTCCGGACGGGCTGGAATTCGCCTCCGGATTCCTGGACCTGAAGCAGGCCGTCCTGGCCCGGGAACTGAGCCTGAAGGAAATCGGGCAATGCGTACGGCATACGGACATACCCCTGGAAGTATTTGTTCACGGGGCGCTCTGCGTGGCCTACTCCGGCCAGTGCCTTACATCGGAAAGCCTGGGCCAGCGCAGCGCCAACAGGGGGGAATGCGCGCAGGCCTGCCGCCTGCCCTATTCCCTGGTTGTAGCCGGCAAAGCCGTTCCCCTGGGAGAACGGCGCTACCTGCTCAGCCCCCAGGACCTGTGCGCCATTGACCGCATCCCGGACCTGGTCCGCATGGGCGTAAAAAGCTATAAGATAGAGGGTCGCCTGAAAAGCCCGGAATACGTTGCGGCGGTGACGGCGGCCTATAGAAAAGCCCTGGACGCCGCCTGCGCTGGAATACCTGTGGATGAAATGGTGACCGTACGCGACCGCTACGCACTGCAAATGGTATTTTCACGCGGCTTCTCCACAGGCTGGCTGGACGGAACGGACCACCCGCGTCTGACCCACGGCCGCTACGGTAAAAAGAGGGGCGCTTACGCAGGCGTCATCATGAACAGCGGTCAGGGCTGGCTGGATATCAGACCGGAAGGAGGCATTCCGCTCGCGCCCGGTGACGGCTTCGTCATTGATGCAGGGGAAGACCGCAATGAAGAACAGGGCGGTCGTATCTGGAAAGTGCAGAGAAACCGCCTTTTCTTTCATGGAAAAGCATCCCGCATTGACTGGAGCAGGGTCAGGCCGGGGCAGAAGCTCTGGAAAACGGATGATCCGGCCCTGAACGCGGAGTTGAAAAAAATGCGGGAACACCTGCTGGAAGCCTCCGTACCCCTCCATTTGACATGCACCGGATCCGCCGGGGAGCCTCTGACGGTTTCCTGCCCGGAATACGGGTGTTCCGTGCAGTCCGCACAGCCCCTGCAAACGGCGGAAAAACGCCCGCTGACTCCTGAAGCGCTGAAACAGCAGCTTGGCAGACTGGGAGGAACGGGGTTCCGCCTGGCTTCCTGCGAATGCCGGCTGCCGAACGGGTTGATGCTCCCGCTCAGCATCCTCAACCAGGCAAGGCGCGCCCTCGTGGAACAAATTCAAACGGTCCGGCAGGAGAGGGAAGCCCCCGTTCCCTCCCGTCTTTCTGCGGCTTTCACCCCTTCCGCGCTTCCGGCGGGGGCGGCAGCTCCGGACGCGCCGCCGCACCTGTCTGTGCTGTGCCGCAGACCGGAACAGATACCTTCCGTTCTGGATGCCGGGGCGGATGCCGTTTATCTGGACTTTGAAGACCTCCGGGACTATGCGGCGGGAGTGAAAGCGGTTCGGCAGCACGCGGACAGCATCCCCGTCTTTCTGGCGACGCCCCGCATCCAGAAGCCGTCTGAAACCGGTTACTTTAAGCTCATGGAACGGGCGGAGCCGGACGGCATCCTCATCCGCAACCTGGGCGCGGCGCAATACTTCCGTCATTCCCCCCTGCGCCGCATTGGGGATTTTTCCCTGAATGTCGCCAATCCGTATAGCGCGGCTATCCTGAAAGAACGGGGGAGGCTGGAATATCTCACCCTCTCTTACGACCTGAACGCGGAACAGGTGGCGGACCTGCTCCGCGCCACGCCGCCGGAATGGTTTGAACTGACTCTGCACCAGCATATGCCCATGTTTCACATGGAGCATTGCGTGTTCTGCACCTTCCTGTCGGACGGCACCAGTTATAAGAATTGCGGACGCCCCTGCGAACGGCATCATGTGCAGCTGCGTGACCGCGTAGGCCAGCTTCATCCCCTGCTGGCGGACGCCGGGTGCCGGAACACGCTGTTCAACGGACGCGCTCAGACGGGAGCCGGCTTCCTCCGGGGCTTCCGCCGCCTGGGTCTTTCCCGCTTCCGTCTGGAACTGCTGGATGATCCCCCGGAAAAAATACGCCTTCTGGTGTCCCGCTACCGGGAATTGCTGGACGGCTCCTGCACGGCGGCCCGGCTCATCCGGGAACTGGATGTCGCGGAACAGCTCGGCACCACGGAAGGTACGCTCCGGCCCAGATAATGTCCCTTTGAACAATGGTCAATCCCTATTCGGATTCCCGGTTTTGACCATACATGTTCAATATTTTATCATTCTTTAAAAGGATACCCATTTTTCTACCCATGCCGGCCATTTCCTTTTTCACCTGGTCGCTGGTAATGCCTTTTAAATGGTCCTGCACAAATTTATGCGCCTGCATCATATATTTCTCATCATTCCACATGATGAGAAACCGGCGGTAGCTTTTCATCATTTTAATGAAAATTTTTTCCTTGCCGGTCAAAGCCAGCAACGCCTGTTGAAAAGCTTTGCTGGTTTTGCTCTTCATTTTGGAATTCCATTTGACATTTTTTGATTTTTCCAGCCATAAATTTAAGAAATTACCGGTAGTCCCTTCCTTGTAAACAGCATGGAGTTTAACCTCAGGGCAGTCGGCAATCAGCTTTTTCCAAAATTGCCGGATGAAAAGTTCCTCTGCTTCGGGCGTACTGTCCGGGCTGACCCCGCAGGCGTACAATTCATAGGGATTCACCTTTTCAGGGTTAATCTTCAAAACATGACCCGCCACGTAATCAATCAGGTTATGTTCATGGGGCATCGCCTTGCTGAACTGGATGAGGTACTCCAGCTTCTTCTTATCGCCCGCACCTCCCGCCTTGATACCCAAATAACGCACCCAGGCCGGATAATTGTAAGGATTGGCCCGGCACGCCTCCTGAAGCAGCAGTTCCACATGCTGCAGATTCCGGGAATAAAAAGATAAATCGTACATCAAGGAAGATTCACGGGCCTGGGGACCCTGCCAGAAAGCGCAGAGGGCGGAGATAATCTGCACGGGGCCTTTCCACGGCAGTTTATTTCCACCATTGGCCCAGTTCCATCCTCCAATGTTGTTGCCGATCAGCCATTGCCCTTTGGGGTGCTTCCAAATAAAAGCGCAATGCCCCGGCTGCCCGATGGGGTACGCCGGGACGCCTTTGGCTCTTAAAAAACCCGCGGCCCCCTTGGAAACGGCTCCGCACACGCCTCCATATTCCGTATAAAGCTGAAGAGTGATGGGCTTGTTATCGTAAAACGCGGCCCCGGCATGGATGCTGATTCCTCTGTGATTCTTTTTACGGTAGGGAATAAATCCGGTAAATTTACCCCCTGCCTGCTCGGGTTTGATATTTTTCCCTTCAATAAATTGCTGGGCCCATGCCAGATCTTCCAGACTCTCTTTTCCTCTCAGAACCACGGCCCACTCCCACGGTTCAAGGCTGTCGGCCTGCGGATAACACCTGCCATGATGATGGGAATCATGGTAAAATCCATACCTGGCTATACATTCCTCTGCCGTGAAAACATCGGCGATGAGACAGGCCCCCAGGGCGATGTTAAGGTCAACTCCGCACAAGTCCCTGTCTGCGCTATTCCACAGACGGTAAAGAATAGCCAGACTGCTCTGCTGAGCATACCCTGCATGGGCCAGTTTCCGGAAAACTTCCGGATGGGAGACAAGCCACCTGGTAAACGTCCGGTCCCGGAGCTCTCTTGTTGAAAACGCCTTTTCCTGGCTGGCATAACGGAAAAATTGTCCGATATGGCACAGTTGCTCCAATTCCGGATGATGTACTATCCGCCGGATTTTTTCCGGTGAAAGAGTACCGGAATCAAGATGTTTCCGGAGTTGATTCCGTACGCCGTCAATGATGACTGAAGAATAATCCGCCCTCAGCAAACTCTCCACGGCGGTGGCATCCCGGGCCCGGGAAACGCCAGATACCAGTAACAGGACGCAGCACAACAGCATTCTCAGCAGAATATTCGCGGCCATGGCGGCTAATCCTCCTTCCCGAGTTTTCTGTGTTCCCGGAGCATCCCGGGAGAGTACAGGAATTGAACTCTCTTTCTCATGCCTCCGGTCCTCTCCAGAAACTCCACCAGCTCCCGGTCCGT
>ERZ1504608.410-NODE-410-length-14025-cov-2.966571_pt1 | contig 14025 bp, 9 predicted proteins | sample MGYA00571818_ERZ1504608 | MGnify/ENA primary metagenome ERZ1504608 (study PRJEB39906, sample SAMEA3182088) | gut metagenome | biome: human; feature: gut; material: Stool; isolation source: human stools | place: Canada | collected 2013-02-05 ... | reverse complement strand
GAACTGGCGGCCCGTTCGGAAGGCTGCGCCGTCCTCATCTCCCGCAGCCAGAATGCCAGCATCCTCTTTAATGAGGAGGACCATCTGCGCCTGCAGTATATCCTGCCCGGCATCCAGCTTAAAAAAGCATGGGGGGCCATTTCCAAAATAGACTCCGAACTGGAAGCCAGGCTCCCGTACGCCTACAATACGCGGCTGGGCTATCTCACCGCCTGCCCCACCAATCTGGGCACGGGCATGAGGGCCTCCGTGATGATGCATCTGCCGGGCCTCGTCATCTCCGAACAGATGCAGCAGGTCGTTCAGGCGGCCGTGCAGCTCAACATCACCGTCCGCGGCCTTTACGGGGAAGGGACGGAAGCCACCGGCAACCTTTTCCAGATATCCAACCAATCCACGCTGGGAGACAGCGAAGACCGGATTGTGGAACGCATGACCCGCTTCACTTCAGACCTGGCCCACCAGGAATGGAACGCGCGCAGGCGGCTGCTCCAGTCATCCTCCCTGCAGGTGAAAGACCGCGTTTCCCGCGCTTACGGACTCCTGACCAACGCCACTCTGCTTTCCACGCAGGAGGCGCTGGCGCTGCTCTCCTTCCTCCGGATGGGAGCGTCTCTGGACATCTTTTCCCGCCAGGCATTAAAAAACGTCAACAAAACCATCATGAACATCCAGCCGGCCCATCTGGCGCGCCTGTCCACCACGGACCAGACCACCTCGGAACACAGGGACCAGATCCGCGCTGATATGATCCGAAAGGAACTTTCCGGCAATTAATGCAACCATACCAATTTTTTAATCATCCATGAATAATTTTACGCCTAGGGCGCAACAAGTGCTGGCGCATGCGCGCCGGGAAGCGGACCGCTTCAATCATCATTACATAGGAACCGAACACCTTCTGCTCGGCCTGCTCAAACTGGGCAAGGGCGTGGCCGTCACCATCCTGGAAAATCTGGGCGTGGAACTTTCCGCCGTGCGCAAACAGGTGGAGGAACAAATAGGCCGGGGCACAGAACCCCAGGCGGAAGGCAACATTCCGTACACCCCCAGGGTGCGCAAAGTCCTGGCAATGGCAAACAGGGAAGCCCAGGAACTCAACCACACGTATGTGGGCACGGAACACCTGCTCCTGGGCCTCATCCGTGACGGAGACGGCGTGGCCGGACAGATTCTGCGCCACTTCGGCGTGGATTTGGAACAGGCGCGGCGCGAACTGCTGGACGTGCTGACCCCCAAATACCAGATGGACGCGGATGAAGACAACATCATCCCGGACGACGATGACGACGAAGAGGAAAATGAATCCCCCGCCATCCCGACGGACGAACCTTCCTCCCCCTCCTATTCCAGGCAGCAGAAATCCAAGACTCCCGCGCTTCAGGCTTTCGGACGGGACATGACCCAGCTGGCCCGGGACGGCAAGCTGGACCCCGTCATCGGCCGCGCCTCCGAAATTGAGCGCGTCATCCAGATCCTGTGCCGCAGGAATAAAAACAACCCCGTCCTGCTCGGTGAAGCCGGGGTGGGCAAGACCGCCATCGTGGAAGGGCTGGCCCAGGAAATAGCCCAGGGCCACGTTCCGGAGCTCCTGCGCAGCAAGAGAGTCATCTCCTTGGATCTGGCGCTGATGGTGGCCGGCACCAAATACCGCGGCCAGTTTGAAGAACGGCTCAAGGCCGTGATGGATGAAATACGCCGGGAAGGCAACGTCATCCTTTTCATTGACGAACTGCACACCATCGTGGGCGCCGGCTCCGCGGAAGGCTCCATGGACGCCTCCAACATCATCAAGCCCGCCCTCTCCCGGGGTGAGCTCCAGGCCATAGGCGCCACCACGCTCAACGAATACAGGAAACACATTGAGAAGGACGCCGCCCTGGAACGCCGCTTCCAGCAGGTGCAGGTAGGGGAACCCTCCGTGGAGGACACCATCCGGATTCTTGCCGGCATTCAGCCCAAGTATGAGGAACATCACAAGGTGCACTATACGACGGAAGCCATTGAAGCCGCAGCCAGGCTCTCCCACCGCTATCTGACGGGCCGTTTCCTGCCGGACAAGGCCATCGACATCCTGGATGAAGCGGGCGCGCGCAAGCGCGTCTCCCAAATGACCCGCCCGGACCACATCAGCGACATGGAAACCCGCATTGCGGAAATCAAGGAACGCAAGGACAAGGCTGTGGAAACCCAGATTTTTGAGGAAGCAGCCCGCCTCCGCGACGAGGAAAAACAAGCCAGGGCGGAACTTCAAAACATGCTGGAAACCTGGCGCAATTCCTATGAGAACAATTACGTTCCCGTAACGGATGAAGACGTGATGAGCGTGCTCTCCAAATGGACGGGCATCCCTCTGGCCCGGATGGAGGAAAAGGAAACCGCCAAGCTTTTGCGGATGGAAGAAGAGTTGAAAAGCAAAGTCATCGGCCAGGATGAAGCGGCCTCCGCCATCGCCCGCGCCCTGCGGCGCAGCCGCGCGGACATCAAGGATCCGCGCCGCCCGATCGGCTCATTCCTCTTCCTGGGCCCCACCGGCGTGGGCAAAACCTATCTGGCCCGCAATCTGGCGGAAATCATGTTCGGCACTGCGGACGCCCTGATTCAGGTGGACATGAGCGAGTACATGGAAAAACACACCACGTCCCGTCTCATCGGTTCTCCTCCCGGCTACGTAGGCCATGACGAAGGCGGCCAGCTCACGGAAGCCGTCCGTCGCAGACCCTACTCCGTCATCCTCTTTGATGAAGTGGAAAAGGCCCATCCGGACGTTATGAACCTGCTTCTCCAGATTCTGGAAGAAGGAAGCGTGACGGACTCCCTGGGACGCAAGATCAACTTCCGCAACACCATCATCATCCTGACCTCCAACGTGGGGGCCGCCTCCGCCAAGCGGCAGAGCACCATGGGCTTTGGCGCCATGGCCGCCGACAACGCGGACTACGCCGCCATGAAGGGAAAGATTCTGGAAGAAGCGCGCAGGCAATTCCGCCCGGAATTCCTGAACCGCTTTGATGACATTTCCGTCTTCCGCATGCTGGAACGGGATGATCTGGAACGTATCGTGCATCTGGAAGCGGACAAGCTCATCTCCCGTCTCAAGGCCAAGAACATCACGCTGGCCCTGAGTCAGGAAGCCCTGAACCTGATCATCAAGAACGGCTACGACCCGCAGTACGGCGCACGCCCGATGCGCCGCGCCATCGAACGCCTGCTGGAAGACCCGCTGGCGGAATCCCTGCTGAGGGGAGACGTGAAACCCGGCGATAAAATTGAAGCCGTGGAAACGGACGGGACGGAGACGCTCACCTTCCTGCACATCCAGGACACCCCCCCGGCAAAGCCCAAAGCGCCGCGCAAGAGAACGCCGCGGAAGCCCAAGGTGGAATAAAAGCTTTCAGTCTTTTCAACCAGGGCCCCTGCATGACAACATGCAGGGGCCTTTTTCTTTAACGGATTACGCAAATATCCGCTTTTTCCTGAAAGAACTATTTACCTGTCTTGTATATATTACAATATGACCTCTTATTTCCCAAAAATTCTATTACTTTTCATGCTAACAAATCTGTTTGTCTTCGCAGAAGATATACAGAAAAACAGAGAGCGGGAAGCAGCGCGTTCAGTAATCATGCGGACCGTTCCGTCCCTGGCCAAAGCCCCGGAAAAACTGCAACTGGAAATTATTGAAAAAGAAGACGGGCACGATGTTTTTGAAACGAAAGCCTCCGGCGGAATACTGAATATCCGGGGAAGCAGCGGCACAGCCCTCTGCCGGGGATTCTATGATTTTCTGAAGACAAACCGTCTGGGAATGGTTTCCTGGGATAATAAAGATATCCGCTGGCCGGCGCAACTGCCGGATGCCGCGCCGCGCCGCATCGTTTCCCCTTTTCGCAACCACTATTACTTCAATGTGGTCACCTATGGCTATACGATGCCTTACTGGACCTGGGAACGCTGGGAAAAAGAAATAGATTGGATGGCTCTGCACGGCATAGATATGCCTCTGGGCCTGGTTGCCACGGAGGGAATCGCCGTCCGGGTATGGAAACAGCTGGGACTGACGGAGAAAGAAATAGAAGAATTTTATACGGGACCGGCACACCTTCCCTGGCAGCGGATGGGGAACATCGTCAATCATGACGGCCCCCTGCCCGCCAGCTGGCACAAAGAACAAATCGCCCTGCAGCACCGCATCCTGCACAGGATGAAATCCCTGGGCATGACCCCCATTTGTCCCGCTTTTTCCGGTTTCGTTCCCCGGGGAATCCTCCGCCTTTATCCGGAAGCGAAGCTTCACCGGCTGGGGTGGGGAGGCTGGCCTCAAAAAAACCACGCCCATTTTCTTTCTCCGGAAGAGCCCCTTTTCCTTAAAATAGGACGCCTGTACATGCAGGAATGGCAGAAGGAATTCGGGAAAAACACCTATTTTCTTGCGGACTCCTTCAATGAAATGGAACTTCCCGAAAACAAAGGAGGCGCCGAAGCCCGCAACAATATGCTCAGCTCCCTCGGGGAACAAATTTACCGCTCCATTTCCTCCACCAACCCGGATGCGGTATGGGTCATGCAGGGATGGATGTTCGGATACCAGCGCAATATCTGGAACGCAGATACTCTGAAGGCTTTGCTCAGCAAGGTTCCGGACGATAAGATGCTCCTTCTGGACCTGGCGGCGGATTACAACAAGACTTTCTGGCGCAACGGCATGAACTGGGACGTCTTCAAGGGTTTTTTCAATAAACCGTGGGTTTACAGCGTGGTTCCCAACATGGGCGGCAAATGCGCCATGACCGGGGTAATGGATTTTTACGCCAACGGCCATCTGGAAGCCTTGAACTCTTCATCCAGGGGGCGTCTCTCCGGAATGGGCATGGCCCCGGAAGGGATAGAAAACAATGACGTTATCTACGAACTGGTTACGGACGCCGCATGGAGGGACCGCCAGGAGGACGTGGAACAATATCTGGAAAATTATTGCCGTGCCCGATACGGAAATTATCCGGACAGCATGAAGGAAGCCTGGAATCTGTTCCGCCGCACAGCCTATTCCAACTTAAAGGACCATCCCCGTTTCAACTGGCAAATGAAACCCGGCACCCGCGGCTGTTCCGTAAACACAAGCGAAGATTTTCTGAAAGGCCTCTCCCTGTTCGTCAACACTCGCGGCCTGGAACAGTCCCCCCTGTTCCGACAGGATGCCGTTGAGATGACCGCCCATTACCTTGGCATACGCATGAATGAAGCCATCCTGGCCGCTCTGGAAGCCCTGGATGAACAAGAAATGGAGAATACGAAAAAATGCATGGAATATTTCCGCAAATACGCCCTTCGGGCGGATTCCCTTCTGGAAGGGCACCCCACCTGGAGACTGTCGCGCTGGTTATCATTTGCCCGGTCTCACGGAACTTCTCCGGAGGAAAAAAACAAGTATGAACAAAACGCCAGAAGGCTGGTGACCAGATGGGGGCCTCCCGTAGACGACTACGCCGCCAAAATATGGAGCGGCCTTATCAGGGACTACTATCTGCCGCGCTGGGAACACTTTATTCAGAGCCGTCTTTCCGAAAAAAATCCGGATATGGGAGCATGGGAGGAAAAATGGGTCCGTTCCACTGGCGTAAGCGCGGCGCACGCTCCCGGAGATCTGGTCAACGCCTGCCGCCAGGCTATCCGGGAGGCGCCGCCCCTGCCTTCTTCCCTGAAAAGAAAAGCAGCCGGGTCAATTATAGGAAACTGGACCTCCGCGACGGTATCCACGGAATGGAGTTATCTGGACTGGCCCGTTTCTTCCGCTGATCTTGAAAAACTCCGGGGGGTGCGCTTCGTCTTCACTTCCGGCAGCCATGCCCTGGAAATAGACGGCGTCGAACTCCTGGAAAACGGCAAAGTAATCGCCCGCGACCGGCACGCCGGATTGGCAGGCAAGCCTTCCCGCGGGAATTTCTACAAACTTTCCCTTCCCAAGGGAATCCATGCCAACAACGGATGCTCCCTCAGAGCCAGGGTCCGCTCCGTGGGCGGAAAATCCTCCAATGGGAAACTGGAACTGATTAAAGAATGAACGGCTTAAATTCCAGTTGCTTTCCGGAAAGAGCCATATGAATCCGTTCCTGTGCCGTTTCCTGACCGATTCAGGAAACGGCATGCCCGGCGCCCCGCGGAATCCCCGCACGGATCAATCGGGATGAAAGCTACATTTCAGACCGGTACAGGTTTTCCACATGGGAATATCCCATCTTCCTGAGCACTTCCAGCGCCTTGTCCGCCCTCTTGCCCGTACGGCAATACAGCAGAATCACGGCATTCTTATCCGGAAGAAGCTGCGCGGCCCGTTGTTCCACCTCATCTGCCGGAATATTCAAGGCCCCCTCCTTATGTCCCGTGCGGTACTCCTCCGGAGTTCGGACATCCACCAGCACAATAGGGCGCGCCATGCCGCTTTCCGGAGACACCACCATGGCGGCGGAAGCAGGGGCGCGTTCCGCATTCCTGCTTTTCAGCCAGACGAAGAGGGCAGTCAGCCCGGTCACCATGACCACGTACAAAACCACATTTTTCACGCGGCCACTTCACTAAACCGCGGCGAAGTAATCAAGAGAAAATAACGCCCAGCCCCCGCATGCAGGCGTCATCTGCCGTCCGGCCCGCTCCGGCGGCCCCGTTCCACGGGAAAATAACGCTCCGTCCGCAGAAGCGGGAAGGGAAAGTTCTTTCCCTTCCCCCCATATTCGGAAAGGCCGGAGAATTGTCCCCCTACCCCTCATCATCAATCACCACAGCCTGGGAGGCTAATCCAAAAGCGGGGCTTCCCCATTCCACGACATCTCCGGGTTTCAAATATACCGGAGGCTTCATCCCCATCCCCACGCCTCCCGGAGTGCCGGTGGAAACCACATCTCCGGGCCATAAGGTCATGAACCGGGAAACATAGGCAATCAGACGCGGAACAGGCCAGATCAAGCCGTCCGTATTTCCGCTCTGGCGCACTTCCCCGTTCACCCTCAATTCCAGGGGAATGCCGGCACCGTCCCCAAGTTCATCAGCGGAAATGAACGTAGGGCCCATTGGGGCAAAGCTGTCATAACTCTTCCCCTTGGTCCACTGTCCGCCATGTTCCAGCTGGTTGGCCCTTTCCGAATAGTCGCACATCAGCGTATAGCCGCTGATAGCCCGCGCGGCCTCCTCCGGGGAAGCGTTTTTCAACATCTCCTTAATCACTACGGCCAATTCAATCTCATAATCCAGCTTGTCGCAGCCGGGCGGATACAAAACGACATCGCTGCAGGAAGTAATGGCGGAAGGCGATTTCAGGAAAACAGCCGGCTCCTGCACGGAATCCCCGTCAAACTCCTTCGCATGGTCCGCATAACTCTTTCCCAGGCACACCAGCTTGGAAGGAGAACAGGGCAGCGCGGTATCAATCATCCATTCAGGGTTGACAGCTTTGACGGCGGCACTATCCAGAAACGCGGCAATGCGCTTCATTTCCTCTCCGCAGGATCCCGTTTCCCCGCAAATGCAGGCATCCACCTCGGCAAGCACGGAATCCGCCGCCAGGTATTCTCTGCGGCTTTCGCTCCACAGAGCCATGACGCGCTCCGCCCGGTCATTCAGGTAAAATCTGATCTTCACCCTTCCATCCTACAAAGCTCCTCCTTTTAGGCAAAGGGCGGTTCCGTCATTCTTCGCTCCGGCGGTTCTCTTCCGCCGCCCGGACGCTCTGTGAAAGCATGCAGCGCGTAGGGCTTGCGTTACCGGAGCAAAACATTATCATGCCACCGCTTAACATCATTAACCTATGTCCGATCAAATCTACTTTTTTGACACTACCCTGCGCGATGGAGAACAATGCCCCGGAGCATCCATGAACCTACGCGAAAAGCTGGAAGTGGCGCGGCAAATGGAACGGCTGGGCATGGACGTGATTGAAGCCGGCTTTCCCTGCATCTCCGACGGCGACTTTGAAGCCGTGCACACCATCGCCCGCGAAATCAAAAAATGCCGCATCGCAGGACTGGCCCGCTGCGTGAAGGCGGATATTGAAGCGGCGGCCAGGGCCCTGGAACCCGCCGGGGAACGCGCCCGCATCCACATCTTCCTGGCAACCAGCAAGCTGCACATGCAGTTCAAATTGAAAAAAGCGGAATCCGAAATCCTGCGCATGGCGGCGGAAGGCGTATCCTATGCCAGGCAATTCGTACAGGACGTGGAATTTTCCCCGGAGGACGCTTCCCGCACAGATCTGGATTTTCTGACCAAAGTCGTGGAAACGGTCATCGACGCAGGCGCCACGACCGTCAACATTCCGGATACCGTAGGCTACACTACTCCGGACGAGTTTTACCGCATTATCCGCCACCTGAAGGAACATGTGCCGAACATCGGCAAAGCCGTCATCTCCGTGCATTGCCACAATGACCTTGGCCTGGCTGTAGCCAACTCCCTGGCAGCCGTCCGCGCCGGAGCCCGCCAGGTGGAAGGAACCATTAACGGCATCGGCGAACGCGCCGGAAACGTGGCTCTGGAAGAAGTCATCATGGCCCTGCGCACCCGCGCCGGGCAATTCGGAGACGTCACGGACAACATCAACACGAAGGAAATCGTCCGCACTTCCCGCATCGTGGCCCGCATGAGCGGCATGCAGGTGCAGCGGTCCAAAGCCATCGTGGGGGAAAACGCTTTCGCCCACTCTTCAGGCATCCACCAGCACGGCATCCTCAACTGCCGGGAAACCTATGAAGTCATGGACCCGCAGGCGGTCGGCTGGGGCGCCACGGAACTCCCGCTCACCAAGCATTCCGGGCGCGCTGCCGTCAAATCCAGGCTGGAACAGCTGGGCCATGTCCTCACGGAAGAGGAAGTCAACACCGTCTTTGAACGCTTCAAGAAAGTGGGCGACTCCAAAAAATTCGTTTATGATGATGATCTTTCCGCCATTGTGGACGACTCCCTGCATGCCTCCACCGGCCTATGGGAACTGGACTTCCTGCAATTCGTGGCGGGCAGCCACGCGCGTCCCACGGCTACGGTGGGACTGCTCAAGGAAGGCAAGAAATTTGAAGACAGCTCTACAGGCAACGGCGCCGTGGATGCCGTCATCAAGGCTATTGAGCGCATCACTAAGCGCAAAGGCACGCTGAAAGGCTACAGCGTCAACGCCGCTTCCGAAGGGAAGGACGCTCTGGGAGAAGTCACGGTTCATGTGGACTTCGGGCAGCCCAAGCCCATTGTGGGCAAGGGAGCCTCCACAGACGTCATTGAGGCCTCCGCCCGCGCCTACCTGAACGCGGTCAACCGCTCTATCCGCATGGAAAACATGCCCCGGCCCAACAATCTGGATTCTGGAACCATCTAACACGGAAAGCGCCCCGTTCGCCCGAACGGGGCGCGACTCTGCCCGGCAGCCTATCATCCTCTACAGGGCTTGCATTTCCATTGCTCCCATGTCATAAGGATCAAGACTCTTATACCGCACCACCCCATGAAAGCGACACCACTCCTTCTCTGCCTGGCGTGCAGCGCGCTGGCCGCACCGCCGGCAAAAAAACAGCCGGAACCCGCCGAACCGCTGCCCGCCCTGGAAAAAAACACCATTGCCATTGACGGACATCCGGAAAGCGTGGCGGCGGATGCCGAGGGCAATATCTATTTCACCTGCATCGGCTCCAGGCTCACGCCTACGGAAAAAGACAAGGACGGCTATCTGGGCGTCATTCCGCACGGTTCCACAGAGCCGAAAAAAATCACGGACGTAGATACCCTGGACGCGCCGAAGGGGTTACTGTATCAGGACGGCTTTCTTTACTGCACAGACGTGGACATGGTCTTCAAGATAAACGCCAAGACCGGCGCTATTGAAGGATACGTGGACTTGTCCCCGTCCCGCATGAAATTCCTCAATGACCTGGCGTTCATCAATGGCAGGCTCATGGTTTCCTCCACGGATACCAACCAGATTTTCTATGTGGACACGAATACCAGCTCTTATGGAGAACTGGTGACCAAACAGCCCATCTACAAGCCGAACGGCCTGGCCTGGGATCCGGAAAGAAAGGTCATTTACCTCTGCGAATACGCAACGGATGAAAAGGGCAAACCCAGCGGACGCCTGCTCTCCATCAACCCCGTTTCCCGGGAGGTCACGGAACTTTCCAAGGAACGGGGACAGTACGATGGGCTGGTGTACCGTGACAACGCCCTATACTACAGCGACTGGTCCAAAGATAAAAAACCGGAAGCTGTCCGCAGGCTGGATCTGAAGACGGGGCGTTCCGCCCCGGTAGCCACCGGCCCAGTTGAAGGAGCGGCGGACTTTATCCTGTATGACTCCATGATGGTGGTTCCGGGCATGACGGAAAAGAAAATCCACATCATGCCCATTGGCGGAAAAAAATAACCCCGGCTGTTCCGCTTTTATTCCCCTTATCCGGGCCGCCGCGGCATTTCCTGCGCTGGCGGCCTTTTTCAATTTACGGCTTGAAGTACACCTGGGGATGCGCTTAGTTAATGGAAATATGAACAAGATTTCCGACCAAATCATGGAGGGGATGAAAACCGCCATGAAAGCAAAAGACACCGTTACCCTCAATACCCTGCGTGCCCTCAAGACGGCCCTCACGAACACGGCCATCGCCAAGGGAGGCCTGGGAACCCTGCTGGAAGAAGCGGAAGAACTGGCCGTAGTCCGCAAGCAAATCAAGCAGCGTGAGGACTCTGCGGAGCAATTCCGCTCCGCCGGACGCCCGGAACTGGCGGAAAAGGAAGAAGCTGAAATCGCCGTCCTCAAACAGTTCATGCCCGCGGAACTCACAGCAGAAGAAACGGCAGCCATTCTGGAAACCGTGATGAAGGAAACGGGAGCCTCTACCAAAAAAGACATGGGGCAGGTCATGAAACTCATGCAGGAACGCACGGCCGGCAGAGTCAACGGCAAGGAGCTGGCCCGCATGGTGTCAGCCAGACTGTCATGAAATGCTGCGCCGCCATCATCGTTGCGGCCGGGTCCTCCCGGCGCGCCGGATTTGACAAGCTGCTGGCCCCCCTGCACGGAGTCAAGGTGCTGGAACGCAGCATCCGCGCCTTTGCCAGCTGCCGGGAAATCACGGAAATCGTAGTCGTCTGCCCGGAAGAACGTTTTCATGCCATTAACGGCGCAGACCTGGAAACGGAAATACCCGTTACCCGTGTGGACGGAGGGGCGGAACGACATGAATCCGTGCAGAACGGACTGGCAGCCCTGCTTTATACCCCGGAATTCGTGGCCGTGCACGATGGAGCCCGCCCGCTCATTACGGTGGAGCAAATTTCCCGTTGCATTCAAACCGCCAGGGAATATGGGGCGGCCGCTTCCGCACATCCCGTAACGGATACCCTGAAGCGTGCGGATAAAGAACGCTTTACGATTCCGGAACAGGTGGAACGGGACGGCCTGTGGTGCATGGAAACCCCGCAGGTCTTCCAATACCCTCTTCTGCTGGACGCTTATGTGGAAGTCACGGAACGGAATATCCAGGTAACGGATGAAGTCACCGCCCTGCAGCTCATCGGCCACCCTACGCGCCTGGTGCATAATCATGAGCCCAATCCCAAAATCACATGGCCGGAAGACATTTCCCGCGCTGAAATGCTAATGGAACTCAAGCACCTCCGCAATGACTCATGACCGGCCTTCTGTGTAAGAATCCCCGCATCGTTCTCATTCTGGGAACAGGGTATCTGGGAAAAGCCCTGGCGGAAAGCCTGCGGAAAGCGGGACATACGGCCCTGACGGCGGATATTGACCCGCAAAAAGCCATTTACGAAGCCGACGTTGCAGACCGGGCCTCCATGCAGGGGCTGGCCGCCCGCATCCCCTCCCCCCAGATCATCGTCATGTGCGCCAGCACGAGGGGAGGCGGAGAGGAAGCCTACCGCAACCTTTACGCCAATGGGACGCGAAACACGCTGGAAGCCTTTCCCGGAACGCCGGTCATCTTCTGTTCCAGTACCGCCGTCTATGGAATCACGGACGGACGCTGGATTACGGAGGAACACAATGTCTATCCCTCCTCCGGAAAAAACGGGCTTCTTATTCAGGCGGAACAGACGGTCCTGGCAGCGGGAGGCACGGTCGTCCGGCTGGGAGCCCTGTACGGGCCGGGCCGCTGTGTTCTCGTCTCCCAGTACGTCACGAAGGGGACGGCCCTCCCCGGAGCCATGGACAGATGGCTCAATTACATCCACCGGGACGATGCCGCAGCCGCCCTGCACCTGCTCTGCACCCTGCGGGAACCGCCTGCCGGCATTTACAACCTGACGGACCGCACCCCCATGCAAATGGGAGAAATATACTCCTACCTTTCCAATTTGCTGGGGAAACCCGCTCCGCAGCCTGAACCGCTCCCGGCGGAAGCGCGCCGGGGCTTCTCCAACCAGAGGATTTCCTGCTCCCGCCTTCTGGCCCTGGGCTGGGAACCGCTCTACCCAAGCTTTGCGGACGGTGTGCATAACGTACTGGAGGCGCTGGAAGAGTAATTTTACCCCCATCCTTTTCCACGCTGACCGGCCCTTTCCGGACATTCCATAAATAAGAAGAGGCATCCCTTCTGAACGCATCTCGTGAGGCAGGCACATGCCGGAAAAAAATCCAGCCGACGGCCCCTCCTGTCTTTGACTCTCCCCTTTCTTGACTTGCCGGGCGCGAACAGGCAAAATCCCGCGCGCAATGCGTATCATCACAGGTCTTCAACCCAGCGGCAAGCTGCATGTCGGCAACTACTTCGGAGCCATGGAACCGGCCGTCCGCATGCAGGAAAGCGGAGAATCTTTCTACTTCCTGGCGGACTACCACGCCATGAGCACCGTTCACGACGCGAACACGCTGAGGGAAAACTGCAGCAACCTCGCTACGGACTTTCTGGCCGTGGGCCTGGATCCCGAAAAATGCGTCTTTTTCCGCCAGTCCGCCGTGCCGGAAGTCAATGAACTGGCCTGGATACTCAGCACCGTCTGTCCGATGGGCCTGCTGGAACGCTGCCATTCCTACAAAGATAAAATTGCCAAGGGATTCTCCCCCAGCAACGCCCTGTTCACCTACCCCGTGCTGATGGCGGCCGACATCCTGATGTATGACTCCGACCTGGTGCCCGTAGGCAAGGACCAGAAACAGCATCTGGAAGTCACACGCGACCTGGCGGGCAAAATGAACGAACAATTCGGAGAAGGCACCTGCAAACTTCCGGATGCGCTTATTGCGGAAAGCACAGCCATTGTTCCGGGGCTGGACGGGCAGAAAATGAGTAAAAGCTATAATAACACGCTTCCTATTTTCGGAGAGGAAAAAGCTGTCCGCAAACTCATCATGAGAATCCCTACGGATTCCACCCCCGTGGAAGATCCCAAGCCGACGGAAGGTTCCGTCATCCTGCAGCTTTACAAACTCTTTGCCTCCGCGCAGGGTTATGAAAACATGGTGCGCGATTTCCAGAACGGGGGATGCGGCTATGGAGACTTCAAAAAGCGCCTCTTTGACGCTTACTGGGAATACTTCCGGCCCGCTCGCGAACGCAGGGCGGAACTGGAAGCCAATCAGGACTATGTGCGCCGGACGCTGGAAGAAGGCGCCCGCAAGGCGCGCGAGACGGCCTCTGTAGTGCTGGACAGGGTGCGCCGCGCCGTGGGGCTGGCCTAAAACGGAACACCCGGGAAAGCCGGGGCAGCACACGTTTTTTTGTGGCATGGAAAAGTACGGAATGTTATACAGAAAGATATGAAGAATATTCTGGTAGCTATTGATTTCTCCAACGCCACGGACGCCGTCATCCACCAAATCGGCAAACTGGCCTGCCCCAACGACAGCATCATCCATTTGCTCCACATTGTGGAACCCAGCATTTGCTATGAAGTTTCCGGCGTTCTGCCGGATGAAGTGCCCGTTCCCGTGATGGACCAGACGGAAGAAAACGAAGTTATTTCCATCGCCAAAAACCATTTGAAACAAACGGCGGAAAAACTCTCCCGGCTGACGGACGCCACGATCATCCAGGC
>ERZ1504608.408-NODE-408-length-14070-cov-3.007135_pt1 | contig 14070 bp, 8 predicted proteins | sample MGYA00571818_ERZ1504608 | MGnify/ENA primary metagenome ERZ1504608 (study PRJEB39906, sample SAMEA3182088) | gut metagenome | biome: human; feature: gut; material: Stool; isolation source: human stools | place: Canada | collected 2013-02-05 ... | reverse complement strand
AGAGAAAGCTGTTTATAGTCAACTATTTCAGATCTACAGTTATGCAGACTGCGGTCGATGATCGTTTTTGTGACCTGGCTTACAGCTGCACTGGTTCCTGTTATAAGTATGCGTAGAGGCAAAACCTCACCTCCGTCTGCGGCATTATGCCGTCATATTGTGCAAAGCCGTTATTTAAGCGGTCTGCGGTAAATAGCAGGTTTAATATATTCATAATCGGTTGAATCTCTCGGAATACTTTCTGCGTGACCGATGAACAGGTATCCGCCCGGTCTTAACACATCGTAAAACCGCTTTACTAAAGCCAGTTTTGTTTCCATTTCAAAATAAATCATTACGTTACGGCAGAAAATCAGATCAAACGGAGCTTTTTTAAAGGGTATCGGCTCCATAAGATTGAACGTGCGGAAAATCACTTCGTTGCGAAGCGCCGGCTTTACCTTACATTTTTCGCCGTCTATCCTGTCAAAATACTTCTCAAGCCAGCCGGGTGGCAGATCCGTAAGTCCGCTTTCCAGATATACGCCGTTCTGAGCGCCTGCAAGCGTTTTCAGCGAAATATCGGTAGCGAGTATCCTTGTATCCCACGAGGATTTTTCACTGCCCAGAAATTCGCTTATGTGCATAGCCGTAGTGTACGCTTCTTCTCCGCTTGAACAGCCTGCACTCCATATACGCATTGTTTTGCTTTTTGCGTTGGCCTGCTTTATAAACGGAAGAACGGTGCTTGTAAGGTAAGTAAAATGCTCCGGTTCACGCATAAAATAAGTATGATTTGTGGTCAGCTTTATAAGCAGACCGTCAAGCTCTTTACCGCTTCTGTCATTCATACAGCAGTCAAGATACTCGTCATAGTTTTTGAATCCTCGCTCAACGAGCATATTACCGAGTCTGCCCTCGATAAGTGTGCGTTTGTGAGAAAGGTTTATACCGTAGCGCTCTCTCATGAATGATACCAGACGGTTGAATTCATTATCTGTTATTTTAAGCATTACGGCTCACCTGCCTTACTTCATTTCTTCGCTTGCGTGTTCGTCTATCAGTTTTGAAACGTCAAGGACGAGCTTTATTCCATCGTTCATTTCAAGAATGGACTTGATGAATTTATTCGAGTTTACACCTGTAAGCTCCGGTGTCTTTGATATATGCTGTTCGGTTACGGGAATAACGTCCGCAACGCTGTCAACGATAAGTCCGACCGATACATCATCACCTGTCGAAACGATTATTATGCAGGTGCGGTCATTGAAAGGAATCTCTTCCTTGCCGAATCTGCTTCTTATGTTCACAACGGGAACAATCTTACTGCGGACATTGATTATGCCCTTGATATAAGACGGTACGCCGGGTACGGCGGTTATGGGCGGCACTTCAATGATTTCGATGACATCAGGTATTTCAATGCCGTATACCTGCTCGCCGATATAGAAGGTCAGTACCTTAGTTATTTCTGTATTCTGAGGATCTTTCTTTGCGTCCTCCATTGCTTTCTGAGTATTCAGAAGTTCCTGTAATTTATCATTATAATTCTCTGACAAAGTAAAGCCTCCGTTTCCTTAGCCGATAAGATTGTTGACATCGATTATAAGCGAAATAGTGCCGTCGCCCATTACGGTACAGCCCGACAGACCCTCCGCCTTGATATTGTACTGGCTGAGGTATTTCGGGAACGGTTTTACAACCACGGGCTGTTCGCCTATCAGCTTATCTGCAAACAGGCAGACATTCTTTCCGCCGACATCGACAAGAAGCAGGATACCGTCCTCAAGCTTTGTGACCTCTGTAGGCATATTGAACTTTTCGTGCAGACGAAGGATAGGATAGCACACGCCTCTTATCATTATCATTTCGCCCTGCTTTGTATCGTTGAGCAGCTGGTTGTTTGCAACCATAAGGCTTTCCTTTATAGATGAAATCGGCACTGTAAAGATAGTAGAGCCGACTTTCAGCTTCATACCCTCAACAATGGCAAGAGTAAGCGGAATTCTGATGATGAAGCTGGAGCCTTTGCCTTCTTCGCTTTCAACGGTAAGTGTACCGCTGCACTGTTCGATATTACTGCGTACAACGTCCATACCTACGCCTCTGCCGCTGTATTCCGTAACCGTATCATTGGTCGAGAAGCCGGGCAGGAGAATCATGTTCTGGATTTCCTTCGTTGTATATTCGCTTTCGGGCTTTGTAAGAAGTCCGCTTTCCTTTGCCTTTTCAAGAACCTTTTCGCAGTTGATGCCTGCACCGTCATCTGAAACGGTGATGATAACTTCACCTGCCGAGTGCTTTGCAGACAGCTTTACAGTACCCTTTTCGGGCTTACCCTCGGCAATGCGGACATTTATATCGTCCTCTATGCCGTGATCCATACAGTTTCTTACAAGGTGCATAAGAGGATCGTTCAGGTTATCTACTATGCTCTTGTCAACCTCGGTCGTTTCACCTTCAAGAACAAGCTCTGCTTCCTTGTTCAGCTTTATCTTCATATCACGGACAATTCTGCCCATCTTCTGAAATACGCCTGCAAGCGGTACCATTCTGATAGACATTACAGTATCCTGAAGCTCGTCTGTCAGCTTTCTGAGCTGTCTTGCGGCCTTTGAGAAGCTCTCAAGCTCAAGGCCCTCAAGATCCGGGTTTGCTATTACCATTGACTCGGTCGTTATGATTTCACCGACAATATCATGCAGTGTGTCAAGCTTTGACAGATTTACGCTGATAAGGCTATGCTTCTGACCGCCGTTAGCCTTTTTAATGTCCTCCTGAGCCTTTGTGACCGCACTCTTTGCGGCAGGCTTTGCAGGAGCAGGCTGAGCCTGCGGCTTTTCCTCCGTCTTTGCAGGGGCGGCAACGGGGGCAGCCTCTTTAACCGGTGCGGGAGCAGGCTTTTCTTCGGCAGGTGCCGCAGACGGTGTGTCTATTATCTCATAAGACTCAACGTTGACTGCACCTTCTATGGCTTTAATTACCGTATCATTGTCTCCGTCGAAGCCCTTGAAGGTTACAAGGAAGCCGTTCTCGACAATATCCTTTGCCGTATCCGCATTGGATTCAACATCGGGAGGAGTACAGCTGATAACTTCGGCAACTTCCTTTATCTTTGTCAGCAGAAGGAAAGCACGGAGGTTTTCCATCTTACAGCCGTCCTCGAAGAATACACGGACGGTCATGCTTCCCTCAACGTTGCTTCCTGAAGGAGCGGCAGATGCTTCCTGCTTTGCCGCAGGAGCGCTTTCAGCAGGAGCGCTTTCAGCAGGAGCAGCACCGCTTTCCATTGCCTTTAATCTTTCCGTTGCGTCTTCGAGCTTTTTGAACGTTTCCGAGAAGTCGGTAGGCGTATAGTCGTCATCCCCCGAATTCTGTATATACTCGATCTCAGCCTTATATAGATCGGAAACCTCAAATATAAGTTCATATACAAAATGTGCGTCCTTCGCAATTTCGGGCTTCTCCCTTATTACAAAGAACATATCCTCGCCCTTGTGCGCAAGATGCTGGAGATTTTCAAATCCCATCATCGCAGACGAGCCTTTGATTGTGTGCATTATTCTGAATATCTCGTTGATGTCCTCCTGCGAGAATACATTTGCATCCTCTGTCCTGAGAAGAATTTCATCGAGCTGTTCAAGCAACGTATTGGTTTCAAATATGTACATTTCGAGCATAGATTCCATGCCGGGTTCAACCTTTGCCATATACAAAACCGCCTTTCCCTGATTTTTTTTATTATGCAATCGTAAGATTGATATTGATAAATCCCTTGAAATGTGCTAAACTTAAAGTCAAGCAATGCGATGCACGGCTTTAAAATGTGCATCTGAAAGGAAATATATATGCCCAACATTCCACAGATTACGGCTCCTGTTTCCAACAGTAAGAGCTATTCGTTCACAAACCGGCAGTATGACGGTAATATAGAACCGTTTGATATGGTCGAGCTTGCTCAGCCTATCAAAGCATCTACGGCGCAGGATAACGATTCCGCCGCCGCTATGATGATGGGCAGAAAGAATCTCGCTCCGCTTACTGTTCAAATAAAAGATCCCACTATGGCGGTCGAAACGCTCAAGAACCTGTTAAGCTCGGATCTGCTCGAGCAGACGATGATCAACGGTTACACAGAGCTTTACGACGATATGGATGAGCTTATCAAGAGCTTTTATCTTGCTCCCGAAAAGCTGGTCCGTGAGATTCAGAACCAGGAAAAGCAGAACACGATGTTCAGCGGTGATGAGTTTTACAAGCTGCTCCACGGTATCCTGAAGACCACCACAAGCCCCGATATAAAAGAAAGTATCGGTCAGCTCCTGAAAGCACTCAACTATTCGTCAAACAAGCAGGAGATACTTAATGCACTCGGTGCGAATCTCAAATTCCTGTCCGAATATTTTTCACCTAACGAGTCGCTCTCCCGCAAGCTCTCCGATTTGTCTTCACAATGGAAGAGCAGTAGTGCGGCTGATATGTTCGAGCCGCTCAAGAGTGAAACGCTCGCACTGCTGAAGGACGTTTCCGCAAGTCTTCTGAACGATGAAAGAACACAGACGTTCATTCCGCTCATAATACATAATCTTTCACGCTACAACACCAACAACGGTATGCTCAAGGAGAGCTTTGCAAATCTCCTTGCATATATTCCGTCGGATGATATGCGTAGGGAACTGTCTGTTGCATTTGGAAATCTTCTTAAAAAGATTTTCAGCAAAAAACAGCTCAGCGAGATGTCGGATATTCCTGATAGTTATAATAATACACTAAATCAGTCCGAAAATCAAGACTATTTAAGTATTTTTGACAATAAAGCTGAAAAATTAACTCTGTCTTTGTTCATTAAGTCGCATTTATCCGATGAAAGCTATCTTTCGGAGCTGGATTTGTCCAGAGATAAACTGGAGTTTCTGACATCGCCGTTTGATGAAGGAAAACAATCCGGATTGCAGACACTTAAGAATATAATAATGGCAATGCTCACAGGCACTGACAGTCGACAGATTATTCCTGCGGTGCATCGTGATTTTCAGGGGATCAAGGATATGGCGGCACTTGTCGATTATCTCAACGAGATTCTCCGTGAAATGCCGGATATACCTCAGCGTGACACGCTTTTTGAGTTTTTCACCAATATAGTAAATGAGATGGCACAGCGTAAGGAGCTGCCGCCTTCGAGCAATATCCCTTCCGCACCGTCTACTCTTGATAAGCTGACCGATTTTATCGGTAAGAATATAAATCACGAGGCTATTCAGTCGCTGGACGATTTCAATGCGTCAAATCTTCTGCAGAGCCTTCTGAATGCACCGGGTGTATTCACTCCTCTTGCACATTATATCCTGCCGTTGCAGATTGAGGATACAAAGGCGTTTGGTGAGCTGTGGGTCGATAATGACGAGAACAACCCCAACAACACGCCTGTCGGACAGAAGAATTACCACTTGTTCCTGACATTTGACGTTGAATCTATAGGACGTTTTGAGGTAGATATGTACCCACTGGGTGAAAACATCAATCTGTCGCTTCTTTATCCCGAAAAGTTCGGCTTCAAGATAAAAAAGCTGACCGATAAGATTGACCTTATAATAAGAAATATCGGCTATAAGCCCGCAAAATTTGAAACTGCGGTGCTGAGAAAGCCTCATGTGCTGACTGAGGTTTTCCCGAAAATAATTGACAGGAGGAAGGGTCTTAATGTCCAAGCGTAATTTAGGAAAGCAGGCTGCGGCGGCGCTTAAGTACAATCCCGACCTTAACTATGCTCCGGTCGTGGTAGCGTCCGGCCTTGGCGAGCTTGCGAAGAAGATTATAAATATCGCAGACGAGAACGGCGTTCCCGTTTACCGTGACGACAGCACGGCGGCGCTTCTTGTAATGCTCAACAGCGGTGAAACGATACCGGTCGAGCTGTACAGAATTATTGCGGCTATCTATGCGGAGGTCGTTTACTCCGCTAATGATATGAAAAAAGGCAAATAAGCCAAATACAAAAGAAAGAAGATAAAAGAAATGGTAAAGACAAAAAATCTCACATTAATGGTTACGGCGGCTGTGCTTGCCGCACTTACCTGTGTTGCGACAATGGTGGTACAGATACCTATGCCGCTTACAAAGGGCTATGTAAATCTCGGTGATGTAATGGTGCTTACATCGGTATGGCTTATCGGCTCGCCGTGGGGAGTTGCGGCGGCAGGCATAGGCTCTGCGATGGCGGATCTGCTTACAGGTTATGCTTATTATGCGCCTGCAACGCTGATAATCAAGGCACTTATGGCAGTAGCGGCATTCTACATTGCAAAGTGCTTTATGAACGGCTCTTATTTCAAGTCGCTTGTCGGCAAGGTAATCGGCGGCACTGTGGCAGAAATAATTATGGTGGCAGGCTACTTCGTTTATGCTATTATACTTTACGGTAATGTGGCAACAGCGGCGGCAGGCATTTTCGGAAACGCAATACAGGGCGCTGTAGGGCTTATAGCAGGTGTGCTTCTGACAGTTGCGCTCGAAAAAGCAGGAACGAAGAAATTGCTCGGTTTTGATAAGTAATCATTCATTATAGTCAGGCGGCGAAGGTAATTTTACCATTCGCCGCCATTTTTTGACCGTTCGTGCCATATTTGTTGAAATTCTCTTTATGGGATGTTACAATTGTATGATAGATGAGTAATGCATATCATTATTTAAAATTTCTCGGATAAGGAGAGACAAATGAAAAGAAAATTTTCAACCAGAATCATAGCCGGCATAGCAACATCTGCCGTGCTTGCAGTCGGATCGCTGTCCTTTACGGCGATAAACGCAATTGCCGATGAAGCGGTGAGCTATTACGGACTGTCCGCAGACGGTACGGTTATAAGCGGAACGGTAACTGATTATACAAAGATAGCTTCATACGATACCGCATGGGGCATTGCCGGTAAAGAAACGTGGTATGTGGCTGACGGTATCTTTAATATCTATACAACAAATCCTCTGGATCTCAAAGGAAATGTAAATGTCATACTCAAGAACGGCGCAGAGGTAATTGTAAGCCATGGTATTGCCGGCACAGACGCAACAATAACTTTTTATAGTGAGAGTGAAAGCGCAAGCGGTGTTATTGGCTTTATCGGAGCCACAGGCGATGATGGCAGGTGGGGTATGACGGATAGCGGTCCCGATATGACTAAAGGAGAAAACGGTGAGGACGGCAAAGATGCGGTAAATGTTTCGTCGTTCACGGTTGCGGGCGGCACTGTAACTGTTATCGGCGGCGATGGCGGTAAAGGCGGCGGTGCAGGTTATGGCACTAACTACGATACAAATGAATCGTATTATGGCGTTGGCGGCGACGGCGGTAACGGCAGTGTGGCTATAACCGATAATACAAAGGTGTATCTTAATGGCGGCAGACTTAACGTTACAGCCGGAAGAGGCGGAAACCCCGGTACAAATACCCATGTACCGTCTGAACAGCAGGATAATTATAAAGGCAAGCCGGGAAATGACGGAACATCGGTAAGCGGAATATATGCCGTAAACGGTATTCTCAATGTCAATAAGCTTGATGATTCCGATGCCGCCGATACTTCTGGCGATTTTAAGCTCCTGTCTGCGAACGGTTACGAAAATGCAAAGCTCGATATAATCGGTCACGGAACGGCGAAGGTAACTGACGGCACTGTTATTGAAACCTACGGCGATATTTCCGTAGCAGGCACTCTGTCTGTTGACAACGGTATGATATTTACAAACGGCAGTATAACAAAAGCCGGCAGTGCGGCACAGATAACAAAGACGAACGGCGGCGTTATCCGCAGGCTCACACCTGCTTACGGTATCGGATATACGCTGGATTATGCAGGCGGTAAATGTATTGCGGAAACCGGCTATAAAATAAAGCTGTCGCACGGAAATACTTTAATCGATGTTGCCGGCCCCGACACAATATTATCAGAATCAAACAGACTTAATATTGTCCGCATCGGTGACGGTGAAATAATAGATGACAGCGAGCCGCGCACAAATGTAATGCCCTATTGCATAAAGGCAAATAATACGAATGAAACAACCGTAACGGACGGAAATGTCTTTGCTATGAGAGGAGTTTCTTCAAGGCTTGTATTTGCTCTGAACGATCCCGATGAATACCGTTTCTCAGGCGTTACGGTAACAGATGCTGACGGTAATGCGGTACCTGACGATAAGTACGAGTTCGACAGCACGACAGGCGAATTCATCGCACTTTCGGTTGACCGCAACCTTATTGTAACCGCAGACGCAAGTCTTAAAGATGTTGAAATATCTGTAACAGACAGTGAAAACAATCCTGTGTCAACTGTTAACTTCGGTACAGATTTTGATAACGGAAGTACGGCAACGCCTTTGATGTTTAAGCTGAAAGTCACAGAGGGCGGTTCTATAGCAAAGTACAGAGTAGTAAAGGAATCCGACCTTAATAAAGCAAACGGTGACATAACTGATACTTCTTCGTTCACAGTATCATACACTGCCGGCAATGAATGGGGTACAGCCGATGACGGCTCTTCAAAGCTTGCAAAGGGCGCAACGGCAACATTCACAGTTAAGCCCGACAGCAATTTAGCCGCAGGAACTTATACAGAAGATTTCATCGTTATAACAGACAGAACCGCTTATGCGGATGCGTCTGCAGGCACTCAGGATAAGGCTCTGGCACGTTTCACGCTGAGTTATAAGGTTGAACACGAGAGTGACGGTAAACTGTATTATTCCGATCTTACCGGACACTATAATCTTTGTAAGAACTGTCAGGCAAAAATCAATAAAGTAAATCATATATTTGATGTAAAGACCGTAAATGAGGATACGCTTGCAGCTCCTGCGGATTGCTTAACTCCTGCCAGGTATTTCTATTCGTGCGAATGCGGAGCGCATACAAATGATACAATGCTTGTATTTGAAAACGGCGATTTGGGCGATCACACATTAGGAGAGTGGACTGTATCAAAAGACTCTACCTGTGTTGCAGGCGGTCAGAAAACAAGAAAATGCAAGGTTTGCAGTTATACCGAATATGAAGATACCGATATAGATTCGGAAGCTCACGAGTGGGAAGAGGATTACACAACAGATAAGGAACCTACCTGCACGGCAGCAGGCTCTGAATCAATTCATTGTTCACTCTGTGACGCAAGGAAGGATATAAAGGAGATTTCTCCGAAGGGACACGACTGGTCCGAGTGGAAAACTCTCGTTGAGCCGACAATCACATCTGAGGGTAAAGCAAACAGATCCTGTAACGTTTGCGGCATCAAGGAGGAGAAAGCACTTTCTAAGCTCAGCGGTAAGAAGGAATGGAAACACGATGAGAATAAGCACTGGCACGTTGATGACAATGGCAATATAATCGATCTTGACGATCACGAGTTCAAGTGGGTGGTAGATAAAGAGCCTACCGCCACAGAGCCGGGTATAGGCCATTATGAGTGTATAGCTTGTGCGTTTGAAAAAGCTCCCGAAGAATTCGGAAAGAGAAACCCCGAAACAGGTGCATCGTCACTTGCCGCCTGGATTGCGGTAGCGGCTGTTGCCGGCGGAGCAGTTCCTGTAACGTATAAGGCAAGAAAAAGAAAGAATAAGTAAGTAAAAGCATCGCAGAGCAGACAAAAGCCTGCTCTGTATTTTTGCACACAAAAATGCCCTGCAACGTTCTAAATACGTTGCAGGGCAGATTTTATGCGGTTTTAATGTTAAATTCTGAAGTAGTCAACGCCGCCCTTGAACAGAAGCTGTTCCTTGTTGCCGTCAACATTAACGCAGGTATCCGAGCTTATACGCTCTGTATGACCCATCTTACCGAGTACACGGCCGTCAGGAGAAATGATACCCTCGATAGCGCACATCGAGCTGTTGGGATTGTATGCAAGATCCATTGTAGGCTCGCCGTTAAGGTCAACATACTGAGTAGCAATCTGACCGTTTTCGATGAGCTTAGCGATAACCTCGTCGCTTGCTACAAAACGTCCTTCACCGTGCGAAATCGGTATGTTGTAAACCTCGCCCACCTTGCAGTGCATAAGCCACGGTGACTTGTTGGTGCAAATCTTAGTAAGAGCAAGCTGTGACTGGTGTCTGCCTATGGTGTTATATGTAAGCGTGGGGCTTTCGCTTGACAGAGGAACTATCTTGCCGAAAGGCACAAGACCGAGCTTGATAAGAGCCTGGAAGCCGTTGCATATACCAATCATAAGACCGTCACGGGCATAGAGCATATTCTCTACAGCATCCTTGATCTTAGGATTGCGGAAGAATGCGTTGATAAACTTAGCAGAGCCTTCGGGTTCGTCACCGCCTGAGAAACCGCCGGGAACAGCTATCATCTGGCTGTCCTCGATTCTCTTTGCAAATTCGTTTACGCTGTCTTCCATATTCTTTGCAGAAAGGTTTCTGATAACGAATATTTCAGCTTCACCGCCGTATCTGTTGAATGCGGCAGCCATATCGTATTCGCAGTTAGTGCCGGGGAATACGGGGATAAGTACCTTAGGCTTTGCAATAGTGCCGGGAGCCTTGTTGATAAGTAAGTCGCAACCCTTATCGTAAGCAACCGATACGGGCCTCGGCATTTCGGGGAGCGAATTCTTGAAGATAGGCTCAAGAACAGCATCATACTTCTTCTCAAGATCTGCAATGTCGAGCTTGACATCGCCTGCCGTAATCGTGTAGTCGCTCACCGTTTCACCGATAAGCTCTGCGCCTTCTATTGCGCCCTTAGCCTCGATGATGAATGCACCGTAGTGCAGACCGAACAGCTTTTCATCGTCCATAGCTTTAAGCTTTGCACCGATTCTGTTACCGAGCGACATCTTGAAGATGCCTTCTGCAATACCGCCGTGAGCTAAAGTCCATACTGACAGGGCAGTGCCGTCGGCAATTGCCTTTTCTACTGTAGCAAATACCTTCTTGACGCTGTCAAAGTCAGGCATACCGTTTTCATCGTATGCAGGTTCAATGTAGTAAATGTCACTGCAGGGGAGCTTGAATTCAGCGGAAATTATCTTGTCTGACTTTGCGGTTGAAACTGCGAAAGAAACGAGCGTGGGCGGAACATCTATATGCTCAAATGTACCAGACATTGAGTCCTTGCCGCCTATAGCACCGCTTGAGAGTGCAATCTGAGCCTTATATGCACCGAGAAGTGCGGCAAAAGGCTTGCCCCAACGCTCAGGATCGCCCTGTGTACGTTCAAAATATTCCTGGAATGTGAGCCAGCACTTTTCGCTCTTACCGCCTGCGGCAACTACCTTTGCCATACTCTCGACTACTGCAAGAGCGGCTGCGTGATAGGGCGACTGACGGCTTACGAAAGGATCGAAGCCCCATGCCATTATGGAAGCTGTCTTTGTGTTGCCCGAAAGTACGGGGAGCTTTGCCGCCATAGCCTGTACGGGTGTCTGCTGTGTCTTGCCAGAATAAGGCATAAGTACAGTACCTGCACCGATTGTTGAGTCAAAGCGCTGTACAAGACCCTTCTGTGAGCATACGTTAAGGTCTGTAACGAGCTTTTCCCATTCTTCCTTAGTGTTGTGTCTGCCTGTAGAGTAGCTGACAGCAGGAGCGGGAACATATATATCCGTGTGCTTTTCCGCACCGTTTGAATTTAAGAATTCTCTTGAAATGTCGCAGATAGTCTTGCCGTTCCAGTTCATCTTGAGTCTGGGGTTTTCGGTAACTATCGCAACGGGAGTAGCCTCAAGGTTTTCCTTGCCTGCAAGAGCGATGAACTTGTCAACATCGTTCTTGTCAACTACAACCGCCATTCTTTCCTGCGACTCAGAGATGGCAAGCTCTGTGCCGTCAAGACCGTCGTACTTCTTGGGAACTGCGTTGAGGTTGATTTCAAGACCATCCGCAAGCTCGCCTATGGCTACGGAAACACCGCCTGCACCAAAGTCGTTGCAACGCTTTATCAGCTTTGTTGCGTTCTTGTCACGGAATAATCTCTGGAGCTTTCTTTCTTCGGGAGCGTTACCCTTCTGAACCTCAGCACCGCAGGTTTCGAGCGATTCAACGCTGTGCGACTTTGATGAGCCTGTAGCACCGCCGCAACCGTCACGGCCTGTTCTGCCGCCGAGCAGGATGATTATGTCACCGGGGACTGGGCGTTCACGGACAACGTTCTCGGCAGGAGCGGCACCTATTACAGCGCCTATCTCCATACGCTTAGCCATATATCCGGGGTCATATATCTCGGCAACGTGACCTGTTGCAAGACCAATCTGGTTACCGTATGACGAATAGCCCTGTGCGGCTGTTGTTGTTATCTTTCTCGGAGGGAGCTTGCCGGGGATCGTCTTGTCAACAGGGAGCAGGGGATCCGAAGCGCCCGTTACACGCATAGCCTGATAAACGTAAGAACGACCCGAAAGCGGATCTCTTATAGCGCCGCCGAGGCAGGTTGCCGCACCACCGAAAGGTTCAATCTCAGTGGGGTGGTTATGTGTTTCGTTCTTGAACATAAGAAGCCACTGCTCGTCCTTGCCGTCAACGTCAACGGTTATTTTTACGGAGCAGGCATTTATTTCTTCACTCTCGTCAAGGTCGGGGAGAAGACCGTCTTTTTTCAGCTTTCTTACTGCGGCGGTCGCAATATCCATAAGGCAGACAGGCTTTGCGCTTCTGCCAAGCTCCTCCTTGTCGAGCTTGTATTCCTTATAAGTTTCGGCAATGTAGGGAGCGTCAATCTTCGCATTGTCTATTATTGTTCCGAATGTTGTGTGACGGCAGTGATCCGACCAGTATGTATCTATCATTCTGATTTCGGTAAGGGTAGGATCTCTCTGCTCCTTCTTGAAATATTCCTGACAGAACTTTATATCGCCAAGATCCATAGCAAGTGCGTACTTCTTGATAAACTCGGCAAGCTCGTCTTCGGAAAGACCGATAAATCCGTCAAGCACAGCTACGTCCTTCGGAATATCATACTTTACATCAAGCGTTTCATACTGCTCAAAGCCGCATTCTCTTGCTTCTACGGCATTTATGAGATAGTGCTTTATCTTAGTGAAATCCTCATCTGAAATATCGCCCTTAAGGATATACAGCTTTGCGTATTTAACTGTGGGACGCTCGCCCTGGCACAGCATCTGTATACACTGAGCGGCTGAGTCTGCTCTCTGATCGAACTGACCGGGTAAAAACTCGGTTGCGAACATCTTTTCATCAGCCTCAATCTCAGGCAGTGAATAATAAACATCGTCAACAGGCGGTTCTGAGAATACGGTGGGAGTAGCTTTTTCAAAATTCTCCTTTGTGATACCCTCTGCATCGTAACGGTTTACGATACGCACATCCTTGATACCTTTAATCTGAAGTGCGGTTTTAAGGTCTGAGAGAACAGCTTTTCCCTCAACGGCAAACTGCGGTTTCTTTTCCACATAAATGCGATAAACTGACATAAACTTCCTCCGTCGTTTTTTGTGATAGTGCCACAGGCTTTTGCAAGCGTGTAAAGGCACAAAACTATCAATACCTTTTAATTATACTACAATATCTGCCCGATTACAAGCATTTTATTTCTTCTCCGACACAAAAATCACTGCCCGATGCTCCTGTAATTTGTACAGTAATTATATCCTGCCTGTTTGCGTCACTGCCGTATATGCGCACGGGAACGTACTGCGGGGTAAGGCCGTTTGCGTATTCTTCGCTTTCCCTGCGCTGAATAAGCACCTTTTCCGTCTTTCCCACGCACGAGCGGAAATATTCTTCTTTCAGCTTTTTTGCAAGGTCGCTCATAGCATGGTATCTCTTTACGGCAATATCGTGCGCAACGTGGTCTGTGCGTCTTGCCGCCGCTGTACCCTCTCTGATCGAGTAGGTAAAAACGTGCATTGCCGCAAAACCGACTTTTTGGGCGAATTCGCAGGATTCTTTGAATTCTTCGTCGGTTTCCCCTGCAAACCCTACCATAATATCGGTGGTTATCGCACAATCGGGAAACGCTTTTCGCAGCCTCAGGACTATATCATAGTATTCATCAGGCGTATAATGCCTGTTCATACGCTTCAATGTAGCACCGCTTCCGGACTGGAGCGACAGGTGAAAATGCGGACAGAGCTTCTT
>ERZ1504608.399-NODE-399-length-14257-cov-3.680256_pt1 | contig 14257 bp, 10 predicted proteins | sample MGYA00571818_ERZ1504608 | MGnify/ENA primary metagenome ERZ1504608 (study PRJEB39906, sample SAMEA3182088) | gut metagenome | biome: human; feature: gut; material: Stool; isolation source: human stools | place: Canada | collected 2013-02-05 ... | reverse complement strand
TCTTTTCAGAAAAGAACAGGACGTTTGAGAGGTTAGTAACGTACATGCCGGAAGGTTAGTAACGTGTCACCCCATACGTTACTAATGTGTGGGGTGTAAGGTTAGTAATGTTACAGGTGAAAGATTATATATCCTACAAGCAATACATATAATGGATGTTTGTGATTGCCTCGCATCTATTTTGCAGATGAGCCATGAAGTGACCCTCTTCATAAAATAAAATTGGAGGAAAACAAGTCCGTCTTCCTCCAATGGTTTTTAGATATCATCTCTTCCGTCTATTCTTTTGGGGTGTTTCTTCTATTATTGGCATTGGGCTTGCCCGTACCGTTCTTTTTCCCCTTATAATTGCCTTGTTTTCTGGAGCCTCCACCTTTGTGATTGCTACGACCGGCGCCACTTCGCGGGTTGTATTCGGGCGCTTCTCCCAATTCCTCGGGAACCGGGATTTTATAGATGTTCCTACCCAGGAAATTTTCAATAGCTTTGAATTGGGTCTGCTCTTTCTCACTGACAAAAGTAATGGCGCAACCATCATGGTTGGCACGAGCTGTACGGCCGATGCGGTGTACATAATCCTCGCTGTCATGTGGTACATCGTAGTTGATTACCAAACGAATATCGTCAATGTCTATTCCTCGCGAAACAATATCGGTAGCAATCAGAATATTGATTCTGCCACTTTTAAATTCACGCATAATCTGTTCCCGTTGGGACTGCTCCAAGTCTGAGTGCATTTCACCTACGTTCAGTTTCATCCGCTTGAATGCTTGTGTCACCTCCTTTACTTTCAATTTGGAAGAGGCAAAGATAATGACACGTTCGGGTGTTTGATCCTGGAAAAGGGATTGAATAATTCCCAATTTCTGGCGTTCATAACAGATATAAGCCGTTTGGATAATCTTTTCCGCAGGTTTTGAAACCGCTAATTTTATTTCTACCGGATTGTTTAAGATCGTTTTTGCCAATTGTTGTATTTTAGCCGGCATAGTGGCCGAGAACATGATGGTCTGACGTTCTTTCGGCAGATATTTCACTATTTGCATAATGTCATCCGAGAATCCCATATCCAGCATACGGTCCGCTTCATCAAGAATAAAGAAAGAAACTTTAGACAAGTCTACGTAACCTAGGCTGAGATGACTTATCAGACGTCCCGGAGTAGCAATGACTACATCGGCCCCCAAAGTTAAACCTTTCTTTTCTTGCTCGAAGCGCACACCATCGTTTCCTCCGTAAACAGCCACGCTGGATGCCGGTAGAAAATAAGAGAAACCTTCCATTTGCTGGTCTATCTGTTGCGCTAATTCGCGTGTGGGTGACATGATCACACAATTGATGGCATCTTCCGGATATCCGCCTTTGCTTAATTGATTAAGAACGGGCAAAAGGTATGCGGCAGTCTTGCCGGTTCCGGTCTGTGCCACTCCGATCAAATCTTTTCCTTCAAGAATGACCGGTATGGTATGTTCTTGTACAGGAGTGCATTCTTCAAATCTCATGGCATCTAATGCCTGAAGCACCCCTTCTTCTAAATTTAGTTCTGAAAATTTCATATATATAGTTACTTCTTTCTTTAGAGTTTGCCGCGTTCTTCCAGGTAAGAGTCCTTGAAGCCCAGGAAATAGAGGACGCCGTCCAATCCGATCGTATTAATGGACTGTTGTGCGTTAGCCACTACTTTGGGTTTTGCATGGAATGCTATACCCAGACCGGCTTCGGACAACATGGGCAAGTCATTCGCTCCGTCTCCTACAGCAATAGTTTGTGCTATGTCCACACGTTCTACTTGAGCGATCAGTTTCAGCAGTTCGGCTTTACGTTTTCCGTCAACTACATCTCCCAGATATCTTCCGGTTAATTTGCCATTTACTATTTCCAGTTCATTGGCATATACGTAATCTATGCCGAATTTATCTTTCAGATAATTGCCGAAATAGGTGAATCCACCGGATAGGATGGCTATTTTGTAACCATATCTTTTCAACACGAACATCAGACGTTCCACACCTTCGGTGATGGGAAGGTTTTCTGCGATTTCTTTCATTACGCTTTCATCCAGTCCTTTCAGCAAAGCCACCCGTTCTGTGAAGCTTTCTATGAAATCAATTTCTCCACGCATGGCGCGTTCTGTGATTTCTCGTACTTGGTCACCCACACCGGCGCGTTCGGCTAATTCATCTATACACTCTGTCTGTATCAATGTGGAATCCATATCGAAACAAATCAAGCGTCGCATACGCCGGTACATATTGTCCAGCTGGAAAGAAAAGTCCATTTCCAGTTCACTGCTTAACGCCTGTTGCATCTCTTCCCTTTGGCGGGGGGTGCCACGGACGGAGAATTCGATACAAGCCCGTACATTCGCTTTTCGTTCATCCAATGGAATACGCCCTGTAAGACGTTTGATAGCATCAATATTCAAACCTTGTTCCGCCAATATTCCTGTGACTGCCGCGATTTGTTTGGCTGTCAGCTTGCGTCCCAGTAAAGTCAGGATGTACCGGTTCTTGCCTTGCATGTTTACCCATTCCTCATATTCTTCCACAGTAACGGGATAGAAACGGATATTGATGCCTAATGCGGAAGCTTTAAATAGCAACTCTTTCATGATATTCCCTGAATCTTTTTCCTGGCTTTTGAATAAAATGCCTAATGACAGGGTGCTATGAATATCGGCCTGGCCAATATCCAAAATGGTAACATCATATTTTGACAAAATTTCCGTAATGGAAGCGGTTAATCCCGGCCGGTCAAGACCGGTAATTCTGATTAAAATAAGTTCAGTATTATTATTCATACTTTGTGGTTGCTATTTACAGATTGCAAAAGTACGTAAATAAATCCTTATCAGCTATATTTTCTGCATTCTTTTTTCTCGATGAAAAGGACGATTTTATGCTATATAACATATTTTTTGAGAAAAAATCTTGGAGTTAATTTCAAAACTCCTTACCTTTGTCGCAGATTTCCAATTTAAATGGTATTGATTATCAGTACTAAAGATAATGTTCCGGGTGGAAATCACTGTTTAAGGGCAGTCTCGGATAGTATTAACTAAGATCGAATTACATGATTAAAAATGTAAAGTGGATTTTTGTTGTATTAATTATTAGTTCCTTGATTTCATTCTCTTTTGTAGGGAAAAACACGCCGACAGAAGGCTTGACCATAGGAGACAAGGCTCCTACATTTACTATCTGTGGCGAAAAGCAGTTGATTGACTTGAAGGATTTAAGAGGTAAATATGTACTGCTAAGTTTTTGGGCCAGCTATGATGCTTTGTCAAGGATGCAGAATGCTACTTTGAATCATGCCGTCGCGCAGGCCAACAATGTAGAAATGGTTTCCGTTTCATTTGATGAATACAAGTCGATATTTAACGAGACCATTAAAAAAGACCAGATTTCAACTTCTAATTGTTTTGTGGAATTGGCTGGTGTTTCATCGGATCTATATCAGACTTATCGCTTGAAAAGAGGCTTTAAGAACTTTTTGTTAGATGAAAATGGTGTTATCGTTGCCAAGGATGTCACCGTATCCGAACTCTCTTCTTATTTGAATTGAGAGAACATTTCCGAAAGGAAGAAAAATACAACAAAAATAATTACCGTGGATTCTCAATGGAATCTGCGGTTTTTTTTGCTATATGGTATTTTATTGACTTACATCATTTACCATTCACAATCAAATGCCTACCTTTACAGCGGATAAATAAAAAGATTATGAAACAGATTAAGAATATTGTGTTTGATTTCGGCGGGGTTGTCATTAGCCTTGATCGTGAACAGGCTGTAAAGGCATTTGAGCGGATAGGAGTGAGGGAAGCGGACAGTTTATTAGGGAAATACCACCAGCAGGGGATTTTTCAGGAAGTAGAAAATGGAAACATAGATGCTGAGACTTTTCGCTGTGAGTTGAGTAAAATCTGCGGGAAAGAATTGACTTATCAAGACGTGGAAAATGGGTGGAAAGGATTTGTTACGGACGTGCCGCAATATAAATTGGATTACCTGAATGAGCTTCGTAAGAAGTACAAGGTATATATATTGAGCAACACCAATCCTTATGTGATGGGATGGGCGAGGAGCAATGCATTTACTTCTGCGGGAAAGCCATTGGACGCTTATGTTGACAAGATTTATACTTCCTACGAAGCCGGTTCCACCAAGCCGGATCCTGGCATCTTTAACTATATGATCAAAGATAGTAAACTGAATCCGGCTGAAACAATATTTGTAGATGACGGTGCGGCCAATATTGTTATTGGTAAAGAACTGGGCTTTATTACGATGCAACCGGAGAACGGCGAGGATTGGCGTCAAAAACTAGAAAAGCTCCTATGATTATTTAGGAGCTTTTCTGTATAAATAGATAGCAATAAATGTGTAAAGTATATTAGGAATCCATACCGCTATAATAGGAGGGGTGTTTCCGTTGACAGCAAAGGTTGCTGACACTGTTTGGAACAAAATGTATGAAAAACTAAGTGCTAACCCTGCTCCTAAATGCAGTCCCATTCCTCCTTTCATTTTTCTGGATGATAAGGAAACACCAATGGTTGTCAAGATAAAAGCGGCAAAGGACATGGCTATACGTTGGTAATATTCAATTTCAAATTCCTTTATGTTGGCGAACCCACGTCTTTTCTGCTTGTCTATATATTCTTTCAGTTCAGGGCTTGTCATGGTTTGTTGCTGCCCTTTCATAATCAGAAAATCTTGAGGCTCCATTTTAATGATCGTATCCAAACGGTCACCCCGAGTGATTTTCTCACGCATACCTTCCATCTCACGTATCATATAGTTCTTGATTGTCCATTTGTGTACAGATGCTGTATCATAAGTGACACTTCGGGCAGTAAGGTGGGCAACCAGTTTCTTGTCATCAAACTTGTCTAAAGAGAAACGGTATCCCGTTTTATTATAATTTTCATAACGTTCTATGTAGGCAATGACCCCGCTGTCTACTTCCAGTTGCACATTCCGCACATATTCCTGTTTCTTTTTTTTCTTATAACGGTCCTCAAAATCCAAACGGGTTACATTTCCCTTAGGTATGACGTATGCTCCCAGTCCGAAAGTAACAACGGAAATGATTGCGGCCGAAATCATATAGGGCCGCATCATTCGTTTAAAACTCATTCCGGTGGAGAACATGGCAATGATTTCCGAGTTTTCTGCCAGCTTGGAAGTAAAGAAGATAACAGCGATAAAGACAAACAAGGGGCTGAACAGATTGGAGAAGTAGGGGATGAAGTTCATGTAATAATCAAATACAATCGCTTTCAGCGGAGCTTTGTTATTGATGAACCTGTCTATATTTTCGTTCACATCAAATACTACTGCAATGGAGATAATCAATGCAATAGCGAAAAAGTAGGTTCCCAGAAACTTCTTAATGATATATATGTCCAGTCTTTTCACCCATTTATCCAGTTTCAGCCAACTGATATTCGGCTTCCACCATTTTTTATCCTTTGGGGATGAATCTGTGTTTGTCTTGAACCAATTCTTCATTTCTAGTAATTTATAATCTTGTAGATAAGCGTTTTACCATCATTGGTTTCCACGTAGAGAAATCTCCTGCAATGATGTGTTTACGGGCCTCGCCTGCTAGCCACAGATAGAATGCCAAGTTGTGGATAGAAGCGATTTGCATGGCCAGCAGTTCTTGTGCGTGGAACAGATGGCGCAAGTAAGCACGGCTGTACATGGTATCTACATACGATGCTCCTTCGGCCTCGATAGGAGAATAATCATCCTCCCATTTCTTGTTGCGCATGTTCATTATGCCGTTTTTAGTGAATAACATTCCATTGCGTCCGTTCCGGGTCGGCATTACACAATCAAACATATCTACACCGCGTTCTATACCCTCCAGTATATTTACCGGTGTACCGACTCCCATCAGATAGCGGGGCTTGTCTTTGGGTAAGATTTCATTGACAACCTCTATCATTTCGTACATTTTCTCGGTTGGCTCACCTACGGCCAGGCCACCGATGGCATTTCCGTCAGCTCCCTTGGAGGCAATATATTCCGCTGATTGTTTGCGTAAGTCGGGATAGACACAGCCTTGTACTATGGGAAATAATGACTGTTGATAACCATATTTGGGATCGGTTTCGTTGAAATGCTTTATGCAACGGTCCAGCCAACGATGGGTAAGCTGCATTGATTTTTTTGCGTATTCATAATCTGCGGTTCCCGGAGTACATTCGTCAAAAGCCATCATGATATCTGCACCGATAGTCCGTTCTATGTCCATCACCCGTTCAGGAGTGAACAGGTGTTTCGAACCGTCTATATGTGAGCGAAATTCCACACCTTCTTCTCTCATTTTGCGGATACCTGATAAAGAGAATACCTGAAAACCACCACTGTCAGTCAGCATAGGACGGTCAAAGCCGTTGAATTTATGCAGACCTCCGGCACGTTCTATTATATCCAGTCCCGGTCGTAAATACAGGTGGTAAGTGTTGCCCAGGATTATCTGTGCTTTAATGTCCTCTTTCAACTCATGTAAATGCACGCCCTTCACCGTTCCCAATGTGCCTACAGGCATAAAGATGGGGGTTTCTATTTGCCCGTGGTCAGTCGTTATCAATCCGGCACGGGCATTCGATTTGGGGTCTGTATATTGTAAGTCAAAAGTCATATTTATTTCTTTTCTTCTGTTTTTTGATTGGTAATATTAAAATCAATGGCACCGTTTACTTTTTCATTGGTGAGAGCCAAAGCCAATACTTCCTTAATATCCGTGACATAATGGAATGTCAGTCCTTCCAGATACATCGGCTGAATTTCTTCAATGTTCTTGCGGTTTTCCTCACATAAAATGATGTCTTTGATTCCGGCGCGTTTAGCGGCTAGGATCTTTTCTTTGATACCGCCTACGGGCAGGACTTTTCCACGTAATGTGATCTCGCCTGTCATTGCCAGATTTGCTTTCACTTTACGCTGGGTGAGGGCGGATGCCAATGAAGTCACCATGGTGATACCGGCTGACGGACCATCTTTAGGGATGGCTCCTTCAGGTACATGGATGTGGATATTCCAATTGTCAAAGATATCTTCCTGTAAATTCAGCAGTTTGGTATGTGCCTTGAGATATTCCAAAGCCAGCATGGCCGACTCTTTCATTACGTCACCCAAGTTCCCGGTCAATGTCAGTTTACCGCCTTTTCCTTTGCTTAAACTGGTTTCTACAAACAAAATTTCACCTCCGACAGCTGTCCACGCCAGCCCTGTGACAACACCGGCGTATTCATTTCCTTGGTATTTGTCGCGGCTATATTCTGGCGTGCCCAGGTATTTGCGTACATCGGCAGGTTTTATTTCATGCATCACTTCATAGCCGTCACGTGCAAATTCCAACGCTATTTTACGCATTACCTTGTTTATCTTCTTCTCAAGTTCGCGCACCCCGCTTTCACGAGTATAATTTTCTACAATACATTCCAAGGCAGCTTTAGAGAACTTCACATATTCTTTTTTAATGCCGTTGGCTTCCAGTTCTTTGGGAACAAGATGCCGGCGGGCTATTTCTACTTTTTCTTCTGTGATATATCCGCTGACCTCTATCAACTCCATACGGTCCAGCAGAGCAGGAGGAATGGTACTCAAATTGTTTGCCGTAGCGATGAACATTACTTTAGACAAGTCGTAATCTACATCCAAATAGTTATCGTGGAAAGTGTTGTTCTGTTCGGGATCAAGCACTTCCAGCATAGCGGAACTGGGATCTCCGCGGTGGTCACTGCCCAGTTTGTCTATTTCGTCCAAAATGATAACCGGATTAGAGGACTCGGCTTTTATCAAACTTTTGATGATACGGCCCGGCATGGCACCGATATAAGTTTTACGATGGCCACGGATCTCGGCTTCGTCATGCACACCACCCAATGACATACGTACATATTTACGTTTCAATGATGCCGCTATGGAACGTCCTAAAGAAGTTTTACCGACTCCCGGAGGACCATAAAGGCAGATGATGGGTGATTTCATATCACCTTTTAGTTTCAGCACTGCTAAATGTTCAAGGATACGCTCCTTTACTTTCTCTAGTCCGTAGTGGTCTTTGTTCAATGTCTTTTCGGCATTACTTATATTCAGGTTGTCAGTGGTAAAGACATTCCAAGGTAATCCTAACAGGGTTTGCAAATAGGTAAGTTGCACATTGAAATCCGGTGATTGGGAATTTGTCCTTTCCAATTTGGAAACTTCTTTTTCAAAGAGTTCTGCCATTTCCGGACTCCATTTCTTGGTTTTTCCTTTTTGGCGGAGTTCATCTATTTCATCTTCCTGTCCGGCACCCAGTTCATCCTGTATGTTTTTAATTTGTTGCTGCAAGAAATATTCGCGTTGCTGACGGTCAATATCTTCGCGTGTACGCATTTGAATGCTTTGTTTGATATCAGCCAATTGTACTTCACGATTTAAGATCTTGACCAGCATATACAGGCGGCTTTGCAAATCGCCAGCTTTTAGCAATTTTATCTTTTCTTCTACCGGAATAGGGAAGTTTGCACAAATGAAATTTACCAAAATTTCCGGATTGTCCAAGTTCTTGATTGCAAAAACCGTATCCGGACTCATCTTCTCGGAAGCCTCTATGAACTTACTCGTCAAATCCTTGCAGGTGTCAATCAATGCTTTGAATTCGTCCGTTTCCAGTTGGTCATTTGCCTCCGGAATAGGAGTCACCATCCCTTTCAAATATGGAGACGTTTTGGTGATACTGTCCAAATGTACTTTGGGCCCGTTTGACTGCATAATTACTGTGGTATTTCCACCTGGCATTTCGAATACACGGAGAATCTTCCCGATAACTCCTACATGGTACACATCATTAAAACCGGGATCGTCCATATCTCCCTGTATCTGACAAACTACCGCTATGGGAAGTTTTTTCTTGTATGCAGCATTTATCAATTTCAATGTGCTGGGGCGTCCAATGGTCACAGGCATTACTACAGATGGAAACATTACCATGTTGCGTAAAGGCATAACAGGTATTTCTTTATTAAATTCCATAGCAGTTACTTCATCCGGATCCGTTTGGATTTCAGCTAACATAGAGATGTCATCGTTATCAGTATTCAACAAAATATCCTCTTTCTTATTCCTCTTCATAATTTATTCCTCTTGTGTTAAATTGAGCCCAATGCCCAAAACGGGGACAAAGTTAATCATTCCTTGTCGAATAAGGAAAATTCATGGGAACTAATTGAGTTTTAAAAATCAAATATTTCCTAATAATTGGAGTAATTAAATGGATTTTCCTATTTTTGACAGCTAATTTAATAAATATAGTATGCCAAATCCTTATTTTTCTTTTAAGCAATTTACTGTTTATCATGATAGATGTGCCATGAAGGTTGGTACGGACGGAGTTTTATTGGGAGCTTGGGCCGATGTGGTTTCCGCCCGTAATATTTTAGATATTGGTACTGGAACCGGATTGATTTCTTTGATGATGGCACAGCGGTGCAATGCCCGGATAAGAGCGGTTGATATAGATGCGGATGCTGTGGAACAGGCTCGTGGAAATGTGGCGGCATCTCCGTGGCAGGATAGGATAGAAGTGGAGTTGCAGGATATTTGTCATTTTACATCGGAAACACTCTTTGATGTCATTGTTTCCAATCCTCCTTATTTTACCGATTCATTGAAATGCCCAGGGAAACAGCGTAATATCGCCCGGCATACAGATTTTCTTGATTTTGACAAATTAGCAGGATCTGCAGCCCGTTTGCTTCATCCCGAAGGCGTTTTTTCTGTGATTATTCCTGCTGATGGTAAAGAATCTTTTTTGATGGCTGCCACTCGTTACGGATTACATCTCTCACATCAGACTTTCATTCATACAAAACCTGGATCGGAGCCCAAACGGGTGCTGCTTGCTTTCAAATTCTCTGTGGATAAGTGTGTTATAGACGATTTGACCATCGAATTATCACGTCATGTGTATAGTGAAGAATATATAGCCTTGACTAAAGAATTCTATCTGAACATGTAGAGAGCGGATTATTCTGAACATCATAAAGAAACTGTTTTTATTTGCAGAGTCTTTACTGATGTTCAGAAAAAAGATATTTTTTATTGTTTTTTGGATAGACGACGCAATAAACTTTTGTTAAGTTCAAATAAATGGCTGTGCCGGAAAGCAAAAGTTTCAGCTTTAGGTTTCATACCACTGAATATTTCGGATATTTGCTGTAAGAGACTAAAAGGTTCGTTCTCTTTTTTTTTATCAGAAACAATGATGTTGAGTCCGTGTGGAATCAATTCTACCTCAATATCTTTTCCTCCCATGATCGGATCTCCGTCATAATGCATAACTCCGGGTTTTGAACGATGTATTTTAATCTTTTTAGTACGGAATGTCTTGATCCGGCTGTTTTGGTCTATGGTTTTGTTGAAAAGTTGAAAAGATAAAGAAGGAACATCCAGCACTGTGAACGGCTCTAATATTGTGACATCCATCAACCCATCGGTTAACGAGGCCTGTGGAGCAATATATGCGTTGTTCCCATATTGGGAGGCATTGCCGCAGGCTATCAGGAAAGCTTTGTATTTTACCGTTCCTTCTTCATTTTCTATTTCATAAGTTTCAGGTTTGTAACTCAGACTTTCATGCAAGGTATTTTCCAGATAGGTTAGTAGTCCGCGTTTACCTGAATCAGCAAACTTTAAGCTGACAAACGCGTCAAAACCTACTCCGCATGTGCAGAAAAAGGGTATATTGTTTATTTTTCCGTAATCAATACAGGCAACAGAACTTTCGTTTATAATGTCAATAGCAGCCTTGGGTTCCAAAGGAATTTGTAAATGCCGTGCCAGTCCGTTTCCCGATCCGCAAGGTATAATGCCTAATGCCGTATCCGTATGTATCAATGCACGTCCTATTTCGTTTATAGTTCCATCTCCTCCAATAGCCACTACTATATCTACTTTCTCTTTGGCAGCTGTAGCCGCAATCTTTTCAGCATGGCCGGCATATTGTGTTTTGACAATCGTATAATCATAAAGTGTACGGTTTATACGTTCGTCAATCCATTTTAATATGGCTCTTTTCCCCTGTGTCCCCGAGATAGGATTAACGACAAATACAATTTTCTTTTTCGTGGTCATACTTTTACTTTGGTAGTTTAGCTCTTTATTAAACGCAAAAGTAATACATTTTGTTTATAACTGCCCTAAATCCTAAAAGTTTTGATGCCCCTAAATATTTTTTTTGAAAAAAAGTACAATCGGTTGTAGAATTTACTATCTTTGCAGCCTGTTTTGACGGGAACACCTTGAAAACAGAATGTATTAGTGAGTTTATATACATTATTTTAAAGTAGGCCGACGAGGCTTACATATACAATAGGATATGGGATTATTACAAGACAAGTTAAGTAAATTCAGATTGCCTCAACTATACATGGAAAGAGGCGTTTACCCTTATTTTCGTGAGATAGACAGCCATCAGGATACAGAGGTTATCATGGATGGTAAAAAGGTGCTGATGTTTGGCTCCAACTCATATATGGGGTTAACCTACGATGAACGGATTATTGAAGCAGCTGTTGCTGCAACCCGTAAATATGGTACAGGTTGTGCAGGTTCACGCTTCTTGAATGGTACGCTTGACCTGCATGTTCAGTTAGAAAAGGAATTGGCGGAATTCGTAGGGAAAGATGATGCATTGGTTTATTCTACCGGTTTTACTGTAAATGAGGGTGTGGTATCTTGCCTGACAGACCGCAATGACTACATTATCTGTGATGACCGTGACCATGCTTCCATCGTAGACGGACGTCGCCTTTCTTTCTCCACCCAGTTGAAATACAAGCACAATGATATGGAAGCCCTTGAGAAAGAACTTCAGAAGTGTAAACCGGAATCTGTGAAACTGATTGTGGTGGACGGGGTTTTCTCTATGGAAGGTGATTTGGCTAACTTGCCTGAGATTGTTCGTTTGAAAGACAAATACAATGCAAGTATCATGGTGGATGAAGCACACGGCTTGGGTGTGTTCGGTCGTGACGGGCGAGGTGTCTGTGATCACTTCGGACTGACAGATCAGGTAGATGTTATTATGGGTACATTCTCAAAGTCACTGGCTTCTATCGGTGGTTTTGTTGCTGCGGATAAAGATACAATCAACTGGTTGCGTCACAACTCACGTTCATATATATTCTCTGCAAGTAATACTCCTGCTGCAACAGCTGCTGCACGTGCTGCACTTCATATCCTCAAGAGTGAGCCCGAACGTCGTGAGAATTTGTGGAAGATTACAAATTATGCTTTGGATTGTTTCCGTCAGGCCGGTTTTGAAATCGGTGATACTGAAAGTCCGATTATTCCACTTTATGTTCGTGATACGGATAAGACATTCGAAGTGACTAAACTGGCATTTGACGAGGGTATATTTATTAATCCTGTTATTCCACCGGCTTGTGCACCACAAGATACTTTGGTGCGTGTTGCTTTGATGGCTACTCATACAAAGGAACAAGTTGACTATGCTGTGGATAAACTGACTAAATGCTTTAAGAAGTTGGAAATCATAAAGTAAGATATCACAGGTTGCCTTTACAAAGGCAACCTGTTTTTTTATTATGTATTATTGTCTATCTTTGTATCCGCTTTACTTGAAAAGGACATGAATCGGATAAAAGGTATTTTATATGCAGCAGTGTCTTCTGCGACTTTCGGATTGGCACCGTTTTTTTCCATAAGCTTGTTGGCTATTGGATATTCTTCTTTCGAAGTGCTGACTTATCGTTGGGGAGTTGCTACAGTTGTCTTGCTTGTTTTTGCTTTTCTTACCAAATGTGATTTTCACATAGGGTATAAAGATTTTAAAACAATTTTCGGACTGAGCTTGCTGCGTGCGCTTACTTCGTTCAGTCTTGTCATAGCTTATCAGAATATTGCAAGTGGTGTTGCTTCTATCATCCATTTTATGTATCCGCTGGCTGTTGCAGTAACAATGGCTGTTTTCTTTAGAGAAAAAAAGTCTATTGTGACTTTCGCTGCTATCGTTTTATCATTAGTAGGAGCATCTTTATTATCTTCCGGAAATATAGAATATAATGGTGGAAATAGAATGATGGGATTGATAGCGGCCTGCATATCGGTTTTCTCTTATGCCGGTTATATAATAGGTATAAGAAAAACCAGAGCAGTGGAAGTTAATTCTACGGTATTAACTTGTTATGTGATGGGGCTGGGAGCCTTGTTCTTTTTGCTGGGAGGACTTTTCTATGATGAGGGGGTCCGTTTGGAAACCAATGTAATCACTTGGCTCTATATCGGAGGACTGGCACTTCCTGCAACTGCGATCTCTAATATTACGTTGGTGAAGGCTGTAAAATTGGCAGGACCGACGTTGACTTCCTTATTGGGTGCATTGGAACCTCTTACGGCAGTCCTGGTAGGGGTATTTGTATTCAAAGAACTCTTTACTACATACAGTGCTTTGGACATAATCCTTGTTGTGATTTCTGTAAGCTTGGTTCTTTTTCAGCAAAAGAGAACATATACATAGACGTTTGCTATTCAGCTTTTAGGCTGTTTACCGGATTAGTGCGTGCACTGAGATAACTATGTATTGTTATCGTAATGGTTGTAATTACCAATACAATAAGAACAGGGGTCAGGAAATTCCATTGTGTGGCTGAAATTCGATAAGCAAATTGCTCCAGCCAATGTTGCATTAATAACCACGTTATCGGAATAGCGATGATGTATGCTACTAGTATTTGCCATAGAAACGAACGGTTTAGTAACCATACTATTTCCCAATTGGAAGCACCGTGCACTTTACGGATTGCAATTTCACGGGTACGATGACGTACAGCGTACCATGAAATACCGAACAGGCCAAAACAGGTCAGGGCCAATGCAATAAATGAGTAGCTGATAAGGATTCGGGAGAGTATAATTACTTTGTTATTACGCAACATAAATTCTTTATGCATATCTACATATTTGAAACCTCTGTCACCATTCATTTCCTTCCATAATTTTTCAATAGATACCAATGTTTCTTTATAATATTCAGGAATGAGTTTTATTTGTATGAATGTTCCTTTCTGAATTAAATCTTGTTCTGTTCCAATAGATATTTGTTGACCACCGATTTCCTCTTCCAGGGAGTTTAATGGGAAGTTCTTGAAAATACCTGCAATAGTACTTAATGAATCCGAGAATTTATCAAATTCATTTAGTTTATGACCTATGTGGGAAACATCTAT
>ERZ1504608.382-NODE-382-length-14799-cov-4.450760_pt1 | contig 14799 bp, 8 predicted proteins | sample MGYA00571818_ERZ1504608 | MGnify/ENA primary metagenome ERZ1504608 (study PRJEB39906, sample SAMEA3182088) | gut metagenome | biome: human; feature: gut; material: Stool; isolation source: human stools | place: Canada | collected 2013-02-05 ... | reverse complement strand
ACGGTCTCGTGGGCTCGGAGATGTGTATAAGAGACAGCAATTGAACAGTACGGGACTGAAATCGTACTTCCAGTCCTTTCCGGAAACAATCGTTTCACTGGTTCCGTCTTCATAATTCACCACCATCCGAAAACGAAGCGTGGGAGCGCCGAAACTGATTTGCAGTTTACGATAGCGGCCGCCTTGCACATTGTAAAATCCATTTCCCAGCAGGACTCCGATGGCGTTACCGCCTTTCTTCACTTGCGAGGTGACATCATAAGTATTATAATAGACACTTTTGTCATAGTCGCTCCAAAGAGGGGCAAATTCGCTGTCTCCCACTTTTTCTCCATTCAGCGAAAATTCATAAAAGCCCAAGCCACATACATACGCCGTGGCGTCTTTCACTTTCTTTGCCACATGGAACTCACGGCGCAGATAAATACTTTTCTTTGCCAAAGTATCCACAGCATCCCAGGCGGCCTTTGCCTCAGGCTTTTTCAGTTCACTGCCATGATATTTCCGACCTTCGGGTATGCGGGCATCCTTACGGGTAATGGCCCCAATCCATTCACTGCCGGCGAAAGCCGCTTCGGAAGTCAGGATACTGAAATCAGAGGGGGCACTCCATGCCGAAGGCGTATCAGCCTCATCCCAGACACGGACACGCCAAGTATAATGCCTGTCCTTCTCCAAGACCGCATCCGCACAGGAAACCAACTGGCTTTGAGCGGATTTTACTTTGCCGCTGTTCCAGACTACTTTTCCTGCCCATACATCCCGAATCTCTATCTCATAAGCGGTCTGCCGCGTGCCATTTTCCGGCGAACTCATCTGCCATCCCAAACGAGGGGTATCAGAGGTGGTCACTCTTCCGTCGCGCATCTCACACGTCAGGCGGGTAACAGTTATGTCTTTCGCCTGCACGGCGAAAGACATAACTAACAAAGCGGCTATTAAGAATTTTCTGTAATTCATTTTTCTTTCAACAGTCTGTTTATTATCTTAAGACATCCCCTTTATTCAAATTTATAGCACATTCTCACAAAGGACACGGGTCAATGTATCGGCGTGTCCCACTTCCTTTCCATCCACATAGATATGCAGACCTTTTCCACGCTGGTAACGGCTGCCGTCCTTATCCCACAAAATAGTGAGGTTACGGCCATGATACAACACATTATCCAAACAGAAATAATCCCACTTTCCTTCGGGAATCAACGGATTCACCTCCACTGTGTTATCCATGCGCGGACGGAGCCCTATCAAACCGGTAATCATCAAATCATTAAAAGTAGAATGATTGTAATAACGGCTGCGTTCCTGATCTCCTTTCAACCAATAACCGGTCACTTCATCCAGATACTCGCCTATGTAGGGGCGGCCACGGTGATGCTGCGACTCCACATAGCGTTCCATGTGATGGAAATACACGCTGTCTGTCAATACAGTCTGAGGATAATTATTCATGAAATTGGCCATTGCGGTCAAAGTCTGTGCAGATGCAAACGGCCAGATAGCCCCATCCCATTCACACTTACCTACGCCATGCGTGCGGAACTCAGGATGACGGCGCTCGGCAGTGGTAAGTCCGTAAGGTGCGGAAAAACCTTTCTCGTCCATCACTTCCTTCCATGCCACAGTGTATTTGGAAGAAGCATCCGGCAAATTGAAATACCAAGGGATATAGCCGATAGCCTCGCGTACCTCGGCGGACGCATCTCCACGCATCGTTTCAAAGAAATGATGGTCTGTGTTCCACAACTTATCCTGTACCAATGTTTTAATGGAATCGGCTTTCAATCCATATTTCATGGCCATGCCCTCATCTCCTGTCATGATGCCGATAAGAGAGAGTGCTTTGGCATTGCCATACATATAACTGTTGATAGTGGGACGGGCATATTGCTTACGACGGCCTCCGCTGATGGATTCTTCCATACCATCCTGCACATCTCCCTGCCAATAAAGTCCATTGGGCAGGCGGTTTGTCTTTTCCCAACGAGCATATTCCGCTTCCAAATCCTTTACCATATCCAACAAAAACTCCTTGTTTCCATCGACCATGTAACGTCCCAGTACCGCATCCGCATTCCACGAGCTAAACTTGGTCATTTTGGCCATCGGGCCTCCTTCGTTACCCCGATACCAAGTATGGATAATCTGATTCAAGTATTCCGGATTACGCAACCAGCGGCTCTCATAAATATGATGACCGATGGCACAAGCTATCAGATTGTATTTATCGGCATACGAACGGTTTACCAGAAATTCGGTCATACCATAGCCCACCGGAGTTTCCTTGATGTGCTTGCGCAGCGTCCACCAACGATAATAATACATTTCCTCGAAGTTCTTTTGAGAGCACTCGAAAAGAGGAATGTTTTCTTCCATCCATTGAGATGCACGGGCATTGGGAATAGCCTGGGCTATATTCTCATCCTCCATGCTGTTGAAATAATCCACATAGGGCTTGAAATCCTTATATTTCAAGAAAGCCGCACCGGCATCCTTATCAGCAGAAGCCGTCTTAAAGTTGGCTATACGATAGGTGCACAAGGGTTCCTGCTCACCCGCATCCGGCAGAATGCCATACCAGTCCGCCGGGGTATCCACCGTAGGATAAGTCCGTTGCGCTCCGGTCCGGAACATCACTCTCTCGATGGCCGGAACGGGCGCAAAGAACATACGTTGCCCCACTTTCTTTCCATCCACATAGACAATTACCATGCGGTTGGCAACAGAAAGCTCCACTTCTACCTTATACGTCTTGCCCGGTTCATACTTCAACAAATTACCAAACCGCGCACCTCCTTTGGCACGGAAAAGTCCATCGGGAGTCAGTTCCAGACGGGAACAGGCAATGCCGTTTTCATCCAGAAATTCTATCTGCAAAAGTCCTTTATCGTTCTGTTCCGCCATCAGTTCGAAAGATACTTTCAGTTCTTTTGTAGCAGGTATCTTACGCTCCACACGGGCATAATCGAATAAGTCCTTGTCTTGCAGCACCAGCCATTTTCCATCCAGTGATACGGGAGCCCACTGCAAGGAATACAAATTCCAGTCGGTCAGTTCGCTCAAATCTTTGTAGCCGGCAAAATCGTCGTCAGCATGCTCGCTGGCATGTGCGCGGACAGGCACAGGAATATGAGACACCCACATATCCTCTTTATTCATACTGTAAGTCACCCATAAATCACCATCGGGAGGAGTCCCGTTACCTTCCTGAATACCCCGTACATACTGAGGACCGAATGATTTATAATTACCTCCGTAACGCATCGGCGTAATCTCGCCGTGCACCAGGTTCAAAGTGGTATATTCCAGGCCGTCCTTACTCAGCGAAATAGCCAGTGGCCAGCGGAACTCGGAAGGATTATACACCGTGGCGTATGTACCGTCACTCAAACGTTGCCCCCATATCTTCGCATTACTGTTTACGAAACCTTTCGCACGTTCCACCGGTTGCGCCCATGTATTTCCGCCATCCTCGCTGATGGAAGTCAGGGCGTGTTTCCACAGGCTTACCAAACGGCCGTCGGGCAAGGTATAGTCACAATACGCTTTGTATTCTTTGTGTAAAGGAATCAACGGGTCATTGCGGTCGGCTTCCTCCACCCACTGCATACGGTAGCGGGGATTATCCAGAATCTCCTGACAGGCTTTTACAAACTCCTTGTCTTTACTCCGTTTAAAATAAGGATAAGAGGTATTCTTTTCATTGAACGCATGGTTATAATAAATGAAATAAATGGGGCCGAAGGAACCGTCCTTTTTAATTTCGCGAACTACACGGCCTATTCCGTTCCCGTCATTCGGATCATCTTTCTTGTCCAGCGCCACGCCATAGTTTCCCATGGCTATCAGTCGGCCGCTCTTTGACACATAAAAGCCTACACGCTGATGCATGATGGCATCCAGATCTTTTGCCTTGTCTGTGCGTCCGGGCTTGGTATAGCCATCGGGAACCCGGTAGATAGGGAAAAGGGTCACCGGGTTTGTCCAGTGATAACCGTCTTTCGAGGTCATCAGGAAAGTTTGTGAGGGAGGAATATGCTCGTCCGAAGGATCGGAAAGATAATGCATATAGAATTGTCCGTTCCAATAAGCCAACATGGACTGATGATTGTATGTCCATCCATTGCCGTTATCGGGTGCAGGATGTTCCCGGTTGGCACGCATCACCTGAATATTGTGTACCCCTACCACGGGTGACAATTGCCCGTCATGACAGGTAGGGTTAGACAGCTCCGTGCCTGTATAGTGTACTCTATCTTGCGCCGATACCGAAAGTGCCAGCGAACAGGCTGCTGCAAAGGTAAAAAGTTGTTTCAGTTCCATTTATTTACTTCTATGTTGTTTTTCCATTTATTAAAATGAGGTTTCTCTTCAGCTTGATTGACCTGCAAACAAGCAAAGCTCTACAAAACTACGAATTTCTTCGTTTCCCGATAAAAGCTCCGGGCTTTAAAAAAAGACGAAAGCACAAAGCAAATGTACTCTATAAAATAATGCTATTTATAAAAAGAGTCTTTTTGTTAATGAATTTGCATAAAAGAAGCTTTTTTACTATATTAGCAGCATGAAGTTAACAGTTTGATAACTTTTCTACGAGAAATATGTTATTTATAGTATTCACTTTCTTAACAACCGTTTGCTTATGAAACAAAAGAATAAGATGTTATCCACCCATGGCATTAAAACACTATTCGAAACCCGATTAACCCAACTCACTTCATTGGCTTCAGAAAGCCAGGATGAAACAGCTTTCAAAAACAAGCTGAACGATTATCTATTATCCGGTCCTATTTACAATCCTGCTGCCGCAAGGCAAATTAAAAGACTGATAGATAACGATGGAAAAACCATTTACGAAGCCTCTACAGAACAGGAGATTAAAATAGAAACCATCTCACTGCTTTGGAAGTTTTTAACGAATCGTATCATCAATGAAGAGATTTCCGTTGATTTATGGATTGACCTGTATCACCAGTTCGACCGGCTTTATCACGAAGAAGAGGAGCTACCTGATGAAAAACAAGTGCAACAGTGGATGAAACGCTGGCCCAGCGGACTGAATGAGGATGTCCGGGCTATCCGCCGACAAAACAAAGAACGTATCATCTCCCTTCTTATCCAGAAAATAGAAAACAGACACGCACCCTCCAGCCGCTACCTTTTTCCCGAAGGAAGCACGGAAGAGGACAAACGCCGGCTGGTCTGCCAATGGTGGAACGAAGCCCGTTTTCATCTGGCAATGGCCGTAAAAAACCCTACCGAACTGAACCGGATGCTAGGCAACTCCTTGTCCGAAGAAACCTTGCAGCTTTATCACAAAGCACGCAAGAAAGGAATGCCTGTCTTCATCACCCCTTATTATTTGTCATTATTGAATCCTACCGGAAAAGGATATGATGACGAAGCCATACGCAGCTATATCTTGTACTCTTCCCAATTGGTAGAAACTTACGGTAACATCCACGCATGGGAAAAAGAAGATGCAGTAGAGGACGGAAAGCCCAACGCTGCCGGATGGCTGCTGCCGGACGGACACAACATTCACCGCCGTTATCCCGATGTGGCCATTCTTATCCCCGACTCGATGGGACGTGCCTGCGGCGGCCTATGTGCATCCTGCCAGCGCATGTACGACTTTCAAAGTGAACGTCTGAACTTCAACTTCGAGGAATTGAAGCCGAAAGAGAGCTGGGACAAGAGGTTGAGAAAACTGATGGAATATTTCGAGAACGACACTCAGCTCAGGGATATCCTGATTACAGGAGGCGATGCATTGATGAGCCAGAACAAGACCCTGCGCAATATACTGAAAGCCGTCTACAAAATGGCTGTCCGCAAACGGAACGCAAACCTGCACCGCGCCGAAGGAGAGAAATATGCGGAACTGCAACGAGTACGCTTGGGCAGCCGGCTCCCGGTATATCTGCCCATGCGAATCAATGACGAGCTATTGGAAATCTTACGCGAGTTCAAAGAAAAGGCATCTGCCGTAGGAGTCAGCCAATTTCTGATTCAAACGCATTTCCAGACTCCGCTGGAAGTAACACCCGAAGCGCGTGAAGCTATCCGCAAGATACTGGCAGCCGGGTGGACTATCACCAACCAGTTAGTATATAATGTGGCTGCTTCCCGTCGCGGACACACCGCCAAGCTGCGCAAAGTATTGAATGGGCTGGGTGTACTATGCTATTACACCTTCTCGGTAAAAGGATTTGAGGAGAATTATGCCGTATTTGCACCTAACAGCCGCTCCTTGCAGGAGAAAGAAGAGGAAAAGGTATGGGGAAAACTCTCCGCAGAGCAAGAAAAGGAGTTTTTGAACCTGTTGAGAAACAGTAAAGACCGTGCGGCAGCCGTACAGCGTTTCTGCACCTTCCATCAGATTCCTTTCGTAGCAACAGACCGCAACGTACTGAACCTGCCGGGTATAGGCAAGAGCATGACTTTCGTAACTATCGGTATGACAAAAGAGGGAAAACGGATACTGGAATTTGACCATGACCCAACCCGCCAGCATAGTCCGATTATTCATCAGATGAAAAAAATATACATCAAGGAAAACAAGTCTATCTGGCAATATATGCTGCAATTGCAGGAAATGGGCGAGAAGAAAGAAGAATATGCCAGTCTGTGGAAATATATGGAAGGAGAAACAGAACACCGCTTCCCCTTATATAATTATCCCGATCCGGGATTCCGGATTACAGAAAAGTATAGTCACTTGTCAGTAGTTGGTAATAAATCAATCTGCTAATTTGTCAATGTGACAATGTGCTAATGTGCCATGTGGAACAAAGCGTAACCCATTGACATATTAGCACATTGACCAATCAGCAGATTATTCAATTCGTAATCTTGATCCCCACAAAATACGTTCTAGGCTGTGTAGGCCCATAGAAATAACCCGAGTCACGATAACCACCTTTGTCCAAATCCTTTTGGAAAGCATTAAAGATATTCTGCACTCCACCGTTCAATTGCAACTTGATATGGTCATTCAATACAAACGTATAATTCAGTTTCACATTCAAATCAAAGAAATCAGGAGTATGCACCATTTCATCTTTAGCGATATATTGTCCTATATATTCCTCGGGCAACTCTGTCGGTGCGAAATGCGGCACATGCATCCGGCCTGTGTACACACCGGACAAGGAGCAGTCGAAATTCTTGAACGGAGCAGATGTCAATGTGAAATAACCGTAATAGTCAGGAGTACGGGGCATCCGCTTCACCGGCGCTACCTCAGGATTCTCACTCCATGCCTCCAGCTCAGTATATTCGCTGCGCTGCACCGTGAAGCCCACCTGTAAAGCCGCATCACGTCCATGTGCAATCTTTCCGTCCAGATTCACGCCATACACACGTGCCCCGTTACCGTTACGACGCTCCTTCACCTTGTTACCATTCTCGTCATGGCCCATATCCTCCAGTACAAACACGTCATCCAATCCGGTATAGAACCCTTCCAATAACAAATTGGTCTGGAAATGACCAATATTCGCCGTCCAATCAATGGAACCGCTGATACTGTTCGAATGCTCAGGCTTCAGCCCTTCCGCCAACTTGATAAGCACGCCCTCACCTCCTACTGCCGTAACGTGCAAATCCTCATCGTATGCCTGCGGCGCACGGAAACCGGTAGACCAGGTAATACGTGCCTGTAGTTTGTCACTGGGCTTATAGAGCAGGTTCAGACGGGGGCTGAAGATGGGATTGTCAATCAGGTTATGGTCATCCAGACGGAAGCCGGCCAGGAATACAAACTGATTCATTTTCCATTCGTTCTGCACAAAAGCGCTGGCAATGCGCACATCCTGTTTCATATCACGGTGATAACCGGTCATAACATCGTGCAGGGAGTTGTTCTGATACTCCAGCCCGGCGGTAAAAGTAGCAGGAGAGAATAAAACTTTCTCAAAATTACCCACATACATGCCGCCTGCCACCCAAGTCAGATCTTTCGTCTTTCCGTATGCATTCGCATCCTGTTGCGCACCATAATAACTGTTACGGTCGGTATGCTGGATGGAAGAATAGAAAGAAAGCTTATGCTTGTATTCTTTCCAAAACAGATCATAACTCAATCCGCCACTATTGATGACGTGCTTGGTCTGTTCGGTGATATCCGTTTCGTGCGGCTGCAAATCAAATTTATTCCCTCCGCGGCGGAACTCATTCGTGGTATGATATTCCAGACTGATACGGCTGAACTGCGTAGGACGGTAATAGGTGCGCAGCCCGAATGTATTCATATTCAGCTTTCCCAACTCCGAGAAACCGTCCCCGTCCGCATCATACGGATTACGGTTCCGATAAGACTGATACAAAGCGATGCCATACGTATTGTCTTTTGACACCAAAGAGGCGTTGGCTCCCATATACTGTTCCCACACCTTGCCGTTCATATTGGACATTGTTGAAGAAACCTGAAATGAATTGTTGATGGGATCTTTCGTGATGATATTGATGGTTCCGCCCACTGCATTAGCACCAAACAAGGCTGACCCTCCTCCGCGGACAACCTCTACACGCTCTATCATATTCACCGGAATCTGCTCCAAGCCATACACACCGGACAGAGCACTGACTACCGGACGGCTATTGATAAGAATCTGAGAATAAGGTCCTTCCAGCCCATTGATACGCACTTGAGGGAAGCCGCAGTTCTGGCAGTTGTTCTCCACACGCAACCCCGACTGGTAATTCAAGGATTTAGCCAAATCGGTAGAATTCACCGATTCGAACAGCTTGGCATTCATCACATTAACTACCACCGGAGCCACCTTGCGACTTGTTTCATTGCGATTGGCCGATACGACTACCTCGTCCGTCATAATACTTTCGTCACTCATCAAAAAATGAACATCTACCGTGAAGTCGTTACTGACGGTCACTTTCTTTTCCTGTGTCTCATAGCCCAGTAGCTGAACTCTCAATGTGTACTTTCCTGCCGGAACCTTCTTGAAACGGAACTCCCCGTCCTCGTTACTCACCGTACCTTGCCCGGTTTCCACAATCAATATGGTAGCATACGGAAGGCTGTTCTCCGTGCCTTTTTCCACTACATGACCTGAAATCACATTTCCTTCCTTCACAGGATTTACATCTTCTGCATACGCATGGATACCCGCACCCATCACCATGAGCACGAGTAACAGAATATATTGTTTCATCTATTTTTTCTATTACTAAAATGTTTCGGTTTATTCAATTAAAGAATGTGTGCAGCTCTACGGCAAAAGCACATCCGCATCTGTTGAACGGATTATCCGAATGTATCCCGTCAACAGATATACCTTATGTTTCAGCAATAAAAAGGAGGAGCGCGCAAATGGATACATTGCGCACAAAGCGCTTTCGCGCGGAAAGTATTTGTCTTGTATTCCAAAACATACAACACAGGACGGAATACAGTCATCTCTGTCTGCCCCCCGGGCTCCAGAGTCTGGATAGTGCTCAGATGAGCAATTAAGATTACCTGTCCTGTGGTATGCGTATGGTGTTTTTCGGACGAAGGATGAGAGTGCACAATCATCACCCCGTTCACAATATGAACGTGGGTAAACAAAGTGATGCTTACCTGATACGTTAAAAACAGCGCCAGCAGTAATAACGGGGCTACTATGTACCTTCTCTTGCTCAACTATTTATTTCTTTTCCTCGCCAAACAACAATTGATAGTCTTTTTTCGCGGCAGGCACAGTCCATTCCTCCGGAATAAACTTCCACTGGTGCATAGCATGAGGATGCAGCACTTTTTCCTGCTCAATATATTGCATCAGATAATAACGCAAATCCTTATCGGTTGCAAAAATAATACGTTTTGCCAAATCTTCCTTGGAAATTCCAGCTCCAAGAGTCAGTAAATCTCCGCCACCGTTCCCACGGTAAGAATTCAAAGCCACTTTATAAACCTTATCCATACTGAAAGGAGTCCCGTCCGACATGCTCTGAATCGTGATTTTCTCTCCTGCCGGCTTGGTCACGTCCACCGTATAATTAATGCCTGCGGCAGAGTCAAAGTTAAAGCTGAAATTCTTGAAATTAGCACGCTTCCCCTTCTCTACCGGCTCCTTGAAAAGCATCAGGTGGTCCTCGGAACTCTTCATCTGATTAGTCCAGATGGCGTATGCCATTTCCAGGAAACCTTTAATTTCCTTGCCCGAAAGTTCCATCACATACAGCATGTTCTCGTACTTGTACAAATTGAACATATCACTCACATAGATGTCTCCTTCTTTAATCTCTGCCCGGAAGGACAACGGAGCACAGAAAGACACTTCAGCACCCGAAATTTCCAATTGCAACTGATGAATCAGGTCTATGAAAGGAGAAGAACCGAAATAAGCATCCTTCGCTGTGATGGTACGTGAAATTGTACCGATTTTACGGGATACAAAGTCATTTACAGCCTTGTATTGAGGGGCAAACTTATCCATAAACTCCCGGCTGACAGGATACTTGTTCATATCCGCCAATCTACCTTCCACCGACTTCTCCACTACTTTCCCGTCTTTCTTTGTTACGGTCAGGGTCACATCCGAAACTACATTGGCATTGTTTGCCGGGTCAATAACCAACACGCTGTCTCCTGCCACATTCTGCACCTTTACACATTCCCTAGTATGGTCGTGCCCCATCAGCACCACATCAAAGCCCGGAACCCGTTTGGCTACATCCATAGAGGCATCTTCCACCACCTGTCCCAACACGTTGCCCGACTTTCCGGCATGAAACAATCCCACAATGACATCAGGATTCTCTTTTTCCTTTATAATCTTCACCCATTTGCGTGCACAGGGCTCCATTTCCTCAAAATGCAGACCACTCCATAATTTCTCCGGCAACCATGAAGGAATGGCCGGAGTAATCATACCCAGAACCGCTATCCTCACTCCGTCGCGCTCCAACACCTCGTAGGGTTTCAGATAAGGTTTTCCAGTGGCATTGTCTATTATGTTAGCCCCCAGTACCGGAAAATCGCACTGTTTTATCCAACGGTCGTACACCGCATGCCCAGTCTCTACATCATGGTTACCCATATTACCTACCACATATCCCATATAATTCATCATATCCGCCGCAACATGAGTAGACACGGTATCCATGAAATTATAATAGTAAGCTGTAGGCTGACCTTGCAGGATATCCCCATTATCCATCAACAGGCAATTATCCCCATATTTCTCACGCTGTTCTTTCACAAAGGAATGAACACGGGCAAGACTTCCACTCCATTCTTTCCGTTCGATAAAGTTATACGGAAAGAAATTCCCGTGCACATCACTGGTTTCTATAATCTTGATAACCACTTCTTCCTGATTATTGGATGCAGACAACTGCATACCCGCCCACAACAGCAGGGCGCTGATACATATTCTATATTTCATTTCTCTATTCTTTATTCTTTTTTAGTCAAAGGATGCGTGAATACAAACCGGGCGCCTTCGGTATAATCCTTGTCCACCCATATCTTACCTCCCAGATTCTCGATTATCAGCCTGCTAATGGCCAATCCCAGCCCCGTACCTTGGGAATATTCATTCAATTTCTCGAAACGTTCAAATACCTTTTCACTCTTATCGGGCGGAATACCGCAACCGGTATCCGACACTGACAATTCCAACTGCTGATGCTGTTTGTCTATGGCAACCGTCAGTTTGATAGAACCGGACGGAGTAAATTTTGCGGCATTGGACAGCAAATTAATCAACACCTGCTTCAGACGCTGGGCATCCGTCTTGACAACCAGCGAAGGCACAGGAGTTTCAAACAGAAACAAAGCACTGGTCTTGCGTCCATACTCCACTGTAGACAAAGCCGTCTGACACAACTCTACCACATCACATTCTTCCCATACGAATTTTATCCTTCCGGATTCCATGCGCGAGATGTCCAGAATATCATTTATGAGGTGCAACAACAAATCGGAATTCTTCTGAATGATATCACAATACTGCTCTTTCTCGGCAGGAGAGGAATCATCACTGACCAACACGCTGGAAAATCCCACAATGGCATTCAAGGGAGTGCGTATTTCGTGACTCATATTGGCCAGAAAAGCCGTCTTCAGCCTGTTGGATTCCTCCGCTTTCTCCTTGGCTACCAGCAGTTCCTCGCCGGATACTTCCAGATTATGTTTCAAGTGGTTGATACGGATAATATAATATATGGCTATCAAGAAACAGGCTATCAGGAACATGAACGCCGAAACAACCCCTATGACCCAATATTTATACTGCTCATAAAACGAAGGAGTCTTGTTCACCAACACCGCTCCCTGAGGAAGATTCAATGAATCCAATTTGAATTCATGCAAACGCTTTATATCAAAAGTATAGTTTCCGGGAATAGTCACCAAGTCCACCCCTTCTCTATCCCCTTTATCCAAAAAATCATAAGTAACCGCGCCTATATTCTTTCCTACCGCATGGTACTCGGGAGTATATCCTCCCAATGCCCAATGTCCCAGCCCCACAGATGCAATAGTAAACACAGGCAGGGTGGGATTCGCATCGCGCAGCATATAAGTCGTATTACCAATAACATAACTCTCCGTACAGTCTACACGCCATGTTCCCAATAACACACACGTATTTTGAGGCAACCTGCGCATCCTTTCACTCACTTCCATAAAGGTTTCCGTACGGCCGTCCAGCCAAATTGTTTCTAAATCGGGGTACTTCTTCATCTCCTTTTTAACCAAGGCTTGCATAGACAACCCGCCATAGGTATTATCCGATATAAATGCCACACGGCGCATATCAGGATAAAAACGACGCATCAGCTTTATGTTTTTATCGACATCATATTCATATACATAACCGGCAACAATATTATAATCACTGAAATCCGTATAAATATTCTTACTTTCAGGTTCCCATACCCGCGTGTCGATACTATCATCGGGCAATACCAGTCCGTTGACACTGACCATGCCACAGATAGACGGAGTCTTTTAGCTATCTCCGTGTCTTGTGAGATATAAGCCGACCATGCCTCCTGCCCCAACAATATAACCAGTGACGGACGGTTTTTCCCCTTATACTTACCAAGGATGGAGGCCATACGCGATTTCCACAGATAGGCCTCGGACAAATTCTTGCAGTTCATACTCTCTATGATCGGAGTATACTTGCCGCCACGCTGTCTGTATTCATCCATAAAAGCAGACAGGTTGTCAGAAATACTACGCGTTTCGGGATTATAAGAAGTGACAATAAGGATAGGCCCTTCCGAGGTCGTTTCCGCCTTCACAGGACACAGAGCAACCACAGGAAGCAGCAGGACTAATAGCATAAAAAACCTGAATATGATTGCCAATCCCCTCATTTCCTTTAGAATAATTTCTAAAAATTCGCTGCAAAGATAATAAAATAAAAACAGAACACAACCAATTGGCATATATTTTGTTTCTCTTAAAGCAGATGAAATTTAACAAATATATAATATGGCTTACATAGACTATTACAAAGTATTGGGAGTGGACAAAAGCGCCACCCAAGATGATATCAAGAAGGCTTTCCGTAAGCTGGCCCGCAAATACCATCCTGACTTGAATCCGAATGATCCTGGAGCCAAAGATAAGTTTCAGGAGATAAATGAAGCCAACGAAGTACTGAGTGACCCGGAAAAACGTAAGAAATACGACGAATACGGGGAACACTGGAAACATGCCGACGAATTTGAAAAACAAAAGCAACAATATGGAGGTGCCGGTGGATTCGGAGGGTTTGGCGGAGCCGGAAGCGGATTCGGTACGGACGGTAACGGCAGTTACTGGTATTCCGGCAATGGAGGAGAAGAATTCAGCGGTGCACATTTCGGTGGCAGCGCAGGTGGTTTCTCTGATTTCTTTGAAGAACTGTTCGGGCATCGTGGCGGTGCAAACGGCGGACGAAGCGCCGGATTCCGTGGACAGGACTATAATGCTGAATTACAACTTTCATTGCGTGAAGCCGCCGAAACACACAAACAAGTGCTTAATGTAAACGGAAAGAACATACGTATCACTGTTCCGGCAGGTATAGCCAACGGACAGACTATCAAATTGCGTGGTCATGGTGCACCGGGGGTAAACGGTGGTCCTGCAGGCGATCTGTACATCACCTTTGTCATTCCAGACGATCCTGTATTCAAACGTCTGGGAAATGATTTATATATCCATGCTCCGCTTAGCCTCTACACCGCCGTACTGGGTGGTGAAGAAACCGTGGACACACTGAACGGCAAGGTAAAACTGAAAGTAAAACCTGAAACCCAGAACGGAACCAAAGTCCGTTTGAAAGGCAAAGGCTTTCCTGTTTACAAGGAAGAAGGCAAATTTGGCGATCTGATAGTAACTTATAATGTCACCATTCCTAGCAACCTGACCGAACATCAGAAAGAGCTGTTCCGCCAATTAAAAGATAGTAGCAATTAAAAAAAGAGAAGGATTATGCAGACCGATTTAATTATTATCAACGATTTTTGCGACCGTTGCCATGTGGACCCGTCGTTCATTATGGAACTGGAAGAAGACGGACTGATCGAAGTCCGGGTGATTGACGAGGAACGCTACCTCCCCACATCCCAACTAGCGGAACTGGAGCGTTACACGCATTTATATTATGACTTGTCCATCAATATTGCAGGAATCGACGCCATCCACCACATGCTGGAACGTATAGAACTTCTGCAACAGGAAGTGCGTTCATTAAGAAACGAACTGGAATTCTACCGCTAAAATCCGTGTCCGGAGAGGGAAAGCGAAAACTGCACCCACTTCTCTTTCCGGCACTGTTCATTTACTTTTAT
>ERZ1504608.360-NODE-360-length-15852-cov-3.577325_pt1 | contig 15852 bp, 10 predicted proteins | sample MGYA00571818_ERZ1504608 | MGnify/ENA primary metagenome ERZ1504608 (study PRJEB39906, sample SAMEA3182088) | gut metagenome | biome: human; feature: gut; material: Stool; isolation source: human stools | place: Canada | collected 2013-02-05 ... | reverse complement strand
CAGCAGAAAATCCTCGGGAATCCCGAAAAAATAGACCTTCGAAAGCCCGATCAACGCCCAATGGCAGAGGAACGTCGCCAACACGATATTCGCCCGCTCGGAGAAAGCCAGCATCAACGCGACGGTGAAGACCGCGACCGAGCAGGGCATCACGGGCGAGGTCATCATCGGAAAAGTACGCCCCAGGGCCAGCGAGAAAAGCGGATAAACGAGCGGCATACAGAACAGCGCCAAAGCAAACTGGGAGTGTCGTCCCGTGCGCCCGAGCGAATCGTGTCCGGCCGCCAGATCATAGATCCAAATACAGCCCATGACCGTCCAGAACAAGGCCAGAATATCGTAATGTTCGCGCGGAGCGCAATAGAGAAAATAATATACGCCCGCGATCCAGAAATTCAATGCGGCCATAAAAACCTTCATCGCCACACGCACCGCACGCGTCGGACGCAGGTAAAGCAAAAGGGTCAGTACGGCGGCGACCACGACCAGGAGGAGCTGCACGGGCCACGTGGCGGCGTTGTATGCGGCGATCGTATTCCAGAAAACATCCATACGAAAAGAGTTTACTTGCGGTTCTGTCTGCGTCGTGTGAGCGAGAAAGCCCGGCGGTTGAAGATGAATATCGGCAGCGTAGCGCCCGCAGCCAACAGGATAATCACGCTGAACGACACGGTGGCATTCAGGAAAAACTGCTGCATATATTCCAGCCCCTGTCCGGGATCGTTGAGCGATTGCAGAAACATGATGAGGGCAAAGACCGTCTTGTAGGCGTAGATACCCGGAACCATCGGCAGCAGGGCCGGAATGTAGAGCACGGTCATCGGACAACGAATACCCCGTCCCAACCAAAGACTGCCGAAACCGATGACGACGGCAGCGCAGAGCGAAGCCGTAGCGATGTCGATCCCCGCATAACTCATCAGGCAGAAACGCAGGGCATGCCCGACGGCCGCCAACAGGGCGATACAGGGAAATGCCCGGACCGGAGGGTCGGAAATCGCCCCGAATCCGATAGCGGCCACAGCTGCGAACAACCCGTCGAGCAGAATATCCACCGCAATCATAGCAAACTGTTTTTAACGATCATCAACGTCGCCGAAAGACCTACGGCAATGCAGACGATCAGCAGCAGAGCGTTTATCAGACGGCTGCAACCGATCAGGATATGCCCTTCGACGATGTCGATCACCCCGTTGATGAGCGGAACGCCCGGGACGAGAAAGAGCGGGCTGGTGGCTATCGCAACCTCGGCCGTACAATCGAAGCCCAAGGCCGACGAGGCGCAGAGCGAAGCCAGAAAGGCGGAAAGGATGAAAACCAGGAAGTGATTCACGGCATGCGCCTGCATCCACTGCCGGGTGGAAAAACCGACGAGCGTCGAGGTGAAAACGATGCCCACGGCCGTCCAGTCCCCGCCGAACAGACGACAAAAGGAGGCATTCGCCAGGCCGACCGTCAGCAGGACGAAAATCGGGTCCATACGCGGCTTGGCGATCAACTCTCCGTAACGGTCGCGCAGGTCGGTCAGCGACAGGTGTTCATCGACGGCATCCCAACTCAAAGCGCTCAGATCCGAATTACGTTCGAAGCTGATAGGCAGCGCAGGGATCTTCACCACACGGGTAACGACTTCGCCGCTCCGTTCGTCGTGCACGGTGATGATTATGCTTTTCTGAAAACTCGACAACTGAATATCCACTCCCTGCGAGGTTCCGATGCGCTGTGCGTTGCGGATCACACGCGAAGTGTGCACTCCCGATCCTAACAGATAGGAAGCGTATTCCGCGACGAAATCGAGAATGTCGGTGAGTTCCTGTTTTGTTTTCATGGCGGTACAAAAGTAGTGTATTCCCGCCGAATCGGAAACAATCGGCGAAAAGAAAAATTCCCGGAAAGAGTTTTTGTTTCCTGAAAAATACCGTTATATTTGCGGCAGATTTGGTTTCCGGCTCCTTATGCAAGGAGAGGAATGAAAAGGGAATCGGGTGTGAATCCCGGACAGTCCCGCTGCTGTGAAGCTCCGCAACGTTTCGAACATCTCTGCCACTGGTCCGCACGGACCGGGAAGGCTTCGGAACAGGAGTGAGTCAGAAGACCTGCCAGATCGATTCGACGTCAAAGGCGCTCGTGGGTTAGGCGTTTGATTTCGGTTGTGTTTCGCTTGATAAATTTTAGGAAAACCGTCCCGACACAGGGATCGTTGTACCGTTCCGGTACAAGAGATTTCCTCGTCTGCCACAGCGGTATTTCCAGTAATGAACGACAAACGAAAGTGCGGCGATAACCATTGTTACTGCCATAACATTCAAGAGATTAGGATGTCGCCGCACTTTTTTTTAACCGATAACGATGAATATCATACTCTATGGAATACCGGCCGATACAGCCGAGCTGATTGCCGGACGTTACGACCTGGAACTCATTCATTCGATCGAAGAAATCGGAACCTGCGGAGCGTTGCTCCCCGTCCCGAAAATAACCGCACCCCGGCAGTTGCTGGCTCTTTACAACGCCTTGATGCGTCACGAGGATGCGATCGATGCAGTCATCATCTGCGGGTCCGAAACCTGCGGTGCGGCCGGCACGATATGCTACGGGGCTCCTCCGGGAAAAATCTTCACACTCTGCGGCGATCCGGGAGGCGAAGAGCTGGAAGCGGAGTTATTCCGGCTGCTCGATGCCATCTTCACGCAAGCCAACCGGATCAACCTCTGAAACGACGTATTCCCGAAAAAACGAAAGGGATTCTATTTTCAAATTTTTTCCGGCACGAATTTGCTCCGACCTTTTCCGCCTTTGCAAAAAATCCGCTGGAAAGAATTTCCACAACCGGCTGTCACCTCGCAACCGGCCTTGCTCATGAGAGCAAATATACCCCGCTTCGATTCGGATTTATATCGTCTTTCCGGACAGCGGTCGCCCTCGGTTCCGCCCAAATTTATTTGGCTCTGCCACAAACCTGCACTATCTTTGCCGCATGGACTCAACGAAAGGATATATTCACGTCTATACCGGAAACGGCAAAGGCAAGACGACGGCCGCGTTCGGACTGGCCGTGCGAGCTTTGTGCGCCGGCAAAAGCGTTTACATCGGACAGTTCGTCAAGTCGATGCGATACAACGAAACGAAAATCGGGCAACTCTTCGACCAAGTGAAGATCGAACAGTTGGGTCGGGGATGTTTTATCGGCAAGGATCCCGAAGCGATCGATATCCGGATGGCACGCGACGGTCTGACCCGCTGCGCCGCCCTGCTGGAGAGCGGCGAATACGACGTAGTCATCCTCGACGAACTGACCATCGCCCTGCATTTCGGACTGCTGACGATCGACGCCGTACTGGATGCCCTGAACCGCCGCCATCCGGCGGTAGAAGTCGTCGTCACGGGACGTTATGCCCCGCAGGAACTTATCGACGCGGCCGACCTGGTGACCGAAATGCGGGAAATCAAACATTACTACACGCAGGGCGTCCTTTCCCGCGACGGGATAGACCGCTGACAGGCCAAAAGCGATCGTCATCACCCGACTACACGGGCGCGAATAACAGCAAGGGTACGCTGCCGAAAAAACGCTTTTTTTCATTCCGAAGTAACATTTCTGCCCGAAAACTTGCACGGGGGGGGGGATTTTGTACTTTTGCAAAATATAATCGGCAAAACCAAATGCGACGGATTTCAGAACCAGCTGTGACTTTTCGAGGGTTGAGTTCGCTCAAAACGAAAAGCGACTGAAATTTCGCACACGCGCCGAATATATGTAAAGCAAATGCATGATCCGTTTACATATTACGGGAAATATGTAAAGCGAATCAAGAAAACACATCGTTCGAATGGCGTTTGACTACCGCTCGAACGGTTTTTTATTTCAAGATGAATCAATACCAGCTCCATTTATTCGCCTAAATACTCACCCTCGAACAGGGATGCCTGTGCCCGTTCCTCGTAGTTGCAGACCATCCACTCCTCTTGTCTGCGGCGATTTGATTTCGAGGCACTGATCGTCCTCTCGATACGATGGATAATCCATCCGTTCTTCCGGGCATACCGGTCGATCATATCGAACGGGAACATCGTGAGCATAAACTTTCCCTTGACGGTTTCGAGCAATTGCAAGAGTTGCTCCATATTCTGCTCGTTGAATGTATCCTCATAGTGTCCGCAATCGGAGTTCACATAAGGCGGATCGATGAAATGAAAGGTATCGGGAGCATCATAGCAGGCGATCACGTCGAGAGCATTTCGGTTCTCAATAGTCACTCGTTCGAGCCGCTGACAAAGCCGCTCTGTGAACTCCTCCTTCGCGTTACGCAGTTTCTTGGTCATTGTGCCGCTGAAGTCATATCCAAACGTCCCGTCCATCATTGACGCAAACGACATTTTACAGAGCACCCATACGGCCCATGCCCGTTCGACGGGAGTAAAGAACTGCGGATAAGAGTTGATATGCCCGGCATGGGCGTGTAGGTCCCGGCTGTGTAGTGTTTTGTTAATCTCGTGTTTGAGGTCTGAATAGTAAACTTGCATACACCAGTAGAAGTTTGTCAACTCCATGTTGATGTCATTGATGATTTCAGCTTCGGAGGGCCGTTTGGCGAACAAGACGGCCGCACCGCCGCAAAATGCCTCTGTATAGATCTTATGCGATGGGATCAAAGGCAAAATGTGCTTGAGCATTGTCTGCTTGCCGCCATAGTAGGAAATAGGGGTTCTCATAGTTTGCTGTTTTATAAAAATTAGTATCTTTGCGTATCTCATCTACATACCAGCCGTTTCCTGTACAGGGAACGACACAAAAAATTACTCGCAGCAGGAGGCTTTATCCCCCGGTCGCTGCGAGTAATCGTGCATTTGTTGGTATGTAGGTGAGATGACTGCTAACAAACCGGGGGATTCTTTGTGTCCTCCCCCGAAGGACTTTATTTGTCAGATTCGATGCTGACCGATTCTACTTCGTCTTTTACTTTTCTGCCGACAACCGATGTATTCCATACATGGTCCATCGCAGCTATTAAAAATTCTTCAATTCATCTACGACTGTCTCCAATGGCGTTTCTCAAATCTTTGTCCAGGTCGTATGGTCGGTATCTCTCTTATATACATACCCGTTTTGAATACGTAATCCGGCTTTTCCGATCAGGACCTCGAAAATATCTCCTGTGAATACCGCGTAGTTGCTCGATCCTTTCACAACGGCTACTCCGTTGGGTGCAATCAGGTTCTTGCGGATGTCGGTCACGAAAGAAAAAGTAATCGCTTCGACAGCTGCGGATGCCGCATTTCCGAGTCCTCCGGACGAGGATGCTTCCACTGTTACTTTTATATAGTAGTTGCCGGGGGTCGTAAAACGATAACTAATGTTCTTGTTGATCTGTATCGATACCGTGTCGTCATATGCGGAAGATTGCCGGAATATCGTGTCGGTAGTATCGGCTGTCTGGTTGATAATTTCGATCTTCACGCTTCCTCCGCTCCGGATCGTCCCCTTGACTTGTGCCGACATCTGCACCTCCGCGCCGCATTTGAATTGACTTGAGTTTCTGGAATCCGAGGCGAAAGGCTTCGTTTGAGAGGTTATGACCGCCACATTTCCCGTTGTTTGGCTCGACGGGACTTTGGAAGAACCCAAAACCTGGCTTACGCTGTTTATATTGTTAGTAGTGAGTATGATCTTGTTTCCGCTTGCGGTCGCATCGCTCACCTCTACGGAATCGTTTTTGACCTGCAAGATTCCGACGGTACCTTTGGTTGCGTGTACTTCTCCGTCGGCGTGTACCCTGAACACGGCTTTTTTCCGGTTCGTATAGTCGGCTCCCGACCAGAAGGGCACATCGTCTTCCTGCAAGCCGCTCACTCCGGCCGTCACCTCGCCTTGCCGGTTTCTCAGTAATATCATACTGAGAAGATAGAGACCGCCTTTTTCCTCGGAGCCTCCTTCTATCGCCTGCTTGAGGTACTCTGTCGATTTGATGGATTCGTCTATCGCATCGTCGATCAAGTCCGACATGTTGTTGCTTATTTGATAATAATCGGAGAATACCTTTCTGAACTCGGTGCCGGTTATCTCGGATGTCGTACTCATATCGGCCAACAAGGGTGTGAGATAATCTTTGAGCCGCTGGAAATAGACCGTAAATGAATCCGTGGGTACATCATACTTTTCGGCATTCGCCATGATGCTCCAGTATTCACCTTGAATCCGCACCCATTCATTAGCCACCTGCTGTTTGTCGGAGGGCGTCAGGCTCGAATCCGAGGCGATGTAGTCCACATCCATCTTCACCTGCTCGATCTGCGCCTGCACATCCTCCTCGGCCGTGATATACCCCGTGGGGGCCTTGTCGCCTTCCGTAAGCTGAATGTCGTAGAGATACATAGAAACACCGTCACGGATATTCATATATATCTTCTGCACCACACGCGAAGCATCGATGGTGCGGACCACTTCATATACTCCTTCCGTTCCCGCCGGAGGAGCGGAAAGAGTTTCTGTGGTGCCGTCTTCATACCTGACTCTGAACGTCATTTCGGCCCCCTGCTTGATCCGGGCTTTGAAGACGTACGGAGTATTCGGCTTGTATTTTATCTGGCCGCCGAAACAGTCGGGGACCGTCGAAACCTGCGGGATGTTGGTTGCGGCAAGCCCGGCCTGCAGAAGTTTGCTCCAATTGACATACAAATATGTTCCGTCCGCGTCCGCCCCCGAAGTTACGACATCCGTAACGCCCTCTTTGACACTGTTCCATTCCCGGATAAATTGTTTGGCGATATAGTTGCGGGCGCCGAACTTTACATCTTCTTCCGCAACCAAGTATCCTGCCGGCGCCTTGTTACCTTCGGTGAGCTGAACGTCATATAGGTAGATCGGGTTCCAGGCAACCACATAGAGAACTATTTTCTGCAAGGACTTGCCCGCTTGGGTCGTATAGACCGCTTCATACAGCTCGGATGCGGTCGGCGAAGGCGGTGCCGACATAAATTGATAGGTATTATCGTCATAGACCGCACAAAACATAACTCCCCGCTTACTGTTGGGCTGCTTGATCCGGGCCTTGAAGACATAGGACATACCGGCCTTGTAAGCGATCTTACCTCCGAAACAATCCGTCCAGTTTACGATCTGGCTCGTAGATGCAATAGCCACTCCTGCATTGCTCGCTTTGTTGGCATCGATCCTCATGTATGCTCCATCCGTGTCCGTACCGGTCGTTACCACGTCCGAAACACCCTCTTTGGCGCTGTTCCATTCCCGGATAAACTGCTTGGCGATGTAGTTGCGGGCGCCGAACTGAAGATTCGCAATTTCGTCTTTGGCTTCGTTGGCTGCCGTATCATCGGTGTATTTGGATGCTTTGTCCCAATCCGAGCTTTCGAAATTGCCCGTTGCACGGGATTCGATACAGCGCATGATGTCGCCACCTTCGCCCTGCGTCCAGATGTCACCCACATCGTAGGGTGTAGTCGGTGTTACGACGAATACACGACGTTTGGCATCGGCCGTGTCCTGCGCCCGCGCCGCCTCTTGCAGGGCCTTTACCGCATCGCTGTCGGCGATCGGCGTCCATTTATAGGTTCCGTCCTCTTCTTTTACCCACCGCCACGATTTGCCCGCATCGGGGTTCGTCGTCTTGTCGCTCGATATGGTGAAGTGAATCTGCGGGTATTCCGCCGGAGTGATTTTGGCATTATCGGTTTTGCGGATGACAAAAGCTATGTAGGGATTGTCGCTTCCGACGGTATAGCTCTGGCTCCATACGTAACTTGCTATAACCGCTCCGGATGACGCTATCGGATTGTAACCCATCGTATAGCCTTCACCCACCGACAATACGGCGCCTTTGGGTATTCCTCCGACCGGAGTTTTGAGCCGGATGCGGGTGCTGTCGGCGATTTTGATCTGATCCCAGGTCTTAATGCCGTCGATATAGGATGCACCGATGCTTCCCTGCTCCCAGCAGCCTGCGTCCGTCGGGTCGAAATTCGCGGGCAGCGTATTGGTGAACGTGTCGCCGATATGGTTTTCCTGCTCGCCGTCCGCTATCCATGTTTGGGCCGGTTCATTGTAAAGCGAGGGAGTATAGGGATAGAACCAGTTTTCCACGACACCGTCCAGCCGTTTGTTGATCTCGGACAATTCGCCGGGCAGCGTGTTATCGATGTAATCCTTGGCCTGCTGAGCTTTGCGATCGGCGGAATTGGCAGTGTCCTGGGCTTCGGTGGCCGTCTGATCGATCTGTTCGATGTCGAACTCCTTTTGAAACTGTCCCGTCGCGGGGTCGTAGAGCTTGCCTTGCTTCCAGCCTGCCTCCGGGGTAAATGCCACGCCGACGCCGTTGTCGCCGACCAGCCGGAACAGCTTGCTCCGGGTGTCCAGCAGCGCCTTCTTGTCCAGGCTGCTGATCATACCTTGCAGGTAGATATTATCCAGATAGGCCGAATAGCCCGACATTTGGATCCCGAAGACGGAGAGGTTCGTAAGATCGCCGAACTGCGCGGCGATATTCTCGGCCGTGAACTCCCAGTCGCTGACATTGCGCAGATAACGCTGGTAGGTGCGCGTCGAGTAGCGCGAGCTCTGCCGGGCGGGATTCGTGAACGAGCCGTAGGCCACGAAGGTCATCGATTCCATCGGGTCGATCTGCCTGGTAAAGGTAGCCGACAGGGGGCGCAGCTCGTAGCGGAACTGCTCGTTGCGGTCGCCCAAGACCTCCGTGATACGGAAATAGACCGTTGCGAAGCCTGCGAAAGAGAAGTTGCCCCGGCCGTCGTCGGAATCTGCCGTCGCATTGTTCGACGGGTCGAAGTCGTGGAAGATACCCATACATATATCCTCGACCGCTACGGCGCCGATCTCGCCCTCTTCGAGTTTGAGCGTTACGAGCTTCTGATCCTTGTCCACGCTCTCGATCACCCCGGCGCCCGGAGCGCTCCAGTCATCCCCGACGCTGATGCCGACACGGTTTTTCCGAAGCTCCGGAACCTCCAGAAAACGACGGATGAAGAGGCTCTCCAACTCGCCGGCGCCTCGTCCGTCGATCTGTGCACCGAAGCCGGTGATGCCGCTGGCAAAGTCGCTTGTCCGGAATCCCTCGTCGAGCTGCTGCCGCTTAAGGAATCGGGTGATTCCTTCGACCGTACCTCCCCGGCGCTTGTTGAGAAATTCCCGTTCGCTCTTACGCGACGAATAGAGCGTCGTGTCGCTCGCTGGTGTTTCCTCCCACGATTTAATGATGTCAGGAAATTCCGATGAAACCTGCCGGGTTATCTGCGTCACTTCCGAAATCTGATTTTCGATGCGGGAAATACGGCCTGTGGAGAGGACATCGCTCATTTTGAGAGTCATGCTTCCGGGCTGAACGACGGAGCGACTGATCGCGACGATACGGATATCGCGGTATCCGGTATCGGGAAAAAACTTGTCGCTTCCGAGCCGAATCCGTTGCCCTGGCTTCAAATCGAGGTTTCTTTTATCGACAACCGTAAAATCCGTCGATGCCTGGAACACGGATATATCTTTACGGCTGTCGGCCATAAAGGTATCTACCGCAGTTTTGAATTCCTGTTCGGCCGCAGGATAATAACTGTCCGGCATACTGATATTCCAGAGCACGTATTCGTTCCCGGGAGCCGGGACCAACGGTTCTGACGGCAACTGCATATCGTTGTCGTAGGGCCATTGGGTGATGATCTCGAACTCCTTCTTTTCCGAGTCGTAATTCACTTCGAACTCCCGTCCGCGAAGCTCTCCGGTCTGAAAGGTCACCCGTTTGACGAGGCCGCCTATTTCGTATTGATTGGGATCGAACGGAATGTCGGGATCGGTGAAATACCAGACCGTAAACGGAGAGCCGTCATCGCTCGTGCGCTCTTCGGACCGTACGGCACCGACCGTCCCGATCCGGCGGGGATATATCGCATCGAACGCTTCCTGCTCGAAATATTCGATGATACCGAGGTGGGTATCCTGTTCGACGTACTTCGCCCCGTCGGGCAATTGCAGCCGGGCATGTCCGTACCGATCCGGATCGATGTTGCGGGAGGAGCCTACCGGAAAGAGCCGAGTGAAAAATTTCACGCCATCGGCCATGCTCCGTTCGATTCCTCCGATCAATCCGTCGCCGTAAGACAACGGGACAGGCTCGCCGAACTCACAGCGGGATATGTTGAGCGTCATCCCGTCGAACCACCACTCCGTCCCGGCGGCAGACGACAGTTCCGAAAGTGCATCGGAGGCGTACTTTCCCGTATATTCGATATCGATGTACTCCGATACGACCACTTCTCCGACTTTCCATTCGGTCGTCCCCATTTTGCGGTTCATGTTAGCGATAATCAGCGCCGCATGTTCGCGTGCCGGTGCCGTGAGTGTCAGAATCGGATTGTCGTCATCATCCGGATTGACCATCAGGACCTGCGTGGTGAGTCCTTCGACCCCCGACAGTTGCACCGAGTAGCTCCATTCGCTGTCGCAGTTCATCTTCGGCTGATAACGTTCGAGAATCCAATAACGCCGTCCGAGGAAGTCCGCATAATCGTAAACTTCGAGCGTGACGCATTCGAAGGCCGTGAAGGAGAGCGAGAGGACACTCTCCTCCTGTATGCCGCAGGTTGCAGCACTGTTACTATCGGGAGAGGCCGTCAGCTTCAGATTCCCTTCTTTCGAATATATTTTGAGTTCCATTTTTTGAAGATTTGAACGTGACCTTTAGATCGACGCAGCGAGTTCGAATGTCGGCTTCGGCTCCCGGAATTTCACCGAGAAGGTCGCCGCGACCTCTCCCTTTCCGAATGGCGCCAGTTGTGAATAATCCGAAAATCCGGTCATATAAACCCGGAATTTCAGCCCTACGTCCGTCAGATGGAGCGCCAGCCACCCGTCGTCGCCCTCCTTGAGAAATTTCACGAACGAGGCGTAGCGCATGAAGAACGAAACATCGTTCGAGGCGACGATGGCGAATCGCAGCGTAATATCACGGGCTTCATAAGTCTGCGTCAGTATATCGGGCATACGGACGCCGTCCTCCTCCCGAATGGAAACCTCCGCCTGCTGCTTGAGAGCCGGAGGTGCGAGCAGCGAATCGTAGTTGTCGTGTCTGTCTTCGGCGGTTTCCGCGAGGAAAGCCCCGAAACGGGCATATACATCCGTTTGGTTGATCAGCAACAGTCCTTCGAGTATTTCAGCCATAATCAGATCGCTTTTAATCCGTCGCGTTTTATGGTTTGCAACAGTTCATAGATTTGGGGTATCGGTTCGGTATTTTCCCGGATGGCATTCATCGCTTCGAGTGACCCTTTGAGAACCGGGACAATACCTTCGGTGTTTTCATCGATATTCGCGGAATGGATCTGTACCGATGTGACCAGTCCTTCGACGCGGGAGAACGAATCCTGCGTTACAGTCTGAGTGGCTCCGGCCTTACCGTTCTGCTGCGAAGTGCCGGCTTCCTCGTCAATCGAAAATCCGTTCTCTTTTGCAATGCGGCGGAACTCTTCCCACAGACGATTGAAATCGTCCTGTTGATCCATGACGCCCGAAACCAGCGATTTCATCGTTTCGCTCCATTGAGCGAAACGCTCTTCGTCGGAAAGGTCGCTCTGCATGACCTTTTCGATGCGTTTTTGGGTATCTTCGAATAATTTACCGAACACGATCGAGGAGGCCATACGCTTACCCAGCAAGCGCAAGGCTTGTCCGACACTATCAACAAAAGTATTCGCCGCATCGGTGCCGTTTTCGAAAGCATCCACCAAAGCATCGGTAAGCGTACTGCCCAGATCGCCGAAAATATCCTGCAAATAATCCCGGACCGCAGTCAATGCCTCTTCGTAGGTTTCCCAGTCGTCCACCATTTCGCGGAGCATCTCCTGATTCTCCCGTGCCAGGTGCTGGAAAGTTTCTCCGCCCTCTTCGACGAATTGCCGGAGCGCGTCCATATCGACTTCGCCATCCGTGAATAATTCGGGAAGCAGCGAACCGAGGGACTGATATTTTGCCGAACGGAACCAGGTCGAGTGACGTGTCTGAACCTGCATGTTGGCGATCGAATCGGCAATGTTCTCCCAAGTTTTTTCGTACCTGAACAAGCCCGAAAGTCCCGTGCCGGCTCCGCCTCGCCACTCTCCCGGCAACTGATATTTTTCTTCCCCGCGCGAGAGGATTCTCTCCCGGACTTTCTCCAGTTCCTCGAGCGAGGTGCGCACCACATCGATATTTTGCTTGTAACGGTCGTACACTCGATCCCCGAAGATATTGTCGAATTCATCGGAGTCGATACGGCTACGCTCTTTCATGATCCGAAGTTCTTCATTGAACTCGCGGGCCAGACGAAGGTTGCGCTCCATCGAAGTTTCACCGCCCTTGAACAAATTGACAATAGTGGTCAGCGCACCGATACCGGCAGATATGCCTCCGAGAATTCCGGAGGCCATGCCGAGTGTGTTCGATGCGGCTTGAGCTTTCCGGTATGCCTGAACGGCATTGATGATTTGCAGGGTAGAGCCGGCGATATCTCCTGCGGTGGCGATGATGGTTCCTCCGGCACCCCCGACGGCATCGCCGACCTCATTGAAGGTACCGATGACGTCGGTCAATACGCGGTGAAGCTCCGTCCAGGAAGTCGTATCGGTAGTTTCCTGTTCCGTTTGGTTCTGTTTTTTCGCCAGTTGCTGTTCGGCCTTGCGGAGTTTGGCCCGCGCAACGGCGATGGCATTACCGTCATCCGGCGTTTCGCTTTGCAGGTTCTCCAGCTCTTCCTGAGCTTCGATCACCAGGCTTTCCAGCTTTTTGACCGAGGCAGCGACGACCCGGTCGGCCCAGGCTTCGAATTCCGGGAACTGGCTTGCAAATTGTTCCGTGAAGTCGTCGAGCGCTTTTTGTTTGGCCTCGCGAGCGAGTCGCTGGGCCTCCGGATTTGAGGCAAGAGCGGCAATATCCTGATCGTATTTCCGGGCGATTCGCAGACGCCCCTGCTGGTAGGTTTCGTACATCTCCAGCAACTTGGTGTATGAAGCCTCCTCTTTCTTATCGACATCCGCAAGCTCTCTGTCCCGAATTTCCGCAGCTTGGGCTATTGCAGCGGCCGTGCCAGCCATAAAGGTTTTCTCCGCATTCGAATCGATATCGGCCCCCGACTCCCGGAGTTTGCGAATCAGCGCGAGCGTCTGTTGTTCCTGCCGCTCATATTCCTGACGGTTTTTCTCGTAATTGAGGCGGATCGCTTCCCGTTCCCGGTCGAATTCGTTTTCAATCAACTCGACCCGCTGGTCGTCGAGGCTCTGCTGTTGGCGACGTACGGCCGCCTTATACTGTTCTGTGAGTTGGTCGGTGGAAGCCGGTTCGCTACCGGTCGCGCTCGGCGTGCCGGACGGGTTTTCCAGCAACTGGGCCTGCTCCGCCACGGCAGCCAATTTCGTCCGCTGCTCTGCGAGAAATTGCAGAAATGCCCCGAGGTTGCCATCGAATTTCTCCTCTATCTCATCGATAATCTCTTCTCCTCCTTTGTTCTTCCTGATCTCTTCGAAAATCCTTTCCTGCCAGTAAGAAACACTTTCTTCTGCATCTGACAGAATGGTTTCCGCCCAAGAGAGATCTTTGTACATTTTAGACGCATTGCCCCGTTGGGTCCACGTCGCCGCATCGTAGATTTTCCGTTTGTCAGCAACATCCTTTTGGGCCTCGAGGTATTTGTCATAATCCTTTCGGAATTGTTCGATATCCGGTATGTTATTGAAGAACAGCTCTTGCTGTTCGATATCCACCAGGCTCTTGAAAGCCGCCTGTGCTTTGGCGTATTTGTAAATGTTTTTGATCAGCTCCTTGTAAGTGTCATTCGCTTGTCCGAGCATGATTTGCTCGTCGGAAAGATTCTTGAAATAACCCGAAAACTCCTCTTTGAGTTTGCGCACGGCATCCCGGCGATCGTCTGTGGCACGGGCGTTATCCGTTGCGGCCCGGTAGAGAAGATTCAATTTTACGACCTCCTGCTGGGCGTTCCGGGCCCCTTCGAGCATCGTATTCTGAAAACGTTCGGTCGCCATGCGAGCGGTGTCGAGGGCTTTCTTTCCCCGAAACAGATTCGTCACCCAGTTTCCGATCTCTTTGCCGTACGCTACTGTCAGCGTGATTCCGACGGCTAACGCCGTTTGCCAGGATAGAAGGGACGAAAGAACCTGCCGCCACACGGGGACGCCTTTCTGCCCGCTGGCAATCATCGCCTCGTACTCTTTACGCGCACGAGCCAGTTCGTCGGTGAAGATCGGCAGGTTGTTCGAAATGGCCATGAAGAACATTTGAGGCCCCATCGACAATACCGGCAGCTCCCGGGCCAGTTGTTGGATCGACATGTTCAATCCGTTGAATGTACTCTTAGCTTTCGTTGCATCAGAAGGAACGATTGTCGTATTTTTGGCCGTTTCTGAGACTGCCTTCGCGCTCTTCGAAACGCGGCCCAGCTCCTCTTCAAGTTCCTTGATTCGAGCCTGCAGGGTCTCGATCTGTCGAATATTATCACTTTGATCCATCTTCGGTGTCGTAGACATTGTTTTGCTCAATCGTGCCACCTCTGCCTCCAGAGCTTCGATCTGTTTCCTGGCATCCATAGCATCCTTCTCGACACCATCAATCCCGCCGGAAACTCCGGAGAGTCCCTGGCGGGTATTGTTCTTTACGAGGAATTCTATCTCGACGGGTTTCATTGCAAGTTGAGTTTCGATTGAAAGAGTTGTGCGGTATCGGGTTTTCCCGTTGCACTCCCGGCTTCCGTACATTCGGCCGGGACGCTTCGATAATGCGGGGCATCGGCCAGCATCATGGCCAGTGTCTGGAAATTGACCTTCCACAGAATGTAATGCACCGACCATCCTGTTGCGGAGGCAATTTGCCAAACGATTCCGAAGGGGCTATGGGAACTCTCGTAAACGGTTCTTAACTCCCCTTTCCTGCTCTTTTGGGGCGGCTCGCTTCGTACCGGAAGGGATCGATCCTCTCGGCCGATTCGATAATACTCGTAAAATCCCGCGTGCCCCGCATTCTGCGGAACCAGCGCTGGGCTTCGATCCGGTACTCGGAGGGTACCTTCCACCGGATCAACCAGGCCACCACGGGGGCCAGCAGGAGTCCGGACAGATAGCCGCGACATATCGTCAGCGCAAGGATCAGCGAAAGGCGTTTGGCATGCCGGTCGAAAAAGGCACGCTCCTCGTCTTCGGAGAAAGCATCCCATTCCCGGGCCGTGATTCCCAGCTTCAGGTAGTGGCGTACGATGCGCATCTGCCCTCCCAGGCAGGGGCGCCGCATCGTTACGCGCAGCACCCGCTCCCGGCCTCCGGGCAGGCGGAATCGGAGAAGAGGCAGCAGAATCCCCACATCGAGCAGAGCTTCCGCTGCCTCCAGTTCTACATTGCGTTTCATGGCTTAGGCATTGGGCTGCGAAAGCGATACGGTAGCTTTTGTTTCAGGATCGGACTCCAGGATGAATTCCAGTTGTCCGGAGCGGGGCGATTCCGTGGAATTGGCTTCGGCGATCACCGTGACGCGTCCGTTTATGACTTCCACCGAGAAGCCTTCGGGCACAGCACCTACCGAGAACGGACCCGATGCTTCGATATCGACCGGGAGGCTGCCGCCTGCCTGTTCGAAGGTCAGCGACGTCGGGTCGGCCTCGATGAAGGGCTCCGTCGGCAGAATCGAACCGGGCGAAGAGCCGTCCAGCGGGGCCAGGACCTTCAGTCCGAATTCGATGCCGAGGACGTTTTCGCCGCCCAAGCCGCCGCGAATCTTCGAGGCACGCAACGAAACGCGCTTGAGTTTGACGGTCTTACCCGTACCTGTCTCTTATACACCTCTCCGAGCCCACG
>ERZ1504608.311-NODE-311-length-17639-cov-4.780198_pt1 | contig 17639 bp, 10 predicted proteins | sample MGYA00571818_ERZ1504608 | MGnify/ENA primary metagenome ERZ1504608 (study PRJEB39906, sample SAMEA3182088) | gut metagenome | biome: human; feature: gut; material: Stool; isolation source: human stools | place: Canada | collected 2013-02-05 ... | reverse complement strand
TGGTAAATTAGTTATAGCCGGCAGTGACAAGCGTGGTACTGCATACGGCGTCATGGAACTTTCACGGTTGATAGGCGTTTCTCCATGGGAGTGGTGGGCAGATGCGACCCCTGCAAAGAAAGAGATTTTTCAACTACCGGCTTCTTATCGGAATATGCAGTCTCCTTCCGTAGAATATCGGGGGATTTTTATCAACGATGAGGACTGGGGGCTTACCCCTTGGAGCTGGCAGACATACGAGCCAAGTGATGTGAAAGGACAAATCGGTCCGAAAACACATGAGCGGATTTTTGAGTTATTGCTTCGTCTGCGTGCCAATACCTTCTGGCCGGCTATGCATGGCTGTTCTGTACCTTTTTATTTTACACCGGGCAACAAAGAAGTGGCTGATAAGTTTGGTATTTTCATTGGAACTTCTCATTGTGAACCGATGATGCGGAATACCAATGGTGAGTGGAAACGGGATGGAGTGGGAGAGTATGACTATGTTCACAACAGTGCTCATGTCTTGTCCTTTTGGGAGCAACGTGTAAAGGAGGTTGCAGGGTTGGATAATCTGTATACTTTAGGTATGCGTGGAGTACACGACGGTGCGATGAATGGTGCTAAGACCATAGAAGAACAAAAAGCTGTTTTGACCAAGGTCTTGAAGGATCAGCGCGATTTGTTGACTAAATATGTAAATAAGGATGTGACCCAAGTGCCTCAAGTCTTTATTCCTTATAAGGAAGTGTTGGATGTGTACCATGCCGGGCTGCAAGTGCCCGATGAAGTGACGCTAATGTGGTGTGATGACAATTATGGTTATATCCGTCATTTCCCTACAGCAGAAGAACGTGCCCGTAAGGGAGGAAACGGGGTATATTATCATATATCTTATTGGGGGCGTCCGCATGATTATCTTTGGTTGGGGACTGTCCATCCTTCCTTGGTATACCAGCAAATGTCTTTGGCATATGAGCGGGGTATACAGAAAATGTGGATATTGAATGTCGGAGATATTAAACCGGCTGAATATCAGGTAGAACTTTTCCTGGATATGGCATGGAACTTGGAAGCGGTGAAGCAGCAGGGAGTTGCTGCTCATCAACGTCATTTCCTGGAGCGTGAGTTTGGAAAAAATAGGGCTGACCGGTTACAGCCTGTCATGCAGGAAGCTTATCGTTTGGCTTATATCCGTAAGCCGGAATTTATGGGGAATACCCGCACGGAAGAGAAGGATCCTAAGTTTAAAGTGATCAGTGATTTGCCTTGGAGTGAGCAGGAAATCAATGAACGTCTGGCAGCATACAGACAATTGTCAGATAAGGTGGAGCAGGAATGGCATGCACTTCCTGCACAGAAAAAAGAAACTTATTTTCAGTTGGTGAAGTATCCTGTCCAGGCGGCTGCTCAGATGAATAACAAACTGCTGACAGCCCAGTTGGCGCGTCATGGAAAGGCTGATTGGGCGGATAGTGACAGGGCGTATGACAGTATAGTTTCATTGACAAAACGCTATAACACAACAAAATGGAACCGTATGATGGATTTCCAACCACGCAGACTTCCGGTTTTCAACCGGGTGGAAAGAAAGGCACTATCGTCCGGGTTGCCTGAAAAACGTCAGGCTGTCTATACATGGAATGGCGCTGATTGCGCTGAAGGGGTATCGGCAATTTGTGAAGGGCTAGGCTATGAAGGGAAGGCGGTGGCGGTGTCAAAGAATAAAGAACTGACTTTTGAATTTACTGCATGGGAAACGGATTCTGTAGAGGTGGAAGTACGATTGTTGCCTAATCATCCGGTGGAAGGAGAACGGTTGCGTTTTACCATTTCATTGGATGGAAGTGCCACGGAGGCTGTTTCGTATGAAACCAAAGGACGCAGTGAAGAATGGAAGGAGAATGTTTTGTGTAATCAGGCTGTCCGACGGATGGTTCTTCCTGTTGCACGGAAAGCTTCCCATCGTTTAATTTTTACCGCATTGGATGAAGGTGTGGTATTGGATCAGATATACCTTTATATGCCTCGGATAAAATAGGGTGAACAAAGATATTCAGGATATTTGTGCATACAGAAATTACAATGAAAAACAACTGATAAAATGAAGAAGACTTTTTTAAAATCCTTGGCTGGTATTGCGGCCGTAGCTTTTGCCGTATCATGTACGGCACCGGCTCCAAAGTATAAAACGGTGGTTGTCGATGCTCCTTTTGCTATGGAACCCATCAAAGAATGTGTTTTTCCCGAACAAGATTTTTCCATTGTGGATTATGGTGCGGTGAAAGGTGGGGAAACAGTGAATACGGAGGCCATCGCCAAAGCCATCGCAGCTTGTAATAAGGCCGGAGGAGGCCGTGTGGTTATTCCTGAAGGGGAATGGCTGACAGGACCTGTTCATTTTAAAAGTAATGTAAATCTTCATTTGGAAGAAAATGCCATATTACGCTTTACAGATAATCCCTCTGATTATCTGCCTGCTGTGATGACTTCATGGGAAGGTATGGAATGTTATAACTATTCTCCGTTGCTGTATGCTATGGATTGTGAGAATATTGCTATTACCGGAAAAGGGACACTGGCTCCTATCATGGATACTTGGAAAATCTGGTTCAAACGTCCTAAACCTCACATGGATGCTTTGAAAGAGTTATATACGATGGCTTCTACCGATGTACCTGTAGAACAGCGTCAGATGGCAAAAGGAGAAAACCATCTTCGTCCTCATCTGATTCATTTCAACCGGTGTAAAAATGTGCTTCTGGATGAATTCAAGATTCGCCAGAGTCCTTTCTGGACGATACATCTTTATATGTGTGATGGTGGTATCGTACGTAATCTGGATGTAAAGGCTCATGGCCATAATAATGATGGAATTGACTTGGAAATGAGCCGTAACTTCCTGATAGAGAACTGTGTATTCGATCAGGGGGATGATGCTGTGGTTATAAAGGCAGGGCGTAACCAGGATGCATGGCGTCTGAATACTCCTTGTGAGAATATTGTGATACGCCATTGTAATATCTTGAAAGGACATACGTTACTGGGAATCGGTAGTGAAATGTCTGGTGGTGTACGGAATGTGTACATGCACAATTGTACGGCTCCCGATTCTGTATTCCGTCTTTTCTTTGCCAAAACCAATCATCGTCGTGGTGGATTTATTGAAAATATCTGGATGAAAAATGTGAAGGCGGGAAAGATGCAACGTGTACTCGAAGTGGATACGGATGTGCTTTACCAGTGGCGTGATTTGGTACCTACCTATCAGGATAGCATTACATTCATCAACGGACTTTATATGGATAGTGTGACTTGCGACCGTACCGAGGCTGTTTATGATTTGAAAGGCGATGCCCGCCTTCCTATCAAAAACGTGGAAATAAGGAATGTGACTGTGGGGGAAGTGACAAAGTTTGTGAAGAATGTGGTAAATGCGGAGAATGTGGTGGAGGAAAATATAATTTACAAGGAGAAACAAGATAAACAATGAAAACACAAAAAAAACTATGGAGTGCTTTAGCAGCTCTGTGTGTGGCAACCGGTACGGTTGCCCAACCGGCCTACAATTATTCCAAACTGCAAAAAGAGCAGTTGGGGCGTGGCGTTGTGGCCATTCGTGAAAATCCATCGGACGTAGTGGTGTCGTGGCGTTACCTGTCTTCCGATCCGATCAATACTTCTTTCAATGTATATAGAAATGGAGAGAAAATAGCGGAAGTTCCCCATTCTACAGGTACTTTTTACCGGGATACTTACTCAGGTAATGAAAAAGCGGTATATACTGTAAAACCGGTGATAAATGGGGTTGAAACAGGTAAGTTGAATGGAAATTATACTTTGCCGGCTAATGCTCCGTCAGGTTATATCGATATTCCTCTGGACAGACCGGCGGAAGGTGTGACTCCTTCGGGACAAAAATACACCTATAGTCCTAATGACGCATCTATAGGTGATGTGGACGGCGACGGTGAATATGAAATTATCTTGAAGTGGGACCCCTCCAATGCACATGATAATGCACATGATGGTTATACAGGAAATGTTTATTTTGACTGTTATCGCCTGACCGGAGAAAAACTATGGCGTATTGACTTGGGGCATAATGTCCGCGCCGGAGCACACTATACCCAGTTTATGGTGTTTGATTTGGATGGAGATGGTAAAGCAGAAGTAGTCATGAAGACTTCTGATGGAACAAAGGATGGAAAAGGAAAGATAATAGGTGATGCCAAGGCTGATTACCGTGAACCGGGTATCACAGACGGAAATTCCCACGGGAATACACCTCGTAACCAAGGACGTATCCTGACTGGTAACGAATACTTGACCGTATTCAACGGACTGACAGGAGAAGCGATGAAAACAATTGATTATGTTCCGGCTCGTGGTAAGCTGACCGACTGGGGAGACAATCGTGCCAACCGCAGTGACCGTTTCCTGGCTTGTGTGGCTTATCTGGATGGAGTACATCCCAGTGTGGTGATGTGCCGCGGATATTATACCCGCACTGTGCTGGCGGCATTCGATTGGGATGGCAAGAACTTGAAACAGCACTGGGTGTTCGACAGCAATAATCCGGGGTGTGAAGACTATGCCGGGCAGGGTAACCATAATCTTCGTGTAGGCGATGTGGACGGTGACGGATGTGATGAAATAATGTATGGTTCTTGTGCCATTGATCATGATGGAAAAGGATTGTATTCTACCCGTATGGGGCATGGAGACGCTATGCATCTGACACAATTTGCTCCCGGATTAAAAGGCTTGCAGGTTTGGGATTGTCATGAAAATAAGAAAGATGGTTCCACTTTCCGTAATGCGGCTACGGGTGAAGTGCTGTTTCAGGTGAAAAGTAGTATAGATGTAGGCCGGTGTATGGCTGCTGATGTTGATCCGCGCAATCCGGGAGTGGAGATGTGGTCATCCGATTCAAAAGGAGTACGTAATATAAAAGGTGAAGTGATTCGTCCTGACCTCAAGAGCTTTTCAGTCAATATGGCTGTATGGTGGGATGGAGATTTGCTTCGTGAGTTGCTGGATAAAAACAGGATAACCAAGTATGATTGGGAAGACGATGTATGTCGTCCGTTAATGATATTTGATGGAACGGATTCAAATAATGGTACGAAGTCCCATCCTTGTTTGCAGGGAGATATAATAGGTGATTGGCGTGAGGAGGTGCTGCTCCGTACGGAAGATAATTCGGCACTTCGTCTGTATGTGTCGCGGATACCGACTGAATACCGTTTTCATACTTTCTTGGAAGATCCGGTGTATCGTATCAGTATCGCTACTCAAAATGTGGCATACAACCAGCCTACCCAGCCTGGTTTTTATTTCGGACCGGATTTGAAAGAGGGGATATTTAGAGGTTATGAATTTAAAAATGAATAAAGACTATATACCATGAATCTGAAAACATTAAGCATGATGGGCGCTCTGTTGCTGCTGGCTGGAACGGGTGCGAATGCGCAAAAGAAGAAAGAAGTACTGAATGATTCGAATACGCCGTTACATTTGTTGCAACCTGCATACAAAGTGCCTTACGGTATGCTCACTACAGAGGAGATAAAGGCCGATATGGATCGTGTCCTTCGTTATTTGGAAAAGAATACTCCGACTCGTGTCGTTGATAAGAATACAGGTAAGGTTATTACGGATTATGCCAATATGACGGCTGATGCACAGCTGGAACGAGGTGCTTTCCGTCTGGCAAGTTATGAATGGGGGGTGACTTATTCAGCTATGTTGGCTGCTGCTGAGGCTACGGGGGATCAGGCTTATTATAAATATGTAACAGATCGTTTTCAGTTTCTGGCCGAGGTTGCTCCGCACTTCCGTAAGGTATTGGAAAAGTATGGAACTGTAGATCCGCAGATGAAACAAATTCTGACTCCTCATGCATTGGATGATGCCGGGGCGGTGTGTGCGGCTATGGTCAAGGTGCAGATGAAGGAAAATTCACCGGAACTTAAGCCGTTGATTGATAATTATATGGATTTTATTGTGAATAAGGAGTATCGTCTTGCTGATGGAACATTTGCCCGTACCCGTCCACAACATAATACGCTGTGGTTGGACGATATGTTTATGGGTATTCCGCCGGTAGCTTGGTATTCATGTATTGCCGGTGATAAAAAGCAAATGTATTTGAGCGAAGCTGTACGTCAGATATTTCAATTTGCGGACCGTATGTGGGTACCCGGGAAAAACCTTTTCCGTCATGGATGGGTGGAAGGTATGCAGGATCATCCTGCTTTCCATTGGGGACGTGCCAATGGTTGGGCGTTGTTGACTATGTGTGAGGTCTTGGATGTGTTGCCGGAGGATTATCCTCAGCGCGATAAAATACTGGAGCTGTTCCGTGCTCATGTACGTGGTCTTGCTGCCTGCCAGAGTGGTGAAGGTTTCTGGCATCAGTTGCTGGATCGTAACGATTCTTATCTGGAAACCTCGGCCACGGCTATTTATGTATATTGCTTTGCCCATGCTATCAATAAAGGATGGATTGACGCTATGGCATACGGTCCGGTGGCACAGTTGGGATGGCATGCCGTTACCACCCAAATCAATGTGGAAGGTCAGGTGGACGGAACTTGTGTAGGTACAGGTATGGCTTTTGATCCGGCTTTTTATTATTATCGTCCGGTCAATGTGTATGCTGCCCACGGCTATGGACCGGTACTTTGGGCGGGTGCTGAGATGATTAATTTGTTGAACAAGCAGCATCCTAAAATGAATGATAGTGCCGTGCAATATTACCGTACGGAACAAAAGACTTCCGAACCAATTTTCCATGTAATGGATGGAGAAACTAAATAAGTAAAAACAAGGACTTTATAAAAAGGAGGAAAATACCATGAAACGTGAAGCTTTTAAAATGTTCTTGAAGCCGGGCTTCGAGAAAGAGTATGAGAAGAGACATGCAGCCATTTGGCCGGAATTAAAAAAAATGTTGTCCGATGGAGGAGTATATGATTACTCCATTTATTGGGACAAGGATACAAATATTCTGTTTGCTTGTCAGAAAACTAAAGGAGAGGAGTCTTCGCAAGATATGGGAGCCAATCCTATCGTGCAGAAATGGTGGGACTATATGGCGGATATCATGGAAGTGAATCCGGATAACTCTCCGGTTACTATTCCGCTGCCCGAGGTCTTCCATATGGATTAAAATAAAAAAGAGTGTATCGATTCATTCTGATACACTCTTTTTTTATACCTTTGCAAGACAAAAACACTGTGATAAATGATATGAAAAAACACATCTATGCTCTATGGGCATTCTTTATTCTTTTCAGTCAAAGTATTGCCGCATCAGTCGAGGTGCGTTCTACTCATATGACTACGGGAGATGGGGTTGCCAATAACTCAATTCGGTATATATATCAGGATAGCAAAGGTTTTATTTGGATGGGAACGCTGAATGGACTTAGTCGTTATGACGGGAATTCGTTTGTGACTTATCGTCCTGAGGGTGGAAATAAAATTTCGTTGATAGACCATCGGATTCGCGATTTGGAAGAAGATAAAAATGGTTTCTTATGGATTGCGACTTCTGCCGAGTTGTTTAGTTGTTATGATCTGAAGAAAGATTGCTTTGTTGATTTTACCGGTTGTGGGGAATATGAACAACTGTATAGCTACAAGATGACTGACCGTGAAGGTAATGTCTGGTTGTGGCAGGATGGAAACGGGTGTCGTAAAGTGACTTATATGAATGGTGAATTTACATCTGTGGTTTTCAAGAAAGAAAATAATAATCTCCCTTCTAATAATGTTACTTATATATCTGAGGATGAGCAAGGAAGAGTATGGATTGGTAGCCATGACGGTATAGCTCAAGTGGTAGGGGACAAGGCAGTATTGGTGGAAGAAAATCATGATGCCTCCAAGATGATGTCTTTTGGTAAAGATGTTTTTTTTCTTTCGGGAACAGGAACAATTTCGTTGAAGAGAGAAGGAGAGGATAGCCGTATTGTTACCCGTTTAGGTGAAGGTAGTAAAGTATATAGTACCATGCGCTTGCAAAACGATTGGATCGTTTTTACGGAAGATGGCAGTTATGTCTTTAATTTGAGAACTCATCAGGTGAGCCGGGATACGGAACTGAATATAGCAAGAGGACAAGTTCAGATTGACAACCGGGGGAATTTCTGGATTTATAATCATACAGGTAAGGTATGGTATGTCAACGCCAAGACCAGATTTGTCAAGTCTTTCCAACTGATTCCGGCTGATAAAGTAAATTATATAGATGAAGAACGTTACCACATCGTTCATGATTCTCGTGATATTGTTTGGATTTCCACTTATGGTAACGGTTTGTTTGCTTATGATTTGGCAACTGATGAATTGCAGCATTTCGAATCCAATATTAATGGATTCAGTCATATCACTTCAAATTTCTTGCAATATATTATGGAGGATCGAGCCGGTGGTATTTGGGTCAGTTCGGAATATACGGGTATTTCTCGTCTTTCGGTCTTGAATGAAGGAGCTGAGCGTGTTTTTCCTGAAGATGAAACTTTATCAGACCGTTCAAATACCGTGCGTATGATCAACCGTATGCCTGATGATAAGATTTGGCTGGGGACCCGTCGTGGAGGATTGTATATTTATGACCCTCATTTGAAAACGATAGAGAGCAGTCGTTATTTTGATTCTAACATTTATGCTGTTGAGGAAGGGGCTGATGGTAGTATTTGGTTGGGTAGCCGTGGAAACGGATTGAGTATTGACGGGAAATGGTACACTTATCACTCGGATGATCCTCTGTCTATTGGGAATAATAATATTTTTACTCTTTACCGGGACCGGAAGAATAGAATGTGGATAGGTACTTTTGGCGGTGGATTGAATTTGGCGGTGAAGGAAAAGGATAAGTATGTATTCAAGCGGTTTTTGAACAATTTTTATAGCCAGCGCCAGATTCGTGTGATACAGGAAGACAATAATGGATGGATATGGGTGGGCACCAGTGCCGGAGTTTACATATTTAATCCTGATTCGTTAATGAATGACCCGGATAACTATATTACTTATAATTATAATAACGGTAAGTTACGTAGTAATGAAATAAAATGTATCCATCAAGATAGTAAAGGCCGGATATGGGTAGGTACTTCAGGAAAAGGCTTCAGTATGTGTATGCCAGAAGGTGATTACAGAAACTTGACTTTTGAGCATTATGATGGAAGTGACGGGTTGGTAAACAGTATGGTGCAATCTATTGTTGAAGACAGGGAGGGTAAGCTTTGGGTTGCAACGGAATATGGTATTTCTCGTTTTGATCCGGATACACATGCCTTTGAAAATTTCTTTTTCTCGGCATATGCGTTGGGGAATGTCTATAGTGAGAACAGTGGTTGTGTGAGTAAGGATGGCAAACTGATGTTTGGTTCTAATTATGGATTGGTTGTTATCACTCCCGGCAAAATTGTGAATAATTCCACTGTAACTCCTATGGCAGCTTTTACCAATCTTCGAATTAATGGTATTGCCATGCGCCCGGGCGATGTGGATTCTCCGTTAGACCGTTCGTTGATTTATACAGATGAAATCGAGTTGAAATATTTTCAAAATTCTTTTGTCATAGATTTCTCTACATTTGATTATTCCGGAACGAATAGTACTAAATATACGTATCGGTTGGATAATTATGATAAAGAGTGGAGTATACCGTCTTCGTTGAATTTTGCAGCTTATAAGAACCTGGCACCCGGTACTTATAAATTGCGGGTGAAAGCTTGCAATGGGGTCGGTGTGTGGGGAGATAAAGAAACGGTTTTGAAGATTATTGTTGTTCCTCCTTTTTGGAAAACTACTTGGGCTTTCTTTATTTATGCTATTTTGATAGGGGTGGCGCTATATATCACTTTCAGACTGATGCGTGACTTTAATACTTTGCGTAATCGTATACAGGTGGAGAAACAGCTGACAGAGTATAAATTAGTTTTTTTCACGAATATCTCTCATGAGTTCCGTACTCCCTTGACTTTGATACAAGGAGCATTGGAAAAGATGCAGCGTGGTGGTAAAATCCCTAAAGAAATGGCTTATTCATTGAAGGTCATGGATAAAAGCACCCAGCGTATGTTGCGTCTTATCAATCAGTTGCTGGAATTCCGTAAGATGCAGAATAATAAACTGGCCCTTTCTTTGGAGGAAACGGATGTCATGGCTTTCTTGTATGAAATCTTCTTGAGTTTCAATGATGCTGCTGAGTCTAAGAATATGGATTTCAAGTTCTTGCCATCTGTAGCTTCTTATAAGATGTTTATCGATAAGGGTTATTTGGACAAAGTGACTTATAATTTGTTGTCTAATGCTTTCAAATATACACCCAGCGGTGGAAAAGTGACTTTTTCTGTGACGGTGGATGAAGCAAAGAAACAGTTGGTCATATCGGTAGCCGATTCCGGTGTAGGCATTCCTAAAGAGAAACGTAATGAGTTATTTAAGCGTTTTATGCAAAGTAGCTTTTCGGGTAGTAGTGTCGGAGTTGGCCTGCATTTGACACATGAACTGGTGTGTGTACATAAAGGTACGATAGTATATACTGAAAATGAAGGTGGTGGGTCTATATTTACGGTCAGTTTGCCTACTGATATTTCTGTTTATGAGGAAAAAGATTTTCTGATTCCCCATAATGTGTTGTTGGAAGAGGAGGAAGTACATCATGCAGCTGTTCTTGCAGAAGAAATATCGGCGCAAGAAGGGGGCGTGGAACTTCCATCTGCACCACTTAATAAGCGTAAAGTACTTATTATAGAAGATGATAACGATGTACGTGAGTTTTTGAAAGAAGAAGTGGGACAATATTTTGAAGTTGTGGCCGAGGCGGATGGTCCGTCTGGATTGGAACGTGCACGTACGTATGATGCTGATTTGATAATCTGTGATGTGCTGATGCCGGGGATGACAGGATTTGAGGTAACCCGAAAATTGAAGAATGATTTTGATACAAGTCATATACCTATTATTTTATTGACAGCTATGAGTTCTGCCGAAAGTCATTTGGAAGGCGTGGAAAGTGGTGCGGATGCATATATTACTAAGCCTTTTAGCCCGAAACTACTGTTGGCACGCGCTTTCAAACTAATAGAGCAACGTGAGAAATTACGTGAGAAATTTTCGAATGATCCGAATATGGTACGACCGGCTATTTGTACCTCTGATAAGGATAAAGAATTTGCTGACAGATTACAGATGGTTATGGATCAACAGATTGGTAATGCTCAGTTTACGATTGATGAGTTTGCTTCGATGATGGGATTGGGACGAACCGTTTTTTATCGTAAGGTACGTGGGGTGACGGGATATTCACCCAATGAATATATCCGGATTATTCGTATGAAGAAAGCGGCGGAACTGTTGTTGGAAAATCGTTATACGGTAGCCGAAGTTTCTTATAAAGTAGGTATTAATGATCCGTTCTATTTTAGTAAATGTTTTAAGCAACAATTCGGTGTGGCACCTTCTGTTTATTTACGTGGAAAGGAAGAGTCCGGGATACAGGAAACAGAAAATAAGGAATGATGAAAACAAGATTTTAAATAAGAAGGTCAATCGAGAATGATATAGAATCGGTTGACCTTTTTGTTTTAATGGACTATATATTTAGTATGGTTTGAGACTGATTTTTGTCAGTACTTTGCGACTTACAATATAGAGTATCCATGTACAAGCAGAAGCGGTGAGTAATGCTGCTATTTGTTGAGTGGTATCAGATATATCTAGAGGCAGAGACGCTCCGAGCCACCAACCTGCCAAGGCTGCGGTAACAGTAAGTAAGGCCATAATGATGCTTACTCCTAAAATGAACATTATCATAAATGGTTTAAGTTTGATTCAATATTAAATATAAATGCTATTTCAAGTCTGTTTGTTCATGATTATATAAAAAATCGTGGTAAAGGGGATGTAAATTAAAAAAGGAGTATTCTCGGGAAGAGAATACTCCTTTTTTATGTAGGAATGATAAATCTTACTGATTAACTCTTTTTTCCTGAATTCTAGCTTTCTTGCCAGTAAGAGCACGTAAATAGTACAATTTAGCACGACGAACTTTACCAACTTTATTAACAGTGATACTGTCGATAGCCGGAGATTCGATAGGGAAAATACGTTCAACACCTACAGTTCCAGACATTTTACGAACGGTGAAACGTTTTTTGTCACCATGTCCAGCGATTTTGATAACAACACCACGGTACAACTGTACACGTTCCTTGCTACCTTCAACGATACGGTATGCCACTGTAATAGTATCACCAGCTTTGAATGAAGGATGCTGTTTGCCAGTAGCAAATGCTTCTTCAGCAATTTTAATTAAATCCATTTTTTTTGATTTTAAATTGTTTATCGTTACCAACGCAACATATCAAGTAACTCTTCTTTGACAGCGATTGCGCGAAAGCGGTGCAAAATTACTAGATTTTTGTCATACAGCCAAATTAAATTCAACTATTTTTCATCTGATATCGTTGGTTGCAACTTCTTTTTTAACTACATTTGGGCAATAAACAACTAATAAACATGAAACCAAACCGAATTATGTGTATCATTCCGGCAGGAATAGTAGCCGGGATTTTTATGTTTTCAAGCTGTCATTCAGGCTATTCTCTGGCGTCAGTTGAGGGAAGCAGGATAGAAGTGACAGCAGCTTTGGATGCTAATCCGGATTCCGCTGCAATCGCTGTTTTGGCTCCGTATCAAAAAACGGTTGATAGTATTATGTCACCGGTCATAGGACAAAGCGCTCGTTTTATGGATCGCTTTCGTCCTGAAAGTGAGTTATCCAACTTGGTAGCGGATATTTTACGTTATTCTGCTTCTGCATATATAGGCCGTATGGCCGACGTGGGGGTGACGAATATGGGGGGACTACGTACGGCTTTGCCCGAGGGGGATATAACTTACGGTAATATTTATGAAATAACTCCCTTTGAAAATACATTGTGCATTGTTACTATGAATGGGGTTTTGCTGCGTGAACTTTTTGAAAATATAGCAGCTGTGCATGGTGAGGGATTAAGTGGCGCTTGTCTTGAAATTTCTGGAGATGGAAAATTATTGGATGCTACAGTAGCCGGAAAAGAAATTGAAGACTCCAAAGAGTATAAAGTAGCCACCTTGGATTATTTGGCTGAGGGAAATGACCATATGACTGCTTTTGCCAAAGTGGGCGATGCGGATAAATTGCTGCCTGAAAAGGCCACAGTGCGTCAGTTGTTTCTGAACTATGTGAATGAGCAGACTAAAGCAGGGAAGAAAATAGACTCAAAGATAGAAGGAAGAATTACCGTTAAAGAATAAACTGAACCGTCATGAAACGAATATATGTATTATTTACTGCTTTGTGTGTATGTTGTGCGCTGGCAGCACAGGATATCAAAGAACTTTTGATACTTCATACTAATGATACCCACAGCCGTGTGGAACCTATCCCCATTACTGATCCGAATCCGGAGTTTGCAGGAAAAGCGGGTTTTGTACGTCGTGTTACCTTAATAAAAGAAATACGGAAACAGGATAAGGATTTGTTATTGTTTGATTGTGGTGACTTTTCACAAGGCTCTCCTTTTTATAATATGTTTGGTGGTGAGGTTGAAGTGAAGCTGATGAATGAAATGGGATATGATGCCGGGATTATTGGAAATCATGAGTTTGATTTGGGCTTGGATAATATGGCACGTCTTTTTAAAATGGCGGATTTTCCTGTTGTTTGTGCTAATTATGGTGTACAGGGAACTGTTTTGGAGGGGCTTGTCAAACCGTATGTTATTTTGGAACGTAAGGGGATAAAGGTAGGTGTGTTCGGACTGAGTCCTGCATTGGATGGGTTAGTACAGGCAAAAAACTGTGAAGGAGTGGTTTTTGAAAATCCAATAGAGGCTGCTCAGCGTGTGGCGGATATATTGAAGAATCGGGAAAAATGTGATTTAGTGGTTTGTTTGTCTCATTTAGGGTGGCAAGGAAAACCTTATTCTGATGAAACTTTGATTCTTAATACTCGTAATATTGATATTGTCTTGGGAGGTCATTCGCATTCTTATTTTGATAAGACTTTGTTTTATAAGAATTTGGATGGCAAGGAGATTCCATTGCAACAAATGGGAAAAAATGCTGTTTATGTGGGAAAAATGAAAGTAAGGATGGAAAAGAACTGATAGTTGCTGTTGTATAAGGAAATCTGATATAATTGAAGAAATTAGATGAAGAGAAACGTATTGTTATTTATAAGTTTATGTGTCGTCGGATGTGTGATGACGTATGCACAGCAGATGCCTGGGCTGTTACAAAAGGGGAAGGCGGATACTCAGGATTGTAAGGCATGGGTGGATGAACAGCTTTCTGAAATGAGTTTGAAGGAAAAGATAGGACAACTGTTTATACACACAGTGACTCCTCTTCAGACACAGCGAAATAAAAACAATATATATGCAGCTATAAAAGAATATAAAGTAGGAGGATTACTTTTTTCGGGCGGTCAGTTGTCTGATCAGGTTTTATTGACTAATTATGCGCAGAGTCTGGCGGAAGTGCCTTTGCTCATAACTTTTGATGGTGAATGGGGGCTGGCTATGCGCTTGAAGGGAACCCCTCGTTTTCCAAGAAACAGAGTCTTGGGATGTATACAGGATAATGAACTGCTTTATGAATATGGTAAGGAAGTAGCCCGGCAATGTAAGGAGATAGGTGTGCAGATCAATTTTGCTCCGGTGGCCGATGTAGATGTTAATCCTCGGAATCCGGTTATTAATACCCGTTCTTTTGGTGGTGATCCTCGGAATGTGGCTCAAAAAGTGGTAGCTTATGCTCGTGGTTTGGAGGATGGAGGGGTATTGTCTGTCTGTAAACATTTTCCGGGACATGGAGATACGGAAGTGGATTCTCATAAGGCGTTACCGGTTTTGAATTTTGATCGTGCGCGTTTGGACAGCATTGAACTTTTTCCGTTTAAAGAGGCTGTTAAAGCAGGATTGGGAGGTATGATGGTAGGACATTTGGAGGTACCTGAATTGGGTAAAAATCCGGCTTCGATTTCTTCACATATTATTTATAATCTGCTTTGTCGGGAATTGGGCTTTCAAGGCTTGGTTTTTACAGATGCTTTGGAGATGAAAGGTATTTCGCAAAATGAGAATATATGCGCTCAAGCCTTGATAGCAGGTAATGATTTATTATTGGCTCCCCGTAATTTGAAGAGAGAATTGGATGGTGTTTTAAATGCTGTAAAAAGTGGAAAACTATCGGAAGAACTGATTACGGAAAAATGTCGTAAGGTATTGACTTATAAATATGTTTTAGGGTTGAAGAATAAACCTCACATCCAACTTTCCGGGCTGGAGAAACGATTGAACCGTCCGGAAACGAAGGAGTTGATTCTCCGCTTGCAGAAAGCTGCTATAACGGTTCCTGCCAATGTAAATGGAATCTTGCCCTTGGATTCAAAATTGAGGGGAACGGTGGTTCTGAATATTGGGAAAACTTCCGGTGCTGGTCTTGCTTTTTATAATCGTTTGCAAAATACACTTTCTCTCACACGTGTTGTTGCTCGTCCGGATTCGATGGAAGCTATCAGAAAACGATTGTTGGGTAGTCAGCGTGTAATTGTGGTGGTTACTTCGGATGATTACAAAAAGTATAAAACAATGCTTGATTCGCTTCCGGCTGATTTGCCTGTTATTTATGTGTTTCTGATGCCATTAAAGTCTATGTTGGATATGGAGGGCTATTGGAAGAAAGCGGCGGCTGTAGTATTGGGGCATACTGATGAATCTGTTATTCAGGAGTATGTGGCTGATGTCTTGGTAGGAAAGGCAGTGGCAGACGGGCGTTTGTCGGTGGCTGTCGCCGATTTGTTCAAACCGGGTGATGGAGTGACTATAACTCCTAAAGTGTCTCGTATTTATAGACCTGAGGATTATGGTATGGATTCCAAAATACTGGAAAAGATAGACAGGATAGCCATGGAGGGAATCAAGGCGAAGGCTTATCCTGGTTGTCAGATTCTAATTTTAAAAGATGGGAAACCAGTATATGATAAGTCTTTCGGCACTTTCACTTATGAAAGTGACCGAAAGGTGGAAAAGGATGATTTGTATGATTTGGCTTCGTTAACCAAGACCACGGCGACGCTGTTGGCTGTTATGAAACTTTACGATGAAGGAAAATTTGGTTTGACCGATCGCATATCTCAATACATTCCAGTTTTAAAAGGTACGGACAAGGAACGTGTCACTATTGAGGAGTTACTTTTACATCAGTCGGGCATTCCTGCTTTTTGGCCTTTTTATAAGGAGACTATAGATAAAGACAGTTATAAGGGGAGTTTTTACAGAGCAAGACCGGACGCTAGTCATCATACGCAAATAGATACACGGCTGTATGTCATTGATAAGTTTGATTATAGAAAAGAGTTGATGGCAAAAACTTTCTCTGCTGATTATCCTTTACAGGTAGCTGACAGTATGTTTCTTCATCGTTCTTTTCGTGATTCCATTATGGTACAAATAGGACGTATTCCATTAAAAGACAGGAGATATCGTTACAGTTGCCTGAACTTTATGTTATTGAAAGAAATGGTAGAGAATATCAGTAAAATGCCTATGAATCTTTTTTTAGATAAGGAATTCTATAAACCGATGGAGATGAACTGTACGGCTTATTTGCCGCTTCGGCAGTTCAAAAAGGAGGAAATTGTTCCTACAGTGAAAGCGGATTATTTGCGTAAAGGAAAAGTGTTGCAGGGTTATGTACACGATGAATCAGCTGCTTTCATGGGAGGGGTATCAGGAAATGCCGGTTTATTTTCCACGGCTCGTGATGTGGCAAAAGTGTATCAGTTATTGATTGATGGAGGGGTTTATAATGGAAAGCGTTATCTGAGTAGGGAAACTTGTGATTTATTTTTAACCCATACCTCAAAAATCAGTAGGAGAGGATTGGGATTTGACAAACCGGATGTGAATAATAGTGTGAAAAGTCCGTGTGCGGAGGAAGCGCCCGAAGAGGTGATAGGACATACTGGTTTTACCGGAACTTGCGCTTGGGCAGATCCGAAAAATCATTTGGTTTTTGTTTTTCTGAGTAATCGGATTTATCCGCGTCCTTTTGACCATAAACAGTTGATGCGGTTAAATATCCGTCCTCGTATGCAACAGGTTATGTATCAGGCTTTGATGAAATGATCATATTTAGATTAAATACAAATTAGTGCATTTTTGTAATCTCTATGTGACAACTAATAGAGAAAAGCTGTATATTTGTTCCATCAATTAGTACTAATAATTTAATAATTAACGAAAATGGCTTACGTAATTAGTGACGATTGTATCGCTTGCGGTACTTGTATCGATGAATGCCCGGTAGAAGCAATTTCTGAAGGTGATAAGTATTCTATCAATCCGGATCTGTGTACAGAGTGCGGAACTTGTGCTGATGCTTGTCCTTCTGAAGCTATTCACCTTGGCTAAGCAGTACAATTTTGTTCTTTAAAGTTAATAACGATCGTTTCCGTTGATGGAAACGGTCGTTTTTTTGTTTATCTAAATTTTGTTTTGATTGGAAGCTCGTATGTCTGCTTTATGAATAAAAAGGGACATTCATTAAATATTACAAAATCAGCCAACTAATTCATACACAAA
>ERZ1504608.282-NODE-282-length-19720-cov-3.300686_pt1 | contig 19720 bp, 10 predicted proteins | sample MGYA00571818_ERZ1504608 | MGnify/ENA primary metagenome ERZ1504608 (study PRJEB39906, sample SAMEA3182088) | gut metagenome | biome: human; feature: gut; material: Stool; isolation source: human stools | place: Canada | collected 2013-02-05 ... | reverse complement strand
GTCTCGTGGGCTCGGAGATGTGTATAAGAGACAGGTACGAATCAGCTTGTAAAAATAGATATACCTGAGGCTAACCATACATTTGTACGTAATGTGGCTTGTTTTGACGATGAACTGTGGGTGGGAACTCATGAAGGCTTATTTGTTGTGAATGAGAGGAAGAATAAAAGAGTTCATTTGAAACAAGATTTGATGCGTTCGTTCAGTCTGTCGGATAAGATTATTTATACTATTTATCAAGATCGGGAAGGGGGAATTTGGCTGGGAACCATGTTTGGCGGAGTGAATTATCTGCCTCATCATGACTTGTTATTTGATAAATATGTACCTGGAAGTGATGGGCGTTCGTTGACCACAAAACGGATAAGGGAAATAGCTTCTGATAATAAGGGCAATATATGGGTTGGAACTGAAGACGATGGAATTAATATATTGGATATTGCTTCTGGACAGGTAAACCGATTGAGGTTAGATGATGATGATAAAAGGAGTCATATGGTTACTTTGGGGATGTTTGTTAAAGGAAACCAACTGTTTTGTGGTTTGTTCAAACAAGGATTGGATGTGATTCAGTTGCCAGAGAATAAAGTTTATCATTATACTCCTGAGGAGTTGAATATAGGAGAAGGAAGTGTTTATACTTTCTTTATAGATGAGGCAGGATATAAGTGGATTGGCACTGGTTGGGGACTTTATAAAGCGGCTCCTGCAAGTTTTCATTTTGAAAAGGTGGAAGAAGTGGGTTTTGATTGGATTTTCGATGCATTTCAAGATAAGGATGGAATGATATGGTTCGCTTCCATGGGAAGCGGGTTATGGAAGCATGATCCGGGAAAGAATAGCTTTAAAAAGTATACTTATGAGGAAGGTAAGGAGAATACATTGGGATCCAATTCTGTCAGTTCGGTAATGCAGGATAGTAAAGGGCGGATTTGGATTTCCACTGATCGTGGTGGAATTTGTCGTTACAATTCTCAAACGGATGATTTTACCTCTTTTTCCATTAAAGACGGTTTGCCGGATGATGTGGCTTATAAGATATTGGAAGATGAGCAATCAAATTTATGGTTCGGGACAAATCGGGGGCTGGTCAGGTTTAATCCGGAATCGAAGGACGTGCGGGTATATACTACTAAGGATGGTTTGTTAGGGAATCAGTTTAATTATAAGTCAGCTTTGAAGGGGGAGGATGGTAAGTTTTATTTTGGCGGTATAGACGGATTGATTGCATTTGATCCTAATTCTTCGGAAAAAATCAATTTCTTGCCACCTGTTTATATCTCAAAATTCAGTATTTATAATCAGGAGATAACAGTTCATACTCCTAATTCTCCTTTGAAAAAGTGTATAGAACATACGGATGAAATCGTATTGCCTTATGATCAGTCAAATATTAGTTTTGATGTTGCTTTATTAAGTTATTCTACTACGGAATCCAATCAATACTATTATAAGTTGGTTCCGTTGGATAAAGATTGGATAAGAGCGGCAAGTAATCAGAATATCTCTTATGCAAAATTGCCTCCGGGAAATTATACTTTACAGGTTCGGGCTACCAATAGTGTCAAAGAAGGTCCCTATGCTACCCGGTCTTTATCTATTGTTATTCTGCCTCCTTGGTGGCAGTCGGTTTGGGCTTATTTCCTGTATATTATCTGGGGAATCTGTGTTGTACTTTGTTGGTTCTTCTGGTATAAAAGACGTAAAGAGAAACAGATGGAAGAAAAGCAGAAGTTATTTGAAGTTGAGAAAGAGAAAGAACTCTATGAATCAAAAGTCAGTTTCTTTACTGAGATAGCTCATGAGGTGCGCACGCCCTTGACATTGATTAATGGTCCATTGGAAGCCATTGAGGAAATGGATATCAAGGATCAGAAATTGAACAAAAATTTGAAAGTAATCGGGCAGAATACCAAGAGATTATTAGACCTGACCGGCCAGCTGCTTGATTTTCAAAAAATAGGAGCGAGTAAATTTGAATTGAAATTTGAAACGGTTGATGTAACGGCATTGCTGAATGAAACGATTACTCGTTTTGAGCCTACTATTCTGCAAAAGCAGAAAGAGTTATTGCAACATATTCCCCAAGAAAGAATTATGGCTGCCATAGATAAGGAGGCTATCACAAAAGTATTGAGTAATTTGTTGAATAATGCTTTGAAATATGCCCGTCATACCATTATGATAGATTTATTCCAAGATGGAGCAGATTTTACAGTTCGTGTTGTCAGTGATGGAGAAAAGATACCTGAAGCGTCCAGCCAGCAGATTTTTGAACCCTTTTATCAGGTAGAAAAGAAGAAGGATACAGTTCGGATGGGAGTAGGCATAGGGTTACCTTTAGCTCGTTCGCTAGCCACTTTGCATAAAGGCAGGCTTTATTTGGATATAGAACAACCGGAGAATACATTTGTTTTGACCATTCCTTTGAATAAGGAGGAAGTAAGGCAGCAAATAGAGAAGGTCGTTGAGCAAAATATAGAAGTATTGGATGAGGAAACATCAACAGAAACAGACCAGATGAAAGGTTATACTTTATTGTTAGTAGAGGACAATGAAAGCATGAGATCTTTTATCTTTGAACGATTGGAAGCCTTGTTTACAGTAGAAACCGCTGTGAATGGGCAGGAAGCGTTGGATATTTTACGTAGTAATCACATAGATTTGGTTATCAGTGATATAATGATGCCGGTGATGAATGGCTATGAATTATGTAAGGAAATAAAGGCGGATATTGATTTGTGCCATATTCCGGTTATTTTCCTTACCGCCAAGAACGATTTGGAGAGTAAGATTAACGGATTGAAGATAGGAGCAGAAGCTTATGTGGAAAAGCCTTTTTCTTTCAACTATTTGAAGACTCAGATTTTATCTTTACTCAGTAATCGAAGGAAAGAGCGTGAGGCATTCTCCAAACGTCCTTTTTTCCCTGTGCATAATATGCAGATGAACAAGGCGGATGAGGAGTTTATGAATAAAGTGATCAATGTGATTCAAGAGAATATCTCGGATGAAAATTTCAATGTGGAACGTATGGCTGATATCTTATGTATGAGCCGTTCCAGCTTGTTGAGGAAAATAAAGATTCTATTTAATCTTTCACCCATAGATTTCATCCGGTTGATCCGTTTGAAAAAAGCAGCCGAACTGATTCAGGAAGGTAAGTATCGTATTGGGGATATCTGTTATATGGTAGGAATAAACTCTTCATCTTACTTCAGCAAATTATTTTTAAAACAATTTGGAATGACTCCGAAAGAGTTTGAGAAACAGTATCAAACATCCAAGGAAAAAGTTAAAATAGATCTGACGGGAATCTCTGATTGAAAGAAATGCAGCAAAAAATGATGCATTTGCGGATTCTGCGGGTGCAGATGCGTCATTGCTGCAAAAATCCTATTTATTGCAGCGTTTGTATATTAACAGGTTGTCAAGATATGCCTACTTTTGACCATGCTTGAAAGGAAAAGAATTCCGGACAGTAAAGCAAACCTTAAGTAGATTTATCTCTTTGACAAACTAATAATATTATGAAGAATAATTGGTTAACTTTAAAATCATTGTTTCTCTGTGTTTCTGCATTGGGCGTTTCCGGTCTTATTTTATCCGGGTGTACTGAAAATGCAAATCTAAATGTAGGTGAATGGTCTTTGGAGTATGATGCTCACGCTAATGGTATTGATATCAGCAAAGGCTCTAAGCTTATTTATGATAATGTATATGCAGCTTATAAGTTGGCAGACAGTGTTGTTTCGACTCGTGATTATGCAAAGCATCATGTTTCTACAAAAAAAATCAATGATTATTTTGGAGAAGGGTATCATTATGAGGTGACTTATACCGGGAATAATCTGCCTGCACTGGTTCAATCTTTTTATGTATATCCGGCAAAGGATTATGTGCTGACAGATTTCACTTTGGAGAGTACGACTGAAATAGCTTCGAATTATATGGCACCGGTCAATGTGGACCGAATGCCTGAAGTATTGAACCAGGGAGAAAATAATCGTGCGCTTTTCATTCCTTTCGATAATGACTGTTGGATCAGATATCAATCTCATCCGCTCACATTTACAGAACTGACTAGTTATGAAGTCACTGCCATATTTAATAATGATGACCGTGAAGCTGTGGTGGTAGGTTCTGTAGAACATGATTCTTGGAAAACAGGTATAACAATAGGTAAAGGTAATATATATAATGTAGGTTCGTTGGTATGTTATGGCGGTATTGCCGATAAGACAACACGTGACTCGAAACCTCACGGTGCATTGAAAGGTACAAAAATCAAGTCACCTAAAATTTTAGTAGGATTTTTTGAAGACTGGCGTGGAGGTATGGAAGAATACGCTCAGGCTAATGCTGTGATTGCTCCGCCCAAAGCTTGGGGTAAAGCTGTTCCTTTTGGCTGGAACAGCTGGGGAGCATTGCAATTTAATCTGACCTATCCGAAAGCATTGGAAGTTTCTGATTTTTACAAAGAGAATTTGCAGTCCCGTCATTTTGTGAATTCGGATAATTTGGTTTATACAGGTTTGGATTCTGGTTGGAACAGTTTTTCAGAAGAGGAGTTGAAAGCTTTTGTGGATAAATGTAAGGCAAACGGTCAGGTAGCCGGCGTTTATTGGACTCCGTTTACTGATTGGGCTAAAAATCCTGAACGTGAAATAAAAGAAATGCCGGGATATAAATATAAAGATGTATATCTCTATGCAAATGGGAAACCGCAGGAATTAGACGGAGCTTATGCTGTTGATCCTACTCATCCGGCTATTGAAGCTATGATGAAACACACATCGGAGCTATTCCATCGGGCTGGCTTTGAATATGTGAAAATGGACTTTATGACACATGGAGCAATGGAAGCCGACAAATGGTATAATCCGGAAATACAAACAGGTATTCAGGGATACAACTATGGAATGCAATTGCTTGACAAATATTTTGGTGATATGTATATCAATCTTTCTATTTCTCCTGTTTTTCCTGCTCATTATGCTCAGTCCAGAAGAATTGCGTGTGATGCATGGAACAAGATGAAGGATACCGAATATACCTTAAATGCACTTTCATACGGTTGGTGGCAGGATAAGGTTTATCAGTTTAATGATCCTGACCATATTGTATTGCGTGATGCTACAGATGGTGAGAACAGAGCGCGTGTCACTTCGGGGGTTATCACTGGAATTTTCATTGCTGGAGATGATTTCAGCAAAGGCGGTTCTAAAGAGGTGAAAGAGAAAGCGATGAAATATTTGACGAATGCTGAGATCAATGCCATAGCCAATGGGGAATCTTTTCATCCTGTAGATGGAAATGGTGAAAAGTCAGAAAATCAGTTTGTACGCATGGATAAGGATGGTAAGGCTTATTATGCTGTGTTCAACTATATGGATCAAGAGTTGAAGATGACTACAGCTTTAGAGCGTCTAGGGTTGGATTCGTCAAAGGAATATAGGTTGAAAGAATTATGGAGTGGCATTGAAAGTACTGCTAAAACTAACCTGGACGTAACGGTTCCTGCATATGATGTCGCAATTTTCAAAGTGGAAGAATAAACCAATATAAACTTTAAATCGTACTTAAATTTACAAATTATGAAAAGAATTAGGCTTATTAATTTAATCCTTATCATGTTTTGTTGCTGTAATATGTTGGCACAGAACATAACGGTTACAGGACAGGTGGTGGATGTTACATCCGAACCTATCATTGGTGCAAGTGTAGTGGTAAAAGGTACAACCAATGGAACTATTACCGATTTTGATGGCAACTTTACATTATCAGTTCAGAAAGGGGAAACATTACATATTTCTTATATAGGATATGTTGCCCAAGATGTAAAAGTAATGGGTAATCAGCCTGTTAAAGTGGTGATGGCGGAAGATACTGAAACATTAGACGAAGTGGTTGTTGTAGGTACTTCGATGAAGAAGAGTGATTTGACAGGAGCTGTTGCCAGTGTCAGTTCTAAAGTTTTGGAAGAAAAACCGGTGACGAATGTAAATCAGGCTCTTCAAGGCCGTGTTGCAGGTGTGTTCATTTCTCAGCCTACACGTCCTACGGATGATGCATCTATTAAAATTCGTGGTATTAATACCATAAATGGATCTACGGACCCTATTTATGTCATAGATGGTATGGTTATGGATAATTCATTCTCTGGATTTAATGCGGTCAATTTGAATGATGTGGCTTCTATTGAGGTCTTGAAAGATGCATCAGCTACAGCTCTGTATGGTTCACGTGGTTCCAATGGTGTTGTTGTTATTACAACAAAGAAGGGTAAAAAAGGCGAAGGTAAAGTTTCTTATGATGGCTGGATTGGCTTTCAGACCTACGCTAATACTCCAAAAACAATGAATACCCGTCAATTATTTGAACTTAGAAAGGAAGCTTATACGAATGGTTATATGCAAACAAATCCTGACGGGGATGTCAATGCTTATGTCAATGATGTGATAATGGGATCGAATACTGCTTTTGCTGATTATGAATTCGATGCTTACGACAATAATAAAAATTATGATTGGCTGGATGCTGTGAGCCGTACTGGAGTACAACACAATCATGTAGTAAGTCTTTCGAATGGCAATGATAAAGGTTCTTATTATATTAGTTTTGGTTATACAGATAATAAAGGTGTAATTGAAAAGTCTGAACAAGAAAAATACACAGGACGTATTAATGCGGATCAACAGATTAAATCCTGGCTGAAAGTAGGTACTAATACAACTTTTACACGTACCGAGAACACGTTGGTTGATGATGGAGTAATGAATCGTGCACGTTGTGCTAATCCGATGTTGGAAATTTCTGATGAGATTGAAACTTTAAATTGGCAAGGTATTTTTGATCAAAATAATTTTAATCCGTTACGATCTTTGAAAGTTGATAATGATTTGGTGTATAATCGTTTGTTGAGTTCTAATTATATTAATATCAATCCTATTGAAGGATTGAACTTGCGTTCTACTTTCTCTATTGATTATGCTCAGAAGCAGCAGAATAAATATACCCCGAATGATATTTATGAGTCGGAACGTTATGGAACACAAGGGGAAGCCAAAGATGATAGAGATACACGTACTGTATGGCAATGGGATAATTCATTGTCTTATGAAGTCTCTTTTGGCAAACATAAGTTGAATGCGATGGTTGGTACCAGTGCTACACGGACTACGTATAATTATATTAATGCTACGGCAACAGGGTTTGGCACTAATTTATTTGGATATCATAGTTTGGGATCTGGTTATAAAAAAGATCAGCGTGGCTTAAGTACAGCTTGGTCCGAGCAAACATTATTATCTTATATCGCTCGTGTTAACTATAACTATGCGGGTAAATATTTATTAACGGCGACTGCGCGTTACGACGGTTCTTCTAAATTTGCTAAAGGAAATCAGTGGGGTATTTTCCCGTCTGTGTCTGCAGCTTGGAATATTACAGAAGAAAAGTTCATGAAAAATCAGACAATTTTTGATCAGTTAAAGTTACGTGCCGGTTTTGGTATTGTTGGTAATCAGAATATTGATGATTTTGCCTATTTATCTTTATATAATGTCAGCTATACGGGTACTTCCGATACAGGTTATACAAATTCTTTTGTTTCCAATGGGCGACGTGGTACTCCGGATATTAGTTGGGAGAAACAAAAACAATGGAATTTAGGAGTAGATATGGCTTTCTTACAGAATAGAGTACGTTTGTCTGTTGATGCTTTCTTGATAAAAAATAAGGATTTGTTAATGAGTCATTCGTTACCTACGACTACTGGTTTCAGTAGTACTATTGAAAATATAGGTGCGATTGAAAACAAAGGTTTGGAATTTGCTTTGAATGCCAATTTGGTAAGAGCTAAAGATTTTGAATGGAATTTTGCAGCTACATTGTCTATGGATAAAAATAAGGTAACTCGATTATATGGTGATAATGATGTTGTATATAATGTAGATAGTGATCGTAATATTCAAAAAGAAGGTAATTTATTCCTTGGTGAGTCTCGTAACACAATTTATATTTGGAAAACAGGTGGAATTGCCCAAGAAATTGATATGGATCGTTTGAATAAAATAAATTGGAATGGATATAATGTGAATCCCGGTGATTTGTATCCATTGGATTATGATAATAATGGACAGATAGATCAAAATGACCGTGTTGTAATTGGTTCCACTGATCCTAAGTTTTATGGCGGTTTTTCTACAGATTTTTCTTGGAAGGGATTGTCTTTAAATGCAGTCTTCAGTTATTCTTATGGGGCTAAAAAATTGAGCCCTTGGTATGAAACTTTGATTGGAAGTACTGGATCTGGAGTCGCATCAACGGATTTGTTGGATCGTTGGACTCCTGAAAATACAGATGCTGAATTTCCACGTGTGTTGGCTGGCTTTGATTATAATCATTATGGTGCAAGTTCTATGGATTTTAGTGTGCAGAAAGCTTCTTTCTTGCGTTTGTCTGCTTTGACATTGGCCTATACTTTCCCGACTAAAGTGATAAATGCTCTGAAACTGACTAACCTGCGTGTTTATGCCACCGGTTCTAATCTTTTTTGTTTAACTAATTATAATGGTTATGATCCGGAAACCGGTGATTGGTATCCTCCTACACGTATGTATACTTTTGGTCTTAATTTGGCTTTTTAATGGAAGGATAGAATAAATAGTCTAATTTTAAAAGAAAACACAACAATGAAAAAGATATATAGATATAGTGCGATATATGCTTTGGCTTTGTCCTTTGCACTGAATACTTCTTCTTGCTCAGACTTTCTGCAAGTAGAACCTACGGGATCTTTGACTGAGGAACAAGTATTTGAAAAAATAGATAATGTAGAACCTTTAGTTCTTGGATTGTATAAGAGTTATAGGGGCTGTAAAGAAGGGCGTAATGGATTGATGCCTTATTTGGGGACAGATGAAACACAGCAGGGTAATTATCAGTTGATTTCTTCAGGAGATCAAGCTGGTATGGATAAATATAATGGACAGTTGAATCCTACATCTACTCAGGTTAGTTCTATTTGGAACAACCGTTGGCCGGCTGTCGTTTCAGCTGCTAAAGCTATATATGCATTGGGTATGACCACTGAAGAACCGGAACGTGCTAAACAGTTGATGGGAGAGGCATGCTTTATTCGTGGTTTATTAATGTTTGAATTAAGTATGTATTGGGGTGAAATCCCTGTGATAGATATGAACCGTACTGATGAATTGGGCTTGGGACGTCAACCTTTAAAAACTGTATGGGAATATATTATTAATGATTTTATTACTGCTACCAATAATTTGCCTGAGTCTTATAATAGTGAACCGCAGCGTGCTACTGTTGGGGCTGCATGGGCTATGTTAGGAAAGGCTTATATGGCAGCTCCGGAAGAGACAGGATTGCGGGATTTTGCCAAGGCTGATGAATGTTTTAAGACTATTATCAATATGGGACGATATGAATTACTAAATGATTATGCTGACTTGTATCGTTATGATAATCCTAATACAAAAGAGTCATTGTTTGAGTTGCAATTTAATAATGTATATCCTGATTGTAATTATTGGGAGTTTGATTGTGGTTCTCGTGCATGTGACTCTTGGTTTGGTCAGGGATGCTCTTTCTCTGGTTACGATTTTCTAGTTCCGACTCCTTTTGCTTATAAGACAGTAGAAGAAGGTGGCATTTGGGAAGATGGAGATTTGCGTAAAGAAGAAGCATTGCGTTATGATTTTACGTATTATACTAATAAATATTCGGAGGATGGTACATTTGAATATGTAACTCCTGATTTGTCAAAGACTCAATGGACGGGAACTACAGATGAATTGGAACCACATATAAAGAAATATGAAGACTATCGTACAGATATTCTTTCAGGGCTTGGCATTAATAATATGTGGAATTCTGGTAAGAACTTTTCAATGATTCGTTATGCTGATGTATTATTATTGCATGCTGAATGTCTGAATGAATTAGGACAGACTTCGGAAGCTGTACAGATCGTAAATAATCAAATTCGTACTCGTGCATGGGGAGGAAACTTGCCAGAAGATAAGAAATGGAATTCGGGAATGAGCAAAGATGAATTCCGTGATAAGGTAATGGATGAACGTTTGCGTGAACTTTGCTTCGAAGGCTGGAGACGTATTGATTTGCTTCGTACTAATAAATTTGTAGAATTGATAAAAGAACGTAACCGTTGGGCAAAAGAATCAGGAACAATTCAAGATTTCCATAAGCGCTATCCTATTCCTGATACTGAAATTAAAACAAATGATGCATTCGGCCCTGAAGACCAGAATCCGGGATATAGCAAATAAATTGTTTCTATCCATATAAATTAGAAGCATCAGGAGGAAACATCTGCTTCCTACCTGATGCTTTTAATTTTTCTGAAATCTGGAATAATATGAAAATAGCACATAAAATAGAAACTTATACCTCTGACGGAGAACCTGTATTACGATTTACTGTGATGAATTCTTCAGGAGTCTATATGGAATTCACGAATTGGGGGGCTCGTTGGATTACAGCTTCAGTACCTGATGTTCAAGGAGCATTGGACAATGTGCTGATTGGTTATGATTCCTTGGCCGGTTATTTGGAAGATTCTTATTATATGGGGGCAACCATCGGCAGATTTGCAAATCGTATAGCCGATGCTTCTTTTACAATAGATAGGAAAACCTTCCATTTGGAGGCTAATGATGGGAATAACACCAATCATGGCGGTTTTTCTGGCTTTCATAACAAGGTGTGGCAGTGGGAAGAATTACCGGATGGCATCCGTTTTAGTCTGTATTCGCCAGACGGAGAAGGAGGTTTTCCGGGAAATATCCGCGTGATAACAGACTATCGTTTCAATGAGGACAATGAACTTTCTGTACGGCATTATGCGGAAACTGACTGTGCTACTTACATCAATATGACAAATCATGCATATTTCAATTTGTGTGGTAAGGGAAAAAAGATAACGGAGCATCGGTTGCATATTCCGGCCGACCGGATATTGGATACTACCCCGGCATTTATTCCTACGGGAAAAAGAATGAATGTTAAAAATACGCCATTTGACTTTACTTCCCTAAAACCAATAGGTACAGACCTGTATGCTGACCATGAGCAATTACTTTGGAATAAAGGATATAATCATTGCTATATATTGAAAGATGAAATATCTGTGGAGATGTTAGAGGCTGCCTCTTTATACGAACCTGTTACAGGACGAAATATGACAGTGATGACAGATTTGCCTGCTGTTCTTTTGTATACAGCGGGATATTATGAACGACCGGATACAGCCGTCTGTTTGGAAACACAGTTTTATCCGGATACTCCTTCTCATTCGGATTTTCCTTCCTGCCTAGTGTTACCGGAGAAAGCTTATGAACATTGTACCTTGTTTCATTTTCAAGTGCAAAAAGAGGAATAGATGATTGATAAATATGAAAAGACTATAATATGAAAAACGTAAAAAAAACATGGGTTGCATTAGCCCTAATGGGATGTATGCAAGTACTGCATGCCCAAACTGTATATTTACATAGCGATAACCCACAGATGAGATGGAAATTAAAGCCTCAGGCTGAAGTCGGAACGGATGTGAAATCACTTTGCGAAAACGGATATAATGTTTCTGCCTGGGTAGATGCTGTTGTGCCTGGAACAGCTTTTAACTCGTATGTAATAGCAGGGCTGGAAAAAGATCCTAACTTTGGTGACAATATTCATCAAGTAAACCGCGACAAATACGACCGTAGCTTTTGGTATCGTACTACATTCCTGCCGATTTTACAAAAGAATTGATATGGTTGAATTTTAATGGGGTAAACCGTCGTGCGGAAGTCTATCTGAATGGAACGTTATTGGGTAAACTGGATGGGTTTATGCATCGTGGACATTTTAATGTCACTTCACTAGTAAATCGTGATAAAGAAAATGTATTGGCTGTACTTGTCCATATACCTGATACTCCATTGGCTAATCAGGGCAGCCCTACCTATTTGTCTAGTGGTGGATGGGATTGGATGCCTTATGTGCCGGGGTTGAATAGTGGTATAACTGATAAGGTATTTCTTACGAATACGGGAACAGCTACTTTAATTGATCCTTGGATACGTACAAATTTACCTACCCGTGCCAGAGCTGATTTGAGTGTGGCGCTTGATGTCAAGAATAACTCGGTCGAAAAGACGAAGGTATTGGTGCGCGGAACAATTACTCCGGGAAACATTATTTTTCAAAAAGAATTAGAGGTGAATGCCCATACTACTGAACAGGTGAAGTTTGACAAACGTTATTTCCCACAACTGTGTATAGACCAGCCGCGTCTGTGGTGGCCGAATGGATATGGAGACCCCAATCTTTATCATTGTAAGTTCGAGGTGATGGTGGATGGAAAGGTTTCGGAAACGAAAGATGTTTCTTTTGGTATAAAGAAATATTCTTATGATAAAGAAGGTAATACATTCCATGTTTATATTAATGATGTTCCGGTATTTGTCAAAGGGGCGAATTGGGGAATGTCTGAATATATGCTTCGTTGCCGTGGTGCGGAATATGATACCAAAATCCGTCTGCATAAGGAAATGAACTTTAATATGATACGTAATTGGCTCGGTTCTGTTACAGATGATGAATTCTACGAGGCATGTGATAAATATGGCATTATGGTATGGGACGATTTTTGGATAAACTCTAATCCGAATTTGCCTTATGACCTCAATGTGTTCAATAATAATATGATGGAGAAAATCAAACGTGTTCGTAATCACCCTAGTATAGCCGTGTGGTGTGGCGATAATGAGTCCAATCCTCAGCCTCCTTTGGAAGGATGGATGGCGGAAAATATCAGGACTTTTGATGGAGGTGATCGTTATTTTCAAGCAAACTCTCATGCTCAGGGCTTGACCGGTAGTGGTCCGTGGGGAGCATTTGAACCCCGCTTTTATTTTACTAAATATCCTGATGGCTTGGAAGGAGATCCGGCGCGTGGCTGGGGATTCCGTACGGAAATTGGTACAGCTGTAGTTCCTACCTTTGAAAGTTTTAAGAAGTTTATGCCTAAGGAGAACTGGTGGCCTCGTGATGAAATGTGGAACAAACACTATTTTGGCCAAAATGCTTTTAATGCAGCTCCCGATCGTTATGATGCTTCCATAACCAAAGGTTTTGGTAAGCCCGAAGGGATTGAAGATTATTGCCGTAAGGCTCAGCTTGTCAATATTGAGTCTAATAAGGCTATGTATGAGGGTTGGCTGGATCGTATGTGGGAGGATGCATCAGGCATCATGACTTGGATGGGACAGTCGGCATATCCGTCTATGGTTTGGCAAACTTATGATTATTATTATGATTTGACAGGAGCTTTCTGGGGGGCAAAATCAGCTTGTGAACCGGTGCATATTCTTTGGAACCCTGTGACGGACGGTGTGAAGATTGCTAATACCACAGCACGTGATATGGAAGGTTTGACTGCTGAAGTAAAAGTTTACAATATGGATGGGAAATCTGTGGAGGCTTATACCCAATCAGCCATCGTAAACTCTCCTAGCAATTCTACGGTGCAATGTTTTACGATAGGTTTCAATAAAGAGCGTAAAAATCTGTCATTGAATAAGCCGACTTTTGCTTCAAGTACCACTTATGGACAGCCTTCGGATGCTACGGATGGGAAAAAAGATACCCGTTGGGCAGCGGCAAAAGCGGAAAATGAATGGATTTATGTGGATTTGGGCAGTGTACAACCTGTAGGTGGAGTTCGTTTGGATTGGGAGGCGTCTTTTGGTAAGGGGTATAAAATTCAGGTTTCTGATGACGCCAAGACTTGGAAAGAAGTGTATAAAACTGATGAGGGACGTGGAGGAGTCGATGAAATTACTTTCCCTGAAGTCGATGCCCGCTATGTACGTATGTTTGGTATTGAACTAGGTTGGTGGTTTGGTTACTCATTATGGAGCTTTGATGTATTGGGTGGAACACAGCCTAGTGAGGGTTTGAGTGATGTACATTTTATCCGTCTGACGTTGAAAGATAAATCAGGAAAGATCGTATCAGAAAACAATTACTGGCGTGGCAACGACCGTCTGGACTTTACGGCTTTGAATACTTTGCCAAAAGCTGAACTGAAAACTTCTTCCAAGTTAATTCGTAAGAATGGTGAGGCGGAGATACAAGCGGTCATAACACTTCCGAAATCGGCTAAGGGAGTAGCTTTTGCTGTACATGTGCAGGCTGTTTGTACTTCGGATGGCGAACGCATTCTGCCGGCATTGATGAATGACAACTATTTTACGTTGATGCCAGGAGAAACAAAGAATTTGAGCATTACATTTGATGAGAATTTGTTGCAGGGCGACAAATATAAGTTAGTGGTAACTCCTTATAATAACAAATAATTCAGATTAGTATGTGTACTAATAAATTTATTCTGTTCTGTATGGGGATAGTGATGAGTGTATCATCTTCAGCTTGGGCTGGAGATGACACCCCTCTTTATAAAGACAGAACAGCTCCAATAGAGAAGCGTGTAGACGACCTTATGTCTAGAATGACATTGCACGAAAAGGTATTGCAATTGCAGAATCGTGCGTCTGGTCGGTTGGATGAGATTGACCGGATCTTCTTGGGGGAAAGTTATGGGACAACTCATGAAATGAGTATGTCTGCTTATGATTGCGCCGTGATGTATAAAGAATTACAGCATTATATGCGTACTAAGACCCGTTTGGGAATTCCGTTGTTAACTTCTGCTGAGGGCATACAGGGTATTATTCAGAATAATTGTACGCTGTTTCCTCATGCTTTGGCGCAGGGAAGCACTTTCAATCCTGAATTAATACAACAAATGACTGAGGCGGCTGGCGAAGAGGCTAAGGCGATAGGTATTCATCAAATTCTTTCTCCGGTTTTTGACATTGCCCGCGAGTTACGTTGGGGACGTATTGAAGAAACATACGGAGAGGACCCTTATCTGATAGCGGAAATGGGAGTGGCGTTTATTAAAGGGTATCAAAAATACAGAATTACTTGTATGCCCAAGCATTTTGTAGCCCATGGTACTCCGTCTGGAGGCTTGAATTGTGCGGGAGTAAGTGGAGGAGAACGTGAATTGCGTAGTCTCTATCTTTATCCGTTCCGTAAAGCTATAAGGGAAACTTCTCCGTGGGCGGTGATGACTTGCTACAGTGCGTATGATGGAGTGCCGGTTACAGGTTCTTCTTATTATATGACTGATATTCTTCGGGGAGAACTGGGCTTTAAAGGATACGCTTATTCTGACTGGGGTTCGGTGGAGCGTCTGATGACTTTTCATCATGCAGCAGGCAGCCGTGAGGATGCTGCGCGTATGGCATTAATGGCCGGAGTGGACTTGAACATTGATTCGACTTACGAAACATTGGAAAAACAAGTTGAGGAGGGAAGGCTTGATGTTGCATATATAGATCAGGCTGTGCGCAGAATATTGACGGTGAAGTTTGAATTGGGCTTATTTGATGAAACTTATGGTGATCCTAAACTGGTGAAGAAGGTCGTTCGCAATGCTGAAAAGGTGGTATTGGCTAAGAAAGTGGCTGACGAGAGTGCCGTATTATTGGAAAACAGAAATGATATTCTTCCTTTAGACTTGAATAAATACAAGTCTGTTGCAGTGGTGGGGCCTAACAGTAATCAAGCCGTGTTGGGCGATTACGCTTGGACGATGGGGGATACTAAAGAAGCAGTCAGTTTGTTGCAAGGATTGCAGGAAAGTGCAGGTGATAAAATAATGATCCGTCATGCTGAAGGATGTGATTGGTGGAGCCAGGACAAATCACATATTGCCGAAGCTGTGGAAGTTGTCCGTAACAGTGATATAGCTGTGGTGGCGGTAGGTACACGAAGCACTTATCTGGGAAGAAGTCCTAAATATTCTACGGCAGGTGAAGGATTTGATCTTTCCTCATTGGAACTTCCTGGGGTGCAGGAGGAGCTGTTGAAGGAGATAAAGAAAACGGGTAAACCTATGATTGTCGTTCTGATTGCGGGTAAACCGCTTGCTATGCCTTGGGTGAAAGAAAATGCTGATGCAGTGTTGGTGCAATGGTATGCAGGTGAGCAGCAAGGACGTACATTGGCAGATATTTTACTTGGAAAGGTGAATCCGTCGGGTAAGTTGAATGTATCTTTCCCGCGTAGCACAGGTAATACTCCTTGTTTTTATAATCATTTCGTGACAGATCGTGAAGAACCTTTTGACCAGCCGGGTACTCCTGAAGAACCTAAAGGTCATTATATCTTTGATAAACCGGAACCTTTATGGAACTTTGGACATGGAAAAAGTTATACTACGTTTGATTATGTGGATTGTGCACTGAGTGATACGTTATTGGCTGCAAGTGATACATTGAAAGTATCCGTTATGATCAAGAATACGGGTAGGTGCGATGGCAAGGAGGTTGTGCAGCTTTATGTACGTGATAAAGTAAGCACGGTGGCTACTCCCATCCAACAGTTAAAGGCATTTCAAAAAGTTCTGGTCAAGTCGGGCGAAAGTCAATGTGTGGAGCTTTCTTTGCCAATCGCAGAATTAGCTCTGTATAATGCAAAAATGGAGGAAGTGGTAGAACCTGGGGACTTTGAAATTCAGATAGGAGCCGCCTCAGATGATATACGCTTTAAGAAAACAATTACTATAAACAGAAAATAAACGTGCTTGTTTTTTGTTATTTCTTTTCTGATAACAAGAAGGCAAACCATGTGATCGTATTGTTAGTACTGGTATGTATATATTTTCTTGTTAATTTACAACTATTTTATATGAGAAGCATCTTGTTTTTTCTTTCTTTTTTCAGCCTGACGTGTATTTCTTACGCCAAGGTGGTCTTGCCCGCTTATTTTACGGACAATATGGTTCTTCAGCAAAATACGAAGGTTACTTTTCATGGTAAGGCGGCATTGGGCAAAACCTTAAAAGTAACTACAGGCTGGAATAATGAAGTGTATGTGACTCCGGTGAATAAGGATGGTTATTGGACTTTGTCTGTGCCTACTCCTCTGCAGGAGGGCCTTATACGTTGACATTTACGGATGGTAAGAAATTGCAATTAAAAAATGTAATGGTGGGAGAGGTATGGTTTTGTTCCGGCCAGTCTAATATGGAGATGCCTGTTGCGGGTTGGGGGAAAGTCATGAATTATGAGCAGGAGATAGCGGAGGCGAATTATCCTTCTATCCGTTTGTTCCAAGTGAAGAAAAATACTTCAGTAACTCCGTTGAGTGATGTGGAGGCTACGATGGGAGGATGGCAGGAATGTTCTTCCGCCACAATTCCTGAATTCTCTTCGCTCGCTTATTTTTATGCCCGTTCATTATGGAAGGAGTTAAATGTTCCTGTAGGAGTGATTGACTGTACATGGGGAGGAACACCTGCTGAAGCGTGGACCAGCTATGAAACATTGAAACAGGTACTGGGCTTTCATGAGGAGTTGGCTAAGATGGAACAATTGGATTTTGACCCTGTTCGTATGGAAAAGGCCTATAATCAAGAGCGCTCCGAGTGGCAATCTCTTTTTTCTAAGGAAGACAAGGGAATGGAGGAAGATAAGCCTTGCTGGATTGCACCGGACTTGTCAGAAGAACAATGGCAGGATATGTGTCTTCCCGGTTACTGGGAAAGGAATGGATTGAAAAATTTTGATGGAGTAGTATGGTTCCGTCGTAGTCTTGAAATTCCGGCAGAATGGATTGGCAAACCGTTAAAACTAAATTTAGGGATGATTGATGATGAAGATATTACTTATTTTAATGGGGTGGAGATTGCCCGAGGGGCAGGCTATATGACACCGCGTACTTATACCATTCCTGCAAAATTAGTGAAGGCTGGTAAGGCGGTTCTTGCTGTTCGTGTTTCTGATTTTGGTGGAGAGGGCGGTATTCATGGCAAGGCGGAGGAACTTTATGTAGAAGCTGATGGAAAGCGGATCAGTTTGGCAGGAGATTGGAAATATCGTATCGGACTTTCTTTAAAAGGGTTTCCACCCGCACCGGTTTCTCCCATTCAAAGTTCCAGTTACCCTACGGTGCTGTTCAATGCGATGGTCAAACCATGGACTGCTTTTCCCATTAAAGGAGTAATATGGTATCAAGGTGAAGCTAATGTAGGTCGTTCGGAACAATATGAAGATTTGTTTCCTGCTCTCATTACGGATTGGCGCCGGCAATGGCGAAGTGATTTCCCCTTTTATTTTGTACAATTGGCTAATTTTATGGAATCCAAGGAAATACAGCCGGATTCCGAATGGGCGGCTTTGCGTGAAGCACAAACTAAAGCATTAAAACTTGACCAAGTTGGTATGGCTGTGACCATTGATATTGGTTTGGCTGATGACATTCATCCTAAGAATAAGCAAGAGGTGGGACGCCGTTTGGCCTTGGTTGCCCTGGTCGGTAGTTATGGAAAAAATGTTTCCGGTTCGGCTCCTGTATTCCGGAATTATAGAATCAAAGGGGATAAAATGGAATTGGATTTCGGACAAAAGCAAGATGGATTTCAGATTAAAGGTACAACTTTAAAAGGCTTTACCATTGCAGGGCCGGACCGTGTGTTTTATCCGGCAGAGGCGATGGTCCAGAATGGGAAAATTATAGTTTTTTCTCCTGAAGTTTCTATCCCTCTTGCTGCACGTTATGGCTGGGCGGATAATCCGGATTGTAATTTGTACGGAGAGAACGGCCTCCCGGTTGCTCCTTTCCGGACCGACTGTTGGTAGAGGGCGTAAGTCTTAACCTTTTTTCTTCTCTTTGTAAGCTGATGGAGGCACTCCCATCGTCTTAGTGAATAACCGGGAGAAATAAAGAGAATCCTCATAGCCTACCAAGGGACTTATTTGGTTAATTTTCAGGTTGGTAAAATCCAGGTAATGACAGGCTTCCTGTATTCTGAGATAGGTAAGATATCGAAGAGGAGAGGAGCCTGTCTTTTCTTCAAACAGATTAGAGAAATAGGAAACCGAGAGGTTTACTTCCGCAGCGATATCTGCCAGACGAATGGTCTTGCTCAAATTTTCTTGCATGAAATGAATCGCTATTTGCACTACATCTTTGTTTCTGTAACTATTGCGCATAGAGCCACAATCCCGATATTCGCCAATAAATTTCATGGAACCTAAAAAATGGAAGAGACTAGTAGTGGCATAAAGCATATAATTTTTGCTATATCCGAAACTGATGGACGAGTAGATTTCTTCGAAGAGTACTAATCTTTCTTTGATTCGTGAATCCTCTTGTGGAGTGATGCTTTTCGGACGGTCAAAACCGGCACTGAAAAATGCAGCTTTTGTTCCATTGAAATGGATCCAGTAAATAGTCCAGGGATTTTCCTCATTACTGCCATAAGCGTGTGCTTGGTGTTCGGGTAGAATGAAAAATTGGTTGGCGGTAACTGCATATTGATGTTTGTCTAACTCGAACCACCCTTCTCCTTCCATACAATAAATGAGGATAAACTCGGTTACTTCCTCGGTGTCGCGTTTCCGGTAATGAAAATAGGCATGAGGATAATATCCTATATCTGTGATGTAAAGTTCACTGCCTAACGGATCTTGCTTTAATTCTTCAATCAGAAAAGCAGGAAGTACGATAGCGCGTTCTCCTTTAAATCCATCTTTAATTCGTGGCATATATCCATGTATTAGAATTGGATAACAAAGATAGCATATTTCCTTGATTTTACCTACAATACAGG
>ERZ1504608.262-NODE-262-length-21036-cov-3.231352_pt1 | contig 21036 bp, 18 predicted proteins | sample MGYA00571818_ERZ1504608 | MGnify/ENA primary metagenome ERZ1504608 (study PRJEB39906, sample SAMEA3182088) | gut metagenome | biome: human; feature: gut; material: Stool; isolation source: human stools | place: Canada | collected 2013-02-05 ... | reverse complement strand
CCCTGAACAGGCTGTCCGAAGCCTGGTCATCACGACAGGAATGAAGAATGCCGGAAAAGGGAATGCTGCCGGCTATTTCCCGCATGGCAGCGCTTTTCCCCTTCCGTCAACTCCGCATCAAAATATGACTGACGAAAAAATGAGCACAGAAGGCACTAACGAAATACAGGACCCGCACGGTGAATTCCAACAGGAAAGATATGAAAAGCAGCAGCAGAAAGCCCCCGGACTGCAATCCGGAATGAAGCCCGTGCCGGATTCCGGGGAACAAAGCTACCATGGCTGCAACAGGCTCCGTGGACGAAAAGCCCTGGTCACAGGGGGAGACTCGGGAATAGGCCGGGCGGCGGCTATTGCCTACGCACGCGAAGGAGCCGACGTAGCCTTGAACTACCTTCCTGAAGAACAAAGCGATGCCGAAGAAGTGGCGGAACTCATCAGAAAAGAGGGCCGGAAGGCCGTCCTACTGCCGGGGGACCTCAGCGATGAAGTCTTTTGTAAAAAACTCATCAGGGATGCCTTGGAAAAACTTGGCGGACTGGACATCATGGCCCTGGTAGCCGGTAAACAAGTGGCGGTGGAAGATATCCGGGACATTACCACGGAACAATTAACCAAGACATTTGAAGTAAACGTGTTCTCCCTGTTCTGGATTGCCAAGGAAGCCCTTCCGCATCTCAAGCCGGGGACGAGCATCATTACCTGCTCCTCCATTCAGGCCTACCAGCCCGGCAAGAACCTGGTGGACTATGCTTCCACAAAAGCGGCCATCATCGCGTTCAGCCGCTCCCTGGCCAAGCAGGTTGCCCCCAAAGGCATCCGGGTCAACGTGGTGGCTCCCGGCCCCATCTGGACAGCCCTGCAAGTAACCGGAGGCCAGCTGCAGAAGGACCTGCCGGAATTCGGACGGAAAACGCCTCTCAAAAGGGCAGGGCAACCTGTGGAACTCTCCGGACTATACGTCTTTCTCGCCTCCCAGGAATCCAGCTTCATTACTGCGGAGGTCTTTGGCGTTACCGGCGGCATGCATCTGGCCTGATGCGGAAACCCGCAATCCGGGAAAAGGGCCGGACTGACTTTCCGGAATCTCTTTCCGCAGCGCCACACCCCCGGATGACCGGGAAAGCGGCCGGAAACGGCTCTGCAAGGAAATCAGGGCATTGCTCCATTTCCCGGTTGTCCCGACAAAAGGTTCCTGCTTGAATAGGGTAATGGCATTTTGGAGGTTTTGGTTCATCTTTTTCCCTTTCACGGCGCTTCTCTTTTCCATGGTGCATGGCAGTCCTCTGAACGCACCCGTCATCACCCTTGGAGAGAAAAAAAGCCTGTTCGGAGAAAAAGCGCAGACCAATGAATATGTCAGCTATGCCCTTTATTACTGGCCGGACCCCGCCAATCCGGACGGTCCTTACAAACCCATTGACGGCAAAAAGAACAAACGGCTCCGCAGCATGGACGACAGCGGCAGGATGGCCGCTTTCATCAGCACGGTCTGCAGCCTGGGACGGCAGTATAAACTCGACAGGGATCCGCAGGCCGCCTCCCGGGCCGGGCAATGGCTGAAAGCCTGGTTCATTGCTCCGGCAACCCGCATGCAGCCCCATCTGAAATATGCCCAAATTCGCCCCGGAAACCGGACGGAAGGAGGCGGAGGAGGCATCATCGACCTTTACCGCATTCCCGAATTCCTGGAAGCTTTGACGGCGTTGAAATGCTCCAATGCCCTAACGGCAGAGGAATGGAAGCAGGTGGATGCGTGGCTGAACCAGTATTACACATGGCTGACTACCAGCAGGCAGGGCAGGCATGCACACACGTGCAGCAACAACCATTATCTGTTTTATGTGGCGCAATGCGCCCATTTGGCATCCTTCCTGGGCCGCAGTCATGAAGCGGCCCAATGGCTGGCGGAAGCCTTCGCCAACATGGACCGCCACATCGCTCCCGACGGATCCCAGCCCGAAGAACTCAAACGGGCGGAACCCTGGCAATACAGCGTTTACACTCTTCAGGCATGGGGATACCTGGTGCATCTTGCAGAACGCATGGGCGACAAGAACTACCGTTACCGGAAAACACCCGCCGGGGCTTCCATTCAAAAAGCTGTGGATTATCTCCTGCCTTACCACGCCAACCCTGAAACATGGCCCTGGCAAGGCTCCAGGGCAAACACTCCGCTGCCCGCCATCTTTGAACCGGAGCAGGCGGGCAGGCCACAACGGAAATGCTCCTGAACCGCGCCCGCCGTTAAAAGCATCCGTTTTTCCTGCTTATTGAAAATCCCCTGTCCAGCAGCATCACGAACGAGGCATTTTCCCGGAAAACGATTTAATAAGGGATCTCCCCAGTATTTTTCCCCTTAGATTTTTCCTTTCTTTTTGCTGCTTTCCATTCCCACGGAGATATGGGATTCGGGTCAGACCAGATGCCTTTTTGGGCCTTTCTGGCATCCCTTTCAAGAGAAACGAGCTTCCGGCTGGCGGAAAAATTTTTATAAATCCACGCCCATCCTTCCTTCACCATCTCTTCGTTGACGAACATTTTTCCATGCCATATTTCCCCTAAAATACGGCCGTACCTGTCATTCTCGGTATACCGGACTGTAACCGTCTCTCCCCAAATCAGCTTTTCCAGGTATTTCTTGGCGCCTTCATACCCGTCCTGCCCCCTTTCCGGCGTATCAATTCCCTCAAGCCGTATCCGGTGCGTACGCATTTGTTCAGGCGTCTTTTCCAGAAGGATGACCGTGTCGCCGTCAATCACGTTAATCACGACTCCCCTGATACTTTCAGCAAAAGCCATGCAGGGACTTATCAGGAAAATCAAAAGCCATTTCATGAAAAATGATATAATCCAAAAAATATCAGGATGCAACTACTCTTTAGAGAAACCGTTCCCGCACTGTTCACACGGCCGGAAACAGATGAATGCGGTCATCTGTGGACAGCCTGTTCTGGAACAGGCCATCATGTTTTCCGGCATGAAGGAACACAATTCCCGAACCTATTCCAACCTGTCCGGAACAACGGTAAACAGGCTGTATCATTGCCCCGCTCCGGAACATCTTTATTCGCTGCCGTGCCGGGAGCGGAAGAACATCCCGCCGGCGCACCCAACAATCCAATCATGCTGCCATTTAGAAAAGCTGCATGTTAAACAAGAAGAACCGGGCGCCCTGCAACATTCAATGGCATGGCGTGAGGCATTTCACTCATTTTTTCAATTCTTCGGCTATTCTGCCGAGGTTCTTTTCCGTTGCCTTTCTCAGTTTCTCCTGCTGTTTCCAGTACCATGCCGTTCTTTCCGACACCCCGGCCTGATTCGCCAGCCAGCGCACGGCGCCGCTCGTGTCACAGCCTGTTTTCTTCTGAATGACTTCCAGCAGTTGAGCGACATATTTATTCATGGATTCCGGGTTGATATTATTTCGATTCCCATGCCCGGCTGAATTCCTCGTCCCGGAACAGGGAGGCAATCCCGCTGAGCTGCTTGAGGCGCAACAATTCTTCCGCGTCCATCCCCAGATTTTTGAGTATCCACGCATCCGACATGCCCGCCTCCGTCAACTCCTGGATAATATTGGTCATGAGGGCGATATTATGAGATCCCCGGGCACGGTTGTGCCTGATGGTGGAAGCCATGCGGTTTCCAAGAGGCTTGTCGATTACGGCCACCGGCATCATGCCACCCTCCCGTTCGTAAATATCGCGGTAAGTCTTCATGATCTGGCAGCGGTGGAACCCGTCCACGATTTCATAGGTCCCGTCCTCCAGCTTATAACAAACGATAGGCATCGTATAACCGTCCTCCTTGATGCTCTGGTAGAGCAGCTTCATTTCGGGGGGAGCTACGCTGTTCGGGTTATAGGCATTGGAACGTATCTGGTCCAGGGGAACGCGCCGGATTTTGTAAACGGGGGATTGATAGGAGGTTTTCATAAAATATTGCGGTATTTATTGACGGCGGCCCGGCGCCGGGCAATCGCTCCCTTGGTTGGACCGAACCCGGCGTACTTGCAAAAGTAATCATTCTTCATGATGCAGATGCACATGCGCTTGTAGGAAGGCACCTGCCGGAAATTGCTGACCGGCATGTCGTCGGGATAGCCCATAAACTGAATGACGTCGCGGTCGACGTAACGGCCCGACTTTCCCGTCACGGTCGCCAGAGGATAGGCGGCCAGCACTTCATCGGCAGTTCCGGGATCGACGGTGCCCCCTTTCATCCAGTACTTTTTAGACCTCTCCAAAATATTGTTGTAGTGTTCCGCCGTTTTCTCGTTCATTGTGGAAAGCAGGAATTCATAATAGGACTTCCAGGTATGGCCGGGCGGCAGTTTGATGGTTTTCCAGCCCATGGCCGTCGTACCTCCGTACAAACCCGTGAAGTTGACGCCGTTGACGCGCCCGACCATGCGCGCCCAGTTGGCAGGATCAATAACTTTGTAAAGCTTCAGGCTTTCCTGGGCGCAGTCATTAAACGGGCTTGCCACCCGCATTTGCCCGATCGTAAGGCCTGCCTGGTACAGGAGGTCGTAAAGGCGGTTATAGTCAAAACCAAAACGGGCGTTGGCCGTCCAGACGTCGCTGACGCGCCAGTCATAAAGAGGGTAGGCGCTGACGGTCACGGCATCAGCCCGTGTAATCCACTTCCTTCCCTCATAAGACGTCCTTTTATTGCCGCGGGCAACGGCGGCGTATCTGTTGAGGCTTTCATCCGCCCGCAGCCCTACCATGACGGCAGTGCTTCCGTGTTTTTTGGCAAAATGGCGTGAAAGCTTATCCTGGAATTCATAATCCACCATGCCGTGCCGGAACGGGACGTCCAGATTCTTTTCGTTGATTACATAGGGATTTTCCGGCATGGGTCGTACCCACAGTTTTTTCTGGGCGGCGCTCCACGGCGTCCAGTAGGGTTCCCCCAGGGAGCATGCGGACTGGGCCCTGATCGGCACACAATACCACATTTTACGAATGCCGGGGAATTGCTCCAGAAATGTTCTGGTTACATACTCGGTCGTCATTTGATATTGGGCCTCATAATCAAGGTGGTACATGGACAGCTTGTTCAGAAGGCCCTGTTCGGCGGCGTAACGATAGCAGAGATTAAGCATGACGCCGCTGTCCTTGCCGCCCGAAAAAGACACCAGGACATTGTCAAACTCTTGGAAACAATAGGCTATGCGTTCTAAAGCCGCCTCATAAACATTTTTATCCAGATATGTTTTCACAACTTTTCCAAAGCCTGTCTTTCGCCATCCGCCGCCAGCCCCCTGCCGGACGGGAACACGTCGGCCCGGATATGATTGCCGGAAGCCATGCATTTTCCCTGAAACCACTCTTGCAGCTTGCAGCTCATAGGGATATCCCCTGTTCTTTCAAACAGGGTTGCAACGCCTTCATTTCTGCATAAATAAGCAACATCATGTTTTTTCATGTTTTCAAATGCGCAGCAGCTTATCGTCCGTTATTTTCCGTCAACAATACCAACCTACTGAATTATTGCGGCGGGTCAATGTTTTTACTGCAATTATTTCAGTAATTTTATTGTCATCACCCTCCTTCTCAAAATACCTGCGCTTTTTAGCGAGCAACACCATTCCAGAAATGCCTTATGCATTGCGCCATGACCTCCTTTCCTTCTCCGCAACATCCGCGCTATGTGCAGCATTCAAGACGCTGCGTTGGAATGCACGGTTTCAAAATCGGAGATACAAAAATCATAACTTGCTTAAAATTAGGTGAACGAAAAAATGTACGACTCAGAGCCATTTTCCGGTTCCAACATCTTTCCCCCAATACTCTTTCCGGAACCGCATCTTCCAGGCAGACGATACATCCATCATTTCCCTCCTGAAGGAAAAATAACCGTGTTTCCCTTTTTGCAATCCGGGATGCTGTCCAAACATGAATATGCCGGTACACGCCTTAATCATGCCGTCAGATTAGACTTTAGGCGTTTTATGATTTTCCCCGAAACGCCAATTTCATGCCAGAACGGAATCAAAAAATGACATTTAGTCAGCACTTATGGTTGTTTTTCCGCGGTTTTTCACCTTTCCAGCCTCAAAACAGACAAAAAAGAAGCCCTGTAATCCATTAAAATTACAGGGCTTAGAAAATTAGTGGCTCCCCCGGTTGGGCTCGAACCAACGACCTAGTGATTAACAGTCACCCGCTCTACCGCTGAGCTACAGGGGAGTTTGCATTCCATGGAACGCGGAGGGATTTTTACTGGAGGTACGGGCGTTTGGCAAGTACTTTTTTACTCTTGCAGGCTTTTTGACGCAAAAAGGCTTCCGCGGCGCGGTCATGGCAACGGTGTTTTCTTGACCTTTGAAGGGAGAATGACCAGACTTTCAGCGACATGAGTGAACATCACCATCATATTGCTGTCTTGGCCGGCGACGGCATCGGGCCCGAGGTCATGGCACAGGCTCTGAAGGTTCTGGATGCCGTAAGCGGCAAGTTTGGCTTTACCGTAAGCCGCAAGGAGGCATTTGTAGGGGGTGCGGGCATTGACCACTGCGGCAAGGCTCTTCCCGAAGAAACCATTCGCGCCTGCGAAGAGGCGGACGCCGTTCTGTTCGGCTCCGTGGGCGGTCCCAAATGGGAGCATCTCCCCGCCAATGAACAACCGGAACGCGGAGCCCTGCTGCCTCTGAGAAAACATTTCGGCTTGTATGCCAACCTGCGTCCGGGCGTATGCCTTCCGGCCTTGACCCATGCCTCCCCCATCAAGAATGAACTGATTGAAGGCGGATTCGATATTTTATGCGTCCGGGAATTGACTGGCGGCCTGTATTTTGGCCAGCCCCGTTTTCGCGAACGGGAGGGAGACGACGAAGTCGTCGTGGATACCATGCGCTACCATAAAAGCGAGATGGTGCGCATCGCCAAAGTGGCGTTCGAGGCTGCGCGCGGCCGCCGCAAGCGCGTCACCAGCGTGGACAAAGCCAATGTGCTGACCAATTCCCTGCTGTGGCGCGAGACAATGATTGAAGTTTCCAAGGATTATCCCGACGTGGAATTGCTGCATATGTACGTGGACAATGCCGCCATGCAGCTGGTGCGCAATCCCCGCCAGTTCGACGTGCTGGTGACGGAAAACCTGTTCGGGGACATTCTTTCCGATGAAATGGCCATGATTTGCGGTTCCCTGGGCATGCTGCCCAGCGCCAGCCTGTGCCAGGGCGCGCAGGACAACGGCCTGTTCTTCGGCCTTTACGAACCCTCCGGAGGCTCCGCCCCGGATATTGCCGGCAAGGGCATTGCAAACCCGATCGCCCAGATTCTTTCCCTTTCCATGCTGTTGCGCTATTCCCTGGGAGAAAAAACAGCGGCAGACGCCATTGACTCCGCCGTTCGCCGCGTGATTGACCAGGGCTGCCGCACGGGCGACCTGGCTACGGGAGCTCCCGGAGAAATCCGCGTGAATACGGCGGAAATGGGTGACGCCATCATCGCCGCCCTGTAAGCGGGGCCGTTCTTACGGCGCCGCAGGGGAAGGGACACCTGCGGCACGCCTTTCCTCCGGGGGGAGCGGTACCGCCACCCCTCCGCTTTCTTCTTTCATTTCCGGGATTTTCCGGTTCTTTATCTATCTATCATGAACATCCTTATCATCGGCCAGGGAATTGCCGGAAGTTGTCTGGCGTGGGAATTGAAACGCCGCGGCGCGGAATTTACGGTTGCAGACCGCCCCATAGCGGAAACGGCCTCCCGGGTGGCGGCCGGATTGGTGAACCCCCTGACAGGCCGCGCCTTCCGGCCCGGATGGCGGCAGGAAGAATGCCTGGCGGCGGCAGAAGCCTTTTACCCGGAGACGGAACGGGAATTAGGCGGGTCCTGGTGGCAGAAAACTCCGATTTTCCGGGAAGTGGAGACGGAGGACCAGTTTGAAATCTGGCAGGAACGCCAGACGGCTCCGGAATCCTGCGCCTATGCCGGACCTCTTTTTCCATGGCCGGAACACTGGGAAGGCCGCGGGAAAGCCGCCTATACGCGAGGTTCCGCCGTGCTGCACGTGGAGAACATGGTTACCGCCATGCGGCGGTTTTTTATGGAACAGGGCCGTTTTGTAGAAGCGGATGTATCCCCCGCAGATATCCGGCTGGATGCAAACGGTCTTTTCCATTGGAACGGCCGCACGTTTTCCCACATAGTCTGGTGTACGGGCTGGGAAGCCGGGCTTCATCCGGACATGTCTCCGCTGAAGGGGCGCCCCTCCAAAGGAACCATTCTGGATTTGGACTTGAAAGAGCTGGACTGGCATGCCGGCATCCTGCATTTCGGACACTGGCTGGTTCATAACGGTTCTTTCTGGCGCTTCGGGGCCACCTACGCGTGGGCGTGGGATGCTCCCGGCATTCCGGAAGCCCCCGCCGTCCAGGAATTGATGCTGGACCTTGTTAAACGCTATTCCGGGAACATGGACGTCATCCGCGCCCGTGCCGCCGTCCGCCCCATCATCCGCCGCAGCCAGCCGGTCGCCGGCCCCATTCCCGGGCTGGACGGCCAGTTCGTCTTCTCCGGGCTGGGCAGCAAGGGGGTGACCACTTCCCCCTGGTCCGCCGCCCAGCTTGCCGGACATCTCGTGTGCGGAACGGATCTGCCGCCGGATCTGCTGCCTGCCGCGCTCTGGAAATGATGCGGAACATCAGCCGTCCTTCCTTGAACGGAACAGCTATTTTCCTTGTCAAAAGGTTCTGAACGCGATTACATGCGGCCTAATATGCGAGCGGAGAACGAGAACTGGGGCGATACGGTACGGAATCATCTGTTTGACCAGCGCCGCGCCGTCATGGTGCACTGGCTGATTCTGCTCAATGTAGTCATCTTTATCCTGGGGTTCTTCTTCCAAGTGGACATCCCAAGGAATATTTACCCGCCTGTCCATTTGGACTTGATCCAGCTTTACGGAGCTTACAGCGAATATACGTGCTTTCACGAAGGGGAATTATGGCGGTTGCTTACCTATCAGTTTCTTCACGCCAATCTGGGGCACATCATGTTCAACATGATTGCCCTGTGGTTTTTCGGCCCGGTTGTAGAAGAACGTTTCGGCCATGGGCGTTTCCTGCTGTATTACCTGTTTTGCGGCGTGGCTGCAGCCCTGTTTTCCTCCCTGCTGGGGTACATGGGATTTTTTGATCCGGAATGGCGCTTCATTCCCATGGTGGGGGCCTCAGGTTCCATTTACGGCATCATGGCCGCATGCGCGGTGCTCTTTCCCCATGCCCGGGTACAGCTTCTGTTTCCTCCGGTTAATTTGAGCGTGCGCCAGTTTGCCCTGGCCGTTCTCGGAGTCGCCTCAGCCGTCATTATCTTCCAATGGAACAATGCGGGAGGGGAAGCCGGCCATCTGGGCGGCATGTTCGCCGGATTTATTCTGACATTGCTGATTTTATGGAAGGAAAAGATGTCTTCCCCAAGACGGAAAGCCGCCTCTTCTTCCCACTATTCCCCTGAGCCTTCCAGCCGCCGCCCGGCACAGGCTTACCCCTCTGAAAAGGAGGTGGATGAAATCATGGAAAAAATATCCAGGTCCGGCCTGTCCAGCCTGACGGAGGAGGAACGGGAAATTCTCCGGCGCGCTTCCCGGCGCTGAACTATTTGTTAGATATTTTTATATTTTTCGTTATTTTCCTTCCTTTTTGCCATCCATTTCCTAGCATGGATGAATGATGACGCGACTGTATTCCTCCACCGTCCTGGGCGTAGATGGCGTAGAAGTGGAGGTGGAAGTGGATTTCCGCCCCATGGCGGAAAAACGCACCTTTATTGTCGGCCTTCCGGATGCGGCCGTGAAAGAAAGCGGGCAGCGCGTGGACACGGCCATACAAAACAGCGGCCTTCCCTTTCAGCAGGGTATCTTCGTCGTTAATCTGGCTCCGGCGGATTTAAGGAAGCAGGGCCCCGGATTCGACCTTCCCATCGCCCTGGGAATGGTTGCGGGAGCGGCTGAAAAGGAGATGGACGCTTCTGCCTGGTGCATTGTGGGAGAACTGGCCCTGGACGGAACCGTACGCCCCGTGCAAGGCATTCTGCCGCAAATCATGGAAGCGCGGCGCATGGGCAGGAAGCACATCATGCTGCCGCAAGCCAATGCCTATGAAGGGACGCCCGTACAGGGTGTGGAAATTTATCCCGTTTCTTCCCTGAGAGAAGCCTGGCATTTGCTTACTTCCGACGCCCTGCCGCCTCCATTTACAGGTTCAGGACGAGAGGCCCATGCTCCACGGGACAAAGACGCCGCTGTGGATTTTGACGAAATCAAAGGGCAGCCTTACGCACGCCGCGCCATGGAGATTGCAGCGGCAGGAGGCCATAATATCCTGCTTTGCGGCTCTCCGGGGTCCGGCAAATCCATGCTGGCGCAAAGGCTCCCGACCATTCTTCCGCCTCTGAGTCCGGAGGAAGCGTTGGAAACCAGTAAAATCCACTCCGTATGCGGTCTGCTGAAACGGGGGAACGGCCTGGTGGACCAGCGTCCGTTCCGGGCTCCCCACCACACCATTTCCGATGCCGGGCTGATGGGGGGAGGTGCGAATATCACGCCGGGAGAAGTATCCCTTGCTCACAACGGCGTCCTCTTTCTGGATGAATTGCCGGAATTCCGCCGTGCCGCTCTGGAAACCCTGCGGCAGCCGCTGGAAACCGGCCAGGTAGTTATTTCCCGCGCTTCCGGCACCATGACATTTCCGTGCCGTTTCATGTTGGCAGCCGCCATGAATCCGTGTCCCTGCGGTTATCTGGGAGACAGAAGAAGAGCCTGCACCTGCCCCCCGGCGCAGATCGCACGCTACCGCCGTAAGATTTCAGGCCCGCTGTTGGACCGGTTTGACCTGCTGATGGAAGTTCCCGCCGTGGATCCCTCCATTCTGGCTTCCGCGCCTGCCGGAGAATGTTCCGCCAGTATCCGGGAACGCGTAGCGGCCGCACGGCGGCTCCAGTCCAGCAGATACGCAGGAACGCCTTTCCGCAATAATGCGGCCCTTTCCGGAAAAGCGCTCCAGAAGTATTGCCGTCTGCTGCCGGAAGGGAGGGCTATCCTGCTCCGCGCCGTGGAAGAACTGGCCCTTTCCGCCAGAGCCTATGACCGCATTTTAAAGGTGGCCCGAACCATAGCGGATTTGGAAGGAACTTCTGATATTCAGGATGTCCATTTGTATGAAGCCGTGCAGTACCGCGCTTTCGAGCAATCACTGAGGGATTAGCACTATGAATCTCTCTCCTTTCGCAACTACCCCAAAAACAAAGACATATTCCCGTTCCGAAAATAAAAAAGAGGCAGCTTTTCAGCTGCCTCCCGAATAACGAGGATATTTACTATGAACGTCTGCGGCGCAACAGCATAGCTCCCAGGCCCAGCAGGCCCAAAGACGCTGCGGCAGGCTCGGGAACCGTTTCGTAGGAAACCTGTATACCTGTAATTGTATAAGCGGAAGTAGCGCCTCCAGCACCACCGCGCACTCCGGCAACTACCTTATACCCTTCCTCCCAAGTAAGGGGAGCCGCCGACATATCCAGGGAAATTGTCGTTGTTTCCGATGTAGAGGTAAATGAAAAGTCCTGTATCTTGGAAAGTTCCTCAACCAGAGTGCCGGTTGAATCATATACGGCAAGCACCATGGAATAACTGCTGATTACAGAAGAAGGAGGTATTACAGGAAAATGTAATGGAAGAAACGGAATCCCCCTCCTGCGGCCCTCCAAGAACCATGGCAAAGGAAGACCCCGCTACTCTGGAGCGACCGCATAATGTAATGGAGCCTACATCATCCTGGTTAACCCAGGTGCCTTCACCGTTTACCGACCAATTCCCAACACTGTTGTTATTGCCGCCGGCATATATTCCATTTTGCAGGCCCTTTACTTTGTCCAGAAGCTCTTGCCCCGATGTTCTCGCCATAGTGGCGGTCTGTGATACGCTTTGCATTGATTAGAGGATTGTTAATCCGCTCTTTTTCTTTCCGTAACATCATGGGGAAAACGCTGGACCTATTTTCTTCATGAATGGTTTACGATAACGTTCGATTCATAATAATGAATGATTTATGAAATAACATGCAGATGTTAGAATGGAAGAGGCGCAAGGATTAGTCTTTATAAAGTCCTTACATCAAAAAAGAAGTCCACTGCCGGAATACCGCTCTTTCAACTTTTTATGTTGACAACGGATTAACAATCCGCTGTCCCCTTTATCCAATCCTTAATGATAAAGAAAAAGCCGCCTCACTTTGCTGAGGCGGCTTTTTCCAAGAAGACTTTTTAACGAATAGCTTCCAAAGCCTGTTTGAGGTCCGCAATAATGTCTTCCGCAGCTTCCGTCCCTACGGAAAACCGGATGAGGTCAGGCCGTACGCCCGCCTCCATGAGCTGCTCATCCGTCAACTGGCGGTGCGTATGGCTGGCGGGATGGAGAACGCAGGTACGGGAATCCGCCACATGGGTCACGATGGTGGCCAGCTTCAGACTGTCCATGAACTTGATGGAACGTTCACGGCCTCCCTTGATGCCGAAGGTTACCACACCACAAGATTGTCCACCTCGGAATTGCTTCTGCGCCAATTCATAATACTCATTGGAAGAAAGCCCCGGATAATTAATCCAGGCAACATCTTCCTGCCCTTGCAGGAATTCCGCCACTTTTTGCGCATTTTCACAATGCCGCGGCACACGCAGGTGGAGGGTTTCCAAACCCAAGTTGAGCAAAAAGGCATTCTGCGGAGACTGGATGGAACCCAGATCTCGCATGAGCTGGACGGTCGCCTTGGTAATATAGGCTCCCTTGCCGAAGCTTTTGCTGTAGGAGAGCCCGTGATAGGAGGGATCCGGTTCCGTCAAACCCGGGAATTTATCCTTGTGCGCTTCCCAGTCAAAGTTGCCGCTGTCCACAATCACGCCGCCCACGGCGGCGGCATGGCCGTCCATGTACTTGGTGGTGGAGTGGGTGACGATATCCGCACCCCATTCAAAAGGACGGCAATTAATGGGTGTGGCAAAGGTATTGTCCACAATGAGGGGAACGCCGTGCGCATGGGCAATGTCCGCCATTTTACGGATATCCAGCACGCAAAGCGTGGGATTGGAAATAGTCTCCGCAAAGAAAGCTTTCGTATTGGGGCGGAACGCTTTGGCGATTTCCTCCGCCGGAGCGTCCTGGTCCACGAAAGTAACTTCAATGCCCATTTTCCGGAATGTGACGGCAAAGAGGTTGTATGTGCCCCCGTAAATCGCCGAAGCACTGACGATATGATCCCCAGCCTCGCAAATATTGAAAACGGCAAAGAAGGAAGCCGCCTGGCCGGAAGACGTCAGAATGGCGGCCACACCGTCCTCCAGTTCGGCAATTTTTCTGGCAACCGCCTCATTGGTGGGGTTCTGGAGGCGTGTATAAAAGAATCCGGCTTCTTCCAGATCAAACAATTTTGCCATTTGTTCGCTGGTCTCGTACTTGAACGTCGTGCTCTGGTAAATGGGCAATACGCGGGGTTCGCCCTTTTTAGGCGCCCAGCCCGCCTGCACGCACAGGGTCTCCGGTCTCAATTCCTGATTCATCATGCGGGGCATGCTATGCGATGCCTCCTGCCTTGTAAAGCAGGGAAAACCAGACGTATGGACAAATTCGCCCCTGCCCCCGCCGAAGCACACTCCCGGTTTTTTCCCAGTATAAAACCCCTGTTCCCGGCAAATCAACCGCAAGGACAGGGGCATTTTACCTGCGCGCGGGATACCCTACGATCGAATGAAACGGCAATTCCTCCGATACCTCTTTCCCGGAACCAACCGTTCCCCGGTGAATAAAGCCGGGCATCTCACTACTTGATTTCCGGCAAAGGGGTGGAAATTTCCTCTTCCGTCAGATAGCAGCCGGGATCGGACCCGTACCAGTGTCCGTTGGCAAACGCGGCACGGGTGCGGAAGCCTCCGCCGCACAGGGCGAAGTGAACGCAGCGGCCGCAACGGCCTTCAATCTTCTTCTGCCGTTCCAGAGGATCGTCGGAACCGCGCAGCTCAGGCAACATTTCCGCTGCAGCTCCGGCCCTGGCATCCCATAAATCGGAAAACCGGTCACTTTTCACATTGCCCAGAGTAACGGATTGCCAGAACTGGTCCGGATGCACGGCACCCTGTGTGTCAATATTGGCGATGCCCCGGCCGGAACTGTTCGCGCCGCCGCCATTCCATTGAAGCAGGCCGAGGGTTTCCTTCGCCAGAGGGGAGCCTTCCCGGAGCTGGCGCAGAAGCAGGTAAATTCCGTCCGCAGGCTGGGTTACAGTCAGCACTTCACGGTTTTTTCCCTCCGCTTTCCATTCCTCTACACGGGCAATCAGCGTATCCATGGCATTCCTTGCTTCCTCCTGAGTCAGGGTCTGCACTTCCACGCCGCGGCCAGTGGGGACCAGATGGTAAAAACAGACGCGCTGGATGTCGTTGGCGTCAATAAAATCCAAAATCTGGCCCATGCACTGCACATTGTTGCGGGTCAGCGTCAGGCGCAGGCCTGTCTTTTGCCCCACTTCACTGCAAAGCCTGAATCCGCGCACCGCCTGCTCAAAAGAACCTTCCACACCGCGGAATTTGTCATGAACGGCGCCAATGCCGTCCAGGGAAATGCCTACGTACGCCACGCCCAATTCCTTGAACCGCGCTGCAGCTTCCGGCGTAATACGGGTGCCGTTTGTGGAAATGGTCACCTTCAGCCCTTTTCCAGTGGCACGTTCCAGCAGTTCCATAAAGCGCGGATGCACCAGCGGCTCCCCTCCGGAAAAAAGTAGGGCATTCACCTTGTAGTCCGCCAGATCATCAATGACCGCGCAACACTGGTCCCAATCCAGCTCTCCCTTAAATTTCCGGGCAGAGGCGTCTGCATAACAATGCACGCATTTGAGATTGCAGGTACGCGTAATATTCCACACCACAATGGGCTTGCGCGCACGGGACGAAGCCGGTGCACAGGATTCCACGGCGCCCCCTGCAAAACGACCGTGCCCGTGGCCCTGTCCGTATCTCAAATGGTCCGCGGGCTGTTCCGCCCCTGTCCAAAGTCTGGTAATATTAATCATGGTGTTGTGAAAGCCTGGGCTGATAAGGGCAAAGGTTGTCTTCCGCCATCATGTCTCCGTAAACGGCATAAGCGCGGGACCGGGACCCTCCGCAGATGGTACGGTACTCACACCGTCCGCATTTACCCTGCAACGCATTGTCATCCCGGAGTTTGAGGAAAAGGGGGTGCGTGCGGTAGATTTCTCCAGGGTCATCCGTCCGGACGTTTCCTGCCGTCATGGGAAGAAAACCGGAGGGCTGGATTTCCCCGGTATGGGAAATAAACATAATGCCTTTGCCGTCCCGGGTGGGAATGGCGCGGCGGGCGGGCTTGCTTCCCTGAGCGCGGGCTTCCTGAAGCGCCACGCGGCGATAATGGTGCCCTTCCGTAGTTTTAACGCCGAAGGATACCTCATGGCTTATCCTGCTCAGTTTTTTCCAGATGGCTTCCACTTCTTCCGCCGCAGGCATTTCATCCATGGCGGCGCGGCCTGTGGGCACCAGAAGAAATACGCTCCACATGCCCGGCTTCATTCTTTTCATCAGCTCCACAAAGTCGTCAAATTCGCCCAGTGTGCTCTTGGTGATGGTGGTGTTGATTTGCAAATGCATGCCGGCTTCCTTCGCCATTTCCGCAGCCCGGAGAGTCCGTTCATATGTGTGGGGGACGCCGCGGAAGGCGTCATGGGTGCTCTCATGCGCGCCGTCCAGGCTCAATGACATGCTCTGGACTCCAGCTTCTTTCAATGCACGGAAATCCGTGTGCAGCAGCCGGGCGGTAGCAGCCGGGCTCAATGCTACATGCAGCCCTTTGCCGGAAGCCGCACGGACCAATTCCAGAATATCCGGCCTCATGACCGGGTCGCCGCCCGTCAGCACCAGCATGGGAGGCCGCAGTTCCGCCAACTGGTCAATCAGGCGCAATGCCTCCTCATGAGTCAATTCATCCGGGTGCGGACGCGGCTGGGCGACAGCGCGGCAATGCCTGCACGCAAGTGCGCAAGCGCGCGTCACTTCCCAGAAGACCAGGAAGGGGCGTTCATTGAGATCTGTTTCACTAAAAACCGGGCGCATTTTTCAGGACAGCCAATTTAGAACAATTATAATTTTTTGACCAGCCCAAAAGGACGCATCCTTTAAAAAGTTCACTTAGCCGCCTCTTCACGGATTTTCTGAACTTCCTTAGGTAATTCGGAAAGGGAATTCACTGCTTCCTTCAGGTTCTTGGAAGCATCCGGAGAAAGCATGATGGCCGTCACATGCTTGACAATGGGTTGCATCATTTCCACAAGCTGCTGCTGTACTCCCATCAGCTTGGCCTGCTGGTTGCGGGTGAGGGGCGGCAGGACGGCCTGTTTCCTGGCAACGTCCAGCAAAGCCGCCCGGTAACGGCCTATCTGTTCCACAGCAGCCTTGCTGGTTTCCTCATCCCTTACCTTGGCCAGGGAATCATCAAGCTTTTTGACTTCATCCACAGTTTTGACCAGCAGGGTTTCATGAGTATTGCCCTCTGCATCCTCCGGGAACGGCTCCGCCTGCTCAGCCTTGTCCCGGGAAACCTGCGCCAGCTCCGTCTGAACAGACCGCAAATCCGTCAGGGCTTTTTGCAAATCGGGCGTAAACAGTCCTTCCTTTTTTAAACGGGCCAGGGATTTTACCAATTCGTCGGAAATTTTCTGCACTTCCGTCATCTGGGCAGAAACCTGAGCCTGCTCCTGGAGTGTGGCACCGGGAAGTTCCAGCTGCCTTTTTCCAAGATCCAGCAGTTTTTTGTGCACTTTTTTAACTGTTTCCACAGCAGCGGCAGCTCCGGGTTCATCCGTCACCTTATCCAAGGCTGCCGTAATTTCATGCATGCTGGCAACGCTCTGTCTGGTCAGGGAAAGATGGGAGTCCTGGGCAAATGAGGGAGCTGTTATGCAAACGGCAGCGCCCAAGCCAATGAAAGCAGCGGTTTTATTCATAATATGGAAGCCTTTCCGGCATGGAAGAATATGTTTTCCTCCCTTCCCCGTCAATGGCGGCTATTGTCAGAGCCACGGTATGAAAAAAGGACTGTCCGCAAGCAAGCTGACAGTCCTTTTGAAATTTTTAACAGCCCGGCCTTAGTCACGCTGCTGGCGTGAATACTTGTAGTAGCTCTGGAAGCCGAGTTCCGCAGGGAATTCGCTCAGACCGCCATTGGGATTGTATTCCTTAAGGCCGCTCATGCCGCAACGTCCCTGATAAGGAGGCTTGTACGTGCATTTGTAAGTGGGAGCCCAGAAGGTGACAAGTTCATAGATTCCGTAGCCCATGCGCTCAAACATGGTCGCGGTGCCATCAACAATGCCTACGGAAAAACCGGCATAATCCCCCTCGCGGCTCGTCCAGTTGATGATTCCCAGCGGGATTTCTTCAACGGAATAAATAAGGTTGGCGATGGCGCGGCCCAGCTTGCGGGTGGGGGTGTATTCGGAAGCGGGGGGAGCCTGAATGTCCGCACTGGCAACGCCAAGGACGCCGGCGGCAAAAAGAGCTGAGATGATGGCACGTTTCATACTGATTGTTTATATAGTATAATTTGTCGAGGAAAAGCAACTCAAAAAAACAGAAAATCAATCTGACTCCGGCCGGGGGTCACGCGTCATGAGTTCCGCAAGTGCTTCCATAGGAGGTTTGGACTCATAAAGAACGGAATAAACGGCGTCAATCAGGGGCGTCCTCACCTCCAGCTTCCGCGCAATTTCATAGACGGATAGCGTGTTGGGCACCCCTTCCGCCACCATGCCCAGGGTATCCAGGATTTCCTGGAGGCTCTTCCCTTCCGCCAGTCTCCGCCCCACCGTCTGGTTGCGGGAGTGGCGGGAATAGCAGGTAACAATCAAATCGCCTACTCCGGAAAGGCCCATGAAGGTTTCCCTGCGGCCTCCGCTGGCCACGCCGATGCGCGTCATTTCCGCCAGGCCGCGGGTCAGCAAAGCGGCCTGGGCGTTATCCCCCAGGTTCAGCCCTTCGCATAAGCCGGCCCCGATGGCAAAGACGTTCTTAATGGTTCCGCCCAGCTGCATGCCGATAATGTCCGTAGCGGAATAAACACGGAAGGTTTTGGATGCAAATATCTGCTGCACCCAATCCGCATACTTCGGATCTTCAAATCCAATCAGGGAGGCGGACGGAAGGCCCAGGCAGATATCTTCCGCATGATTGGGACCGGAAAGCACGCCTATGGGGTTGGAGGGCAGATATTCCTGAAGGATTTCCGTCATTCTTTTATGGGTTCCCTGTTCAATGCCCTTGGTGCAGGAGACAATGACGGCATCCGGCTGCACCGGCAGGCTGCGCAGCCGCTGGGCCACGGAACGCATGGCCACGGAAGGTACCACTACTACAATGAGTTCCGCATCCTTCACCTGGCCCAGATCGCAAGTAGGATGGATATTGGGGGCCAGGGGAAGGGCGGTTTTCGAAAGGACGGGGCTGCGTCTTGTTTCGGCAAGCTGCCTGGCCTGAGCCTCTTCCGGCGTCCACAGGACGACTTCACATTCCCGGGTCGCCAGAACCATGGAGAGGGCCGTGCCCCAGGAACCGGCTCCAATGACTGCTATTTTATGTAACCGATTCATCATCTTACTTGGACTTTTTGGAATAGAAGGAGTGCTCCGTTCCGTTGAGAAGCCTTGCGATATTGGAACGGTGCTTGAGAATCACCAGTGCGCCTACCACCGTGAAAAAGGCGACGTAAAGTATCTGGGGGGAGACATCCCCGTCCTGGCAAAGCGGATAAATCCACCATCCGGCGGCGATCATCACCACAGCGGCCACCAGGCTGGCCAGGGACACGATGCCGGAGATTCCCATAACCACCAGCCAAGAAGCCAGAGCTACGCAAGCCACCACCGGATTGAGGGCAAATAAAACCCCCGCGGTTGTCGCTACGCCTTTTCCTCCCCTGAATCCCAGGAAACAGGTGTAAGTATGACCGAGTATAACAGCGAAACAGGAGAGAACTACCAAGACATTGAAATCCCAGCCGCCCGCATCCCCCGTCAGGAACGGCAGCCAGTTCAAGGCGCCGAACACAGGGATGAACCCCTTTAAGAAGTCCAGAATGAAAACGGAAAGGCCCCACTTCCAGCCCAGTACGCGCCACGCATTGGTAGCGCCTATGTTGCGGGAACCCTGCTGCCTCAGGTCAATCCCTCTGATTCTGCCGGCAAGGTAGCCGAACGGAATCGCTCCGATCAGGTAATAGAAAACTATCCAGGCAATCATGTTGTGCGGAGTGCATTTTAATCCCCCGCCGGTCAAATGACAATGGGGAAATCACCTCCGGCCCGGTTCTTTCCGGAGGGGTTGCTCCCGTAAAAGAACACCATACCTGACAGCCTCCTCCAGATCCTCATTTTCAAGGCTCTCCGTGCCCCGGTCTGCGGAAAAGCCCTGTTTAAGGCGCAATAAGAACAGCGCGAACATTTTCCCGCCCGCCCAGAACCATGCTCCCGCACTTCCTTCGCCGGAATAAGCTTATTTACCGCCCTCGCAGGGTTTCCGCATGACGGCAGCCCAGACGGAGGCATTATCCTGCTGGGGCTCCAGCATATCCTTCACCTGTTCCATAATGATCCCCACCAGCTCCCTGCTGGAACAATCCCTGGCCTTTTGAAGAGCCAGGAAAGAAGGTTCTCTCAACAGCTCGCTCCAAACCTGCAAGCCATCCGAGCATGCCAGCACCGCATCTCCCGGATGCAGGAGCAGGGGCATGGCGCTGATGTCCACCAGTTCCATGGGACCGCCCATAACGGCGGAACGGAGAATGCAACGCTGCCGAAGCGCACCCTGAAGTGACATTTTCCCCTTCCGGTAAAGGCAATCCGCAATCGGTCTCATGGAATGGTCTTCATTCAGACGGTCCATGCGAAAGCTGTCCGCTCCGCTCCATAAATACAGGGGGGAGTCTCCCACGCTGATCCACCACAGGAAATGGTCGCGGATGAAGACGGCCAGCAATGTGGTTCCGGATTCCTCCGGTTCCTTCTGAATGGCGGCCAACGCCCTGTTGGCAGCATGCAAAGCCGCCGTTAAACGTTCCGGGATATCCTCGATGCCGCTTTCCGCAAATACCGCAGCAAATTCCTGCGCCACCACACAGGAGGCGCAATCTCCGCGAAGATGCCCTCCCATGCCGTCGCACACGATGCCCAGCATCCCGCCGGCGGCGGGAAGACTTTTAACCACGTCTTCCTGCTCGCGGCGTTTGCCGATCCATTGGGCGGAAGCGCAGTCCAGAATATCCGGGGTGCGGGGAGCCATGCGGCCGGTGGTTCGGATTAACTGTCCTTACGTTTCAACTGCGGGAAGAGCAGCACGTCACGGATGGAAGAGGCCCCCGTCAGCATCATGACGACGCGGTCGATGCCGATGCCGATGCCGCCTGCGGAGGGCATTCCGTATTCCAGCGTTTCAATGAAATCATAGTCCACACGCTGGGTCTCCCCGGCAGCCTGGTGCTCCAGGCGTTCCTTTTGCACGTCAGGATCGTTCAATTCCGAATAGCCGGGGGAAATTTCCTGCCCGTTGATCACCAGTTCATATACATCCACTACGTCCGGATTTTCCCGGTTCAGCTTGGCCAGGGGAACCAAGTCCTTGGCCACGTGGGTAACAAAGCAGGGGTTCATGGTCTTTTCCTCCACCAGTTTTTCATACACCTGCTGGGAAACATCCACATCTTTCATATCCGGGCTGATTTCCACTCCCAGCTCTTCACAGCGGGCGCGGCGCGCTTCGGGGGAAATGTCAAACCAGTCTTCCCCCGCCACGCCCCGGATCAGGTCCTGGTAGTCGGCGCGTTTCCAGGGACGGCTGAGGTCGATTGTGTAAAGAACATTGCCTTCAGCGTCCTTGTGGTCAATCTGAAGGCCGCCGCAGAATTTTTCCGCCAGATGGCAGATGAGCTCCTCCACCATATTCGCCATGGTTTCAAAATCACCGCAGGCGCAATAGG